>Ga0315910_10003315_pt1 | contig 13760 bp, 4 predicted proteins | sample EdamamesoilMG_FD_204470 | JGI IMG/M metagenome (GOLD analysis project Ga0315910, IMG submission 204470) | Garden soil microbial communities collected in Santa Monica, California, United States - Edamame soil | ecosystem: Environmental > Terrestrial > Soil > Garden | place: USA: California...
TGCGCTCGTCGCGCCACATGAAGACGTTGTAGTAGTCCCCGATCTCCTCGACGACGAGCACCTTGCAGAGGAACGCGACCTCTTCCTCGCCCTTGGCGTACTCGCGCGCGAGCGTCATTTTTTTCTCGGGGTAGACCTTGCCCAGGTACTTATTGAGGAACAAGCCGAACATGATCATGTGCTTGTTCTCTTCGTCGATGAAATGGTGCAGGTAATCGGTGACCGCAGGGTCCGTCTGCTTGAGATAGAGCCGGTGGACGAGCCCCTGAACGAGCGGCCGTTCGCCCTGGAGAACGAGACTGAAGAAATTGCAGAGCTCGGTGAAGCTGAGCTTCTTTTTCTGCGCTTCGGTCAGGCCGTCGTAAAACGACGTGCCGTGCAGCGAGATGAGCTCCGGGCTCATGTACCAGGCATCTTCCGGCAATGATTCGGGCCAGTCGAACGCCTTGTAGACGTCCCAGGACATCTTGATCGACGCGAGGCTGAGTCGCTCCGCCAGACCAGTCGATTTCGGTTCCATGCCTACCTCTCAGGAGCCTCTGCGAATCCGTGCGGCCCGTGCCCGTCGAGATTCGTCAAATGTAATCCCTGCGCCGTCTTCTCGAAAGGCTCGAGCCGTTCCTTGAGCTGCGGAGAGATGGCGAACAGGCGCTTGTTGCGCAAAACCACAAAGCCGTTGGCGGCGAATCCGGCGACCCACGAGGGATGCGCCTGGTTCGAGACGATCAGATCGGGCTTCAGGCCCTTGAGATAGCCGTGAGCCGCGGCCACGATCTCCGGCGCCGCCGCGGGCGCCCCGAAGCAGTCCGCCACGAGGCCGACGCGCAGGTCGCCGAAGCGGTGGTCGCCCTCCATCTGCTTGCAATACACGACTGCCCATCCTATGACCTTGTCGTCCTGCTCGATCAGGAGCCGCGTGCCGCCCGGCCAACCGTGGCTCGGAAGCAACGCGTTCATCATGGCCCGGTTCCGGTAAGCCAGGCAGGCGTACTCGTCCTTGTGAGCCGCCCAGAGATCGTCCGCCCAGTCGCCGAAGGAATCGACAACCCTGGCCCGTGACCTGAACCGGCGGGGATGGTAGCGCAAGCGGCGCAGCCCTTGAAGGACATGGGTCCCAATCCAGCCGGCCCCGGAGTATGCCAGCAGCGCCGACAGTACCCGCTGGCCTCGCGTCCGGCGGAGATAACGGTTCCCGCGCAGAAACCGGAAGGGGCGCAGGACGCGGATGCAGATGGGCGTGCCCTGCAGGGTCCATCCCATGGAGCGAAGGAGCCGCACGATGGGCTCGTCGTTCCCGCCATGCCCGAAACTGAAGAGCAAAGGGTACTTCCGCAGCATGTCCCGGATGATCCGGAGCCCGAGCGCGCTGTACCGGGGGTCGATGGCCGCTTCCGTGAACGGGCCCTGCCAGTCCGTGACCCAGTCGTCCTTGCCGCCGATCCGCCAGAGCTGCGGCTTCAGGGCATACCCGGCACGGACGTCTCTCTCGTCCTCGACGGCAAGGTGGTATTCCCGCCACGCCGGAGCCCCCTCCACCCTCGGGATCCAGTCCGGCACGGGCTCGGGATAGAACCCCCAGGGCGAGCCGCCGTCGGCCATGCGCCGGTTGAAGGCCAGCACGGCTTCGGTCCATTCGGGGGCGTGGGGAATGATCTTGATGGGCATTGGGATGGCGCCGGGAACGCTCTTATTCTATAGCGTTATGGTGAGCGCACTCACAGCATTGTCATTGCCTCCCATGGATAATGTCGCCGCCCGGTATCCCTAAGAAAAATGGAAGCATCGATGCGCTTGAGCTGCTACCTCATTGGCGGCGACACCCTGCTTGCCCAATGCGCCGAGATCCTGCTCGCGGAAGGCCATGAGATCCGTGGCATCGTCACCGATGCCGAGCGGATTGCCCATTGGGCCGCCGACCACGGCATCCCGGCGATTCCGGCCGGCGACGACTATGCGAGCGTGCTCCAGGGAGCGGAGTACGACTACCTGTTTGCGATCACGCACCTGAAGCTGATTCCGGACAACGCAGCCCAGAGCCCGCGCAAGCTCGCGATCAATTTCCACGACGGTCCGTTGCCGCGATATGCGGGTCTCAATACACCGCTCTGGGCCATCATGAATGGCGAGACCGAGTACGGAATCACGTGGCATGTGATGTCGTCGCGCATCGACCAGGGCGACATCCTCCTGCGCCATCCCGTGACGATCGCGCCGGACGACACCGGTCTCTCTCTCAACACGAAATGTTTCGCCGCCGCGCTCGAGTCCTTCCCGACGCTCGTCGCGCAACTCGCGAGCGGCAACCTGAAGCGCGAGACGCAGCCGGCCGAAGGTCGCCGGCACTATCTCGCCGCGCGAAAGCCGCCCGGCGCCGGCGTGCTCGACTGGGGGCAGCCCGCCATCGCCCTCGAGCGCACAGTGCGCGCGCTCAATGTCGGCCGCTATCCGAATCCACTGGCTACGCCCAAGATCCTGCTCGGGCGCGAAGCCTTCATTGTCGACCATGCCACGGCACGACCGTCGACTGAGGGCAAGTCGCCGGGCCAGATTACCGAGCTCAACGCAGACTCCCTCGCCATGCAGACAGCAGACGGCGAGCTCGTCATCACCGCGCTGCTGCAACTCGACGGCACACCGATTCGGATCGAGACCGCGGCAGCCCGTGCGCAACTGGCTCCGGGCGCGCAACTGCCGGCGCCTTCGGCTCCAGAGCTCGCGGCCATCGAGCGCCTGGCCGCGACCACGGCCAAACGGGAGCCCGCGCTCGTCGAATTGCTGCGCCGCATCGAGCCGATCGCCCTGCCTTACCGGCTGTCGACGACGACTGCGGCCGCCGGCCGAGCGGCAGCGACGGTGCCGGTGCCGGTGCCGAAAAAATTCCGCGATAGCCTCAAGTCCGGCAACGCGGCCGCGAGCCTGCAGGCGGCATTCGCCATTTTTCTCGCGCGCGTCCTCGACCGCCCGGACTTGCACGTCGCCGTGGCCGCGGACGCGGCAAGCGCCGAGGCTGGCAGCCTGCGCTGCCTCTTATCGGCTCATTCCTATGTGGCCGTGCGCGGCGAAGCCGACGAGCCGCTGCGCCTCGAGGCTCTCGCCGCGACGATAGCGAAAGCAGCAAGCTCGCCCACCTGGCTGCGGGACCTCGTGGCGCGGCAACCGGCGCTCCGCGACAACCCGGAGCTCGCGGCCGATCGTGCACCAGCGGTGCTGATTGCCGGCCAGTCCACCACCGCGGCGAGCTTCGATCATCCACCCTCGCTGATCTTCCACGCCAATGACGACGGCACCGCAGCCATCGACTACGCCGCCGGCGAATACAGCGAGGAGTCGATCGCCCGCCTCATCGGCCACTTCGGCGCCGTGCTCGAGCAGCTCGCGACGACGGACGTCATCGACATCGAGTCGCTGAACCTGCTGTCGACGGCAGAGAGCCAGCTCGTGCTCGAAGCCTGGAACCAGACCGCGGTCGACTACGACCCGAACCTGACGATCCACGCCGCCTTCGAGCAGCAGGCGAAGCGCACGCCGTCGGCGACCGCCATCGTCAGCGGCCAGGACTCGATCTCCTACGCCGACCTCGACCGCCGCGCCACCGCGCTGGCCGCGCGCCTCCGCCAGCTCGGAATCGGCCCCGACGTGCTGGTCGGCGTCCACATCTCGCGCTCGATCGAGCTCATGGTCGCGACGCTCGCCGTGCTCAAGGCCGGCGGCGCCTACGTGCCACTCGACCCGGCGTTCCCGGCCGACCGGCTCGAATTCATGATCGCGGACTCGAAGATGCCGCTGATCGTCACGCAGAGCCGGCTGCGCGGCAAGCTGCCGCCGTCGGCGGCGCAGGTCATCAATATCGAGGGTGTCGATTCGCTGCCGGCTGCCTCGGGCCCGGCGAATCCCGTCGCGGGCAACAACCTTGCCTATGTGATCTACACCTCGGGCTCGACCGGCAAGCCGAAGGGCGTCGCCATCGAGCACCGCAACGTCACCAACTTCTTCCTGGCGATGGACCAGAAACTGCCTCGCGCCAGGGACCGGCAGGATACCTGGCTCGCGGTCACGAGCCTGTCCTTCGACATCTCGGTGCTCGAGCTCTTCTGGACGCTGACGCGCGGCTTCCGCGTCGCGATCTACAGCCAGTCGCACAGTACCGAGAAAGCAGTGGAAAAAGCAGCGGAGCCCGCGGTGCGCCGCGCGCTCGGCCTCGGCCTCTTCATGTGGGGCAACGACGACGCGCCGGGCCCGGCGAAGTACCGCCTGCTCATGGAAGGCGCGAAGTTCTTCGACCAGAACGGCTTCGTCGCCGTCTGGACGCCGGAGCGGCACTTCCACGCCTTCGGCGGACCGTACCCGAACCCGGCGGTCACCGGCGCCGCCGTCGCGGCTGTCACGAATCACGTGAAGATCCGCGCGGGCAGCTGCGTCGTGCCGCTGCACCACCCGATCCGCATCGCCGAGGAGTGGGCGGTCGTCGACAACCTCTCGAACGGCCGCGCCGAGATCGCGGCGGCCTCGGGCTGGAACCCCGACGACTTCGTGCTCAAGCCCGAGAATCACGCGAAGAACAAGGAAATCCTGTTCACCGCGCTCGAGCAGGTGCGACAACTCTGGCGCGGCCAGAAGCTCAAGTTCCCGGGGCCGCTCGGCAAGGATGTCGAGGTCCAGTCCCTGCCCCGCCCCGTCCAGCCCGAGCTTCCGTGCTGGGTGACGACCGCGGGCAATCCCGAGACCTGGCGCGATGCCGGGCGCCGCGGCTTCAATGTGCTCACGCACCTGCTCGGCCAGACCGTCGCCGAGGTGGGCGAGAAGATCGCGCTCTACCGTCGCGCCCGCGCCGAGGCCGGCTTCGATCCCGCCGCCGGTCGCGTTGCGCTCATGCTGCATACCTTCGTCGGCGAGGACGACGACTCGGTGCGCGAGCTCGTTCGCGAACCGATGAAGTCCTACCTCGCGAGCTCGATGCGGCTCGCGATGAACTTCGCCTGGTCCTTCCCGGCGTTCAAGCGGCCCGGCGGCCAGGAGACGAAGCCTGAAGACGTCGACATCAAGAGCCTGACGGCCGAGGAAGTCGACACGATCCTGGGCTTCGCCTTCGAGCGCTATTTCTCGACGAGCGGTCTCTTCGGCAGCATCGACACCTGCCTGAAGATGCTCAAGGCCTGCAGCGCGATCGGCGTCGACGAGATCGCCTGCCTGCTCGACTTCGGCATCGAGACCGAGACGGTCATGCAGAGCCTGCCGCGGCTGAAGCAGCTCAACGACCTGGCGCAGGCGAGTCTTGCCCCGCCGACGGCGACGGCGACCGCGCCTGCACCGGCCGATCTGCCGGCAAGACGGCGCGACGTTTCCTTCCCGGGCCTCGTGCGCGAGCTCGAGGTCACGCACCTGCAATGCACGCCGTCGATGGCGCGCATGTTCGCGACCGACAGCGACGCGCGCGCGGCGCTCGCGGGCATCCCGCATCTGCTGCTTGGCGGCGAGGCGCTGCCGGCGGTGCTCGTGTCCGAGCTCCTCGCGATGCGTCGCGGCACGCTGACCAATATGTACGGCCCGACCGAGACCACGATCTGGTCGATGACGCATCCGGTGACGGCGGCCGAGACCAGCGTGCCGATCGGGCGGCCGATCGCGAACACACGCATCTACATCCTCGACGAGCGCCGCCGGCCCGTGCCGGTCGGCGTCGCGGGCCAGCTCTACATCGGCGGCGATGGCGTCGCCCGCGGCTACCTCAACCGGCCCGAGCTCACGGCCGAGCGCTTCCTCGCGGATCCCTTCGACTCGCGCCAGGGCGCGCGGATGTATGCGACGGGAGATCTCGCGCGCTTTCGCCCGGACGGCACGGTCGAGTTCCTCGGCCGCGCGGACTTCCAGGTCAAGGTGCGCGGCTTCCGCATCGAGCTCGGCGAGATCGAGGCCGTGCTCGAGGGCCAGCCCGGTGTCGCCGAGTCCGCCGTCGTCGTCCGCGCCGAGGATGCGAGCGACGTGCGCCTCGCCGCCTACGTCGTCTGGCAGAAGGACGCGAAACCGGATGCCGCCGCGCTCAAGGCCGCGCTGGGCGCGAAGCTGCCGGACTACATGGTCCCGAACGAGTTCATCGACGTGCCGGCGATGCCGCGCACGGCGAACGGCAAGCTCGATCGCAAGGCGCTCATTGCGATCCGCAAGGCCGTCGTCCGCGAGACGCCCGAGGCGCTGCCCGCGAGCGAGACCGAGAAGATCATCGCCGAGCTCTGGAAACAAACGCTGAAGCTCGAGACGGTCGGCGTCGACGAGAACTTCTTCGACCTCGGCGGCCATTCGCTGCTCGTCGTGCAGCTGCACAGCAAGCTCAAGCAGAAGATCCCTTCGCCGATTTCGCTGACCGACCTCTACCAGTATCCGACGATCCGCTCGCTCTCCGGGTACCTGTCGTCGGGCGCCGGCAAGGCGCTTGAAAAGAGCGTCAGCCGCGGAGCCAAACGCCGCGCGCTGCGCTCACGCTCCGGCGCATGACCGAATTCGACGACAGCGACATCGCCATCGTCGGGATGGCGCTTCGTGTCCCCGGCGCCTCGACGCCGGAGCAGTATTGGGCGAATCTGCGCGACGGTGTCGAATCGCTCGTGCAATACAGCGAGGCCGACCTGCTCGCCCGCGGCGTGTCGCGCGGCACGCTCGCCGATCCGAACTACGTGCGCGCGGGCATGCCGCTCCAGGAGGTCGATCAGTTCGACCCCGACTTCTTCGGCTTCAGCGCCAAGGAAGCCGCGATCCTCGATCCGCAGCACCGGCAGTTCTACGAGGTGGCCTGGGAAGCCCTCGAGCGCGCCGGCCACCCGCCCGCGCGCTTCGACGGCGCCGTCGGCGTCTTCGCCGGCTGCGGCATGGGCGCCTATTTCACCTGGAACCTGCTGTCGAACGCCGATCTCGTCGACTCGGTTGGCCTGTTCCTGCTGCGCCACACGGGCAACGACAAGGATTTCCTGTCGACGCGCGTGTCCTATGCGTTCAACCTCAAGGGCCCGAGCATCAGCGTGCAGACGGCCTGCTCTACGTCGCTCGTGGCCGTGCACCTCGGCGTGCAGAGCCTCCTCGCGGGCGAATGCGATCTCGTGCTCGCGGGCGGCGCGACGATCGAGCTGCCGCACGCGGTGGGCTACCACTACAAGGAAGGCGAGATCCTCTCGCCCGACGGTCATTGCCGCGCCTTCGATCATCGGTCGAAGGGCACGGTCTTCGGCAGCGGCACGGGCGTCGTCGTGCTGCGCCGGCTCCGCGACGCGCTGGACGACGGCGACCACATCCACGCGATCGTCAAGGGCAGCGCGATCAACAACGATGGCTCGCAGAAGGTCGGCTATCTCGCGCCGAGCGTCGACGGGCAGGCCGCGGCCGTCGCCGAGGCGCTCGCCGTCGCCGATCTCGGCGCCGACACGATCTCCTACGTCGAGTGCCACGGCACGGGCACGCCGGTGGGCGACCCGATCGAGATCGCGGCGCTGACGCGCGCCTTCCGCGAGACGACCGAGGCCGTCGGCTTCTGCCGCGTCGGCTCGGTCAAGACGAACATCGGCCATCTCGACACGGCCGCGGGCGTCGCAAGCCTGATCAAGGCAACGCTCGCGCTCGAGAACCGGCAGATTCCCCCGTCGCTCAACTTCGAGGCGCCGAATCCGGCGATCGCCTTCGAGGGCAGCCCCTTCGTCGTCGCCGACCGGCTCGCCGACTGGAAGGCGGGCGGCACGCCGCGGCGCGCCGGCGTGAATTCCCTCGGTGTCGGCGGCACGAACGCCTTCGTGATCGTGCAGGAAGCGCCGGAGCGAAGCGCCGCGCCGATCGACGGGCCGCAGGTGATCGCGCTGTCGACGAAGAACCGCAAGGCGCTCGATGCCGCGGGACTGCGCCTCGCCGACTGGCTCGAGCAGAATCCCGGCCGCTCGCTCGCCGACGTCTCGCACAGCCTGCTCCGGGGCCGGCATGCCTTCGAGCACCGGCGCGTGCTGGCCTGCTCGACGCCGGCCGAGGCGGTCGCGCTGCTCCGCTCGGGCGACGCGCGCCGTGTCTACACGCACTCGAAGGAGACCGAGCGCCTCTCGCCGGTCTTCATGTATCCGGGCGGCGGCGCGCAGTATTTCCGGATGGGCGCCGGGCTCTACGAGCGCGAGCCCGTGTTTCGCGAGCAGATGGACCAGGGGCTCAAGCTGCTCGCAACAAAGTTCGATATCGATCTCCGTGGCGTATTCCTGGCGCGGGACGTCGAGCGCCGCGAGATCGACACCGAGCTCGCGAAACCCTCGGTGCAGTTGCCGCTGATTTTCCTCATCGAGTACGCCCTGACGAAACTCTGGGCGCACTACGGCGTGGTTCCGAAGGCCCTGATCGGTCACAGCATGGGCGAGAACACGGCGGCCTGCGTCGCGGGGGTGTTCTCCTTCGAGGACGGCCTCGGCCTCGTGCGGCTGCGCGGCCAGCTCATGGACGACGTGCCGGCCGGCGGCATGCTGAGCGTGACGCTGCCCGCGCACGAGCTCAAGGCACATCTCGGCGCTGAGCTCGACCTCGCCTGCGCGAACAGCCCCCAGCTATCGATCGCCTCGGGTCGCGCGGAGCTGCTCGACCGGCTCGAGGCACGGCTCAAGGGACAGGGCATCGAGTCGCAGCGCGTCAAGATCAATATCGCGGCCCATTCGCGCCTGCTCGAGGGCATCCTCGAGCCCTTCCGCCGTTACCTCAGGAGCATCCGGCTCGGCGAGCCCCAGGTGCCGATCGTCTCGAATCGCACGGGCAAATGGCTCGACCCGGCCCGCGCGCGCGATCCCGAATACTGGGTCGAGCACCTGCGCAACACGGTGCTCTTCGCCGACGGCGTCGACACGCTGCTCGAGGCGGACGATCGAGTGTTCATCGAAGTCGGCCCCGGCAGCATCCTCGGCTCCTTCGTGCGGCAGAACCCGCGGGCGCCGACGCAGCGGGTGTTCGGCTCGCTGCGGCATCCCGAAGACGCGACGCCCGACGACGCTTATTTCCGAACGATTCTCGGCCGCATGTGGGCCGTCGGCGGCGAGATCGACCTCGACAAGCTCTGGCCGCGGCGCCCGTCGCGGATCCCGCTGCCGACCTACCCCTTCCAGCATTCGCGTTACTGGATCGAGCCCGGCGCGGGCGCGGCGACGGCCGAGCGCGACGTCGACCGGCCGCTCAGGCTCGAGGACCGGCGCGACTGGTTCCGCGAGCCGGTCTGGATCCAGCAGGGCATCCTCGAGGAATCGGACGCGCCCTGCACCTGGCTCGTCTTCCATACCAACAACCGGCTGAGCCTGGCCGTGCTCGCAGAGCTCAGGGAGCTCGGTCACCGGGTCGTCTCGGTCGAGAACGGCGACACCTTCGCGCGCATCGACGAGCACCGGTACACCATCGCGGCCGAGGCCGGTGGCAGCGGCTATCAGGAGCTCATCGAGTCCCTCGGCGAGTCCGGCCTGATGCCGGACCGCATCCTGCACGCCTGGCTGCTGACGACCGACCAGACCTTCCGGCCGGGCTCGAGCTTCTTCCACCGCAACCAGGAATACGGCTTCTACTCCCTGTTCTACCTCGCGCGCGCGCTCAGCAAGGCCGGCGCGACGGATCGCCCGCTGTCGCTGCTCGTGGTCGCGAACGGCGCGCAGCAGGTGCGCGACGAGGCGACGCCCTTCCCCGAGAAGGCGACGGCGCTCGGGCCCTGCGCCGTCATCCCACGGGAGTTTCCGCAGGTCGCCTGCCGCTTCGTCGACGTCCGCCTGCCGACCGATGCCGGCAAACCGAAACCGGCAGTCGTCGATGCGGAGATTGCGCGGCTCACCGGAGAGCTCGTCGCGGAAACGCGCGCCAGCCCGGAATCCGGTGTCGTTGCCTGGCGCGGCGGCGTGCGCCATGAGCGGCACTTGCGCCCCTACCGGCCAGCCGCGGCCGCCGCGACCGAAAGGCTCCGTCAGAATGGCGTCTATCTCATCACCGGCGGCTTCGGCGGCATCGGCAGCTCGCTTGCGACTCACCTCGCGCGGACCAAGGCGGCGCGCCTCGTGCTCGTCGGACGCACACCGCTGCCGCGGCGCGAAGACTGGGACCAGTGGCTCGCGGCGCACGATCGGCGCGACTCGATCTCCCGGGCGATCCAGACGATCCGTCAGATCGAGGGCTTGGGCGGATCCGTGCTGCCGCTCGCCGCGGACGTGACGGTCGCCGAGCAGATGCAGGAAGCCGTGGACCAGGCGCGGAAGGCCTGGGGCAGGATCGACGGCGTCTTCCATACGGCCGGCGTCATTCGCGACAGCCTGATTCCCCTCAAGCACCAGCGGGACATCGAGGACGTGTTCGCAGCCAAGGTCTACGGCACGCGCGTGCTCGACGACCTGTTCCGCGACTCGGACCTCGGCTTCATGATCCTGTTCTCCTCGACCAGCGTCTATATCGCGCCGCAGGGCCAGATCGACTACGTCGGCGCGAATGCCTTCATGAACGCCTTTGCAGATTCCTGCCGCGGCCATCGGCCGTACCCGGTCACCGCGGTCAACTGGGGTATCTGGAAGGACGTCGGCATGGTCGGCGCCGGGAAGGACAGCGCCGGCGACATCGACACGAGCCATGCCTCGGCCGCCCCGGCCAACTATCCGCTGTTCGAGGAGCACCTGAGCGCCCGCGAAGGCGTCGATCAGGTGCACGTCTTTACCGGCAACCTGTCGGCCGAGCGGGACTGGATGATCGACGATCACCGGCTGTCGAACGGCGACGCCTTGCTGCCCGGCACCGGTTACATCGAGCTCATCCGTGCAGCCCTCGCCGAGGTCGGAGAGACCGACGCCTGGCGCATGGACCAGCTCGTATTCCTGAACCCGCTCTACGTCGACAACGGCAAGCCGCGCCGCTTCCGCGTCCGGCTCAAGGGACAACGCGGACGCTGGGAAGCCGAGATCCTGGGCGGCCTCGCCGACGGGCAGTCCTGGGAGCCCTGTGCGCTCGCGCGCGTGGGGCAAGCGGACGCGGCGGCGCCGGCCCGGGTGGACATCGCCGCCATCCGCAAGCGCTGCGACGGCCCATCGGAAAGCGCCGGCGGGACGAGCGCGCTGCGGACGACCCAGGAAGCGCATCTGAATTTCGGCCCACGCTGGCGGGTATTGCGGCGGCTGCAGCACGGCCGGGCCGAGGCGCTCGCGGAGCTCAGGCTGGCCGATGAGTACGCGGCGGAGCTCGCGGGCTTTTCGCTCCACCCCGGGCTCCTCGACATCGCGACGGGTTGCGGCATGCGGCTCATCCCCGGATATGCCGAGCAGGAGACCGCCCAGAACCTCTGGGTGCCGATCTCCTACCGGAGCTTCCGCTATTTCCATCCCTTGCCTGCCCAGGTCATGAGCTGGATCCGGCTCTCCGGCGACAGCTCGACGAAATCCGATTTCGCCGCCTTCGACGTGACGCTCTGCGACGAGCAGGGCCTCGTGCTCGCCGAAGTGCAGGGCCTCTCGCTGCGGCAGCTGCCCGGGACGCTGCGGAAGCCCTTGGCCGCGGCGCCGCTGCCCACGGCCGAGGGCGCGCCGAGGAGCAGCCCGGCGCGCAAGCTCTCCGCCGGCGAGCTCGCGCTCGAGCACAACCGGACGCAGGGCATCCTGGCGACCGAGGGTATTGCGGCACTCGAGACGGTCCTGAGCGGCGCCATGCCGTCGGAGCTCGTCGTGAGCTCGATGGACCCGGCCGCCCTGATCGCCCAGGCGGGCTTCATCAGCAAGGCGGCCGCGGGCTCGTCGAGCGACGCCAAGTTCGCGCGGCCCGAGCTCGACAGCGACTTCGAGGCGCCGCGCAACGAGCTCGAGAAGGGCATCGCCGAGATCTGGAGCAATCTGCTCGGCGTCGAGACCATCGGTATCCACGACAGCTTCTTCGACCTCGGCGGGCATTCGCTGATCGCGGTGCGGCTGTTCAATACGCTCTCGGATCGCTATGGGGCGGATCTGCCGATGTCGGTGCTGATGCAGTCGCCGACGGTCGCGGCGCTGGCGGAGCTCATCGGGCCCGAGGCCGGCGGTGCGACAGCTGTCAGCGGATCGTCAGACGCCGCGACGACGAAGCCGGCGGCGAAGCTCAAGTACAGCTACGTCGTTCCGATGCATTCCGGGGCCGTGGGCGGCGGCACGCCGCTGTTCGTCGTCGCCGGCATGTTCGGGAACGTCCTGAACCTGAGCCACCTCGCGCATCTGCTCGGCGAAGACCGGCCCTTCTACGCGCTGCAGGCGCGCGGGCTCTACGGGGACACGCCGCCGCATGAAAGCTTCGAGGAAGCGGCGGCCGACTACTTGCAGGAGATCCGCCAGGTGCAGCCCGAGGGGCCCTACCTGCTCGGTGGATTCTCGGGTGGCGGCCTCATCGCCTTCGAGATCGCGAACCAGCTGATCCAGAGCGGGGAGCGCGTGGCCGCGGTCGTCATGCTCGACACCCCGGTCCCGCGGCGGCTGCAATTGAGCACGAGGGACAAGCTCTCGATGTTCGTGCAGGGCGCGAAACACAACGGGATGAAGTACCTGCTGGAAAAGGTGAAGACGCGGATCCGGTGGGAGCAGGAGAAGCTGGCCCGCCGGCTGGGCAAGGCGGGACGCGACAGCCAGGATCCGATGCGCTTCCAGTCGAACCGCATCGGCGATGCCTTCCTCCGCGCGCTACATCGCTACGACATCCCCAAGCTCCCGGTTTCCGTGGCCCTGTTCCGGCCGAAGCTGAAGGTACGATTCCAGCTCTCCGGCGGCCGCCGCCTCGACGTCGAGAGGAATTACCTGTCCGAAGACAACGGCTGGACCCCCTTCGTGGCGCACCTGGATATCTTCGAAGTTCCGGGAACTCACGATAGTATGGTGCTCGAACCGAACGTCCGGGTGCTCGTCTCATCGCTGAAACGCCATGTGGACGAGGCGGACGCGGGCCGTCGGGCTTCACAGGCCGTATGAGCGGGGATCGCATTTTGCGCTCAGGGTCACAGCAAGCGCCGCACGGAAAGCGCAGGATTATTGGATTAGAACGCCAGGTATTCTGGAGGCGTCTCAAATGAGGATTCTTGCTGCCTCCAGCGGGGGCGGTCACTGGATTGAATTGCTGCGACTGCTGCCGGCATTCGCGGGGCATTCCGTCACTTTTTGCACGGTGCGCGAGGAATATCGGCGTGACGTCGGCAATGCGCCATTCCGGGTGGTCCGGGATGCGACGCAATGGTCGCCGTTCTCGCTCTGCCTGCTCGCCGTGCAGACCTTGTTCGTCGTCTTGCGCACGCGTCCGGACGTCGTGATATCGACCGGCGCCGCGCCCGGCTATTTTTGCGTGCGCTGGGGAAAGCTGTTCGGCGCGCGCACGGTATTCGTCGACAGCCTCGCCAATGCCGAAAAGCTGTCGAAATCCGCGCAGCTCGCGGGACGACACAGCGACCTGTGGTTGACGCAGTGGGAAACGCTCGCGAGCGACGACGGCCCGCAGTATTCCGGCAAGGTCATATGATTTTCCTCACCGTAGGTCACCAGACACCGTTCGATCGCCTGGTGCGGCACGTCGACGATTGGGCCGCGCGTTCCGGTGCGCAGGTGTTCGCCCAGATCGGCCCGGCCAAGTATCGTCCGCAACACATGGAGTGGACCGAGTTCCTGAGCATGCAGGAATTCGAGAAAAGGCTCGATCGATGCACCGCCATCGTCTCGCACGCCGGCACGGGGACGATCATCCAGGGGCTGCTGCGGAAAAAGCCCATGCTGGTGCTGCCGAGGCTTGCGAGCCTCGGC
>Ga0315910_10003316_pt1 | contig 13759 bp, 11 predicted proteins | sample EdamamesoilMG_FD_204470 | JGI IMG/M metagenome (GOLD analysis project Ga0315910, IMG submission 204470) | Garden soil microbial communities collected in Santa Monica, California, United States - Edamame soil | ecosystem: Environmental > Terrestrial > Soil > Garden | place: USA: California...
CCAACAAGCTCGACTGGTTAGAAACTCCCCTGCAGTGTCTGCACCGTGCTGTTGCCGCTCACGGTGTACTGGACGCGCCAGCTGTCACCCGTGGTCGGATGCGCCGTGCCATTGCCGCCGATCTGCGCGGCGAATGTGCGCAGCGACGCCGTACCCAGCTGCTGTCCGCTCGCCAGCGTCCAGGTGTACACGATGGGACTGGCCGCGCTGGTCACGCTCTGCGAGATCTGTCCTCCCACCGTGTTGTACTGCCCGGAATGCACGACGCCGGTGGTGCGCGCGATCGTCACGGTCACCGTGAGCGAGGTGATCGCCTGGGTATTGCCCAGCCGCACCTGCAGCTCGTTGAACCAGGGACTGGCCTGGGCAACCACCCCGGTCGCGGTCGCACCCCCGGTGCCGCCACCCGCGGACGGCGTCAACGGCCCGGCCTGGTTGGAGATGGCGCTCTCGCCGCTGGCGTTGAGCGCGGTCACGACGTAGAAATAGGCCGTGCCATTGGTCAACCCGGTGTTGGTGTAGTTAGTCGCCGTCACGCCGGTCTGCACGTTGGCGTAGGGGCCGCCGGAGCTGAGTGAACGCTTGACGTTGTAACTGGTGGCGCCGGACACGGCCGTCCACGTCAACGCCACCTGCGCATTGCCCACCGTGCCCGACAGTCCCGTCGGCGGGTTCGGCACCGCGCCCGGCTGGATCTGCAGGAAGGCGCTCTGGACGTTGGCGCTGGTCATGGCGAACACACGGTTGCTGGTGGCATTCGCGGCCGGCGTGATGGTGTTGTTGGCGGTGTTCAGCACGCCGACGCGCACGTTGCCGTTCATCGCGTTGACCGCGTTGCCCAGCGTCACCGGCCACTGTGTCGGACCGGTGTTGGCCGAAGTGATGGTGATGGGCGTGGTCGGCCAGAAAGTATCCTGTCCAGTGCCGGACACGGTGCGGACGGAGACGCGATCGCCCACGACCAGCGTGCGCGGATCGGCGGTCAAGGCGCCGAGATCCTGCCAGGTGGTGTTGGCCACCGGCTGATGCAGGAAGCTGCGCGTCTCGGTGTCCGAGGAATTACCGCTGGTGATGAGCAACGTGACCGTCACATCCTGCGCGGCTGCCGGCGAATTGTTGATACGCAGCGTGGCCTGCGCGCTGGTCGCGCCAATGATGGTGTACAGGGTCCCGTTCGGCGCCGACACGCTCCAGTTGTACGCGAGGTTCTGCCCGGTCGACCCGCGGCCATCGAGCTGGATGTCACCCGTTCCAGTGAACGTGGTGACGTTGGGGGTCATCGCGATGTTGGCCGTGATCACCGGCGGTTGACTGCCGGAGAACTGCACGTCGACGCAGCCGTGAAAGCGCTCGAACGTGGGCGGTGTGCGGCCCCATTCCGCGTAGATCACGTGGCGGCCGGTGCGTGACGGCACCGTGCAGCGCGTGGTGAACAACGCATTCGGCACGTCCCGGATCACGTTGGGATTCGCGTTGGGCGTGGCGTCGTTGTAGTCCAGCGAGCAGAACGGCGCCTCGTCGAAATCACTGAACGACAGCGCCCTGCTGTTGCTCCACACGAACCCGGGCCTGGTGATCCAGTACCTGAAATCCGAGGTGTCGGAGAAATGCGGGCCCCAGGAAATGCTCCAGACGAAATTGCGCGGGCCCGCGGTCATGGGCTGCGCCGGCCAGTCCATGGGCACGTCCCACGGAACCACGCGTCCCGGGAAGCTCTCGGAGTTGAAGCTGCACACGTTCTCGCGTGGCCCGACGCCCTGGCGCCCCGTGGTGTGCGTGAGCACACTCATGAAGCTGTAGCCGTCGGTCTGGTTGGTTCCGGGCGCGAAGAAGGCATTGCCGCAAACCGGGTATTGGGCGACGCCGTTCTGCACATGGTCCGGCTTGGTGATGAATCCGCAGATCCAGTTGCGTGACGGCGGATCCTGGATCAGGCCGTGGCCGAGAATCGTGCTGGCGCACAGGGCCAGGACACACAGGCCCATCACTCGCAGTGCTTGGCTTTTCATGGCTCCCTCGTTCGTGAGTTCGAATGGAATTCGAAGGCGTCGACGAATGGAGCTAGGGCGGCTTTTCCTTCTCTACCGCGTGCGGATCCCGCGGCGAGCCACGCCGCGCGCTGATACTTGCGTCCATACAAGTCCCCCTGGTCACCCGCGCCTACGGAGTGCGAGCGGGGCGGATGTTAGACACGGTCCGCACGCGCGCACACTACGTGAGGACCGCAGTCCTGCGCGCGCGGACAACGTTGTCAGGCGGCAAACCGGTGAAGCGCGCGGCCCATGGCGGGAAATGTCGCCGCGGAATCACGCGCAATATTTCGTGGACATGCGCGGCGCATGAGGACACGAACCTTGTCAGGCGCCGGTAGGCGCGAGCCGCGCGACACGCCGACGGGTGCGCGGCAATACGTAATTAGCGCAGCCCACGCGGCTGTCAGAAGATTCGGACGCGCTCAGATCTCGACATCGGTGGCGAGCACCACCACGCCGCGCGTCGGCATGCGGAAAAACTCCGCCGCCTGCGCGCTGCGCCGCTGCAGGAAGGCGAACGCGCGGGTCTTGATCCCGGCGAGCCCGGGCCGCGGTCGCGCGCGCACCAGGTGCCAGCCGAGGAAGAAAGACGAGTCCTCGGCGTACACGTTGAGACCCTGCCGGCGTGCGCTGCGCAGCGCCTCGCCCACGTCGGGTGTCTCCATGAATCCGAAACGCGCACGCACATCGTAGACGCCGGGCCCCATTTCCTCGACCAGCACGCGCGCCAGCGGATCGATGCGCGGCACGCGCTGGATCTCGATGTGCAGGATCACGATCTGTTCGTGGTGCACCTTGTTGTGCTCGAGATTGCGCAGCAGCGCGGTGGGCACGAAGCCCGACTGGCTCACCAGGAATACCGAGGTGCCGGGCACCCGCGTGGTCTTCGCGAGCAGCTCGGGCAATTTCTTGTCGGGCACCGCGCGCCGCTCGAGCTCGGCGCGCAATTTCTGGCGCCCGTCGCGCCAGGTGATGAATATCGCGAACATTACCGCGGCGAACGCCAGGGGTATCCAGCCGCCCGTCGGTATCTTGGTCAGGTTGCCCACCAGGAAGGCCAACTCGACCAGCAGGAACAGGCCGAACATGGCACCGACTTTCCACCATGACCATTTCCAGATGCCACGCGCCACGATGATGCCGAGCAGCGTCGTCACCATCATCGTGCCGAGCACGGCGACACCATAGGCGGAAGCGAGTGCCGCAGAGCTGCGGAAAATCAGCACGAACAGGATCACGGCGACGAACAGGAAAGCGTTGGCGGCGGGCACGAAGATCTGGCCCTTGGCTTCTTCCGAGGTCTGCAGCACTCGCACGCGCGGCAGCAGGTCGAGTTGCACGGCCTCGCGGGTCAGCGAGAAGGCGCCGGAAATCACCGCCTGCGACGCGATGACCGTGGCGAGCGTCGCCAGGATCACCAGGAACGGCAGCGCCATCTGCGGCGCGAGCGTGTAAAAAGGGTTCGCGGCCGCGGCGCCATCACGCAGGATGAGCGCGCCTTGGCCGAAATAGTTGAGCACCAGCGCCGGCCACACGAGCACCAGCCATCCGACGCGCACCGGCTTGCGGCCAAAATGACCCATGTCCGCGGACAAGGCCTCGACGCCCGTGACCGCCAGGATCACCGCCCCGAGCACCGCGAGTCCGAGGCCGGTGTGCTGCACCAGCAATTGCAGTCCGTATAGAGGGTTCACCGCCTCCATCACGATCGGTGTCCGCACGATCGACCACGCGCCGAGCGCCGCCAGCACCACGAACCACAACACCATGACCGGGCCGAACATCCGCCCGACCTTTTCCGTGCCGCGGCGCTGGATCCCAAACAGCACGACGATGACGATCAGGGTCAGCGGCAACACGGCGCCCGACAGGTTGGGATCGAGAACGTTGAGCCCTTCGACGGCGCTCAATACCGAGATCGCGGGCGTGATCATGCCGTCGCAATAGAACAGCGCCGTGCCCAGCACGCCGAGGGCCACCGCGTGGCGCACCCAGGGCAGCGCGGTGCCGAAATTCTTCTGCACCAGCGCCACCAGCGACAACACGCCGCCTTCGCCGGCATTGTCCATGCGCATGATGACGCTGACGTACTTGATCGTGACGACGATCAACAGGCTCCAGAAGATCAGCGACAGCAGGCCGAGCACCTTGAAGGCTTCGCCGGGCACGAACTCGGCCGAGCTCAGCGCGCTGCCGAGCGCATACAACGGACTGGTGCCGATGTCGCCGAAGACCACGCCGATGGCGCCGATGACTGCCGGGCGCAACGCCTGCTGGGATCCCATGAACCACCGAAAACGAAAGCGCGCATTCTACTGTCCGGCGACCGGGAGGTCGGCTTATTTCGACCTCCTTTTCGGTTAGGCTCATGCGTATGCCCGCGGAATTGCACGAAACTTCACTGATCGCCCTGCTCGCCATCGGCTTCGTGCTTGCATTGTTGTTGGGACTGCTGGCGAACATGCTGCGGGTGTCGCCCATCGTCGGCTATCTGCTCGCCGGCATCGCCGTCGGCCCGTTCACGCCGGGATTCGTCGGTGATTCGAGTCTCGCCAGTCAGTTGGCCGAGATCGGCGTGATCCTGCTGATGTTCGGCGTCGGCCTGCATTTCTCGATCAAGGATCTGCTGTCGGTGCGCGCCATTGCGCTGCCGGGCGCGGTCGCCCAGATCGTCACCGCGACCGCCATCGGCTATGGCATGGCGCATCTTCTCGGATGGGGCATCGGCGCGGGCCTGGTGTTCGGACTTTCGCTGTCGGTCGCCAGCACCGTCGTGCTGCTGCGCGCACTCGAGGAACGCAATGCGCTGCAATCCTCGGAGGGCAAGATCGCCGTGGGCTGGCTCATCGTCGAGGACCTGGCGATGGTCCTGGCGCTGGTGATGTTGCCGGCCCTGGCGCCGGCGCTCGGTGGCGACGCCAGCGCCGTTCACGCGCCCGGCATTTCCGAGAAGACCTGGGTCACGCTGCTGATCACGCTCGGCAAGGTGGCGCTGTTCGTCGCGCTGGCACTGATCGTGGGCACCCGCGTGGTGCCATGGCTGCTGGTGCGCGTCACGCGCACCGGCACGCGCGAGTTGTTCACGTTGTGCGTGCTGGCCATCGCGCTCGGCATCGCGTACGGCTCATCGGCGGCGTTTGGTGTTTCCTTCGCGCTCGGCGCGTTTTTCGCGGGCGTGATCCTCTCGGAGTCCGAGCTGAGCCACCAGGCCGGCAACGATTCGCTGCCGCTCAAGGACGCGTTCGCCGTGCTGTTCTTCGTGTCGGTGGGCATGTTGTTCGATCCGATGGTGCTGGTGCGCGAGCCGCTCGCGGTGCTGGCCGTGCTCGCCATCATCATGGTGGGCAAGTCGCTCGCGGCCTTCGTGATCGTGCTGGTGTTTCGTCACCCGGTGCGTACCGCATTGGTGGTCTCCGCGAGCCTGGCGCAGATCGGTGAGTTCTCCTTCATCCTCGCCGGGCTCGGCGCCGCGCTCGGCTTGCTGCCACCCGACGGTCGCGATCTCATTCTCGCGGGCGCGCTGCTGTCGATCGCGCTGAACCCACTCGCCTTCGCAGGCATTGCGCCCATCACGCGTTTCATCGAAGCGCATCCGCGCCTGCTGGCGCTGCTGGAGCGACGGGGCGCCGATCAGCACCGCACGCCGGTGGCCAGCGCCATGAACCTGCGCGACCACGCCATCCTCGTGGGATACGGCCGTGTCGGCGGAACCATCGGCCCGGAGCTCGAGGCGCAGGGCCTGCCATTCGCGGTGATCGAACGCGATCACCTGATGCTGTCGCGCGCACAGGCCGCCGGCGTTCCCACGCTGGTCGGTGATGCCGCGGCGCCCGGCGTGCTCGAAGCCGCCGGCATCGCACGCGCGCGCCTGCTGGTGGTGGCCACGCCCGACAGTTTCCAGGCGCGACGCATCGTCGAGCGCGCACGCGAGCTGCGTCCCGGCATCGACATCGTGGCGCGTACCCACAGCGACACGGAGTTCGCAAAACTGGAAGCACTCGGCGTCGGACGCGTGGTCATGGGCGAACGAGAGCTGGCGCGCGGCATGCTCGAATATGCGCTGCGCAGTCTCGGCGTGCCGGCGGAGCGTGCGCGCGCCGCCGCGGGAAGCAGCGCGCCCGTCAATCCCGAGGGCACCTGACAGGTTCGTGAGTCGGCGCAAGTCCCACTGGTTGTGAGGCACGGCGCGCAGGGGTCTATACTTTTCCGATGCTGTCTCCCGCCGAATCCGAAGCCCTGTTCCTGAGCCTCTCGGTCGCGGCGCGCAGCGTCGCCTTCAACCTTCCCTTCGCGATCCTGGTGGCGTGGCTCCTGACGCGGGCGCGCTTCGCCGGCCGCACCGTGTTCGACGCCTTCGTGCACCTGCCGCTGGTGTTGCCGCCGGTGGTCGTCGGTTACCTGCTGCTGTTGTTGTTTGGCGTGCGCGGTCCGATCGGCTCCTGGCTGTACGAAACCTTCGGCATCCAGCTCGCCTTCACCAGCACGGGCGCGGCGCTGGCGACGGCGGTGATGTCGTTTCCGCTGGTGGTGCGCTCCATCCGCATTTCGCTCGACGCGCTCGATCCCGGGCTCGAGGATGCCGCGCGTACGCTGGGCGCGGGGCCGCTCGACCGGTTCTTCTCCATCACGTTGCCGCTGATCACTCCGGGCATCCTCGCGGGCGGGGTCACGGCCTTCGCGGCGGGACTCGGCGAGTTCGGCGCGGTGATCACCTTCGCTTCCAACATCCCGGGCGAGACACGCACCCTGCCCCTGGCGCTGTATACGGCTCTGCAGACCCCGGACGGCGACACGCTGGCCGCGCGTCTCGCGACGATTTCCTTCCTGCTGGGACTGGCCGGCCTGCTGGTGGCCGAGTTCCTCGCGCGACGCGTGCGCCGCCTGGTGGGACGCTGATGCTGCGCGTACAACTCACGCGGCGTCGCGGCGAGTTCATGCTGGACGCGGATTTCTGCGCGCCCATGCCGGGCGTGACGTCGCTGTTTGGCCGCTCGGGCTGCGGCAAGTCGACGCTGATTTCCCTGATTGCCGGCCTGCTCTCACCCGAATCCGGGCGCGTGCAGATCGGTGATGACGTGTTGACCGACACGGATCGTCACATCGACATCGACGCGCGCCACCGCCGTATCGGCGTGGTGTTCCAGGACGCGCGCCTGTTTCCGCACCTGTCGGTGCTGGGCAACCTGCAGTACGGCGCGCGCCGCCTGCCGCGTAATGCCGCGACGCCCATCCGTTTCGACGACGTGGTTACGTTGCTCGGCCTCGAGGCGCTGACCTCGCGCCGCCCGCATGAACTCTCCGGCGGCGAAAAACAACGCGTGGCCCTGGGACGCGCGTTGCTCACGCAGCCGCGCCTGCTGTTGCTCGACGAGCCGCTGGCCTCGCTCGACCTCGCGCGCCGCGAGGAAGTGCTGCCGTATCTCGAGCGCATGCGCGACGCCATGTCGATCCCCATCGTGTACGTGAGCCACCAGTTCGACGAAGTCCTGCGTCTGGCAACCCGCGTGGTGTTGCTCGATGCCGGCCGCGTGGTCGCCGACGGCGAGCTCGCCGAAGTCAGCCGTCACCCGGCGCTGCGCGAAATCGTCGGTCCCGACGCGGTCGGCGCGGTGATGTCAGGCGTGGTCGAGGGCAACCCGGACGGCGGCCTCACGACGATCCGCGTGGGCGACGCGATGTTGCTGGTGGATGAAGCCGCGATGCCGGGTCAGCGAATCCAGATCCAGGTCCTGGCGCGCGACGTGATCATCGCCTCCGAGCGTCCTTCCGGGCTCTCGGTGCGCAACGTGGTCGCCGCGCGCGTGGTGTCCGTCACGCCCGACGTGGGCCACGCCGTGCTGGTCGAGCTCGACATCGGGCGTACCGCGACGCTGTTGGCCCGCGTCACGGCACGCGCCGCGGCCGAGCTGGCCCTCGCCGCCGACCGGCAGGTCTGGGCACTCATCAAGGCGGTGTCGTTACGCGGGCACATGTTCAGTGCGCCAGCGCGCTGAGCAGCGGCTGGTATTCGAGGGTGAAGCCGAAACCGGTCACGATGGCGAGGGCGCCGATCGCGAAGCCGAGCCGGGTGAGAATTCTGTCGAGGCACATGTGAATTGCTCCAGGTGGTGAATTTCCTGGCGCAATCTTGCTGGCCGGCGGCACGCCTAACAAACGCGATGCCTGAAACCGGCATCAGTAAATCTAACGAAATACCCCTGAAGGGAGAGCCGCCGTCAGGCCTTGCGCGGCGCGCGCCGGGTGAACAGATCGTGCGGCTTGGGGAAGCTCTTGGCCATGTCGAAGATCCAGTCGCGGAAGCGCTTGACCTTGGGCATGACCAGGTAGGGCTCGGGACAGACGAAGAAATAGGAGAAGCGGAACGGCAGCAGCGCGTCACCCGCCAGCACCACGCGGCCCTGTTCCAGCGCCCGCTGCACCAGCGACCAGCGCGCCAGCGCGAAGCCGACGCCTTCCTCCGCGGCTGCGATGACGCCGGCCGAGTCGTCGATGATGGGCGCCCGCGCCAGCCAGCGCGCCTCCTCGCCTTTCTCGATCCATGCCTGCCAGGGCTCGTCCATGCTGCCCAGCAACGGGAAGTTCTGCAGGTCCTCGCCGCGCGGCACGGGCCCGTACTTCGCGAGCAGCGCGGGCGATGAAATCGGGATCACCCACTCGTCCAGCAGCTTTTCCACGTGCAGGCCGGGCCAGCGCCCGAGCCCCATGCGGATGGCCACGTGCATTTCGGAACGCGAGAAATCCACCGGATCGCGGCTGGTGTGGAAGCGCAGGTCCACGCCGGTCTTCAGGTCGTTGAAAGAGCCGATGCGCGGCAGCAGCCAGCGCTGCAGGAAAGATGACAACAGCGTGATCTGCAGCGGCCCCTCGGAGCGGTGTTGCTTGAGGTGCTGCATCGAGGCCTCGAGTTCGTCGAGGCCGCGGCGCACCCCCGGCAGGAGCTGCTGGCCTTCGGCCGTCAGCTCGATACGCCGCCCGGCGCGCTTGAACAGCTGCACCTGCAGGTAGTCCTCGAGCGATTTGACCTGCTGGCTGACGGCCGCCGGGGTCACGTGCAGGGCCTCGGCCGCGTCCGCGAACGACAGCCGCGACGCCACCGCCTCGAAGACTCGCAGCGCGTTCAGCGGCAGTCGGGCATAGGCGGTGGACACGTCAGTTTTCCTTATGCGCGCTTTAACAAGCGCGTTTGTTCGTGGCGGCACTCTAGCGCAGATTGCAACCACTGCAACTGACCCCTTGGAGAGACCCCATGAGCGTTCGCGACCACATTCCCCGTACCGTTTCTGCCAGCCTGGATGCACGCCTGGCGCCCTTCCATCTGGACGAGCCGCACTCGGTGCTCGAGGACCTCGACGTGGAGCCGGCGCGTGCCGTGGCACCGCAGTCCGAGCGCCGCGTGAAGCTGTCGCTGGTCAACGATCTCAAACTACTGTTCGCCGCGCTCGGCGCGGGCGGCGGCGTGGTCCCGCTGGGCGACAACAGCCGCACGACCCGCCTGCTGGCCAACTACGCCCAGAGTCTTCGCGATCATTGACGGGCCGCGCGACCCTTGAATTTTTGTCCATGACGACCCCTGCCTCGGCCCCGGAAAACGGGGCCTTTTTTTTGCGGCTTTCCGTTCACTCATATCGCTATAACCAAACAGACTTGGCGCGTAACCAGGCCGTTACCGGGTCACGACTGACGCCATAACCCCCAAGTTTCTACGCTCTCCCGGCCTTATGGCTCACATGACCAGGAGAACGAGAGTGAACAAGAAACGCGCAGTAGCGGCCGCCATGGCGGCGGTGCTGCTGCCCTTTACGGCGCTCGCCCAGAACGCGGCGGCCCCCACGACGAATACATCCGCCGACGGCAACGACGATCTGCGCCAGGAAATCGAGGAGCAGAAACAGCGCCTCGCGGTACTGGAGCGCAAGCTCGAACTGCAACAGGAAGCGGCCACCGCCGCCGCGGCAACCGCGCCGCGCATCACCCTCAACGCGTCGCGTTTCCAGATCGGCAACACCGACAACACGAACTTCATCCGCTTCCGCGGCACGCTGCATGCGGACAACCGCATTTTTGGCGGCGACTCGGTTCCTGAAACCGCTGATACCTTCATCCTGCGTCGTGTGCGCCCGACCCTCGAAGGCACCTTCGGCGGCATCTACGACTTCAAGTTCATGCCGGACTTCGCCAGCGGCCGTTCGGTCATCGTGGACGCCTACGCGGCGGCACGTTTCAATCCGGCCGCGGTGCTCACCGTCGGCAAGTTCAAACCGCCGGTGGGACTCGAGCGCCTGCAGAGCTCGGCGGACATCCGTTTCGTGGAACGCGGCCTGCCGACCAACCTGGTGCCGAACCGCGATCTCGGCGTGCAGATCTCGGGTGACGTCAAGGGCGGCGTGTTCTCGTACCAGGTCGGCTACTTCAACGGCACCACCGACGGCCAGAGCAGCGAGAACCTGGCCACGCCGGACGTGGAATCCGACACCGGCGGCGACTACGCCGCGCGCGTGTTCTTCCAGCCATTCATCAACTCGGACAATTTCAGCCTGCGCGGCCTCGGCTTCGGCGTCGGCTCGACCTGGCAGGACATCCCGGGCAGCGCGGCCAACACCTATCTATCCGCCTACCGTTCGCCCGGCCAGCAGAGCGTGTTCAGCTATCGCGCCAACACCGCGACCGGCACCACGCCCAACAACGCCACGTTCGCGGACGGCGAGCGCCTGCGCCTGGCGCCGCAGCTCTACTACTACCGCGGCAGCTGGGGATTCCTCGGCGAATACACGCAGGTCAAGCAGGACGTGACGCGTACGGTGGGCACCACCACCTTCTCCGATACCCTGACCAACAGCGCCTGGCAGACGCAGTTCTCGTGGTTCGTGACCGGTGAAGACGAGGCCTTCCGCGGCTTCACGCCGGGCAGCACGTTGCAACCCGGCAAGCCGGGCTGGGGTGCGTTCGAAATCGTGGCGCGTTACCACGAGCTCGACGTGGACGACGACGCGTTCATCGGCGGCGCGAATTCGTTCGCCAATCCCGCCACGGCGATCACCAAGGAATCGGCCTGGGGCGTGGGCGTGAACTGGTACCCGTGGAACACCGTGAAGCTGTCGCTCAACTACGAGGTGACGAGCTTCGATGGCGGCGCCGCCACCGGCGACCGCGCCGACGAAGAGCTGCTGTTCTCCCGCTTCGCTATCAACTTCTGAAGGACTGGAATCCCATGAAACAACCCAACTGGAAGCGCCGGCTGCTGATCTCGATGGCGAGCGCGGTATTCATCGGCGGCACGGCCGGCGTCGCAAACGCCGGCGAAGTCACGCTGCTCAACGTCTCGTACGACCCGACCCGCGAGTTGTACGTGGACTTCAACAAGGCCTTCGCCGAGTACTGGAAGAAAAAGACCGGCGACACGGTCACCATCAAGCAGTCGCACGGCGGCTCGGGCCGCCAGGCGCGCTCGGTGATCGACGGACTCGCGGCCGACGTGGTGACGCTGGCGCTGGCCGCGGACGTCGACGCGATCGCCAACAACGGCAAACTACTCCCGGTCAACTGGGAAGAGCGGCTCCCGGACCACTCGGCGCCGTACACCTCGACCATCGTGTTCCTCGTGCGCAAGGGAAATCCCAAGGGCATCAAGGACTGGGGTGATCTCGCGCGGTCGGGCGTCAGCGTCGTGACGCCGAATCCCAAGACTTCGGGCGGGGCGCGCTGGAACTATCTCGCCGGCTGGGCCTGGGCCAAAAAGCAGCCCGGCGGCAGTGACGAGACCGCGAAGGAGTACATCCGCAAGTTGTACAAGAACGTCCCGGTGCTCGACACCGGCGCGCGAGGCGCGCTCACGACGTTCGCACAGCGCAACATCGGCGACGTGTTCATCTCGTGGGAGAACGAAGCGTGGCTCGCGACCAGGGAACTCGGTCCGGAAAAGTTCGAGATCGTGATCCCGTCGATCAGCATCCTGGCGGAACCGTCGGTTGCGGTGGTCGACAAGGTCGTGCTGCGCCGGGGCACTCGCACGGTGGCGGAGGAGTACCTCAAGTACCTCTACACGCCGGAAGGCCAGGAAATTGCGGCGCGCAACTACTATCGCCCGCGCAATCCCGACGTCGCGGCGAAACACCAGGAGCTGTTCCCGAAGCTCCAGCTGGTGACCATCAAGGACTTCGGCGGCTGGCCCAAGGCGCAGAAGGAACACTTCGGCGACGGTGGTGTCTTCGACCAGATCTATGCGCAGTGATGCCGTGGCGTGCTTTCGCCATGACCAACAGTTAGTTCAGTCGCGGCAGGACGCCGCGTAGTGTCTACCCCGGGCCGCGGGGATGTGAGAGAGACGAAATATCGACCCCCCTCGACGACTTCCCTCTCATGTCCCCGATGGCCCACCAAGTGCCGAATCCCCCACGATGAAACTGATCCAGCTGCGATGCCTCGTGGCGGTTGCCGAGAACGATCTCAACATCACCCAGGCCGCGCGCGTGTTGCACGCCGCCCAACCCGGAGTCAGCAAGCAATTGAAACAGCTCGAGGATGAGCTCGGTTTCCAGTTGTTCGAGCGCAAGGGCCGCGCGCTCATCCGGCCCACCGACGCCGGCAACAAGGTGATCGATCGCGCCGCGCAGATCGTGCGCCAGGCGCGCAGCATCAAGGCGCTGGCGGCCGAGCTGCGCAAGGACGACGCCGGGTCGCTGTCCATCGCCACCACGCACACGCAGGCACGCTACGTGCTGCCCCAGGTGCTCAAGCGCTTCCGCGACAAGTACCCCAAGGTCCGCCTGCACCTGCACCAGGGCAACTCCGAGCAGATCGCGGATCTCGCCTCCACGGATCGCATCGACTTCGCCATCGCCACCGGCACGAGCCCGATCTTCGACAGCCTGGTTCGCCTCCCCTGCTATCGCTGGCACCGCTGCATCGTGGTGCCGCACGGCCACCCGCTGGGTGAAACGCCGAAGCCCACGTTTGCCGATCTCGCGCAGTATCCGCTGGTCACCTATTCGTTCAGCTTCTCCGGCCCGGCGTCGCTGGTGGAGTTGTTTGCCGAGGAAGGCCTCACGCCCAACGTCGCGCTCACGGCCTGGGATTCCGACGTGATCAAGAAATACGTCCGCGAAGGACTCGGTGTCGGCATCATCGCCAACCTGGCCATCGACGGAGCCGAGGACGCGGACCTCAAGGTGCGCGACGGCTCGCACCTGTTCCCGGTGCACACCACCTGGGCGGGCTTTCGCCGCGGCGTATTGCTGCGCGGGTTCATGTACGACTTCCTGCAGATGCTGGCGCCGCACCTCACGCCGCGCGTGGTGCAGACCGCCGAGAAGACGGAAAACCAGGAAGAAGTCGAGCGCGAGCTCGCCGGAACGAAGATCCCGTTCCTGCGCTGATCCAGCCCGCGCCGCGGAAGTCTGATATCCGCGCCGCGCTAGGCGCGGACGTGATCCACTTCCACCGTGACGTGCGCGAGCTCCTCGTGCACTGCCAGCTCGCGCCGGAAATAGTCGCCGTCCATCTGCGATGAGGTCGTGAGGCTCACGACGCAGGCATACCGGGCTCGTCCCACGCGCCACACGTGCAGATCCGTGATTCGCGCCGGCACCTTGCCCTGCTCGATGACTTGGCGCACGTCGCGCACCACCGGCGAGTCCATTTCGGCGTCGAGCAGTACGCGGCCCGAATCGCGCAGCAATCCCCTGGCCCAGACCGCGACAAGAATGGCGCCGGCGATGCCCATGGCCGGA
>Ga0315910_10003317_pt1 | contig 13758 bp, 13 predicted proteins | sample EdamamesoilMG_FD_204470 | JGI IMG/M metagenome (GOLD analysis project Ga0315910, IMG submission 204470) | Garden soil microbial communities collected in Santa Monica, California, United States - Edamame soil | ecosystem: Environmental > Terrestrial > Soil > Garden | place: USA: California...
TGGCCAGATCCAGCAAGCCGATGTCATCTGGAACCCGGTGCGTCACGACGAACGAACCGAGAAACAGGCCGAAGGTTCGCGGACTGTCCACGGCGAGATCCCGGCGCGTGTTGACAATGCAACCAACGGAAAGCTGGTGACGCTTCGAAGCCTGCCCGCGATCGGCCGCCAGCGGGGAAAGGCATTTCAGCAACAGGGCCAGCAACAAATCGTTCACCGTGATACCGCGGGATTTCGCCGTGGCAACCAAACTGCGCAACTCCTGCGGACCGAGGGAAAAGAACTCAAATCCGATGCGGCCATCGCCCGCATCGCGATACACAGCGCGACAGGACGTGCGGAGGTTGCGAATGTGTGCGGGGAGATGGCCCAGCTTGTGGGCCAATATCCCCGGATGCCGGCGCAGCGACAGGTACCGGCGGTCCGGATGGATCTCAAGCTTGCCAGCGTCCGGCGGTTTCGGTTCGCGATACGCCGCCACGATGCGCTTCAGCAGGTGCACCAGCGACTCAGCATCGGCGACGGCGTGAACATAAGCGACTCCGAGAAAAAAGCCGGTCTCCTCCGGCAGAACGAAGCAGCGGAATGGATTGAACGCGCCGGTGCAGGTGAAGCCACGGTTTAGTTGATCCTCAATTTCTGCAGCCAGCGCGGTTCGGGCATTCGATCCTGCGCGGACTGATTTGATCTCAATGTGCGCTGGACCACCCTGATAATGATAAGTGCCCCGGGCCCGGTTCAACGTCAGGTTTGTCAGTTTTAGACTTTCCAAGGTGCCGTTGACCGCCTGCGTCAACCGCGCTGCATCCAAGGGCTGCGGGATGCGAACCACATGAACCGCATTGTATGCATGCAGATCATTCCAGTGCAGCATCGTCCGCTGGAAGGTGTTCAGTCGCGCAGGCATCGTCAGTCACATCGGCGCGCCAACGTTGATCCCGTGCTTGAGGCAATACGCGCCATTGTCCACGTACTTTTGCGCCCACCACTTTAGATTCCCGCGCTCTCCCGGCGTCAGCGGGCGCACAACTTTCCCCGGGGCGCCCAGCACAAGCGAGCCAGGCGGAATTTTGGCACCCTGCGTCACCAGCGCCTTCGCGCCGATGAGCGATTGTTCGCCAATCTCTGCGCCGTCAAGAATCACTGCGCCCATGCCCACAAGCACTTCGTCACCGACGGTGCAGGCGTGAACGATCGCGCTGTGGCCGATGGTCACCCAGTTGCCGACGATACAGGGGTAATCATCCGCCAGGTGCAACACGGAGTTGTCCTGGATGTTGGTGTGATGGCCGACGACGATGCGGTTGATGTCTCCGCGCAGAACGCTGTTGTACCAGACGCTGGAATAATCGCCGAGCGTCACGTCCCCCAGGACCACAGCGGTGCGGGCAAGATAGACGCCCTTGCCCAGTGCGGGTTTTTTCCGGAGGAATACGTCAAGCTGCTTGTCGAGTTCGCCCATGCGAAAGTTTTACTATTTTCCTGGGCGCGGAAAAATAAAAATCCCGCCCCGCGCTCTGCGGGACGGGAGTGCACTACTGGTTTCTTACGGTTCCCCACCATAAACTCTTAGTGATGACCATGCCGATTGTGTCGGTCATAACGGCCATGATGGCCGTGTCCGCGCGAATCGTGCCGGTCATACCTGACATACTTCACCGGGGGAGCGTAAACGAAGGGTGAACGGCAAACCACGACCGGACGCGGTGCGCAAACCACCGGTTGCGGGGCCACGACTACGCGCGGCGGAGCATAATACACCGGCGCCGGATAAACGACCCGTGGCGGCGGACAATACGCCGGGCCGCTGGAATAAGTGACGGAATAACTCGCGTGCGAATCCACGGCCCCGGCGATGACTGCGCCGATGGCGACTCCGGTCAAAATTTTCCCTGCGGTCGCCCACTCTTGATCACCCGCTTTGGCGGTCTGGATTTGCGCGCCTGTTAAGGCGAGCACGGCTGCGACTGCGATCAGTTTTTTCATCTCTGTCCTTTCCGGTTTGAAAGTTGTGGATGAGACGGGAGCATTTGCTTTTTATTCAAGCCGCGTTCACCGTATGCCTGCCAATGTGATATGACGAAACCCGGCTCCCATCGCCCGCCCGTCTCAAAACGGAAACTGCCGAAATCCTTCAAGGATCTGACGCCGTCGAATCATTTCAGTCCGCGGACTTTTTTCCGCGAACTCGTGTGGAAGGCGCTGCTCACGCAACGCACCGGTGAGCACAAGTCACCGGCGTTCCCCAAACTTGCGGAAGGCCAGGTCGCCATCACATGGATCGGGCACGCGTCGTTTCTGATTCAGTTCACGGACTTGAACGTGCTCGTGGATCCGAATTTTGCGAACTGGCTGTTCCTGCTCAAACGCATCAAGCGCTCCGGCCTGAAGATCTCGGACCTGCCGCCGATTGATCTCGTGCTGCTCACGCACGCGCACTTCGATCATTTTCACAAACCCACGCTGCGCCGCCTGCCGCACCCGAAGATCGGCGTCATGCCGTGGGGCGTTGGCGACCTTGCGCACAATCTCGGCTTCGCCCGCATCATCGAACTGGAGTGGTGGGAAAGTTTCGGCCAGAAGGACTGGCAGGTCACGCTTACGCCCAGCAAGCACTGGGGTGCGCGCACGTTGCACGATCATCATCGCGGCTACGGCGGCTTCGTGCTCGAACATCAAGGCCGCAAGATTTATCACGCGGGGGACAGTGCTTACTTCGACGGCTTCAAGGAAATCGGCGAGCGGCTCGCGCCCGATGTTGCCCTGCTGCCCATCGGTGCTTATCACCCGGAATCGTTCCGTCACGTCCACATGGGGCCGGACGAAGCGGTACGCGCGTTCAAAGACCTCCGCTCCCGCCAGCTTGTGCCAATGCACTACGGCACTTTCCGACTGTCCTTTGAGGAAATGGATGAGCCACCGCGTTGGCTACGCGAGATCGCCCAGAAGGAGAATCTCTCCGAACACATCCGCATTTTGGACGAAGGTGCGCCGACGGTTTTTTGATTGGCGACCGGGCATCATTCGTTCCTACAATCGGCAGTTCGCCCGACGCCGCCCTTGACGCCCCAAGATTTGGTGTGGTTAACTGCGGCCAGCCACAATTAGCAGTGGCCGATATGCGTTGTCCAAAATGCGGCGGTCAGGAAGACAAAGTCGTTGATTCGCGCGCCTCACGCGAAGGCGCAACCATCCGCCGCCGCCGCGAGTGCATCCTCTGCGGCCACCGCTTCACCACTTACGAAGTCATTGAGCACGATCAGTTGATGGTGATGAAGCGTGATGGGCGGCGCGAAGAATTTTCCAAGGACAAGCTGCTCTCCGGACTTCGCAAGGCCTGCCAGAAACGCCCGATCAGTCCGAAGATCATCGAGGACCTCGCGGACAAAATCGTGGATGCGGTGACAAACAAGTTCGAGAACGAAGTGCCCGCGGAATTCATCGGCAAACTGGTGATGGACGGCCTGCGCGAAATGGACGAGGTCGCCTACGTCCGCTTCGCGAGCGTGTATCGCCGTTTTCAGGAAGCCACCGACTTCGTCCAGGAAGTCCGAAAACTGGAGGCCAAACAGTGATCTCCCTCGCGCACGACTGCATGCTGTTCGAATTGTCCTCTGGCGAAGCCATCCCCTTTTCCGCCGAAATGATCTCGGTGGAATTGATGGGCGACGCGGTGTCGCAACTCGATCCCGAAGTCATCCGCAATGCCGCCGCCGCGGTGTTCCATTATTTCCGTTACGAACTGGAGCGGGACAGCGTCACGGTTGGGGAGTTCGCGCAGATGCTGGAAAAAGTTTTGCGCGGCCTCGGCTTGAATGTCCGGCCGGCAGAACCCACCGCCGCCACACCCGACCGGGTGGCCGATCTGGTCTCGCTCGCCCGGGAATCCGGCGACGCCCGCGAACTGGTTTTTTTCCCACGGCTACGCAACGAACTGCGCGGCCAGCTTCAGGCTTCGCCGCGGATGGTTCGATTTCGCGGCCTGCGCCGGTGCGTGAAACATCTGGCTGGCGCGCGGCGCTGGTGTCCACGCTGCGAAAGCCTGCGGGACCAGATCGTGGATTATTTGCGCGGCTGTCTCACCTCGGATTCGCGTGAATGCGAGTGCCGGCTGGTGGTGGAGTGAGTTGGAGTTCAAGCTTCAGCTTGTCCGGGAGCACCCCAGAGTGTGGACTCCAACCAAAGCCCGGCGGGAAAGTGAACCATGAGCAAGACCCTGTTTGAAAAAATCATCGCGCGCGAAATCCCGGCGCAGATCGTTTACGAAGACGAGCTCGTCATCGCCTTTCGCGACATCAATCCACAAGCACCGACGCATGTGCTGTTGATCCCCAAGAAGCCCATCCCGCGCATCGCCGAAGCCACGGCGGAAGATCACAAGGTTCTCGGCCATTTGATGCTCAAGGCAGGCGAAATCGCGGAAAAGCTCTGCCTCAAGCAGAACGGTTTTCGTCTCGTATTCAACAACGGTCCGGACGCCGGCGAAGCCGTGCCGCACCTGCATTGTCACATCCTCGGCGGGCGCAAGATGAACTGGCCGCCCGGTTGAAAGACTGGCCGGCATCCTTTCGATACTCATCCTGAGGCGCGTCCGGCGCAGCTTTTCCCGGAGCGAATCAGGTTTGCCTTGCTTTCATTACTCGAAACCCTCGAAATCTTGCTGATTCAATCGCACTAACTTGGAAACGCCACCCGTGATCTCCGCCCCGGACACCAGCGGTCGCTCGCTCGCCGTGAGGTTGACGAACGTCACCAAGACATTCGGTCAGCACACGGCGGTGAACGACCTCTCGCTCGCCGTGCCCAACGGTTCGGTTTATGGCTTCATCGGTCCGAACGGTTCGGGCAAGACCACCACCATCCGGATGATTCTGCACATCTTCCATCCGGACCGTGGTGAGATCGAAGTGCTCGGTGAACGCAGCACGCGCGCGGCGAACGACCGCATCGGCTACCTGCCCGAGGAACGCGGCCTCTACAAGAAGATGACCGTGCGCCGCGTGCTCGCCTATTACGCCACGCTCAAGGGCATGAACCATCGCGACTCGCGCGAAGCCATCGGTCACTGGCTCGAAAAGATGGGCCTGGCGAAATGGGCGAACCACAAGGTCGAGGCGCTTTCCAAGGGCATGGCGCAGAAAATCCAGTTCATCGCCGCCGTCATCGCGAAGCCGCAACTGCTCATCCTCGACGAGCCGTTTTCCGGTCTCGATCCGGTGAATCTCGAAGTGCTCCGCACCGCCATCCTCGAAGAACGCCAGCGCGGCACGACCGTCATTTTTTCCACGCACGACATGACCATGGCCGAACAGATGTGCGATTTCGTGTTCATGATCTACAAAGGCCGCAAGGTGCTCGACGGTACGCTCGCGGCGATCCAGTCGAGTTACGGCGTGGACACCGTGCGCCTGCGAGTGGACGGCGGTGGCGAAGCCGTGCGCGGTCTGGACGGCGTGCAATTGATTCGTGACCTCGGTCAGACCCAGGAATTCCGCTGCGCCGGGGATCCGCAGGAATTGCTCAAGGCATTGGCGGCACGGACGCGCGTGCATCTGTTCGAGGTGGCCAAGCCATCCTTGCACGATATTTTCATCCGCATTGCCGCGCCGGCACCCGAGGAGGTGAAGCATGAATAAAATCTGGCGCGTTGCGGTGACAGAATACTTGAACACCGTTCGCACCAAGGCGTTCATCATTGGCGTGCTCGCGTTGCCGGTGCTGATCTGTCTGAGCATCGGGTTGCAGTATCTGGGTCAGAAAAACAAGGACATCCGTGACCAGCGCTTCGCGGTCGTGGACCGGTCGGGCGCGCTTTCCCCCGTGATCGCGGCGAAGGCGGCGGAGCGGAACGAAAAATTCATCGTACAACGCGGCCCCGATGGCAGCACCGCACAGCGCGCTCCCAAATTCATCCCTGAATTGTTCGAGGCGACCGGAGCGACCGGCACGAACGCGGAAGTGATCCTCTCCGAGCGCGTGCGACGGAAGGAACTCACCGGGTTCGTCGTTATCAACACCAACGCCATCGCCGTGGACGGCAGCGCGGAAGGCGACCTGGCGTGGTTCACGGAAACGCAATCCAACAACGAACTCCCGGACTGGCTGGAGCGCACGATCAACGAAGAAATCCGCCGGCTGCGCTTCGATCAAGCCGGCGTGGACCAGGCGCTCGTCCGGAAACTGTCGCGCAACGTGACGGTCAAACGTCTTGGCCTCTCCAAGGTAGATGCGACAACAGGCGAAGTTGTAAAAGCCAAGGAGGCAAACCGCTTCGCCACATTCGGCGTGCCGGTGGGCTGCATGTTCCTGCTCTACATGATGGTCATGAGCGCCGTGCCCGCGCTGCTCAACACCGTGCTTGAGGAAAAAATGCAGAAGATTTCCGAAGTGCTGCTCTCCGCGGTAACGCCGTTCCAGTTGATGCTGGGGAAACTGGTCGGCGCCACGATGGTGTCCTTTACGCTCTCGGCACTTTATCTCGCCGGCATCGGCGGGCTGTTGTGGAAACTGGGCGTGCTGAACCTGGTGCCGCCGGCACTCGTGCCGTGGTTTGTGCTCTTTCAATTGCTCTCGCTGCTGATGTTCGGCTCCATTTCCCTGGCCATCGGAGCGGCGTGCTCCGAGATTCGCGACGCGCAGAACTTCATGTTCCCGCTGATGATGGTGGTAATGCTGCCGTACTTCGTGTTTCTGCCCATCATGCAATCGCCCGGCAGCGCCTTCGCGCGTTGGTTCTCGCTCTTTCCGCCCGCAACGCCGAGCCTGATGCTGTTGCGCATCGCCATCCCGCCCGGACCGCCTTGGTGGGAAATTGCGCTCGGCGTGGTGCTGACGACGCTTTGCACCATTGCGTGCGTCTGGGCGGGAGCGAAGATTTTCCGCATCGGCATCCTTGCGCAAGGCCAGGCCCCGAGTTTTGGCAGACTCTTCGGATGGATACTGTCGAAGTAAAAACCCCCAACACAGAAACACAGCGCGGCAAAGTCGAAACCAAAGGAGCGCGGACCGCCGAGTCCGCGAGCTGCGGGCATTGGATTTGGAACACGCGGACTCGGCGGTCCGCGCTCCGGGAAAAGCTTCGCAGGATGCAAGGATGTTGGGGATTTAGAACTCGGAGTCTCTGCGTTGAGACCGATCCGTCAGGATTGAAAACTTGCCTGCCCGCGCGGGCTGCGTTAGAAAATCTGCCGTGCCCCCACAAACCCGCATTCCTCAGCCCAATCCGCCACCGCCCGTTTACCCTGTTTCAGCCGCAACCCCCGGCCCTGCCGATGGCGAACCATGGCGTTGGTGTCCGCAGTGCGGCCACGAACTGCACAATGAGAAATGCAAGCTCCGCTGCCCGCGTTGCCATTACTTCATGAGTTGCTCGGATTTTGATTGAGGCAAACCGTTGATCTTCTCTTATCCCCGCTGATTGCTGCAAACATCAGTGGAAATGATTAGCGCCGATTTGAGGTTCAAAATCTGTGTTCGACACCGAAGGCACGTCTAGTTTCGCTTGAACGCGCTATGGCGAACGCGGAATGGATTGATCAATCTTTTCCGCGGCCAGTTTCGTTCCCAAGATCCGGAAGACCATTAGAAGTTTATCCCGTTCCCGCTTCGCTTCGAAATAATACCGGTATGCTGAGAGTTGGGGATCATCCGCCGACTTATCGGAGTCCATGATCGCAAGCTCATCAGGAACACCCAGGCCCACGCGCAAGCTTTCGAGCCTGGTTTCTGAATCCTCAACTGCCTTTACCAGCTCTGCCAGGCGCGCCTCCAACACCGCGATGCCGGATTCACGAAGCCGCTGTCGCTGCCGCTGCTCTGGGGAAACCGATTCCACCGCGTGTGGAGCCTGCTGCTGAAACCATGCGAGCAGCTTGGCCTGTTGCTCCGCCAATTCCGAAATCCGACGATTCAGTTCAGCCGCCGATGACTGGCCCGAGGCGGTGGCCGAAGTCTTGAGCCAGCCTAGATCCTCCTGCACGTCCGCCAGTTTGGACCGCAGATCGGCGAGTAATTGCGTCTGCGATTCCATCTGCGCCCGCAGTTCAACCAGTTCTACGCGACTCGCGGCCAATGCCTCGCGGTCGTCGGCCCGAGTCTTGAAGTAGAGGAGCGCCGCCAGTGGCAGTGTTAACAGCGCCATTGCCAGAAGGATTCTTGGTCGAATGCCTTGCACGACACTTAAGACAAGCCTGAGCCATGTTTAGTTCAATGCTACACTCAATCGCATGCACTGATGGCAGCTCAAAGCTTCCATTCTGCGGTCACGCAAACATCATCCGACAGATGATCACCGACGCCACAATCCCCATCGCATCCGCAATCAATCCCGCTGGCACCGCATGCCGCGTGCGGCGCACGTTCACCGCGCCGAAATAGACGGCGATCACGTAAAACGTCGTCTCTGTGCTACCAAAGATCGTGCCTGCCGTCCGTGCGATCAGGCTGTCCGGCCCGAACTCCTTCACCAGATCGGAAAACAAACCGAGCGTGCCGCTGCCGCTGAGCGGGCGGACCAGGCACAGCGGCACCAGTTCAGTCGGGAAGCCTACCGCATTCAACGCTGGACGGAGAACGTTGCTCAACATCTGGATGCCGCCGGCCTCGCGGAACATTCCAATCGCAACGAGAATCGCCACCAGGTACGGGATGATCATGACGGCGGTTTGAAAACCTTCCTTCGCGCCCTCCACGAATTCCTCATACACCTTCACGCGCCGCAGCGACGCGTAGAGCGGGAAGAATGACAGCAGAAATGGAATCGAAAGTAGCGAGACGGAATTCACCGCGCGAAGAAAGCCGTTTTGCTTTGCCAGTTCCGTCGTAGCCTCACGGCCCAAGGTTTCGGGGAAACCAACACGCAGGAACGCCCAGAAGAAAACTGCACCGAATATCGAGAGCGCCAGCCATGCGAACCAGTTTAGCGCAGTGACTGGAGGCTCACCCCTCAACTCGTCCCTCTCCCCATCCGATGGGGAGAGGGTGGCCGCGAGGCCGGGTGAGGGGCTGGGTGCAAGCCGATACCCCGGAAGCTTCTCCAACAACTTCACGGCTGTGAGACCCACCGACGTTGAGCAAATCGTCGCCATGATGGCTGTGCCGACGATGGCCGAGGGATTCGACGAACCGGCCACGGCGAGCACGGCGACCGCCGTCGCGGGAATCAATTGTATCGAACTCGTGTTGATCGCGAGGAAAGTACACATCGCGTTCGAGGCAATGCCGGGGCGAGGGTTGAGCGTTTCCAAATCCTTCATCGCACGGATGCCCAACGGCGTGGCCGCGTTCGCGAGGCCGAGAATGTTCGCCGCCATGTTCATCAACATCGAACCCATCGCCGGATGCTCGGCGGGTACGTCGGGGAAAAGCCATTTCATCACGGGCCGCAGCGCGCGCGCCATCACCTGAATCAGCCCTGCTTTTTCCGCCAGCCGCATCACGCCCAGCCAGAGCGCCATGATACCTGCGAGCGGCAGCGCCAGTTTCATCACGGCGTACTCCGCACGCTCGAACGCCGCCTTGGTGACCGCTTCCAGCGTATCATTCCATGCGCCGATCAACACCGCCGCCACCACGAGGCCAAGCCAGATGTAGTTGAGCATGGGCGCGAGGCTACCTGCGGTGCCGATGCGGAGAAAGGTGGAAAAACAATCAAGTCCGGGGCGCGCAGGCGGGCGAGCGAGAAAGTGGGGGCCTCCTGCAAAACCGAGCCACCCCGCCGGCGAAACCACCGTGAAACAGGGAATTTTGCGTTGACACTTCTGCGCCGGGCGGGTGTATTGCGCTCAATCCGCGCCGGGCTCAGCCCTCCCGGTGCCACCCGCGCGGTTCAGCACCTGTCATTTCAGCATGAGCACGAAGAAAATTAACGTCGCCATTGTCGGCTTGGGATTCGGCGCGGAATTCATCCCCCTTTGGCAAAAACATCCCCACGCCAACTGCTACGCCATCTGCCAGCGCAATGAGGACAAACTCAATGCCGTGGGCGATTACTTCGGGGTGGACATGCGTTACCAGGAATTCGAGGCGCTGCTCAAGGACAAGAACGTGGACGTGGTCCACATCAACTCGCCGATTCCCGATCACGCGTGGATGAGCATAGCCGCGCTCAAGGCCGGCAAGCACGTCGCCTGCACCGTGCCGATGGCCACCAACATTGCAGACTGCAAGAAGATCGTGGACCTCGCCAGGCGCACCGGGCTGAAATACATGATGATGGAGACGGTTGTTTACGCCCGCGAATACCTGTTCATGAAGGAGCTATTGGACAAAGGCGAACTCGGCAAGCTCCAGTTCGTGCAGGCGAGCCATCAGCAGGACATGGACGGCTGGCCCAATTACTGGCCCGGTCTGCCGCCCATGTGGTATGCGACGCATTGCGTCGGCCCGGTCGCCGGACTGATTGGCAAACCCGCGGAATACGTGAGTTGCTTCGGCTCGGGAACGATTCGCAAGGAACTCATCAAGAAATACGGCTCGCCGTTCGCGGTGGAAACCGCGCACATCAAGTTTGCGGACACGGATGTCAGCGCCCGGATCATTCGCAGCCTGTTCGACACCGCGCGGCAATATCGCGAGAGTATTGACGTGTATGGCACAAAGAAGGCCGTCGAGTGGCCGCTGGTCGAACACGAGCCGCTCATCATGCATACGGCGAAGCTGCCCGAGCCGAAGATTCCCAAGCCGGTCAAGTGCCCGGACTTCGCCAAACGCTTGCCCAAGAGTATCGCAAAATACACAACGCAGGGCGTTTACGATTCCTCCAAGAAGATGCACCTGAGTTTCACGCAAGGCAGCGGCCACGGCGGTTCGCATCCGCATCTCGCGAACGAATTTGCCATGGCGCTAGTTGAGGACCGTGACCCGTTCCCAAACGCCAGGCAATCCGCGAACTGGACCGGCGTCGGCTTGTGCGCGCACGAATCCGCGCTCAAAGGCGGCGCGATTGTGAAGCTGCCTGCATTTACGCTCTGAGAAGTAACCAAGCACCCAAATACCCAAGCACCCAACTCCTGAATCAACTATGAACATCAAACAAGATGGTATAACACCCAACGCGGGACGACTGTTATGGGCCGGATTCATGGCCATTCTGGCGGCCGGCGCCGGCTTCGCGCTGCGGGGCGGCATCTTTGACAACTGGGGCAGCGAGTTCGGCTTCACAGCCACGCAGCTTGGCGCCATCGGCGGCGCAGGATTTACGGGATTCTGTTTCGGAATCATCGTGGGTGGCTTCGTTTGCGACAAGATCGGTTACGGCAAACTGGTGATAGCGGCGTTTGCGCTGCACGTCATTTCCGCCTTCGTGACGTTTGGTGCGACTTCGCCGGACAATGCCTATCGCATGCTGACCATCGGGATGTTCATTTTCGCATACGCCAACGGGACGTTGGAAGCCGTGGCGAATCCGCTCGTCGCCACGCTCTTTCCCAGCAATCGCACTCACTACCTGAACATCCTCCACGCTTCCTGGCCGCTCGGAATGATCTTCGGCGCGCTGGTCGGCTGGTTTCTCGACGACAAGATGCAGGTTCATTGGAAGATCCAGCTCTCGCTCTATCTCATTCCCACGGTCGCGTACGGTTTGATGTTCCTCGGCCAACACATGCCCAAGTCTGAGGCTTCGGAAAAGGGCAGCAGCCTTGGGGAAATGCTCAAAGACGTGGGCATCCTTGGCGCGGCGGTCGTTTGTTATCTGCTGTCACTTTTCTTCGCGGGCAATCTTGGTTTGCCGCAAGGTGCTGCCTATGGACTCGCCGGTGCGCTGCTCATCGTGGTCGGCGTCATGACCAAGTTCTCCATCGGTTCTTTTCTGTTGTTCTTCCTGTTCATTACCCACGCCCTGATTGGTGCGGTTGAACTTGGGACGGATGGCTGGATTCAGAACATCACCGGCAATCTATTTACTTCGGAGCAGGGCAAGGCGCTGTTTTTGTGGACTTCACTCATCATGTTCTCGCTCCGGTTCTGCGCGGATTTCATCGAGAAGAAATTGAAGATTTCACCGGTGGGCCTGCTGCTGATTTGCTCCGTGCTTGGCGCGACCGGTCTTGTGCTGGCGAGTTCCATGCAAACCTTCGCGGTGGCGCTGGTTGCCCTTGGCATCTACGCAGTGGGCAAAACGTTTTTCTGGCCCACGATGCTTGCGGTCGCCTCAGATCGTTTCCCGCGCACTGGCGCGGTGGCCATCTCGATTATGGGCGGCATCGGGATGTTGTCTGCTGGTTTGATTGGCGGTCCCGGCTTGGGCTACGCCAAGGACCGATTCTCCGCGGAAACCTTGAAGACGACGGACGCAACCACCTACGAACAGGTCAAGGCAGCGAGTCCCTCGAAGTTTCTTATCTTCAGCCCGGTAAACGCCATTGACGGGACCAAGCTGGCAGAAGCCCAGAAAGTGAAAGCCGAGGAACGCACCCCGGCGCAGAAAGCCATCGTGGAATCCAGCATCACGGGTGATCGCCGGACGCTCAAGGCCGACGCGTTTATTCCGGCAACCATGGCGCTCATTTACCTGCTGATGCTGATCTACTTTAAATCCATCGGCGGCTACAAGACCATCCATCTGGAAGGTACGACCGCCGCAAAGGGACACTGACGCTGGCTTGGGCTTGAAATGGAAAGGGCGGCTCGCGGGAGCCGCCCTTTCTAAGTTTTGATGAGGGCATCGGCAGGCGGATCAGCCTCCGAAACGCGCGCTGATTGCGAGGTTTCCTGTGGCCTGAAATGGCCACAGACAAAGTCGTCGGGATCTCTAGAATACGCGGGAACACAAACTTGAACTGAACGCACTCGATTTATGCCGAACCCTTGGACTGGAAAAGGTAATCCCTACACCCGCAAGGAAGTCGTTGACCGCCTCCGCGCCACGCTCAAGAAAGGTGAAGCCATCATCGCCGCCGGTGCGGGCACGGGCATCAGCGCCAAATTCATCGAGAAAGGTGGGGCGGACCTCATCATCATCTACAACTCCGGTCGCTTTCGCATGATGGGCCACGGCTCAACCTGCGGCATGATGGCCTACGGCGACGCCAACGCCATCGCCATGGAAATCGGGGAATACGAAGTGCTGCCCGTGGTCGAGGAAGTGCCGGTGATTTGCGGCGTCCATGCCACCGATCCTCGTCGCCGCATGTGGCACTGGCTCGGCAGGGTGAAAGAAATGGGCTTTAGCGGCGTGAACAATTTCCCCACGCATACCATCGTGGACGGCCATTTCCGTGGCGTGCTCGAAGAAACCGGCATGAGCGTGAAGAAGGAATACGAAATGGTCGCACTCGCCCGCCGGATGGATCTGTTTTCCGTCGTCTATGTCGGCTCGACCGAGGAAGCGGTCGAAATGGCCAAGGCTGGAGCCGATGCGATTATCGCGCACGTTGGAACGACGGTAGGCGGTTCGATTGGTGTCACGAAGTCGGTGGTCAGTTGGGATTTCACCATCAAGCGCACGCAGGAGATCATCAACGCCGCCAGCCGGGTGCGGAAGGACATCTTCTTCCTCTGCCACGGCGGCCCGATCAACACGCCGCAGGACGCAGACCGGGTGATGCAAAACACCGATGCTGTGGGCTTTGTAGGCGCAAGTTCGCTGGAACGCATGGGCGTGGAGGCGTCGCTGACGAATCTGACACGCGAGTTCAAACGGTTGGAGGCGCCAGCCGCGAAGGCGTTTGGAAAGAAATCGAGAACCTGAAGTTTTCTCAGCCTGCCGTGCAAACCGCGAATCGTAACAAGACGCCCGTAGTAGATTCCCTCTCCCCC
>Ga0315910_10003319_pt1 | contig 13754 bp, 10 predicted proteins | sample EdamamesoilMG_FD_204470 | JGI IMG/M metagenome (GOLD analysis project Ga0315910, IMG submission 204470) | Garden soil microbial communities collected in Santa Monica, California, United States - Edamame soil | ecosystem: Environmental > Terrestrial > Soil > Garden | place: USA: California...
TGGTCTGCAACCTGCGCGGCGAGAGCGACTCCTACTTCCGCAACGACGGCGGGCTCTTCTCCGACCGCACCGCCGTCAGCGGGCTGGCCGCGCCGGGCAAGCCCTTCACGCGCTTCGGCATGGCGCTGGGCGACTTCGACCAGGACGGCTGGCCCGACCTCTACGAGGCCAACGGGCGCGTCGAGCGCCCGCGCGAGGCCGTCGACCTGAACCCCGCCGACCCCTACGCCGAGCCGAACCTGCTCCTGCGCGGCCTGGGGAACGGCCGCTTCGAGGAGGTCCTGCCACGCGGCGGGACGGCCGAGCTGCAGGTCGAGACCACGCGCGCCGTGGCCCAGGGCGACGTCGACGGCGACGGCGCGCTCGACCTCCTGGTGGTGAACCGCGACGCCCCGGCGCGCCTCCTGATCAACACGGCGCCGCGCCACGGGCGCTGGATCCTGCTGCGCGTGCGCGAGCGCAACGGGGCCGATGCGCTGGGCGCCGCGCTCACGCTCGAGGTCGCCGGCCGCACGCTCCGGCGCGACGTGACGACGGCCTACGGCTACCTCGCCAGCCACGACCCGCGCGTGCACCTCGGCCTCGGCGCGGCCGAGCGGGTGGACGGCGTGGTCGTGCGCTGGGTCGACGGGACGAGCGAGCGCTTCGGCCCGCTGGAGGCCGAGCGCGTGCACGAGCTGCGCCGCGGGCGCGGCTCGCGGCCCTAGCCCATCGCAGATGGGCTACTCGCCGTCAGCGTGACCGCACCGGTTCTCCGGGCGGGCTCACGCCCGCCCGGTGATCCGGTGCGTGACGAGCTCCGGCTACGGCCCCCCGATCAGGTGGAAGGCCGTCTGCCTCCCCGCGAAGTAGCGCACCGCCTGCCCGTCGAACCAGGCGTCCTCCTCGAGCTGGATCTTCACCTTGCCGCCCCACTCCGGGACGTCGACCGTCGCCGTGAGCTCGATCGCGTAGGCGGTGCTCGCGTACAGCGGGTAGTCGCCGACGCCCGGCACGCCGGCCTGCTGATCCCACATCCCGATCGTCGGCCCCGCGCCGTGCCCGTGGAAGCCGAGGGGGTGCGAGTAGATCGTGGCCTCGATCTTCTCGGTGCGCGCCTGCTCCAGGGTGGCGGCCAGGATCTGGTTGCCGGTGCGCCCGAGCACGAACTGGCCGGTGAGCACGTCCTGCAGGCGGTTGCCGACGGCCAGCGCGCGCACCAGGCCCTCCGGCGGCACGCTCTCGCTGGGGCGCAGCACGTAGGCGTGCTGCTGCGTGTCCGTGTTCAGGCGCAGGTAGGTGATCCCGAAGTCGACGTGCAGCAGGTCGCCCGGCTGGATCGTCTCGGCCGCGGCGCGGCGCGCGAACTGCATCGACGGATCGCTCGCGCCGGACCGCTGCAGGTCGACCGTCGGGTGGAACCAGGTGTCGAGATCGAGCGCCTCGAGGCGCTCGCGGTACCACCACTCGAGGTCCTGGGTCGTGCTCGTGCCCGGGCGCACGGCGGCGAAGCCGTCGGCGATGATGCGGTGCGCCAGCGCGCAGAGGCCGGGATACAGCTCGAGCTCCGCCGGCGAGCGCGTCTCGAGCCAGCCGACGGCCAGGCGCTCGGCCGGGACCAGGCGCCCGCGCAGCCGCTCCGGCAGGGCCGCGCGCAGGCGCTCGTGCTCGGTCGAGGAGAGCCCGTCCGCCAGCGCGAAGTCGCGGCTCTGGCTGATGCCGATGCGCTCCGGATCGCGCTCCGCCACCAGGTTCGCCAGGCGCTTCCACTGGTCCGGCTCCTCGGCCGGGTTCCAGGCCGCCGGGAAGAGGCCGCCCACGTCGTAGCGCGAGATCGAGAAGCGCTCGGCCCCGCGCTCGCCCCCGAGGTCGTTGAAGACCAGGATCGTGCGCCGGCGCGCGCGCAGCCAGGTGCCCGGCAGCATGGTCTCGACCACCGGGTCCTCGTCGTACTCGCGCGCCACCAGGATCCACAGGTCGATGCCCTCGCGCCGCATCAGGGCCGGCACGAGCGTGTCGAGCCGCTGGCGCAGCCACGCATCGATCGTCGCGGCGCGCTCGCGCAGCGGCAGGATCGCCGCCGGCTGGACCTGCTGGGGCGCGGCGGACGAGACGGTCAGCGAGAGCGCGAGCGCGGGAAGCCACATGGAGGCGGAGCATACCGGGCCACGCCGCGCTGCGGCTACGATCGCAGCGGCTCCGTGCCAGGCTCGCCATGCTCACCACGCTCCTCTTCGCCGCATCGTCCCTCGCCCTTCCCCTGTCCACGCCGCAGGATCCGGCCGACGTGCTGCGCACGGCGGACCGCGAGTTCCTGGCGACCACGCGCGAGCGTGGGCGCGAGGGCTGGCTCGCGTGGTTCGCGGAGGACGCGGTCGTGTTCCCGCCCAGCGGTGGCCTGGCGGTGGGCGCGGCGGCCGTGCGCAAGCACTACGAGAGCCAGGACGGCTTCCCGCTGAAGGGCTTCGTGTGGGAGCCGGAGGAGGCGGGGCTCGCGAGCTCGGGCGACCTCGGCTGGACGCGCGGTCGCTGGGGCAACGACGCGAACGGCACGCCGACCTGGACCGGCCAGTACCTGTCGGTGTGGCGCAAGCAACCGGACGGCGCCTGGAGGGTCGTGGCCGACTGCGGCTACGTGCCCGACTTCACGACGCGCGTGGCCGGGCTCGACGGGCCGCCGGTCGCGAGCGGCAGCGAGAGCGAGCGCCTGTTCCGCTCGGCCGCCGGCGACCTGGCGGCCACGGCCGGGGGCTGGTGGGCGCGCGACGCGGCGGACACGGAGGTCGGCGGCACCTTCCTCGCGCTCTGGCGGCGGAGAGCGGACGGGACGCAGGAGCGCCTGTTCGCGACCGGCATCGCGCAGGCGCAGCGCTGACGGCCATGCTCGCGCGCTTCCAGGGCGAGGGCGGGCTCGTCGCCTATCGCTCGCCGCTGCTGGCGGAGCACGGGATCCCGCACCTCTTCACCACGCGCATCGGCGGCGCGGACGAGCTCGACCTCGGCACGGAGGCGGCCCGGGCGCGCGTGGCGCGCGCTGCGGGGCTCGCGGGGGCACCGGTCGTCGCGGTGAAGCAGGTCCACGGAGCGCGCATCGTGACCCTGGGGCCCGGGGCGCTGCCCGAGCCGCTCACCGAGGCCGACGGGCTGGTCAGCGAGCGTGCGGACCTCCTCGTCGCCGTGCACGTCGCCGACTGCGTGCCCGTGCTCCTGGCCTCCGCCGACGGCCGGCGCGTGGCGGCCGTGCACGCCGGCTGGCGCGGGCTCGTGGCGGGTGTCCTGCCGCGCGCGCTGGAGGCGCTCGGGCCCGGGCCGACCCTGGCCGCGATCGGCCCGTGCGTCTCTCGCGCGCGCTTCGAGGTCGGGCCCGAGGTGGCGGCCGAGTTCGAGCGCGCCGGCCTGGCCGCGGCGATCCACCCCGGCCCGCGCGCGCGCCCCCACGTCGACCTGCGCGCGGCGGCGGCGCTGCAGCTCGGGGCAGGCGGGGTCGAGCACGTCGACACGACCGACCGCTGCACCTACGAGCACGCCGCGGAGTTCTACTCCTACCGCCGCGAGGTCACCCACGGCGGCCGCGCGCGCACGGGACGGCTCGCGGCGCTGATCGCCTGCCGCTCCGGGCTTCAGCCCCCCAGCGTGAGATCGAGCGCGTTCGAGAGCCGGTAGGCCGGCCCGCCGAAGTGCACGGCCTGCACGCAGAAGGTGCGCCCGCACAGGGCGAGGTCGAGCGGGATCGGCAGGGCGAAGCTCGCCAGCGGCCCCGGCTGGGTGAGCTGGAACGCGACCCCGGTGCTGCCGCACAGGAGCCGCCGCCCGCGGCCCAGGGGGATGTCTGCCGTCGTCGCCGAGCCGAAGAGCAGCGCCATCGAGTGCCCGCTCGCGCCCACGTCGACCGTGGCCGTGAAGGTGCTGCCGAGGATCGGGAGGCTGCCCTCCAGGCTGAGCGGGTTCGTGCCGCCGTTGCGCACGGCGAGCGTGGCCGGCACCTGGCAGGCCGAGCGCAGCGCGAAGAGGTTCGTGCCCGTGCCGGCCATCACCAGCGTGCCGTCGGCGCCCAGCGCCGGTCCGCCCTGGTTCACGTTCGGGACCGCCAGCGACCAGCGCAGGCTCAGGTCCGGGTCGAAGGCGTACAGGCGCCCGTTGCCGAAGCCGCCGTTCGAGACGAAGACCTTGCCGCTGCGGTCGACGGCGAAGTGCGGGGCCGCGCTGCTGCTGGCGATCGGGCTCGTGCTCGTGGCGCGCGTGGCGCCCGTCGCCGGATCGAGCCGGCGCACGCGGTACGTCCGGTCGAGCAGGTAGACGTCGCCGCCCGGATCGCAGGCGAACTCGCTGGTCGTCGTCCAGCCGGCATCGACGTGCCAGCGCTGGACCAGCGCCACGCCGGTGTCCTCGAAGGCGTACAGGAAGTCGGTGGCCGGGTTGTTCTGCGTGCGCGCCAGGTAGACGGTCCCGTCCGGGCCGACGAAGGGCGTGTTCTGCAGGGTGAAGCCGGGCATGACGGGCGAGACGTACAGGCTCATCCCCGTGCCGAGATCGAGCTTGCGGATCGCGTTGCCCCCCACCGCCGCCTCGGCCAGGTAGACGCCGTCGCCGTGGAGCGCGACCCCGCAGCTCGAGGTCACGTTGCACAGGCGCGGCGTGCTCCACACGGTGCTCCCGTCGGTGGCCGCGATGCGCTTCACCGTCGCCTGGTTCCCGACCACGAGGTCGCCGTTCGGCGCGAACACGACCCCGTCGTAGGGGCCGGCATCGATCGTCTCGACCGAGGTCCACAGCGTCGCGCCGCTGGTCTCGTCGAGCGCGTACACGACCTGCGCGACCGACGAGCCGTTGCCCGAGCGCGAGGCGTAGACGCGCCCGTCGCGCGCGCCGAGGATCCAGGTCGTCCAGTCGCCGGCCACGTAGGGCACGTTCCGGAACCACAGCTCCGCCCCGGTGTCGAGGTCCTGGCACACGACCGGCGAGCCGTTCGGCTCGCCGCCCGGCGGGAAGCCCGTCTGGCGCACGCTGAACACGCGCCGCCCCGCGATCACCGGCTGCCAGGCGATGATCGAGCTGCGCCCGCCGTTCCACAGCGGATCGGCCGCCAGCGGCCCGACCTCGTCCGAGAGCCCGTTGCGGCTCGCGTTGCCGCCGTTGTTGCTCCAGTCGCCCGCCTGGACGGGTGGAGCGAGGAGCGAGAGCAGCAGGCCGCCGGCACCGAGCGAGAGCTTCATCCCGCCGATCCTACCCAGGTCGCGCCGGACCGGGGGCCGCTAGCGCAGCGCCCCGAGCGCCCCCAGGACGGCCATCACGACCAGCACGGCGAGCCCGGCTCCGACCACGAACAGCGCCACCTTGGCCCAGGAGATCGGCGCCTTGCCGGCCACGCACCCGGTCTGGCCGTTGACGAGCACGGTGTAGACCTCGCCGCGGAAGCGGTACTGCAGGCTCCACACCGGCAGCAGCACGTGCTTCCAGCGCACGCCGGTGATCGTGTTCTTCACGCGCAGGTTGCGGTGCGTGTCGCCCGGCACGTCGCCGGCGCAGCGGCCCTGCTGGGTCTCGACCACGACGGCCTGGGCGCGCTGCCAGCCCTGCTCCAGGTCGAGCTGGTACTCCTCGGCGCGCCAGCCGGCCAGGTACTCGGGCCGGTAGGGCACCAGGGCCCTCGTCTCGAAGCCGCCGAGCTTCTTCATCAGCTCGGGCGCCAGGCCCGAGGCGCACACCAGCTCGTCGTCGTAGGCGTCGTCGCGCTTGCCCCAGGCCGGCACCCAGCGCACGCGCCGCTCCTGGACCATGCGCATCTTCATCTTGCCGTTGACCAGGACCATCTTGGGCACGGTCACGTAGTAGTAGTGCCCCGCGTCGGCCGACCAGTCCGAGTGCACGCGACAGTCGAAGGTCCAGAAGGGCACGTAGATGCCGACGGCCTGGTGCCCCTTGGCCCGCTTGAGCTCGTTCGGGCGGAACCAGAGGCCGTGGAGCCACTTGCGGAAGCGCTCCTCGACCTCCTTCTTCGAGAGGTCGAGCGGCACGAGCGACTCGGGCCGCAGGGCGTTGCGGTTCGCCTCCTGGGCCAGCACGCTGGCCGAGCCGCAGTAGACGCACTGCTCGGCGGTCGAGGCCGTGCTGAAGCACACGCGGGCCCCGCAGTTCGCACACCGGGCGGCGCGCATCTCGACCCCTAGACCCCGCAGGGCGCTGCCGGCGTCCTCCAGGGCGCGCTCGACGATCGTGCCCTCGCCGCGCGGCACCGGCCGCTTCGTCCCGCAGTACTCGCAGGCGAGCTGGTCGTGCTCCGGGTCCCAGGTCAGCTTGGCCCCGCAGGTCTCGCAGGGGAAATCGACCTTCTGGCTGGTCTCGGGCGCGGCCTCGGCCGGCGGCAGGGGTTCGTCGGGCATCGGGAGAGCGGCGCGCGCATGCTAGCGCGGGCGCGGGGCGGCTCCCTTCGCGCGAGACGGCCGGTTCTTCACGCGGGTGTCCGTTCCGGCGGTCCGTGGAGCTGGATGTCCCCCGAGCCGCGCGACGGCTCATCGAGGGGGCTGGCGCCATGTTCCGCCGCGTGCGCGGCCCTGCTGTCCCGTCCCAGCCGCGCCCGGGTGCTGGCCCGGAGTTGCTCCCGGTGGCCCGCCGACGGAAGATGGGAGCCATGAAGCGCATCCTCTCCACCCTGCTCTTCGTCTCCGCCCTGGCCGTCGCCTGCAAGTCCAGCGGCAATGCCGCCGGGATCAAGGCCAATGCCACCTGCCCGATCAGCGGCAAGGCCGTCGACACCGCCTCGTACTACGAGTACGGCGGCTCGAAGATCTACACCTGCTGCCCCATGTGCGTGGGCAAGGTGAAGGCCGACCCCGCGGCGGCGATGGCCAAGGCCTACCCGAAGTAGCGCGCGCCGCCTGCCCGTCCACGAAGCTCGCCGCCAGGTACGCGGCGCGCGTCCCCGTCCACGGGCACTGGATCAGCGCGGAGCGTCCGCGCCGCGGATCGGCTGACCGAGGAAGCCGAGGTAGAGTCCGGAGCTCCGCCCAGGCTCGAGTCCGGTGGCCAGGAACACGACCCGGTGCTCGTCCGGGTGGACCAGGTATCCGAGGCTGGTGGAGTACGTCGAGCCGATGCCCGTGCCCTCGGGATTGAGCGCGCGCGGCGGTCGGCCGCCGGCGAGCGGCGCGCGGAAGAGCGACCAGGCGCCGTACTGCGGCGTGGACGGGGCGACGAAGAGGATCTCGTCGCCGACCAGGCTGTGGCCCTCGACGCCGGAGCTGCCCACCGGCACGTTCACGCGTCGCGCCGGGAGGCTGCCGTCGATCGGGACGACGAAGAGGTCGGGGCGTCGAGCCAGCTCCGGGTCGGCCCGGAAGAGGACCCACACGTCGGACACCACCGGGGTCCCGTACACGCGCCGGTCCGCGGCCATCGGCGGGCTCAGGACCGTCGGCGCGGCGCTGCCGTCCACCGGCACGCTGGCGACGAGGTTGCTCGCCAGGTACACCGCGCGCGTGCCGTCCGGGCTCAGGGCGAGGTCGTGGACGCGCGGGTCGCCGGACGTGGTCGGCAGCAGGACGGCGGAGGCGCTCCCATCGACGGGAGCCACGTAGAGCTGGTGGCGCGCGTTCACGACCCCGTCGGCCGTGAAGACGACGCGGGTGGAGTCGGAGGTGATCTCCAGCCGCTCCACCTCGCGTCCCTGGGCCGCCATCCAGAGCACCTGGGCCGCCGCGCCGCCCGCCAGCGGCGCCGACCACAGGCCGAAGGCGTTGTTCAGCGTCAGGTCGCCCGCGAACACGACGCGCGAGCTGTCCGGGGTGATGCGGAAGGGGCCGCGCCAGACCTCGCCATTCGGCGCGGGCGGAGGACTGAGCTGCACGGGCGCCTGGCTCCCGTCCGGGGGGGCCGAGAAGAGCTCGGCGCGGTTCGGGGCGTTCTGCGCGGCCAGGTAGACGACCCGCGTGCCGTCCGGGCTCGCCTGGTAGGCGTAGACGCGGCCATCGTTCACGGGCAGCGGCCCGTTGAGCACCTGGGGCGGGCTCGAGCCGTCGGCGGGGATGGAGTAGAGCTCGAAGCGCTCGCGATCCGGGACGGAGGACTTGCGGAAGAGCACGCGCCCGCCGGTGAAGGCGTAGTCGAGGACGGAGGCATCGCCCTGGTCGAGCCGCACGCGCGGCGCGGAGGAGTCGAGCGGGGCGCTGAAGAGCCACACCCGGTAGGTCGGGGCCGGGACCTGGACCCGGTACACGATCCGGCCGCTGGCGGGCTCGACGCGGTGGTCCACCAGGGACTCGTCGTCCGCCACCAGCCCCGGCAGGCGGCGCGGCGGAGCGGAGAGGTCGAGCGGCACGCTGTGCAGATCGAAGAAGGCCCAGTCGCGGCTCGCGGCGGCGAAGACGGCCGCGCTGCCGTCCGGGTGGAGCTCGGCGCTGAGCAGGCCTCCGAGCACCGGTCCGAAGGCGTCGAGCTGCCGGCGCGGCTCGCTCCCGTCGAGGGGCACGGTGTAGACGTGCAGGCGCGTGTCGTGCTCGCGGGCGCCGCGGAACATCGCGATGCGCCCCGCATCGTCGAGGGAGAGGTCCGAGGCGCCCTCGGGGCCGCTCAGGCGCCGCGCGGCGCCGTCGAGGCTCACGTGCTCGAGGGCCAGGCCCTCGGGGCTCGCGACGTGGGCCAGGACCCCCGCGGAGTCGGGCGTGAACACGAAGCGCACCACGTCGGCGGTGCCGCCGATGCCGTGCACGCCCTCGGGCGGGCGCGAGCCGAGCGCGCGCACGCGCTCGAAGGTGAGCGGACCGGTGAAGAGCGTGAACACGCCCGCGACGTCGGCGTCGGCGCTGTAGACGACGCGCTCGCCGTCGGGGCTCGCGCGGAACGCGCGGATCGTGCGCCCGGTGGCGAGCGGATCGCTGACCGTGCGTGCACGCCGCGCACCGTCGAGCTGGACGCGCAGGAGGGCGTCGCCCCCCCCGCCCGAGGGCGACTCGCGGAACAGCACGGCGTCCGCCAGCACCGTCAGGCCCGCGACCGCGTCGGCCGGCTCGTGGAGCCGCGTGGGCGTGTCCGCGTCGAGCGGATGGACGAGCAGGGCCGCCGGCCCGCCCGGCGGCGCCTGGACGTACACGACCTGGCGCGAGTCGGGCGCGAAGGCCGCGTGGCGCACGTCGCCGCTGGCGAGCCGCCGCGCGGGCGCGCTGCCGTCGGTCGGGACGACCAGGAGGTGCGTGACGATCACGCAGCCGAGCGCGCAGTCCCCGTGCGTCTCCTGGAGCTCGAACAGGACGCTCCGGCCGTCGGCGGCGAGCTGGAACGCGCTCACCGCCAGGCTCCAGGGCGAGCCGCCCGGTCCGCCGCCCGGGAGCGAGCCGAAGGCCCTTGCGGGCCTCGGAGTGAGCTCGATGGGTGGCGCGCTGCCGTCCACGGGCACGCTGAAGAGGCGACGCGGGAGCTGGCCGGGCTCGCCGAAGGCGTAGACGACGTGCGTGGAGCTCGCGTCCACGGCGAAGGCCTGCACGCGAGGACCGTCGAGGTCCTCCGTCACCAGCCGCACCGACGAGCCTTGGCCGTCCAGGCGCACGCTGTCGAGCCCGTAGAAGGAGAAGAACACGGCCCGCGAGCCGTCCGGGGTGAGCTGGAAGTCGCGGCTCGGATCCGCCCCCGCCAGGCGCAGGAAGGGATCCGCGCCCCGCGGCGTGGGCAGGATCCGCCGCTCGTCCCCCAGGTAGGCGCTGTAGATCGCGTAGCGCTCGTCTACCGTGAAGACCGCCCAGCGCGAGTTCGGCGTGACGTGCACGAAGGTCACCGTGCCGGCGTCGAACTCCCGGGCCACGCCCGGGATGTCCCCGTGGTCGTACAGGAAGAACGGCTCCGCGCTGCCGTCGGCGGGGATGCAGTAGAGGGAGTTGACGCCCGGACCGGAGAACTCGTAGCGACCCGAAAAGACGACCCAGCGCCCGTCGGGCGACAGCGCGGCCGTGCCACGGTGCAGGTTCCCGCGCGCGAAGGGACGCGTCAGCTCGACCGACTGGGCGCCCGCGAGCGTGGCCAGGACGGGACCGAGGGCGAGCGCGGACAGCCGACCCAAGCGAATGCTCCTCATCGCAAGCTCCACATGGTCCTTCGAGGAAGGAGAACGGCGGCAGTCTAGCACCAGGGGGCGGGAACTGGGGGTCCGGCCGTCCGCGCCGAGCGGCGGCGGTGGCGAAAGGGTGAAGGCGCGCCTATCGTTGGCGTACTGGCCCGCCCTTCCGCCCGGCCGGATCGCGCTCGAGCGAGCGCCCGCGGGGTGGACCCCCTGACCGAAGGACACCCGCCATGGGAGTGATGGATTTCTTCAAGCGCGGCGTGCGCGAGATGATGATCGCGCGGCCGGACGAGGCCAAGCAGCACGTCGTCTGGAAGCACCCGGATCCGACGATCCCGATGAAGTCGCAGCTGACCGTCGAGGCCGACGAGAAGGCGGTCTTCTTCAAGGACGGCAAGGTCGTGGCGACGCTGGACGCGGGGCGCCACACGCTCGACTCGGCCAACCTGCCGTTCCTCTCGAACCTGGTGGACAGCTTCACCGGCGGGAACGTGTTCATCGCGGAGGTCTTCTTCGTCAACGTGCGCGAGCAGACCGGGATCAAGTTCGGCGGCCGCATCGGCAACGTCGAGGACCCCAAGTCGGGCATCCCGGTCGAGACCATGGTGCACGGGGAGTTCTCGTTCCGCGTGACCCAGCCGGACGTGCTCATCACGGGTCTCGTCGGCATGGGGCGCGTGGCCGACGGCGTCAGCCCGTGGATGAAGGAGCAGGTCCTCAAGGTCATCCGCGACCGCGTGGGCGAGCTCCTGGTCAAGAACAAGTGGCCGCTGCTGGACGTCACCTCGGGCGCCTACACCGAGGAGATCGAGCGCGACGTCCTGACGGGCCTGAGCGACCACGTGAAGAGCTACGGCGTCGCCGTGGCGCGCCTCGGCAACTTCGTGATCGACGTCAACGACGCCGACGCGGCCAACCTGAAGAAGCTCTACACCGACGCGGCCTACCTGCGCACCGTCGGCGGCGTGGGCAACTACCAGCAGTTCGCGGCCGGCAAGGCGATGATGGGCGCCGGCGAGGGCATGGCCAAGGGCGGCGGCGCGAGCGGCGACGGCAACGCCATGCTCGGCGGCGCGGGTCTCGCGGTCGGCATGGGCATGGCGCAGATGATGGCCGGCGCCGGGCGCCCCGCGGGCGGCGGCACGACGGCCGTGGGCGTCGTGTGTCCGCACTGCGGCGCCGGCGTCGCGGCCGGCAAGTTCTGCTCGGGCTGCGGCAAGGAGCTCGTCTCCGCCAAGGCCGCTGGCGTCTTCTGCACCGGCTGCGGCGCGGCCGTGACGCCCGAGGCCAAGTTCTGCGGCCAGTGCGGCGCGAAGCGCGGATGACTCCGGCGCGGGCGCCTCGATGAGCGCCGCCCCGCGCCGCTGCTCCGCCTGCGGCTTCGAGCCCGTCCCCCCCGCGGCGCACTTCTGCGAGCGCTGCGGCCACCCCGTCGCAGCGTCCTCCAGCCCCCCCCCGGGCCCGCCAGGCTCCGGCCCGACCCTGGGACCGCCAGGCTCCAGCCTGGCCTCTTCTCCGTCCCCGCCCCCCCCCATCTTCGACCCCGCCACACTCCCCGCCCGCTTCACCGCCCTCGCCTCCCACCCCGACCTCCCACGCCTCCTCGCTACGCCCCCCGAGGTCCCGGAGCTCGCCGGCAAGCTCCTCCCGAGCCTCGCCCTGCTCCTCGGCCTGACCGTCCTGGGCGCCTTCGCCGCGCTGCTCACCTTCCAGCTCTGCCCACCGCTCGGCTTCGTGCCGCTCGTGCTGGTGCTCGTGGCCGTCGTCGCGACCGTGCGGCGGCTGCTGGAGAGCTCGCGCGCGCCCCTCACGGCCCGCCCCGCGGCCGTGATCGAGCAGCGCGCGAAGCTCGACGCCGGCGCCCGGCACTCGCACGACCACACGCGCCACTTCGTCACGCTGCAGCTCGCGGACGGCGAGCGCGTCGAGCGCGAGGCCTACGCTTCGGCCCTGGCCGCACTCGCCCCTGGCGCGCTGGGCGTCGCCTACGAGAAGGGCTCGCGCCTGGCCGCCTTCGTGCAGCTCCCGGTGTGAGCCCGGGCGCTTGATGGGCCGGCCGCCGGCGGCGATCCTCGGGCCATGAAACGAGCCCTCGGCTGGATCGCGATCGCCGTCACCGTGCTGTTCGTGCTCTTCAACCTCGAGCGCGCCAACGTGTGGTTCCTCGGCCTGCGCGTGGAGCTGCCGCTCGGCCTGGTCGTGATCGCCTCGACCGCCCTCGGCGCGCTGGCGACGCTCGCGTTCACCGGGCTCAAGGGCAAGCGCAAGGAGTAGCTAGCCCGACCTACATCATGAGCCCTCGGCTGCAACGTCGCGACTGGCTGCATCTGCAGCGCTTCGCTCCCTGCGAGGCCTCAGCGACCTGTCAAAGGTCGCTTCCGCTGCTCTCGGTCGCGAAGGGCTTGCGCTGCGCGGGCTGGCCTCGCATCTGCAGTCATTCGCGACGTTTCGCTCGAGGCCTCCTGGAATAGGTCGGGCCAGGAAGTGCGGCCGGGGCCCGCCTCCGCCCGCGAAGGGGAGGAGAAGAGTCAGGAGGAGGAGTCACGGCGAACGTCGGCGTGCCCCGGTCCGCGGCTCGGAACGGCGACCGCTCTCTGGGGGTCGTCGCCGCTCCGGCACCTCCCCGTCCGCGGACCCGGGTCGCCACCCCTCATCCCCGGCCAGGAATCCGCGGCGGGGCCGGGCATGCAGAGCTCGAACGGCCGGGCCTGCATTCGGTCGGCCGACCGTGGGGCATCCTCTGTCTGCGCGCTGGTGCCTCCTGCAAGGCCCGCATCCCTCCTCCCACCAAGCTCTGCGCATGCTGCCCCTGCTGCTCCCGCTCGCCCTCGTCTCGCCCCAGTCCGACGACCCGGTGGCGGCCTGGACCGAGGACACGCTGCACTTCGTCGCCGAGCACGAGCGGCTGCACCCCGACCCCTGGTTCGGGTGCCCGCAGGAGGCCTTCGAGCAGGCGGTGGACGCGTTCCTGGGCGGCCTCGAGGGCCAGCGCGAGAGCGAGCGCGTGGCCGGCTTCCTGCGGCTGGTCGCGCGCCTCTCGGAGAAGGGCCGCGACGGGCACTCGCTGGCCTGGCCGATGGCGAGCCGCACGCTGCCGCTGCAGGTGTATGGCTTCGCCGACGGCTGGTTCGTGGTCGACGCGCCGGAAGCGGAGCGCATCGGCGCGCGGCTCGTCGCGATCGGCGGCGTGCCGGTCGAGGAGGCCTGCGGGCGCCTGGGCCCGCTCCTGACGGTCGACAACGAGTGGAACCGGCGCGAGAAGCTCGCCCTGGCGCTCGTGACGCTCGACCTGCTCGACGGCGTGGGCCTGGCCGAGGGTCCGGAGCGTGCGCGGGTCGTACTGGAGCGCAACGGAGCGAGCGCGGAGGCCCTGCTCGAGGGCGAGCCGGCCGACCCGCACCGGCTGTTCGGCCGACCCGTCCTGCCGCCGCGCGGCGGGGCCGCGTGGCTGGAGGGCCGCGAGCGCTTCTTCCACTGGCAGGTCCTCGAGCCCGAGCGCGCGCTCTACGTGCAGTTCAACGAGGTCCGCGCCCAGGACGCGCGCGGGCGGACGCTGGAGGACTACGCGCGCGAGATGCGCACGACCTTCGAGGAGCACGGGCTCACGCGACTCGTGCTCGACGTGCGCGCGAACGGCGGCGGCGACAACACCACCTTCGGGCCGCTGATCGCGGCGCTGCAGAGCCCATCGCTCGCCCGTCCGGGCGTGCTCTTCGGCCTGATCGGGCGC
>Ga0315910_10003321_pt1 | contig 13752 bp, 4 predicted proteins | sample EdamamesoilMG_FD_204470 | JGI IMG/M metagenome (GOLD analysis project Ga0315910, IMG submission 204470) | Garden soil microbial communities collected in Santa Monica, California, United States - Edamame soil | ecosystem: Environmental > Terrestrial > Soil > Garden | place: USA: California...
CCCCTGCGAAGCCTCCGACCCTTGCCCCGAGTCGTGCAGGGGTGGCTGCGTGCCACTCGGCGCCGAGTGAGAGTCGGGCATCGCTTGCGGCGCTTTCTCTGGGTCGGGCTTCGGAGGCCCCTGCGTCTTGCCCCCCGTGGTCGCCGTGCTCGAATTGTCGCTCGTGAAAGCGTCCTTGATCGCCGACCAGGCGCCCTCCGCCACGGACATGACTTTGTCCCAAAAGGATGTGCTGTCCTTGACCTGGCCCGACCCGCTCGAGACCTGCATGGACACGGACCCGGCCATCACGGCCTCCATCGTGACCACCACGGTGTCGAACGTGCCTCCCTCCGTCACGGACGTACCTGCGTTCCCTCCGGCGTGTGCTGCGCCTGCGCTCGAGTGGGCTTGTTCGCCCGCCCCCGTGTAAGTAACGAACCCCTCTTCGGCTCTGATTTCTCGCTCCTCCTCCTCGTAGTCGAGCTCGCACTCTTCGCCGCAGAACCCCGACGGATCCGTCCCATTCATCGGATTGTTGCGGACGTAGCTGTACCGATTCAGCCCCTGGCTGCTCCCGAACTGAATGATCGGATCCGCCTGCATGAACCTTCCGATCTTCGGATCGTAGATCCTTCCCCGCATGTTGACGAGGCCGGTTTCGACGTCGGTTTCGTGGCCGGTGCTTTGCTGCCCCGCACCGCATCGTGCTCGCCCGCGCTAAAGCGCGTGCTCCGCGCGCTGCCACCTCCCCCAAGCCTCTTGCTCGGCGCGGTGCTCGCTCGTGCTCGGCCGCCTGGTGAGGTCAGGCCGAGACTGGTGGTAGGTGCCGAGGCGGCCTGCGCGCGAGCTTGCGCGCCGCCGCCTGCGCGGCGAGTCGGGGGAGGTGTCGTAGGGACGAGGGGTGAACGGGATGGCCCTGCGGTGGCGGGGGGGCGCATGGAGGCGACGCTACGGCATTCGGCCGGCGAGCTGCCGGGCTCCGCGAAGAGCGCGCACGAGTCGCGCCGCGGGGCGGCACCTCACGTTTCGACTGCGCTGCCCGCGGCACGCCTCCTGCGCGGTGGAGGGCTACGCCCGGCAGCTCGCCGGCCGAAAGGACTCCCTCATGTCGTCTCAGCGCTCACTCGTCCTCGTCGCTCGCGCTCGCTCCATGCGCTCCGCTCCCACTCCTTCCGAGCAGCAGCTCTGGGCGGTGCTTCGCACGGGTGCCGCCGGGGTCTGCTTCAAGCGGCAGGTCGTCCTCGGGGGGCGCTTCATCGTTGATTTCTTCGCTCCGTCGGTTGGGCTCGTGGTGGAAGTCGATGGGGGTGCGCATGATCGAAGGCGTTCCGCGGATGCGCGGAGGGATGTGAAGCTTCGAAGGCTTGGGTACGTCGTGCTGCGGTTGGAGGCGGAGGGAGTGATGCGGGACATCGCGCGGGAGGTTGCGCTCGTCGTGGCCATAGTGGAGCAGCTTCAGAGGTCGTCCTCGGGACGCGCCAGGTGCTGAACCGTGCGCTCTCACAGGTTGTGCCGTGTCGTCGTGGGACGTTGCGCATCTCGATGGTCGGCGGTATGGAGTCGCGTTGTGGATGAATACCGCTACAACCTTGACGGCTGGGACATTCTATTGTTCGCGCTCGGCTTGGCAGTGGGATATGCCGCCGGTGTGCCGCTGCTGCACTCGGGCGCCGCAGCGGGCGGGATTGGGTTCGCACTTGGGCTAGGTGCGTTGCGCGCTAGAAGGGCGCTCGGGGTCGCTGGCGCGCAGCCGTCGTTTGATCGATTCCCGAAAGTACCGCGGCGATTGCTGGTGGCGGCGATTCTGATAGGGATCGGATTCACGCTAGCCCTGTTCGGGTTCCTAGCAGGCATCATTTTCTACAGTATGTCGGTGCGCGTTCCAAGCCTGCCCATGTTTCCCAAGCTCATCGGCTCAACGGCTGTCGGTACGCTGGGTTGCATCATTGCCCTGCTTGGATTTCGGCTGCGCAGAGCACGGTAGTGCCGCTATGCACGGTAGGCTGAACTAGGGGGTTATCGTGACCTTTAGCTGGCCACTGAGTGGCCCGCCGGCGACCCCTTTCCATACGTTTCCCCCCAACGAATCTACGGGCCCGGCTCCGAATCCTAGGGTTGCACCGGTGAACAGCGAGATCACCACCAGGTTGGGGTCCACGGCTGGTCCACCGTTGGCGGCAGCAAGGGATTGATTGAGGAAGTTTGTAAGTGCGGAGTTGTATCCACCAGAAAGGCCCGACGATCCTGCAGGCGCAAACAGATTCGCGGCCGATACGCCAGCGCCGACCAGCATACTCTGAATCAGTGCCGCAGGGTCTTGTCCCGACATGGCCGAACCAAATCCAGTCGAGACCGCGCCACCGACGCCCTTGGCCGCGGCAGCTTTTCCTACTCCCGACAGTGTTAATCCGAAGGCGCTTTCCCCTAAGGCTAGACCGCCTGTTGCAGCCAAAGCCGCACTGAAACTCACCATCAACGCGAAGTTTTGAGCATTGGTCAGCGTCTCGTTGCTTTGAAGTATGGAGCTGCCCCAATAGTCTCCGTGGCTGATCTGGTACTCGAAAGTTTGATGATAAGCTTCCGAGCCGGCGCCAGCGGCCTCACCCTGCGAGGCCTCCGACCCGTGCGCGGCCTCGTGCTGGATAGGAGGCTGCGTTCCGCTAGGTGCGGCGTGCTGTTCGGACTTCGTTTGCGGGTCTTTGGCGGGGCCCGCCTTCGGCGGTGACGGTGTCTTAGGCGCCGCTCCTGACGCCGGAGCAGGCGCTGGTGCCGCGTCCGATTTGGAGGTCGGCCTCACCCCTTCGTCCTTGGGTTTGTTCTGCGCGAGCAGCATTTCCGCCGAATGCTGGAACGCCGGATCCGCCGCTGGAATGGGGATGCCGCCTTCGCCACCCGAAATGTGGCTTGTGCCCGAGATAGCGACAGCGGTCGACGCGTCCGCGTAGCCCACGAACTCCATCTCCCCGGAGCTGAGGTTCAACGACCAGATCGCGCTCGAGTCATTCTCCGGGTCTTCCTCTGGGGGATCCTCCCCGCCGCAGTCATCGCCACAAAATCCCGACGGATCCGCGGAATTCAGCGGATTGTTCTTCACGTAGCTGAACCGATTCAAGCCTTGGCTGCTGACCTGCAAAATCGGATCCGCCTGCATGAACCTTCCGATCTTCGGATCGTAGATCCTCCCCCGCATGTTGACGAGCCCGGTTTCGATGTCGGTTTCGTGGCCGGTGAACCCAGCCCGGATGTTTTTGGTGGGGTCGTCGGTCGATTGGCTGGCGGGGGCTTCGGGGGCGCCGAAGGGGTCGAAGCGTTGGATGTGGGCGACTTCGCCCTCTTCGTTCGTCGTGAGGTGGGAGGAGCCGAGGTGGTCGGCGTGCATGAAGCGGCGGCTTTCGATCGCGATGCCCATTCGGACCTCGCGCTCGACTTGGGCGATTTGTCTACCAGCGGCCATCACCTTGTAGAGGTGGCGGGTCACGTCGCCGCCGGCGTCTACGGCTTCTTGGCGCTCGTAGCCGCTGCCGACGTAGATCCGTTGCTCCTCGCCGAGGGTGAGGTTCGCGTCGCCGTTGCCGACGGTAAGAAGGACGCGACGTTGATTCGCGTCGTACTCGTAGCGGACGGTTGGCGCGGCTGAGGCGGAGACCTCGCGGGGGAGGTTGAAGTTGGTGTAGGAGATGGTCTGAGTTCCGCCTTCGGATGATGGTCTGCCGCGCACGATCACGTTTCCGGCCGCGTCGTAGTCGAGCTGGGTCGTCCCTGCCGAGCCCGTGATGCGACGCACTCCGTGGGGTAGCCGGCGCTCGGTGCCCTGCGGTTCGTAGTCGTACGTGCCGACAGAGGTCCTCGACGTGATGTTGCCGGTTGGGTCGTAGGCGATGATCTCGCCGCCCGTGATCTCCGGGGTGCCTCCGTTGAGGGCCCGTACTGTCGCCGTGTTGGTGAGGCGATCGAGCTCGTCGTAGCCGAAGCCGTCGGCGACGGTCAGCACGCCGCCTCCGGTGCCGGGAAGCTGCAGCGTTTCTATTCGGGTCTCCAGGTTGCCATTGTCGTCGTAGTTGACGTACTGGATGTCACGTAGCACGGCATCTCCGCGCTTCGTCACCATGCTCTCCATGCGACCGGTGAGAGCCTCATACGTGTACGTGGTTCCGACGCCGTTGCCGAAGGACTCGCTTCGGATGCGGTAGGCTTGGTCCGCTTGATCTAGCGCCCAAAGCTTGCGGTCTGGGCAACTTTCGTTCGGCGTCGCTCGCTGGGCGGCACAGCGCAGATTGCCGAATGCGTCGTAGCCGTAGTGCACCGAAAAACGCTGCTCGTCGGTCGGCTCCTCCCCGGTGGGCGCCGACGGGGGATACTCGACGCTCGATAGCTGACTCTTTGCGTTGTAGTTGAGCTTGGTGGTGAAGAGGTCATTCGCGATGGTGCGGTCGATCTGAGTAAGGAAGCCCCGATTCTTGAGGGGATCGAGGTCCGACGCGTGCGGCTCGTACGTGTACTCCTCGGTGTGACCGTCACCGCTCGTCGTGCCGACGAGGCGTCCCATCCGGTTCTCGCTCGCCGAGCCGTCGTAGAAGAAGAGCGTGCTATCGGAGGAGCCGCCGTCGCTCATCGTGACAACGCTGAGCCGTCCGAGCTCGTCATACTGGTGCTTGGTGACGCGGTCCTCCATGTCCTCGCGTGTCAGGACCTCGTCGAAGGCGGTGTACGTGAAGCTCGTGGTCCCTGTGTCGCCGTCGGTGTGTGACGTGGTTCTGCCGAGCCGGTCGGAAAGAATGGTCGTTTCTTGGCCGACAGAGTCGGTGATCCGCCCGAGCAGGCCGAAGGCTTCGCGCTCGAAGCGGGTCGAATTCCCGAGCTCATCGACGGTTCTGAGTGGGTTGCCGCGGGCATCCTCGAAGGTGAAACTCTCGTACAAGCGCGGGTTCACCTGGCCGCGGACCCAGACCTCGTTTTCCTCCAGCGGTACGGTCGAGTTTCCGAACGAGGCGTGGAGGAAGCGCACGCTGGTCTCGGGGAAGACCCGCTGAATGAGCCGGAAGCGCCTATCGTAGTAGTCCGCGACGATGCCCTGGCTCGTGTCGGCAGCGGTGTGCGGACGGCTCGTTTGTTGGACCAAATTTCCAAAGAAATACTCGACCTCTTGGAAGACGAGGTCGCCCCCGATGCCGGTGGCCACCGACTGCACCGGGCGACCCAGTGAATCGAGGTATTTCGTGGACGACGCTTCAGTGTTCTGCGACGTGGTGTGGATCTTGAGCCGTCGGTGGACGGTGATCGGCTGACTCGCATCGCTGCTGGCAGACTCGTAGGTAGTGGTCAGGACGTCGGCGGCGGTTTCGTGCTTCAGCTCGCGGCCGAAAGCATCATAGCTCCATCGCTCGCCGATGCCGTTACCATCCGCGCGGGCGATGAGCGTCCCGTCTCGGGGATCGTACTTCACGTCGATGGCGTGGCACTCTGCTGAGGGGCCTGCGCATTCGGTCGTGCCGAGGTGTTTGAACAGGCGCGTGACGTGTACGCCGTTGGGCTCGTACTCGAGCGTCGTCGCGCGCGCTTGACTCTCCGTCGTCCCTTCGTCGTCCCACGTTCCGACGACGGTCGTCTTCCTGATGTTGCGATAGACGTCGTTGTAGCGCTCGATGGTCGTGACCTGCCTCTGCGAATCCTCGTCGGAGGCGCCGGCCTCGCGCGTGATCGTTTCGACGAGCCCGTCCTGGTCGTACGTGAAGTCGACCGTTCGGGTAGCGCTCGGCGTGTGAGCCTCGGTCAGGACCTCGTCGGTGACCTCGCGATGCATGACCTGGCCGATGAGCCACGGGGTTCTCAGGTTCTGGAACTCAGTGTGGGTCGTCGTGACGGCCTTCAGCTGTCCGTCCGCGCCGTACACGGAGTTCGTGGTGTCCCCGATGTTGCCGAAGCCGTCGACGTTCTCGTAGGTGGTAATCTCTGCCGTCAAGGACGGTACGCCCAGGCGTTCTCCAACTTGGCGCGAGGAAAACTCGAGGGTTACGAACGGGCGCCCGCTCTCGGAGGTATTGAGCTTCCACTGGTTCGCACGGGTCGCTCTCCGAAACGCGGCCTCGGGTTCGATGTCGGACTGCTCAACATCGCTGGTCGTGATGCTAGAGGTCTCAAGACCGGCGAACGGGTAGAGGCGAAACGTCTCGTCCCAGCTCCCCACGTCGTAGGCCCTTCTAGCGCTTTCGATCACGAGGTGCGCCGCTGGGCCGCGCTCCTCGACGTGACGAACATTGAACCCGAGCCAACCCCGCCCTTCGAACCCAGTGAACGCACCCTCGTAGCGAAGCACGAAGCTTCGATCCAAGAGGTTCGAGTCGCCGGTGCGTTCGCTCGATATTTCGTAGCCGCTGACGAGCGGACCCACTCGATGGAGCGGGATCGAACCGGGGCCGTCGAGTTCGCTGACCACAACGGTAGAGGGTAGGTAGGTTCGGTGTTGGCTGCTGTCGATCCCGAGTGTAACGGTCGCGTCGTAGGCGATGTCGACGCGCTTCCCCATGCCGTCCGTGACGCGCGCGAGCAGGTTCTCGCGTCCGAAGTTTCCATGGCTGATCGCGAGCCGGCCGTCACTCGCGATCTGGAGCAGATCCTGGCTCCCGTCGCCATCCGCGTCCGCGAGCTGGGTCACCGGGAATTTTCCGAGGATGGTGCCGTTCGCTCCTTCGTGCAGCAGTACCTCGGCTGGGAGAACGCCGGGTTGTGGTTGAAACGCAAAAAAGTTGGGATCGCCGAGTCGCGCGAGATCATCAGGCTGAAACCACGGGAGGCCGGCGCTCTGCGTGCTCGCACCTGCCATCATCCCGCGATCGAGCTGCCACAACGAGGCTGGTGGCTCCGTCGCGGCCCGGTTCTCGAACATGCGGATCAGATCGCCGAAGCCGTCGCCATTGTAGTCGATCGCGAGCGAGCTTTGAACGCTGTACGTCGTGACGCGAGCGAGGCTCGCGGCTTGCGGACTTGCGAAGGCCGAGCGAGCTGCTGCGAAGCGTCCGCCAAAGTTCAGGAAGACAAGGGGATCCTTGTTGTCCTTGAACACGAAGAGATCCGTCAGGCCGTCGCCATTGATGTCGACAAAGCGCGTCAGTCCGCGGCGGACCTCGTCGGAGATGTCCCCCGGCATGCCGTCCACTCTGACCCAGTCGCTCGTGTCCACGCCGGCAACCGTTGGGCCAGGGACGAAACGCAACCATTCGAAGAGGTCCGACCAGTACATGAGGACGTCGTCGATGCCGTCGCCGTCCACGTCGCCAACCAGGATCGGGTCGACCTCGGCCCAGCTATTGCCTGTCGAATCGTGCCGGATGGCGCAGATCCCAGGGATGAACCGATGCCCGCGGGGTACGGGGTCGAAGCCATTCCTTTCACCGAGGTGAAAAAGGATCTCATCGTTCACGTAACCCCGCACGGGGAATCCACGACCCGCGCAGCGGAACAGGTCCTTGTACCCATCGCCGTTCAGATCCGCGAGGTAGTCGCGGGTGAGCATCTCCTCGTCGGGCTCGAAGTCCGGATCCACCATGTCGACCGCTTCGAACGGGGTTCCGTTGTCTCCCGTGGATCGCCAAACCCTGATCGTTCCCGACTGCCCGAGGTTCGCCCCGTTGGTGCCTCTGCAAGAATCGAAGAAGTCGTCCCTCCCGTCGCCGTCAAAATCGAAGACGGACGCTTGGCTGATGCAGGCGACGTTCGTGTGTGCCGCGGGAGCAGCGCCCGCGACTTGCGCGGGAATGTCCGTGGGGACATCCAGATACGGCTCGCTGCCTGCCGCTGTGTCGCCTGTGGCCACGAGCAAATGCCATTCGTCGGGGATCGACGAGCTCCCGCTGCCGCCGCTGTGCGCAAGGATATCGTCGCGGCCGTCCCCATTGAAGTCGAGGACGATCAGCGGCGACGGCGAGACGCCATTTGTCCCGAGAGGCCTGACGCTGGAGAGCTGCACCGATGCGACCCCGCCCGCTCCCTTCAGGCCCCGCTGATCCGTATACTCGAACGTCGTTGGCGGCTTGCACTGAGTGAAATTATGCTTGAGCGAACACTCCTCAACCGATTGCAAGCGGCTTGGACCGACGAGATCGGCGGGTACCGGCGAGCCTGACGGCGCGTACTCGTACGTGAGCCGATAGCTTCGTACCGGGATACTGCCGAGCTGGGTGTCGACTCGGTCGAGCAGCTTGGTGCGCACGACCCTCGCTCCGCCACGCGTGTAACCCTCCATGTAGTCGAGTCGGTCATCCCGGTACTTGAAAAGGACCTTCCGCGTCGGGTCGACGTTACCCAGCGCGTTTTCGACCCCGCCGTAAGCTATTTCGCTCGGCCAGAACTCCGCCGTCTGGACCATTTCCGCTTCGCTGAGCTGTTCGTCTCCAGGCCGCAGCCGAGGCGTGTCGAACTTTCCGTACTCGAAGCGAATGTAGTTACCGATGCGGTCCTCGATCTGACTGAGCCCCCAGGCGCGAATCACGTGACTGATTCGAAAGAGCAAGGAATTGTCTGAACCGCCGTAGCGAAGGATCCGGCCGTCACGACTGCGCACTTCGAAGCCGATCCGACCGTTGCTGCCCGGGATGATCCGGATGCGATCGAACGTGTCAATTTCGGTCCGATACTCAGCGCCAACGGTAAGATTTGGCTGCTCGCTCGGGTTGATGTGGACGAGAGGATTTCCGTCGAGGCAGAGCTGATCCGTGTCGTTGTAGGCGACGGGTTTCGCGAAGCGGGCCCCTCCATCGTCCGCGCTGGAGACGGCGGCGATCCGCGGGCACCGGCTGATCACGGACGTGCCGCTGATCGACCAGCCCACACCAACCAGTCCGTTGCCTTCGGCACTGTTGTAAGTGAGTGAAATCGCGGGCTCCATCCCTGCGCGGCCCGGCGGAACCGCCAGCGGGACCGAGTAGACGGCCTTTCCCCGCGCGCTCACGCTGAACGACCCGGGGACAGCGCCCGGGACCGGCACCGTTCCCAGGTTGGGAACGGGAATCGGATCGATCGGAAGCGGGTCTCCCGACATTCCCGGCCTCCTGGCGATCTGCAGGCGGAGATCCGTCGGGCGGAAGTCAGGGGTGCACTTCCCCTGCACGCAGGCGAGGCCGTCGCCGCACGTGCCGCCGCCGCACACGACTCCGTAGCTCGGGTCTTCCCCGCATTCGCGATTCGCGCAGACGTCGTCTTCGGGCACGGGGCAGAGACCGCACTCCGCGCTCACGCTGCCGCACGGGATGCGCTTTGGATTCGGATCGAGGCACTTTTCGAGCAGACAAGCATTCGTTCCTGCCGGTTGACCAATTCGCGGGCCAGCTCCGATGACGCACGCGTCGCCGAGGGGGCAATCGCCGTCCTCCTTGCAGCCGATCTCACGATGCCCGCAGAACTCGCGACAGCGCCCGCCGCATCCGTCCGCAGGGTCGTCTCCGCACTCCTTGTCCTCGCATTGCGGGGTGCACGAGCACTCTCCGCAGTTGGAGGCGACGGTGCCGCACCCGGTTGCGACCTCGTCGGTTCTGCAGCCGGCAGGCATGCAGACGTTGTCGAAGATGAGCCCAAAGTCGAGACCCTTGCCGATGCCGCAGACTTCGCCGGCGGGGCAGTCGGTATCGGAGTCGCACTCGATACCGCGATCGCACCGCCCACACGGGGCTCCCACGAAGCCGCACCCGAGACCGATCGGGTTCACGCCGCAGCCGGGGTCCACGCACGCCCCCGTGCCGCGTGCCTTTCCGAAGTGGGGACCGCCCCCCAGGAGGCAGATGAGGCCGGGTTCGCAATCCTCGTCGTCGTTGCATTCGCCTTCACCGCCATCGCACGGACAGAGGCCGTCGCAGGTCGTGTTCTCTGCGGAACAGAAGTTGGGCGGAGTAAACGGCCGGTGCCTGACGACCGCGTCGTGCGCTAGCTTGAGTGACTTCGCAAAGAAGCTTCCCCAATGCGCAGGGGTGCACGAGCCGAGTGTTACGTGTGCGCGCGGCGCGACGAGGACGCCGCGAAAGCTCGAGACCAGGTTGACGCTGGCGGTACCCGCAACGCCAAAGAGCACGTTGTCCTTCGCGGTGTCCTTGAACGTAACCGTCCCGACCCAGCCAAGCGTCGTCTCGACGTAGATGAAAACCGGACCGTTGCGGTTGTCGACCTCGAGCGTCCCGCCCCCCTCGAGTGACAGGGATTTGAACGTGTATGTCCCCGCCGACAGGATGAGCTTCCCGAACGGCTTGATCGTCGTCGCGCCGAAGGACCCGGGTGCGAACGTTCTGGTGTTGGTGATGGTCTGGGTCGGCAGCGTGCCGCTCGGAAAGGAGACGATCCACGCCGGGCGCTCAAGCGGATCAAGCGTGGTGTTCTCCGCCGTCGCGCCGTCAACGATCGCACCAGCGAGCTTCGTCAGCGTGCCTTGCGTCGTGAGGTTGCCACGGAGGTGAGCGCTGCTCTTCAAGAGGACGTTTGCCTGCGACCAGAGGCTTTGCAGATCCGCGTGTGCGCCGATGGACGTGGTCGTCGTGCTCGCCACGGCGGAGGCAGACGAGAAACCGCCTGCTGTCGTCGTCAGGATCTTCGAATGGTCCTCGAGCGTCAGCGAGCCGCCGTAAGCATCGAGCGCAACGGCTTCGCGCGGAACGCCAATTGGAAGCTGGAAGAAGAACTCGAAATCATTGCCCGGCGTACCGCTCGAGCCGCCAGATCCCGAAGTCCCTGCGCTGCCCGACGCAGCGCCCGCACTGCCGGACGCCCCCGCCGCGCCACCAGCTCCACTGCTTCCGGCAGCGCCGCTCGCTCCTGAGCTCCCACCTGACCCACCCGTGCCCCCGGTCCCGCCCGACGCCCCCGGCGGCTGCCCGAAACTCGCGCGGTCGAGCAGCACCGTGGAGCCGGACGGCAGGTTGATGCTGAAACGGACGCTCAGATCCGTCAGGTTCGGAGCGCTCAACTTCGTGCGATGCGTCTGTGACAGCGGGAGGGAGATCGAGTGCCACGTCCCCTTCGCCAGCCCGCCCAACACCTTCTGGCCAGCCTGTGCGTTCAGAAGGCCCTGAGACGGCGCGTCTAGCTGGAGGATGACGTCGCCCCACGGAATCGATCCCGAGCCCGATACCCTGAGATCGAACGTCGCATTGGCGCCCACCTGCCCGAGCGGTCCGATTCGCGTGCTCTGGACTTGCGCCCAACCAAGATTGGAAATCTGAAGGCTTTTCAATCCTTCCGTGTGCGTGGTGCTCGACGAGAGCGACCCGCTCGAACCCGGTCCGAAGACCCAGTCCGACTGCGCCGGATTCGACGACACGACCTCGAAGCCGAGCACCCGGTCGACGCTGATCCCGAGCTCGAAGGTCGAGAGCGTGCTCTCGCTGTCGTCGATTCCGCTACAGGCGAGCGCGGCGAGCGCCGGCAGAACGAGCCTTCGAACGAGCCTATTTTTCGAAGAAAAGTGAATTTTCATGCCGCCCTCTGTGGATTTTCGCGCGATCCAACACCCGTCGGTCAGCGAGGAGCGCCAGTTGCCTGGCACGACGCCGGAGGATCACGGAGTGCTTGCTTCAGCCCCCGCTGGCCCCCAACCCATTCACCGAGCCCGCACACTCCTCGACATGAAAACCCACTTATCAAAGTGGGCAAATCGAGTCGAGTCGGAGCGTTTGTTCAGGCACTCACGAGGAGAAGCCTAGTGTGACGACTCCGCATCACCCGCCCCTGCCTCACCCGCAGCAAGTTACGCTGACTTACGCGATCTCGCCGAGCGTCCCCTGCGTCAGCGCCGCGGACGGCTGAGTCCCGAAGCTGTCGGCCTCGACGCCGAACGCCTGCGCGATCGACACCAGGAGGTGATTGTTCGGCTTGTCGACGCGCTGGGTGTCGCTGCACCACTCCGAGGTGCCGGGCGGGCAATCCTGCGAGAGCTTCACGCGGCGGCCCATCTGGAACTTCCCGTTCGCGCCGCCGGCGAGCACGGTCGGCACGTTGCGGGTGCTGTGGAGGGCGGGGTTACCCATGTCGGAGGTGACGTAGATGAGCGTGCTGTCGAGGGCGCCGAGCTCGTCGAGCTTCTGCATCAGGCGCGCGACCTTCGAGTACGAGTACTTGTTGAACTTGGCGAGGGTGAGCCAGCTGTTCTGGTCGCCGCTGCCGGGCTGGCCGTGGCCGTCGTTGCCGACCGGCGACGCGTTGTAGGTGTGCGCGACGCTGCCGTGGTTGTCCTTCGGTAGGCCGAGCGAGTTCCCGTCGTACGCGAGGTCGTTCATCAGCAGGGTGGCGAAGCGCGTGACATCGCAGGCGAGCGCCTGGGCCAGAAGATCGATGTGCGCGTTGGTGATGGCGTCGAAGTACGGCTCCCCGCCGTTGTACTGCTTGAGCTTGGGGAAGGCCGAAGCGTTCGGTGCGTCGGGCAGGTTGCAGACCGCGCCCGACGGATCGACCGCCTGGAACTGCTTGTCGAGCTCGTCGAGGGCGCTCAGGTGCTGATCGAGCTTCATGCGCTCGGCGGTGGCGAGACGTGCGCGCAGGCGCTCGACGTCGCCCTTCAGAAAATCCACGACTCCGTGACCGAGCACGTTCCTGCGCTCGGCCGCCGCCACGGCCGCCGGATCGTCCGACGGGGCGAAGCCGTTGAAGAGCTGCTGGTACGCCTGCGCCGGATCGATGATCTTGGGCAGCGCCTGGCCGCCCGGGCCGTAGGAGAGCGTCTGCCCGACCTCGAGCGTGTCCACGCCGACGCCGAGCGCGATGCTGGCGAGGCGCGTGCTCGAGCCGAGGCCGCTTTCGACGGCGAGAAACTGATCGAGCGACGAGTTCGACGGCTTACCGCTGATGCGGCTACCGGTGAGGATGGCACCGGCGGTGTCGTGACCGTTCGCGCCCGACAGGATGTCGAGGCCCTCGATCACCATGATCTTGTCCTTGAAGGACTTGCCGTACGTCGCCGCGTCGTCGAACGGCTGGAGCGAGCAGTTCGCGTACCCGATGTCGAAGCTCGGCTCCGTTTCCTGGATCGTGCCGCGCTGACCGGCGACGCCTTGACCCGTGGCCCAGAACTCGGCGGCGAGCCCGTGCGGATGGTAGATGGTGACGAACTTCAGCGGCAGCTCCGCGCCGGCAGCCTGGGCGACGGAGTTCTCGAGCAGGCGCAAGCAGGGCAAGGTCGCGAAACCCGCACCCACGGCACGCAGGAACGAGCGGCGCGTCGCGAGGAGACTTCGGCTCATTGGGCTCTCCGGTAGAGGAACTGCGGGCTCTGCACGTAGGTGACGATCGCCTGGATGATGCTGCCCGGCTCGGCGGCAGGGTCGTTTTGCCAGGTGGTCACGAACGAGTCCTCGCTCGGCTGAACGGCCGCGCCGCTCGTCGCCGCTGCCGAACGGAACACGTGGCGCGCAAAGCACGCGCGAACCACGGAGCTCGACGCGAGGGCCGCCGCGAGCTCGGCGCTGTCCGCGTAGGTGCCAGAGAAGTCCATGCCCATGTCGTTGGTCACGCTGGTGATCGAGTTGATGGGCTTGTTGTTTTCCATCGTCCGGAACTGGCCCATGCCGTCGAACGCCTCGAACGAGAAGCCGAGCGCGTCGATCGACGCGTGACAACCGGCACAGAACGGGTCCGTGCTGTGGAGCATCTCGAAGCGCTCGCGGGTCGTGTTGGTCGCATCCGGCTGGGGAGGCGGTGGGATCACGCGGTCGACCGTGGCGGGCGACGCCGGCGGCTGGCACACGATGCGCTCGAGCAGGGCGACGCCGCGCAGCACCGGCGCGCTCTCGGAGGCGTGGG
>Ga0315910_10003323_pt1 | contig 13748 bp, 12 predicted proteins | sample EdamamesoilMG_FD_204470 | JGI IMG/M metagenome (GOLD analysis project Ga0315910, IMG submission 204470) | Garden soil microbial communities collected in Santa Monica, California, United States - Edamame soil | ecosystem: Environmental > Terrestrial > Soil > Garden | place: USA: California...
CGATCGCCTTCAGCAGGCGCGCCGCGGCCGCGGGCTCGCCCAGGTGCTCGAGCATCATCGAAGCCGTCCAGAACGTGGCGATCGGGTTGGCCACGCCCTTGCCGGTGATGTCGAACGCGGAGCCGTGGATCGGCTCGAACATCGAGGGGAACTTCCGTTCCGGATTCAGGTTCGCGGTGGGCGCGATACCGAGCGAGCCGGTGAGCGCCGCCGCCAGGTCGGAAAGGATGTCGGCGTGCAGGTTGGAGGCGACGATGGTATCGAGCGATTGCGGCTTGAGCACCATCAGGGTGGTGACCGCATCGACCAGCACGCGGTTTGTTTTCACTTCCTCATATTTCTTCGCCACTTCGTAGAACACCTCGTCCCACAGCACCATGCCGTGCCTCTGGGCATTTGACTTGGTGACCAGGGTCAGGTGTTTCCGGGGCCGCTTGCGAGCCAGCTCGAACGCAAATCGATGGATGCGCTCGACGCCCGCGCGCGTGAACACGGAAGTCTCGGTGGCGATTTCTTCGGGCAATCCCCTGTGCACGCGGCCGCCGGAGCCGGAATACTCGCCCTCGGAATTCTCGCGGATGATCACCCAGTCGATGTCTTCGCCGCCTTTCAATCTCGAGGAGATGCCGGGCAGGACGCGCGACGGACGCACATTCGCGTACTGGTCGAAGCCCTGGCAGATCGGCAGGCGCAGGCCCCACAGCGAGATATGGTCGGGCACGTCCGGCGAGCCCACGGCGCCGAAGAATATGGCGTCGAAGGTTTTCAGTTTCTCGAGTCCGCCCTCGGGGATATAAGCGCCGGTCCTGAGGTAGCGCTCCGAACTCCAGTCGAAGTGCTCGAAATGGAGCTTGAATTTCTCCTTCGCGGCGAGCGCGTCCAGGACTTCGATGCCGGCGGCGATCACTTCCTTGCCGATCCCGTCGCCGGGGATCGACGCGATCCGGTAGGTCTTCAAGCCGCTATTTTCGAGGCGGCCCGGATTGCGTTCGCGACGGCGGACCCGACGTCCGACGTGGAGGCCTTGCCCTTCATGTCGGGCGTGTAGGGGCCGTCGCGCACGACGTGCTCGATGGCGCGCACCACATCGGCCGCGGCCTCCGGGTGGCCCAGGTGCTCCAGCATCAGCGCGCCGGACCAGATCTGGCCGATCGGGTTGGCGATTTTCTTCCCCGCGATGTCCGGCGCCGAGCCGTGCACCGGCTCGAAGATCGACGGCGCGGTGCGTTCCGGGTTGATGTTGCCGGAAGGCGCGATGCCGATGGTGCCGGCCGTTGCGGGGCCGAGATCGGAGAGGATGTCGCCGAACAGGTTGGAGGCGACGATCACGTCGAAGCGGTCGGGGTTCAGCACCATCTGGATGGACAGGCCGTCGACGTGGTACTGGTCGGCGCGGATCTCCGGATAGCTTTTCTTCATCTCGGCAAAGCGCTCGTCCCACCACGGCATGGTGATGGAGATGCCGTTCGACTTCGTGCAGGAGGTCACGTGCTTCTTGCGCGTTTTTGCGAGTTCGAAGGCGTACTTCATGATGCGATCCGTCCCTTTGCGGCTGAACACCGACAACTGGGTGACGATCTCGCGGTCGGTACCTTCGTATACGCGGCCTCCCGTGCTGCCGTATTCGCCTTCCGTGTTCTCGCGGATGACGTAGTAGTCGATGTCGCCGGGTTTGCGTCCGGCGAGCGGGCAGGGCAGGCCTTCGAACAGGCGCACGGGCCGGAGGTTCACGTACAGGTCGAACCAGCGCCGGAAGTTGATCAGCAGTCCCCATGCCGAGACATGGTCGGGCACGATCGCCGGATTGCCTGCGGCGCCGAAATAGATCGCGTCGAAGGCGCGCAGCGTCTGCGGCGCGTCGTCGGGGCACATCTTGCCGTGCTGCTTGTACCAGTCGCAGCTCCAGTCGAATTCCTTCCACTGGAACGAAATGCCGTGCTTTGCGCCGACCGCTTCCATGACGCGCACGCCCTCGGGCATCACTTCGCGGCCGATGCCGTCGCCGGGGATGACCGCAATACGATGTTCTTTTGCCATTTTTGTCTCCGAAGTCCGGGTAAATTTTATCCGATTAAAATCAGCCGATGAGATTCGTCGCCTTCGAGACCTCCACCGATTGGTGCTCGGTCGCGCTCTGGCTGGACGGTGAAATCCTGTCCGTGGAGGAACGCGCGGGCCACCGCCATTCCGAGCGCGTGCTGCCGATGCTTGACCGGCTCGCCGCGCAGGCCGGGGTGCGACTGGCGTCCCTGGACGCGGTCGCCTTTGGCGCCGGCCCGGGATCGTTCACCGGATTGCGCATCGCCTGCGGTGTTGCGCAGGGCATTGCCTGCGCGCGCGGCATCCCGGCGATCGGCGTCTCGACGCTGGAAGCGATCGCAGAGGAGTCCGCCGAGGCGCGCGTGCTTGCCAGTGTCGATGCGCGCATGGGCGAAGTCTATTGCGCGGCGTACGAACGCAGGCAAGGCAGGTGGCACGAGGCGATGCCTGCGCTATGTATCGCGCCGGCGGACCTGCCGATGCCGCCCGGCGGTGGCTGGATCGGCTGCGGCAACGGATTCGCCGCCTACGGGCCGATGGGCTGCGCCCGGGTGGTGCCGGATATTCATCCCACCGCCACCGCGGTTGCCCGCCTGGCGGCCCCGCGGCTGGCCGCGGGCAAGGGCGTGGACGCGGCGCTCGCGGTTCCGGCGTACGTACGCGACAAGGTCGCATTCACCGAAGCGGAGCGAAGCCTGCGATGAGCGCGGTCCTCAAGGACGCGCCGCAACTCGCGGTGATGCGCGACGCCGACCTGACGGAGGTACTGGCGATCGAGAGCGCCATCTATTCGCATCCGTGGACACGCGGCAATTTCGCCGATTCTCTGCGTGCCGGCTACCTGTGCCGGACCTGGCGCAGCGGCGCGGAATTGCTCGGATATTTCGTGCTGCTGGTCGCCGCCGGCGAAGGACATCTCCTGAACCTGTCGGTGGCCGCCGCGCGCCAGCGGCAAGGGCACGGCAGCAGCTTGCTCGGCGAAGTCATACGGCTGGCGCGCGGCCGCGATGCGCGCCAGCTGTTCCTCGAGGTGCGCCCGACCAACGCAGGCGCAAAGGCCCTCTACGGCCGCTTCGGTTTCAGCCAGGTCGCGGTGCGCCCCGGCTATTACCCGGTGCACGGCGGGCGCGAGGACGCGCTGGTGCTCACGCGGACTCTATGAGTCGGCGCGAGGAACTATTGAAGGAAATGGGTCTGTCTCCGGTCTGGCGACTGCGTGCCGTTGACGTTGTTCCGGATCAACTCCAGGAAAAAATCCAGGAACGATTTCAAGATCAAAAAGGCGTCAACATCCAGGATATGGACTGGGCGCAGCTGAAGGCGAAAGTCGCCGGATGCACCGACTGCAAGCTGCGCGCCGGCTGCACGCAGACCGTATTCGGCGTCGGGGACGAAAATGCGGACTGGCTGCTGGTGGGCGAAGCGCCCGGATCGGAAGAAGACCGGTTAGGCGAACCTTTCGTCGGGCAGGCGGGGAAGCTGCTCGACAACATGCTGGCCGCCGTTTCTCTCAGCCGGGGCCGGAACGTCTACATCGCCAACGTGCTCAAGTGCCGCCCGCCCGGGAACCGCAACCCGGAGCCGGACGAGGTCGCGAAGTGCTCGCCCCACCTGCTGCGCCAGATCAGCCTGATCCGGCCCAAGCTGATCCTCGCGATGGGGCGGTTCGCTTCGCAGGCGTTGCTCGGCACGGACGCGACCATTGCGAGCCTGCGCGGCAGGGTGCACCAGTACGCGGGCGTGCCGTTGATCGTCACCTACCACCCGGCCTACTTGCTGCGCAACCTGCCGGACAAGGCCAAGTCCTGGGTCGACCTGCGCTTTGCCGTGAGGACCCTGGCGGGCGATTAATGCCGGCCGCTCTCGGAGCGGGCAAAGGCGAGCAGTTTGTCCACTTGTTCGGCGTGCACGCGGCGGTTATACCGGTACCAGCGCTGGACGATGAGCATGGTCGACGCGACGAACAGTCCGAACAAGGCGATGACCCAGTAGATCGACATGCCCGCCGCCAGCAACAGCGAGTAGACCGCGATCATGATCAGGATCGACGCGTTCTCGTTGAAGTTCTGCACCGCGATGGAGCGGCCGGCGCCCACCAGGTGGTGCCCGCGGTGCTGCAGCAGCGCGTTCATGGGCACGACGAAAAAGCCGGCGAGGCCGCCGATCAGAATGATCAACGGCACGGCCAGCCAGACACTGTGCGCGAAGTTCATCAGGATCACGATCATTCCCATGGCGATGCCGAGCGGGATCACCTTGACCGCCTTGTCGAGGCGCACCGTCATCGAAGCGAGTACCGCGCCCCCGGCGATGCCGAAGGCGCAGACGCCCTGGAGGAGCGACGCATCCGACAGGTTGTAGCCCAGCGCGGCCGCCGACCAGTCGATGACGATGAACTGAAGCGTCGCGCCCGCGCCCCAGAACAGCGTCGTGACGGCGAGCGAGATCTGGCCGAGTTTGTCGCTCCACAAGGCCGCCACGCATCGCAGGAAGTCGCGCAAAGTTTCGACCGGGTGGCCCGGCAGCTTCTTCATCGCAACACCGGTGCGGGGGATGAACAGGTTGAAGACGGCGGCGACCGCGTAGACCACGATGATGATTGCCAGCGCGGCCTCCGGCGCCGTGTCGATGCCGGTGTCGAAGAAGGGCAGGTCCAGGCCGAGCAGCACATCGGCGGTGCGGGCGCGGATCAGCAGGCCGCCCAGCACGACGCCGAGGATGATCGATCCCACCGTCAGGCCCTCGATCCATCCATTGGCGGTCACCAGCTTCGAATGCGGCAGGTATTCGGTCAGGATGCCGTATTTCGCGGGCGAATAGGCCGCCGCGCCCAGGCCTACCAGCGCGTAGGCCGCGAGTGGATTGACCTCGAACAGCATCAGCGCGCATCCGGCGATCTTGATGGTGTTGGCGATGAACATGACGGTGCCCTTGGGCAGCCGGTCGGCGAACGCGCCGACATAGGGGGCCAGCACCACGTAGGAGATGACGAAGAAGAACTTCAGGTAGGGCGTCATCCACGGCGGCGAATCGGCCTGCATCAGCAGCGCGATGGCCGCCACCAGCAGCGCATTGTCGGCAAGCGACGAGAAGAACTGCGCCGCCATGATGATGTAGAAACCCGAACCCATGTGGGCGGTTCTTATAGCACGCTACACCGCGCTTGGCGCGGTCCTTAGATGACCTTTGCCCGCCCGGCGAGTATCCTGCGGCCCATGCCCAGACCGATTCGCGCGACGATCAAATCTGCCGCGCTTGCACACAATCTTGCACTTGCCCGGCGGCACGCCGCGACGGCGAAGATCTGGGCGGTACTCAAGGCGAACGCCTACGGGCACGGGCTGTTGCGCGCCGCGCGCGGGCTGGCGGATGCGGACGGGTACGCGGTGCTCGATTTCGCCGAGGCGCTGAGCCTGCGCGAAGCGGGCGTCGCCAAGCCAATCCTGATGCTGGAGGGTTTTTTCAAGCCCGCGGACATTGCGCTGCTGTCGACGCACCGGCTTTCCGCGGTGATCCACAACATCGAGCAGATCGAGATGCTGGAAAAGACGCCTTTCGAAGGCGCGCTGCCGGTCTACCTGAAGGTCAACAGCGGCATGAACCGGCTCGGATTCACGGTCGACAACGTGCGCCTCGCCTGGAACGCGCTGAAGGCGCATGCCGGCGTCGGATCGGTCACGCTGATGACGCATTTCGCCGATGCCGATGGCGAAGGCGGCGTGGCCGCGCAGTTGCAGTGGTTTCGCGAGCTGACCCAGCCGTTCGACGCGCCCTGTTCGCTCGCCAATTCCGCGGCGTTGCTGAGGTACCCGGAGGAAACGCGCGCGGACTGGGTGCGGCCGGGCATCATGCTCTACGGCTGCTCGCCCTTCGGTTTCAAGAGCGCGGCGGAGATCGGTCTCGAGCCGGTGATGACGCTCGCCTCCGAGATCGTCGCCGTGCAGCACCTGCAGGCCGGGGAGTGGATCGGTTACGGGCAGACCTACCAGGCGACGCAGGAGATGACCATAGGCGTGGTCGCCTGCGGCTACGCCGACGGCTATCCGCGCCACGCGCCCACCGGCACGCCGGTGCTGGTCGCCGGCCAGCGCACCCGCACGGTGGGCCGTGTCTCGATGGACATGCTGTGTGTGGACATCAGCGACATCCCCGAGGCCTACGTCGGATCGCCGGCGACGCTCTGGGGCGAAGGCCTTTCCTGCGACGAAGTCGCCGCCTCGGCGGGCACGGTGAGCTACGAATTGCTGTGCGCGCTTGCGCCGAGAGTGCCGGTCCTGGAAGCCTGATTTCTTCGATTCATTCGCAAGATAAAAGAAGAACTTGAAAAAACAGAAAACGGCTTACGTCTGTTCCGACTGCGGCGCGACCGCGCTGCAGTGGTTCGGCGCCTGCCCGTCCTGCGGCGCCGCGGGCACGCTGACCGAGACGATCGCCGAGCGCGGCACGGCGAAGCGCCTGGCGGGGACCGCGCCCGGCGCGGTGTCGTTGAGCGAAGTGGAGACGCGCGAGCTGGAAAGGCTGTCCACCGGCATCGGCGAACTCGACCGGGTGCTTGGCGGCGGGCTGGTGGCGGGGCAGGTGGTGCTGATTGGCGGCGATCCGGGCATCGGCAAGTCCACCCTGTTGCTCCAGGTGCTTGCGTCCATGGGGGGGTCGAACAAGACCCTCTATGTATCGGGTGAGGAGTCGGCGGAGCAGGTCGCGCTGCGGGCGCGACGCCTCGCACTCGACGCGCAGCCGGTCCACCTGATCGCGGAGATCCAGCTCGAGCGCGTCGCGGCGGCGCTGGATGCGCAGCGGCCGGAGGTCGCGGTGGTGGATTCGATCCAGACGCTGTGGTCCGAGGTGCTGCAGTCTGCGCCGGGCTCGGTCGCGCAGCTGCGCGAGTGCACGGCGCAGCTGGCGCGCCAGGCGAAGAAGAGCGGCACGGCCCTCTTCATCATCGGCCACGTTACCAAGGAGGGCGCGATCGCCGGGCCGCGCGTGCTGGAGCATATCGTCGACACCGTGCTCTATTTCGAGGGCGATCCGCATTCCAGCTTCCGCCTCGTGCGCGCGGTGAAGAACCGCTTCGGCGCGGTCAACGAACTGGGCGTGTTCGCGATGACCGACAAGGGCCTGCGCGCGGTCGCCAATCCGTCGGCGCTGTTCCTGTCGCACCACGAGAAGAGCGTCGCCGGATCCTGCGTGCTGGCGACGCTGGAGGGCACGCGTCCGCTGCTGGTGGAGATCCAGGCGCTCGTGGACAGCGCGCACACGCCCAATCCGCGCCGCCTTTCGGTCGGCCTGGAGCAAAACCGCCTGGCCATGCTGCTCGCAGTGCTCAACCGCCATGCCGGCATTGCCACGTGGGAACAGGATGTGTTCGTCAACGCGGTCGGCGGCGTGCGCATCGGCGAACCCGCGGCGGACCTTGCCGTCTGCCTGGCGGTCGTTTCATCGCTGACCGACCGGGCGATCCGGGAAAAAACCGTCGTGTTCGGCGAAGTCGGCCTTGCGGGCGAAGTGCGCCCGGCGCCGCGCGGCCAGGACCGGCTGAAAGAGGCTGCCAAGCTCGGTTTTGAGAAGGCGATCGTGCCCAGGGCCAACCTTCCAAAGGCGAAGCTCGCGGGCATCGAGCTGATCGGGGTGGAGCGGGTGGACCAGGCGGTCCAGGCGCTGCGCAATCTGTGAAGGTCCTGGCAGTCACCGGCGGTGCCCGGGGGATCGGCCGCGCGGTGGCGCTGCGCTTCGCGCGCGCCGGCTATGCTGTGTCGATTGCGGATCCGGATGCGGCCGCGGGCCGCGAGGCGGCCAGGATCATCCAGGGCGCCGGCGTGAGATGCCTCTTCGTGCGTACCGATGTCGGCGTGCCCGCGCAGGTCGAGAACTGGGTGGCGCGGACGGTGAATGGACTCGGCTGCCCGGACGCGCTCGTCAACAACGCCGGCATCGGCAAGCGTGCGCCGTTCCTCCGGCTGACGACGAAAGACTTCGACCGCGTCATCGCGGTCAACCTGCGCGGGACTTTCCTATGCGCGCAGGGATTCGCGCGCCACATGGCGAAGCGGGGCGGAGGCGCGATCGTCAACATCGCCTCGACGCGTGCCTACATGTCGGAGGCCGGAACGGAGGCGTACACCGCGTCCAAGGGTGGCATCGTCGCGCTCACGCACGGCATGGCGATCAGCCTCGGGGCGATGGGAATCCGGGTGAACTCGGTGAGTCCCGGCTGGATCGAAACGCGCATGGGGAAGGTGACGCACTCCAGGCGCGACCGGCTGCAGCATCCGGTCGGGCGCGTCGGCAGGCCCGAAGACATCGCCGATGCGTGCTTTTACCTCGTCGAGCAGGCCGGCTTCATGACCGGGCAGAACATTACCCTCGACGGCGGCATGACCGCCAAGATGATCTACGAGGAATAGCGGCCGCGATATTCAGATCGCTGGCGGGTTCCTCTAAACCGCTGGCGGGTTCCTGTCTATGAAGGTGCTGCGCTGGTGCCAGTACGGGTATGGCAGGGTTACTGTGCTCGCGCCATCGAGCTTCGCGATCTGCTCCTTCGTCAGCTTCCAGCCCACCGCGCCCAGGTTCTGCCTGAGTTGCTCCTCGTTGCGCGCGCCGATGATGAGCGTGGCTACCGAGGGCCGCTGCAGCAGCCAGTTGAGCGCGATCTGCGCGTTGCTCTTGCCGGTTTCTTTCGCGATCGCGTCGATCGCGTCGACGACCTTGAAGACGTGCTCGTTCGGCACCGGCGGCCCCTTGTCGATGACGAGTTGGCTCTGCAGGCGGCTTTCCTTCGGCAGCGGCGCGCCGCGGCGCAGCTTGCCGCCGAGGCGGCCCCAGCCGAGCGGGCTCCAGACCACCGTGCCGACACCCTGCTCGACGGCGAGCGGCATCAGTTCCCACTCATAGTCGCGCCCCACGAGCGAGTAGTAGGCCTGGTGCGCGACGTACCGGGCGAGCCCGTACTTTTCCGATACCGCCAGCGATTTCATCAGGTGCCAGCCGGAATAATTCGAGCAGCCGATGTAGCGGATCTTGCCTGCGCGCACCAGGTCGTCCAGTACGCCCAGCGCTTCCTCCACCGGCGTCAGCGCGTCGAAGGCGTGCAGCTGGTAAAGGTCGATGTAGTCGGTGCCGAGCCGGCGCAGGCTGGCGTCCACCGCGTTGATCAGGTGGTAGCGCGTGTGGCCGATCTGGTTCGGGCCCGGCCCGCGCCGGAAGCTCCCCTTGGTGGAAATGAGGACGTCGTTGCGCCGCCCCTTGACGGCTTGGCCGAGGATTTCCTCCGCCATGCCGTTCGAATAGCCGTCGGCCGAGTCGAACATGCACAGGCCCGCTTCCAGGCAGATGTCCACCAGGCGCCTTGCTTCGGCGACATCGCTCGCGCCCCAGGCCTTGAAGAATTCATTGCCGCCGCCGAAGGTGCCGGTGCCGAACGTGAGGGCGGGCACCATGAAGCCAGACGCGCCGAGTTTTCGGTATTCCATCAATGTGCCTCCATGATCCTGTTGGCGGCGAGGACGCCGCTGCGTACCGCGGCTTCGAGTGTAGGCGGGTAATCGGGGTCGAGATAGTCGCCGGCGAGGAAAAGACCTTTGTGATTCATCCGGGGCGGGTGTTTCTTGATGCCGGGCACGCAGGCTACGGTCGCCCGTTTCTCTGCGATTACGCGGGTCCATAGGGGGTCGGGAAGGCCAGGGACCGCCGCGGCGAGCTCGCGGTGGCAGGCGGCGGCGAGTTCGTCCTGCGCCATCTGCTGGTGGTCGCCCTGCGCGCTCATGACGCAGGCGACCAGGCCGCGCTCGCCGGTCAGCGCGGCGCGATCGAAGGCCCATTGCACGAGTCCGTCGGAGAAACCGAGCATGGCCAGGCCCAGCCTGACGTTCTCGGGGTACTGGAGGTAGCAGGTATAGATCGGCTGGTACCCGTACTCGGGCGCAAGCGCCGGGAGCAGCGCCTTCAGCTGGTGCGGTCCGACCGCCACGACGACGGCATCGAATTCCGTCTGGAGCGTGGCAAGGTCGCGGACGGGCGCGCCGGTGCGCAGTTCGCCGCCGTTGCGCGCGAGGTAGGCTCCGGCGGGTTCCGGAAATAGCCGTGAGAGGTCCACTTTCGGCAGCAGGAAATCGCTGGCGCCCGACGGGCCGGCGAGCGAATCGCGCAGCACGGTGGCGAACACTTGCGCGGACGCCTGCTCGGGCGGCGTGTTGAGCGCCGACACACACAGCGGCCGCCAGACGTAGTGGCCGAGCACGCCGTCCTGGCCGTGATGCTGGAGCAGGGCGCTGACGGTGATGTCTTCCGGCAGCCGGAACGCGTTCCACTTCAGGGAAATGAGGAAGCGAAGCGCATCGACCCGCTCGCGCAAGGGAATTCTTCTCGAGATCAGGAGATCGAGCACGCCCCGCAGCCTGAAGCCATCTGCATAGCGAAGCTCCAGCGGGAGGCGCAGGAGCGCCGACGACGGAACGCCGACCAGCTGCATCAGCCTCAGCAACTCGGTGTAGGCGCCGATCAGGATGTGCTGGCCATTGTCGACTTCACGGCCGTCGATGGTCACGCGCCGCGCGCGCCCGCCGGGCACCGGGCCGGACTCGAACACGACAACCGCATTGCCCTGCTGCGCGAGCGTGACCGCAGCGGCCATTCCGGCATAGCCGGCGCCCACCACGGCGACCCGGCGCCGCGGTCTTTCGCTGGCTACGCGTTGACCCATGTTTTCCAGGCAAGCCACAACTTGCGCAGCGGCGTGAGGGAAGTGCGCTGCGTGAGCACCTTGAATCCATCCCGCTCGATCTCCGCCAGCGTCGCGCGGTAGATCGCCGCCATGATCAGGCCGGCGCGCTGGGTGCGCCGATCCTCGGCGGGCAGGGCTGCGAACGCTTTTTCGTAGTACGCATTCGCGCGCTGTGCCTGGAACGCCATCAGGTCGCGGAAACCGTCGGAGTACTTCGCCTGCAGGATATCCGCGGCCGGCACGGCGAATTTCTTCAGCTCGTCCATCGGCAGGTAGATGCGGTTCTTGCGCGCGTCCTCGCCCACGTCGCGGATGATGTTGGTGAGCTGGAACGCGGTGCCGAGGCTCTTCGCGTACTCGAGCGTGCGCGGATTGCGGTAACCGAAGATCCCCGCGGCGAGCAGGCCGACCGCGCCGGCCACGTGGTAGCAATAGCGCTCGAGGCCCGGAAAATCGAGGTAGCGGGTCTGCGTGAGGTCCATCTCCATGCCGTCGATGATTTCATTCAGCCGCGGCTCGTTGATGCCGAACGCCTCGACGAACGGCCGCAACGCCCTGGTCACCGGGTGGCCGGGTTCGTCGTGGAAGAGTTTGCCGACCTCCACGCGCCACCAGGCGAGCTTGGTGCGCGCCAGCTGCGCGTCCGAACATTCGTCCACCACGTCGTCGACTTCCCGGCAGAACGCGTACAAGGCGGTGATCGCGCGCCGGCGTTCCGGCGGCAGGAACAGGAACGAGTAGTAGAAACTCGATCCGCTGGCCGCGGCCTTCTGCTGGCAGTACTCGTCCGGCGTCATAGCGCGCGCAGGAACAGCAATGGCCAGTCGTACCACTTGTGGACGGGCCGCCGCCGGAACATGTCGTACTGCGCGCGCCCCAGTTTCTCCAGGATGCGCAGGCCGCCCTGCACCGTGATCGCGATCTCCAGCCGGAAACGTCCGTCGAGGCGCCGCACCAGCGCCTGACCCTCGAGCATCATCTGGCGCGTGCGGTCGGTCTGGAAGCGCATCAGGTCCCGGAAGGCCGGGTCGCAGAGCCGCTGCCGCAGGTGTTCCTCGCCGACGCCGAAGCGCCGCATCTCGTCCTGCGGCAGATAAATGCGGTTTTTCGTCTCGTAGTCGATGCCGACGTCCTGCCAGAAGTTGATGAGCTGCAGCGCCGAGCAGATGCGATCGGAGAATTTACAGTTTTCGGGCGAATCCTTGCGAAACAGCTGCAACAGCAGCCTGCCGACGGGATTGGCGGAGCGGCGGCTGTAGTCGAGCACCTCGGCGATGTCGGCATAACGATTCTTTACGACATCCTGGCTGAATGCATCCAGCAGATCGTGGAACAGCGGCAGCGGCAAGCCGTACTCGTGCACGAGGCGCGCGACACCAGCGAACAGGGGGGATTCGGGAATACGGCCAGAACTAATTCCTTCCAGTTCAACGCGAAATCCCTGTAGCTTGCCGAGGCGCACCTCGGGCGGGTCGTTTCCCTCGTCGGCGAAGTCGTCGGCCGTGCGCGCGAACCGGTAAATGACGCCGACGGGTGCGCGCAATTCCCGCGGCAGCAGGAGGGACGCAACCGGGAAGTTCTCGTAATGGCCGACGGACACTTGCGAGCTATAATACGTTGTTTTTCGTGAGGCTTTTTCCATAGCGAAGGTGGCGGAATTGGTAGACGCACCAGATTTAGGTTCTGGCGCCTAACCGCGTGTGGGTTCGAGTCCCACCCTTCGCACCAGAGATTGCAAAAAGGATACGAGCGTAATGGCGGTGAACGTGGAACAACTAGGAACCCTGGAGCGGCGCCTGTCGATGACGGTGCCGGTGCAGGACGTGGAGCGGCAGGTGGATGATCGCCTCAAGAAGCTCGCGCGCGACGTGAAGCTGCCGGGTTTCCGTCCCGGCAAGGTGCCGATGAAAATCGTCGCGCAGCAGTACGGACCCCAGGTGCGCTCGGAAGTGCTCGGCAACGCCGTGCAGAAAGCTTTCCAGGACGCGGTGCAGGAAGCGAACCTGAAGGTGGCGGGCGCGCCGAGGATCGAGAAGAAGGACGGGGCGGCGGATGCGCCTGCGCTCGAGTTCAGCGCGACTTTCGAGATCTATCCGGAAATCAAGGTCGGCGACGTGTCGGTGGCGAAGATCGAGCGGCCCTTGTTCGAGGTCGATGACGCGGCGGTCGAGCGCACGCTCGAGATCCTGCGCAAGCAGCGCGTGACCTATGCGGCGGTGGAGCGCGAAGCGCGCGCAGGCGACCGCCTGACGGTCGATTTCGAAGGCCGCATCGGCGGCGAGATTTTCCAGGGCGGCAAGGCGGCGGACTTTGCCTTCGTCCTGGGCGAAAAACGCATGCTGCCTGAATTCGAGGCGGGCGGGCTCGGCCTGAAAGCCGGCGAATCAAGGAGCCTCGAGGTGAAGTTTCCCGAGGATTACCACGGCAAGGACGTGGCCGGAAAGGCCGCCGTCTTCACGATCGCGGCGAAGCGGGTCGAAGAGCCCAGGCTGCCCGGCCTGGATGCCGACTTTGCGCGGCAGCTCGGTGTCGCCGACGGCGACCTGGCGAAAATGCGCGTCGAGGTGCGGGCCAATGTCGAGCGGGAAGTGAAAAAGCGCGTCGAAGGCAGCCTGAAGAGCCAGGCGATGCAGGCGTTGCTCGACGCCGCGCCGCTGGATCTGCCCAAGGCGCTGGTGCAGATGGAACATCAGCGCCTGGTCGAGCAGGCGGCGGCCGAGCTGCAGGCGCGCGGCGTCAAGCTGGAGCGCATGCCGTTCGATCCGCAGGCCTTCGAGGCGAGCGCGAAGCGCAGAGTCGCGCTGGCCCTGATAATTAATGAATTAAAAGTTCAAGAAAAACTCAATCCGAAGCCCGCGGAAGTCCGCGCGCTGATCGAGGCGGAGTCGCAGAGCTACGAGCATCCTGCTGAAGTGGTAAAATGGTTCTACATGCAGCCGCAGCGCTTGTCCGAGATGGAGAGCCTGGCGCTCGAGAACAACGTCGT
>Ga0315910_10003325_pt1 | contig 13744 bp, 15 predicted proteins | sample EdamamesoilMG_FD_204470 | JGI IMG/M metagenome (GOLD analysis project Ga0315910, IMG submission 204470) | Garden soil microbial communities collected in Santa Monica, California, United States - Edamame soil | ecosystem: Environmental > Terrestrial > Soil > Garden | place: USA: California...
TTTCCGGATGACGACGATGCGCGTGCCCTGGTGGAGGAAGATCCTGGCCCTGCTCGGCTCGCCCGCGAGCCTGACCGGTCTGTGCACGGGCTTCGCGCTGGGCGGGATCGAGGGCGGCCTCGGCGGGGGCCTGGCGGGCGCGCTGATCGGCGCGCTCTACGCCCTGGCCGTGCTCGGGTTGATCCGCTGCTTCCGCATCGTCCCGGGCCTGTACTGGGCCGCGGGGCTCGTGTGCGGGCCGGTGCCGCTCGTACTCGTCTCCCAGGACGTGTCCAAGGAGGACGTGGGCGGGCTCCTGCTCCTGGCCGCCCTGTTCGGGGCGCTGGTCGGCCTGATCGAGTGGGCCCACGCTCGGCATTCGGCCGGCCGGGGCGGCGCGACGCTTCCCTGAAGGACCCCGGCTCGGATCGGCGCCTCGGATCGGCGATGGGGGGGCCGAAGGGGGACCGAGGTGGCAGTTCGAGGGGGGGCGGCTTGACTTGGGGACCCGGACCGGCACACTCCCGGGCTTGATTCGCGCCCTCCAGGCCGGCGGCCGCGGATCCCCCCCTGCTCCCCCACGGTGTGTCGGCCCGACGCCTTCCGGCGGCGGGGCGGCGCGCCCCAGCGACTCCCACCCGGCATGATCGTTCGCCGCCCCCGAACCGCCGCCCTGCTCGCGGCCTTCGCGCTCTCCAGCGCCCTGGCCTGCAAGCTCGAGCCCGACACGCCCGAGCTGCACTACTCGCTCAATCGGGCCGAGATCGCGAAGAACGAGGATCTCGCCTCCGACCCGGCCGCCCAGGTGCAGCTCGAGGGCGCGCTCGAGTTCCTGTTCGGCACGCCCAAGGCACCCGCCTTCCTGGCGCTGCCCGAGTGGCTCGAGGAGGACCCGCCCTTCTACCCCAGCTTCTGGGGCGAGGACCACGTGCGCGCCGACGAGGCCGCCTGGGGGCGCCTGGTCGAGAGCAACAAGAAGGCCTACCGCGAGCAGCTCGAGGCCATCCGCACGGGGAACCTCGAGAGGGTCGAGCGCCCGCGCTACGCGGACGACCTGTGGGCGCGCTGGGAAGAGGTGCGCGGCGGACTGCCCGAGGGCGGGCCGGACGCGGCCTACTCCGATCCGTTCTCCGGTGAGGAGGGCACGTGGCGCCAGAGCGCGGCGGCCGTCTTCGAGAACTACTATCCGAAGCTCGCCACCTCGGCCGAGTTCTACCGCCAGCAGTGCTACCACTGCCACGGCGCCTCGGGCGGCGGGGACGGCTCCACCAGCCGCTTCCTCGAGCCGCGCCCGCGCGACTACCGGCGCGGGATCTTCAAGTTCACGGCGCTGAAGGGCAAGGCGCACCCGCGGCACGAGGACCTCTTCCACGTGCTGACCGAGGGCATCTACACGACCGCCATGCCCTCCTTCCGGCGCTTCACCGACGCGCAGCTGCACGGGCTGGTCGACTACGTGCGCCTGCTGGCCGTGCGCGGCGAGGTCGAGGGGCTCATGGCCTCGGACTACACCCCGGAGACGGGCATCGACTTCGAGGGCTTGAAGGCGAACTACGAGCTCGTCATGGGCAAGTGGCGCGCGGCCAAGGACGCCGTGATCACCTACGCCGGGCCCGTGCCCGAGATCACGCCCGAGCGCATCGAGCACGGCAGGACGCTGTTCATGACGCCGGGCGACAAGGGCGGTGCCAACTGCGTCTCGTGCCACGGGACGTCGGGGCGCGGCGACGGCGCCTCGGCCTTCGAGATCGACCCGGTCACGAAGCTGCAGCGGCGCGTGAAGGACGACTGGGGCAACGAGATCCAGGTGCGCGACCTGACGCGCGGGGTCTTCCGATTCGGCCGCCGGCCCATCGACCTCTACCGGCGCATCTACGCCGGCATCAACGGCACGCCCATGCCCGAGCACATCGGCTTCACGGTCACCGAGGGCGGTCAGCCGCACCCGATGAGCGAGGAGGACATCTGGGACCTGGCCTTCTTCGTGCGCACGCTCGGTGTCCAGGCCGCCCACGAGATCCCGCACGAGGCCGGCGGCCACTAGGACTCCATGATGAATTCGCTCAAGCACGCCCTGCTGCGCCTCGTCGTCACGCTCCTGCTCGTGGCCGTCCCCGTCCTGGGGGTGTGGACCTGGGTCAAGGCGGAGGACTGGCACCTGTGGTTCCCCGAGACCGTCAGCACCTACGGCGCCGGGATCGACCACCTGTTCTACGTGATCATGTGGATGGTCACGGTCACCTTCGTGCTCACCGAGGGCGCGCTGGTGTGGTTCGTTCTGCGCTACAGCGGCCGCGGCGAGCGCCGCGCGGTGTACACGCACGGCAACCACACGCTCGAGATGGTGTGGACCGCCATCCCGGCCCTGCTGCTCATCTTCGTGGCCTTCTCGCAGATGAAGGCCTGGTCGACGGTGAAGATGAACTTCCCCGAGGACGGGCCCTACACGGTCGAGCACCCGCTGATGGAGGTGTACGGCAGCCAGTTCGACTGGCGCGTGCGCTATCCCGACGCGCAGGGCAACTTCGAGGGCGCCGACGTGATCGAGGTGCCCTACGACATCTACGTGCCCGAGGACACGCCCGTCGTGCTGCGCCTGAAGAGCCGCGACGTGCTGCACAGCTTCTTCGTGCCCAAGTTCCGCCTGAAGCAGGACGCCGTGCCGGGCATGAACATCCCGGTCTGGTTCGAGGCCGAGGAAGCAGGCGACTACGACCTCATCTGCGCCGAGCTGTGCGGATGGGGCCACTACAAGATGGCCGGGCGCGTGCACGTGCTGCCCAAGGATGAATTCGAGCGCTGGCTGGCCGACCAGCGCGCGGCCCTGTACCGCACGGAGTAGCTCAGCCACCCATGACGTCCCACGCGCATACCGCCGAAGCCCGCCCGCTGGGCATCGATCCGCCCGGCACCGTCCACGTCTCGCACGAGCACCACGAGCTCGGCTTCATCCGCAAGTACATCTTCTCCACGGACCACAAGGTGATCGGGATCCAGTTCCTGTTCACCGGTCTGGTGATGCTCCTGATGGGCGGGCTGATGGCCATGGCCATCCGCTGGCAGCTCGCCTTCCCGTGGAAGCCGATGCCGCTCCTCGGCAGCGTCCTCTTCCCCGAGACGGGGGGCGTGGTGACGCCCGAGGGCTACACCATGCTCTTCACCATGCACGGGACGTTGATGATCTTCTTCGTCATCATCCCGCTGCTGACGGGCACGTTCGGGAACTACCTGATCCCGCTCATGATCGGGGCGCCGGACATGGCCTTCCCGCGCCTGAACATGATGGGCTACTGGTTCTGGTGGCCCGGCATCGCCTGCATCCTGATCTCCTTCGGTGCCGAGGGCGGCGGACCGGCCGCGGGCTGGACCTCGTATCCGCCGCTCTCGACCATCCAGTCGGCGGCGCCGGGCAGTCACTGGGGCCAGAACTGGTGGCTGCTCTCGCTGACCTTCGTGGGCGTGTCCTCGATGATGGGCGCGGTCAACTACGTGACCACCATCGTCAAGATGCGCGCGCCGGGCATGACGCTGTTCCGCATGCCGCTCTCGATCTGGGGCCTGATGATCGCGGCCCTGCTGCAGCTGTTCGCGCTGCCGGTGCTGACGGCGGCCTCGTTCATGCAGCTCTTCGACCGCGTGTTCCACGCCGGCTTCTTCACGCCCACGGGCCTGATCATCAACAACGCCAATCCCGAGACCATGGGCGCGGCCGCGGGCGGTCACCCGCTGCTGTGGCAGCACCTGTTCTGGTTCTACAGTCACCCGGCGGTGTACATCCTCGTGCTGCCGGCCATGGGCTTCGTGTCCGACATCCTGGCCGTGCACGGGCGCAAGCCGATCTTCGGCTACAAGCCCATGGTGTTCTCGATCGCCGGCATCGCCGGCCTCGGGTTCATCGTGTGGGGCCACCACATGTTCATGTCCGGCATGAACCCGGCCGTCGGCTTGGTGTTCATGACGGCCACGATCATGATCGCCCTGCCCTCGGCCGTGAAGGTGTTCAACTGGCTGGGCACGCTGTGGGGCGCGCGCATCCACCTGACGAGCGCGATGCTGTTCGCCATCGCCTTCGTGTCGATGTTCATCATCGGCGGCCTGTCGGGCATCTGGATGGCCTCGACGCCCGTCGACATCTACATCCACGACACCTACATCGTCGTGGCGCACTTCCACTACGTGGTGTTCGCCGGCTCGATGATGGCCATCTTCGGCGCCATCTATCACTGGTTCCCGAAGATGTTCGGGCGCGCGATGAGCGAGCGCCTGGGCGTGATCCACTTCGTGGGCACGTTCGTGTTCACGAACGGCGTCTTCTACATGATGCACCAGCTCGGCCTGGCCGGCCTGATGCGGCGCACGGCCGATCCGTACGCCTACGAGACCTACGCGCACCTGCAGCCGGTCAACCAGATCATCAGCTACTGCGCCTTCGCGCTGCTGGCCTGGCAGGCGTTCTTCGTGATCAACTTCTTCGGCAGCATGCTGTGGGGCAAGCGCGTGGGCCGGAACCCCTGGAACGCGAACTCGCTCGAGTGGGAGGCGCCCTCGCCCCCCGGACACGGCAACTTCGACAAGCAGCTGGCCGTGTACCACGGGCCCTACGAGTACAGCGTCCCCGGCGCGGCGCGCGACTTCGTCCCCCAGACCCAGCGCACGCTGAGCTGAGCCCGGTCCCGTCGATGTCCACCTCGCCCGCCCTGCGTCCGCCCGAGCCCGGGCCCTGGCCCGCACGCCTGGCGCTCGCGGCCGCGCTCGCGGCCGTGCCGCTGGTCCTGTTCGGCGGCTCGGTGACGACGCTGGGCGCGGGCATGGCCGTCGACGGCTGGCTGATCGCCGAGGGGCACTTCCTGCTGTTCTTCCCGGTCGAGTCCTGGTTCCGCGACACGCCCACCTTCGTCGAGCACACGCACCGGCTGTTCGGCGTCCTGGTCGGGTTCTTCGCGCTCGGCTGCGCGCTCGCCACCTGGCGCGCGCCCGCGGCGCGCGGCGCGCGGCTCGTCAGCTCGGCGGCACTCCTGGCCGTGATCGCCCAGGGCGCGCTGGGCGGCCTGCGCGTGCTCGAGAACGAGCCGCGCCTGGCCTTCGTGCACGGCGCGGTGGCGCAGGCCGTGCTCGCGTTGCTGGTGGCGAACGCGCTCGTGCTCTCGCGCGCCTGGCGCGCGGCCTCGGCCATCGCGCGCGAGCACGACGCGGGCCTCGGCGCCCTGCGCTCGTCCGCGGGCCTGGCCCTCGTCCTGGTCTACGCGCAGGTCGCGCTAGGCGCCTGGTATCGGCACGGCCTGCGTCCGAGCGCGGTGGTGGGCGTCGAGCTGCGCTTCGCGCTGCACGGCCTGGGCGCCCTGGCGGTGCTGGCCGCCCTGGCCGCGGTCGTGCGCCGCGGGGCGGCGCTGCGCGCGGCCGGAGTGGAGCTCGCGCCCGGCTTCGCGCGCGCGCTGCGCGTCCTGCCGGCGCTCGTGCTCGTGCAGCTCGTGCTTGGCGGCCTGGCCTGGGCCGGCTACCGGCCGCACGCCATCGGTCCGGCCGAGTGGGGGATCTCGATCGCGCACGTGCTGGGCGGCGGGCTGCTGCTCTCCGACGTGGCCTGCATCTGGCTCTGGACGCGGCGTCTGTCGCGCGGCGAGGCCGCGTTCCCCGCCGACGCCGGTCGCCCGGCCTGGAGGGCCTCGTGAAGCGCGCGCCGGAACGGACGCTCGATGTCGCGGCGCCCACGCGCGCGCTCGAGGACTGGCTCACGCTGGTGCGGCCGCGCATCTCGGCCTTCGTGCTGCTGGCGGCGTGCACGGGCGCGCGCCTGGCGGAGAGCGAGGGCGAGCTCGGGCGCGCGCTGCTGGCGGCGCTCCTGGTCGGCCTGGTCGGCGCGAGCTCGAGCGTCTTCAACCAGGTGCTGGAGCGCGAGGTCGACGGCCTCATGCCGCGCACCTGGAACCGGCCGCTCGTGACAGGGCGCATCGCCGTGCGCGACGCGGTGCTCTTCGGCGCGGCCCTGGGCCTGGTGGGCGTGGCCGGGCTCGCGCTCTTCTACCAGCCACTCTCGGCGCTGCTCGCGCTCTCGACGCTGGCGGTGTACGTGCTCGTCTACACGCCGCTCAAGCGCCACACGAGCCTGAACACCGTGATCGGCGCGCTGCCGGGCGCGATGCCGCCGCTGCTCGGCTACGTCGCGCTGGCCGGCCGCCCCGGGCCCTGGGGCTGGATCCTGTTCGCGCTGCTCTTCGCCTGGCAGTTCCCGCACTTCTTCGCCATCGCCTGGCTGTACCGCGAGGACTACCGCCGGGCCGGCATGCGCATGCTGCCGGCGCTGCCGGGGGCCGAGGGGCTGGCCGGGCGCCAGGCGCTGCTCTACAGCGTGGTGCTCCTGTTCGTCTCGCTGCTGCCGCTCGTGCGCGGCGAGGCCGGCCTCCCGTACCTGGTCGCCGCGTCGGCGGCGGGGCTCGCCTACGTGGCCAGCTCGGCCGCCTTCGCCTGGCGCGAGACGCGCGCCAGCGCGCGCGCGGTCCTGCTGTGCTCCCTCGTCCACCTGCCGCTGCTCTTCGCCGCGGCGCTGTTCGATCCGTTCGTCTCCCGGGCCTTCGCCCCCTAGCCTGCCCATGAGCGACTCCCTGGCTGCCTACGACCCCGCGCTGGACGCCCCCGCGCACCACCACCCGCTGTACGACTACGACAGCGGCCCGCCGGTGGAGCGCGGCAAGTTCGCCATCTGGCTGTTCCTGGCGACCGAGGTCATGTTCTTCAGCGGACTGATCGGCGCCTACATCGTGCTGCGCTCGGCCGCCTCGAGCTGGCCCGATCCGCAGGCGCGCCTGGCGGTCGACATCACCGCCTTCAACACGTTCGTGCTGATCACGAGCTCCTGGCTCATGGTCAAGGCCGTCTTCGCCGCCAAGCGCGGCGACAAGGGCGGCACCCTGCGCTGGCTGGCGGCCACGATCCTGTGCGGATCGGTGTTCGTCGGCATCCAGGTCTACGAGTACATCCAGCTCTATCACGAGGGCGCGCTGCCCAAGATCGACATCTTCTGGTCGACCTTCTACGTGATGACCGGCTTCCACGGCACGCACGTCATCGTCGGCGTGATCTGGCTGATCGCCGTGTGGTTCAAGGCGGCCCGCGGCGGCTACACGGCCAAGGACAACCTGGGCGTCGAGCTGGCCGGCCTGTACTGGCACTTCGTCGACCTGGTGTGGGTGCTGCTCTTCACGATCGTCTACCTCTTCTAGCCGACCGAGGATCCCGATGTCGCACGACGAGCACGGAGCCATGCACTTCAGCGCCGAGAAGGTCTTCGGCGGGCTGTTCCTGTTCACGATCCTCGAGGTCGGCTGGGGCCTGGCCGGCAAGCACTTCGGCTGGAACCGCCCCATGCTGTGGGGCGGGCTGCTCTTCTTCGCCTTCCTCAAGGGCTGGCTGATCGCCGTCTACTTCATGCACCTCAAGTTCGAGGGCTGGGTGGTGAAGAGCCTGGTCCTGCCGACGCCCTTCCTGATCATGGTCATCTTCGGGTACGTGATGCCCGACGTGGCCAACAAGCACGGGCGCCTCATCCATCCGGTCGGCTCCGAGCTCGATCCCAAGACGGGCAAGGTGATCGAGCACATGGAGGAGGGCTGGCAGTCGCCGCACCACACCGCCCAGCCGCACGGCGCGGCCGGCGAGGCCAGCGCCGAGCACGGCGAGGCCGCGCCCGCGGCCCACTGATGTCGCTCCGGCTCGCCGCGCTGGCCCTGCTCCTCTCCGGGGGCGCGGCCTGCACGGAGGGCGACGTGGTGGCCGAGGCCGGGTCGGCCGGACCGAGCCTCGACCTCGCGCCCGAGGACGCGCGCGACTTCGGGCCCCTGCCGGACTTCCACCTGGTCTCGGAGCGCGGGACGCCCGTGGCGCTGGCCGACCTCGGCGGGCGCCCGCTCGTGTTCTCGGCCCTGTACTCGACCTGCACGGGGCCCTGCCCCTCGATCGCGACCGCGCTGGCGGAGCTGCAGCAGGAGCTCTCCGACACCGATGTCCTGCTCGTGACCGTGACCGTCGATCCCGAGATCGACACGCCGGCCGTGCTGGCCGGCTACGCGCGCGCCAAGGGCGCCGCCCCCGAGTGCTGGACGTTCCTGACGGGCACGCGCGACGAGGTGTACGCCTTCGTGCGCTCGGGGCTGTTCCTGCCCGTCGACCAGGTCGCGGGCGCGCCGCCGGGCGAGCGCGTGACGCACGACACGCGCCTGCTGGTCGTCGACCGCCAGGGCCGCCGGCGCGGCTGGTACGAGGGCAAGGACGCCGGCCAGCTGCAGAAGCTGAAGAAGCGCGTGCGGCACCTGGCGGCCGAGGGGCGCTGAGCGTGTCGCTGCCCGCGCTCAACGCCAGCCTGAACGCGCTCGCGGGCGTGCTCCTGTGCCTGGGCCTCGTCCTGATCAAGCGCGGCCGGCGCGAGGCGCACGAGCGCGCCATGTGGCTGGCCACCCTCGTCAGCACGGCCTTCCTGACGAGCTATCTCTACTACCACTTCGTGGTCGTGCCCGAGATCGGGCACACGCGCTTCAACGGGCCGCAGCCCTGGCGCGCGCTCTACTTCGTCCTGCTCGTCAGCCACGTGGCGCTGGCGGCCTTGAACGTGCCGCTGGTGGCGATGACGCTGCTCCGGGCCCTGCGCAAGGACTGGGAGCGCCACCGGCGCCTGGCCAAGATCACCTGGCCGGTCTGGTTCTACGTCTCGGTCACGGGCGTGCTCGTGTACTTCGCGCTCTACCGCTGGAACCCGCCCGCGGGCTAGCATGACGGGCATGCGTTCCCGCTGGTTGCGCGCCGCGCTGGTGCTCCTGGTGCTCTGGCACTGGGCGCCCGACGCCTTTGCCTGAGAGGCCTGCAAGGGGGCGGTCGCCCACCAGAACAACGGCCTCGGGCGCGGCATCAACCTGAGCATCTACTACATGCTCGGGACGCTCTTCGTCGTGCTGGGCAGCTTCGCCTGGATGATCGTGCGCGCCTACCGCCGCGGCGCGAGCGAGCCCTTCCAGCCCGCGGGCAAGGTGCGCTGGACCGAGGAGCCCCACCCGTAACCCGCGCCGCCCCGCTCGTCCGTGGGGCATGGGAAGAGCGTGGGCGAGCGGCCTCCTCCTGGCCGCGCTGGGCTGCGCGCCGCAGGACGGGCCGGCCTACTGCGCCGCCGACCGGGCGGCGGGCGCGCTGATCGTGCTCGACCGGGGGCTGGTCGAGCTCGAGCGCGTGCCCTGCGCCTCGCCGCGCGCCCTGGTGGGCTCGGGCGCCGCGCTGTGGCTCGCGCACGGCGCCGAGGGCGAGGCCCGGCCGACGCGGCTCGCCCGGCTGGACGAGCACGCGCGCGCGCGCTTCGAGCTCGTCTTCCGCGGCCTGTGCGACCTCGCCCCCTGGGGCGACGACGGCCTCCTGGCGCTGGACGAGACTGCGCCCGAGCTCGGCCGGCTGTGGCGCGTCGATGGGCGTGGGCGGCGGCGTCTACTAGGGGAGTTCGCGCGTCCGCGCGCGGTGGCCGCCGGGCCGGGCGGCGCGCTGGTCGGCTGCGAAGCGGGCGAGCTCCTCCTGCTGGCCGAGGACGGTGGCGTGCGTGCCACGGGGGCGCTCGGCGGACCCGTGCTCGACCTCGCGCCGGCCTCGGCGCCCGGCACGTGGTGGGCGCTGTGGCAGGAGCACGAGCCGCGCCTGGCCTGGCTCGGGCCCGCCCTCGACGTGCGCTGGTCGTGCCTGCTCGCGCGCGACGCGCGCGCCTGCCTGGCCGAGGCGGACGACCTCGGGGCCTGGGTGTCGGACGGACGCGGGGCGAGGCGGGTGGGGCCGGAGGCCGACGAGGCGCGGCTCGAGCTCGATCCCGGCGGGGCGCTGCAGCCGGCGCTGCTCCACGGCGCGCAGGCGCTGTACCTGGCTCCGGGAGCGCTGTTCGCCGTGGAGGCGCGCGGACGCGAGCTCGCGCTGCGGCGGTCGCAGGGCGGGTTCACGGGCCTGTGCGCCCTGGCGCCGCTACGTGGCCTGGGGCGCGGCCCCGGGCCCTGAAGCCGTTCAGCGCTCGAGCAGGAGCAGCCCGGCCGCGATCAGGGTCTTGGCGTCGCTCGATTCGGCCAGGACGCGCTCGGGCGTCATGCGCACGACGGCCAGCTCCTCGTCCTCGTCCGGATTGGGCGCGCCCGGCTCGAGCCCGCGCGCGACGAACAAAGTGATGCGCTCGGAGGAGAAACCCGAGGCGGCGAGGTAGCGGCGCAGCGGGCGCCACGAGCGCGCGCGCCAGCCGGTCTCCTCGGCCAGCTCGCGCTGCGCCGCGGCCAGCGGATCCTCGCCGCGCTCCAGCCGTCCGGCCGGGATCTCGAGCGTCGTCTCGCGCGCCGAGTGGCGGTACTGGCGCACGAGCAAGAGCTCGCCCGCGTCGGTGAGCGCGGCGATTCCGACCGCGCCCGGGTGCTCGACCACCCACAGGTCCTGGCGCAGGCCCGAGGGAAACTCGAGCTGCGAGGCCACCACGTCGAACACGCGTCCGCGCAAGAGGACCTGCGAACGCTCGCGCAGCGGGCGCCAGCCGTCCGGCTCGGCGCCGCTCACGCCTCACTCCCCGTCATCGGTTTCGTCCGTCTCGACCAGCGCGTCGTTGCCCAGCTCGGCGTGCAGGATGCGGTCGAGCTGCGTGCTCCAGGCCAGGACCGAGTTGGCCACGTCGGGCCGCTGCTGGTTCATGGCGAGCTGCGCGAACTTGCGCAGGCGGCGCTGGATCTTGGGGATCTCGCGCACGAGGGGGTCGTCCTTCTTCTCGCGCTGCGCTTGCTTGGCCTTGAGCTCGGCGATCCGGCGCTCCAGATCGGCCACGCGCTCGCCGGCCGAACGACGGTTGTAACTGCGACGCACTTTGGTCTCGGCGGTGGAATCCATGACGCGCTCGTGAATTCGCGATATGGAACGACAGTGGTCGTGCGCGATCCGTCACGGAAAATCCGTGCGGAGGGCGGGGAGCGTGGCCACCCAAGGCCCGCGCTCTTTTCCAGACAAGGCACTCACTGTAGCATCTTCGCCCCGCCGCTCCAAGACGCCCGCGCGCAAAGGAGTCGTCGGAAATCGGCCGTTTTCCGGGTCCGGCGCGCTTTTCCGGCCGACCCGGCCCTCCGCCCCGTGCACGAAGACATCGAGCGCATCCTGCTCAGCGAATCCGAGATCCGCGCCGGGATCGAGCACGTCGCGGACGAGGTCACGCGCCACTACGCGCCCGACGGATTGACCGTGGTCGCGGTGCTCAAGGGCTCGGTCGTGTTCGTGGCCGACCTGATCCGGCGCATCCCGCTGGCGCTCGAGCTCGGCTTCGCCGGCGTCGAGAGCTACCGCGGCGGAACGGTATCGGGCCGGCTGGCGATCCACGGCCTGCCCGGGGCCGAGGAGGTCCGCGGCCGGCGCGTCCTGCTGGTGGACGACATCCTCGACAGCGGGCGGACGCTGCTGGCCCTGCGGGACGAGCTGCTCGAGCGCGGCGCACGCGACGTGCGCACCTGCGTCTTCCTGGACAAGCCCGCGCGCCGCGCCGTCGACCTGCGCGCCGACTTCGCGGCCTTCACCATCGACGACCTGTTCGTGGTCGGCTACGGGCTCGACTTCGCGGGCCGCTACCGCAACCTGCCGTACCTGGGTGCGCTCAAGCCGCGGGTGCTCGCGGCTGCCTCCTCGGGGAGCGCCCCGTGAGCGAGACCATCGTCGTGCCCCACGACCGACACGGCCTGGAGCTGGACGAGTTCCTGTGCCTCTGGTTCCCGTCCTGCAGCAAGGGCTTCCTGCGCCAGCAGGTGCGCGAGGGGCTCGTGCTGGTCGACGGCGGGCGCGCGCAGCCCTCGCAGCGTCTGCGCGCCGACCAGGTGTTGATCGTGGATTTCGACGAGGACCAGGCGCCGCCCGCGCCGGTCGACCCCGGCATCCCCGTCCCGATCCTGCACGAGGACGAGGACCTGCTCGTGCTCGACAAGCCGTCCGGTCTCGCGGTCGAGCCCGAGCGCTGGGCGCGCGAAGCCGGCTCGCTGGCCGGCTCGCTGCTGGCGCTGGCGCGCGCGCGCTCGGCCGAGCCCGCCCGCGCGGACGGGCCGCTCGAGCTCCGGCTGCGCGCCGTGCACCGGCTCGACAAGGAGACCTCCGGCGTGCTCGTGGTCGCGAAGCACCTCGAAGCCGAGCGCTTCCTGCGCACCGCCTTCGAGGAGGACCGCGTCGAGAAGACCTACTTCGCGCTGGTCGAGGGCGAGCACCCGCTGCCCGAGGGGCAGGAGGAGACGATCGCGCTCGCCCTCGGCCCGGACGAGAAGCGCAGCGGACGCATGGTGGTCGATCCGGCCGGCAAGGCGGCCGAGACGCGCATCGCCGTCGAGCAACGCTTCCACGGCTTCACCTGGATGCGCTGCCGCCCGCTCACCGGGCGCACGCACCAGATCCGGGTGCACCTGGCCGCGACCGGTTTCCCGCTGGCGGTCGACACCTTCTACGGCCGGCGCAACTCGCTCGCCCTTTCGGCGATCAAGGCCGGCTACCGGGCCAAGGCCGGTCGGCCCGAGCGCCCGCTGATCACGCGCCTCACCCTGCACGCCGCCGCCATTCGCCTGCCCGCCCCGCGCGGCGGCACGGACATCGCGGTGAGTGCGCCGCTGCCCAAGGACCTGGCCCATCTCCTGAAACAGCTCGGCAAGGTCCGGGCCTGGCGCTCATGAGGCTGAAGCAACGTGTCGGTGACTTCCGCGTGCGCGAGCTGCTCGCGCGCGACTACCTGGGCACGCGGGGCGACCACCGGGTCTACCGCGTGACCAAGCGCAAGCTGACCAGCGACGAGGCGGCGCGCCTGCTGGCCGAGGAGGCCGGCGTCGAGGCCGGCGAGGTGTGCATCGCCGGCCTCAAGGACCGCCAGGGGATCACGATCCAGTACATGAGCGTGGCGCGCGGGCGCGAGGTGCACCTGGCGTTGCCCGAGCTGCGCGTCGAGCCGGTGGGCTTCGCCGAGCACGCGCTCTCGAGCGCACACAGCCTGGGCAACGCCTTCGAGCTCACCGTGCGCGCCCTGCGCAGCGCCGACGTGGCCCAGCTGCGCATGAACCTGCCGCTCATGCGCGACTTCGGCGTGCCCGACTACTTCGACGACCAGCGCTTCGGCAACCTGACCCACGGCCAGGGCTGGATCTACCGCGACCTGTGCCTGGGCCGGCACGAGGCCGCGCTGCGCAACCTGCTGGGCGCGTCCAGCCCGTACGACGACGATCGCCACCGCCGTTTCAAGGAAGGCCTGGCGCGGCACTGGGGCGACTGGCGCGAGTGTCGCGACGACGCCGGCCGCTTCGGCGCGCACCACTCGGTGTTCGAGCACCTGGCCAGGAGCCCCGACGACTTCGCGGGTGCGTTCGCGCACGTGGCCACGCGCGTCAAGCTCATCCACCTGTTCGCGTGGCAGTCGCACCTGTGGAACCGGGCCGTGGTCGAGCTCGTGCGCGACGGTGTCGCGGCCGAGGAGCGTGTCGTGCTCGAGAGCGAGGAGGGCAAGCTACTGGCCTTCCGCGGCGCGCCGCCGCCGAGCCTGGCCGCGCGCACGACGTTCCCGCTGCCGGGCGAGCGCCTGGAGGGCGTCGCGCCCGCCGAACGCGAGCGCTTCGAGCGCGTGCTGGCCGAGGAGGGCCTGACACCCGAGCAGATGGCCGTGCCGGGCGTGCCGGGCTTCGCCCTCAAGGGCGAGGAGCGCCCGCTGCTCCTGCGCCCCACGCACCTGCGCGTGCGTCCGCCCGAGCCCGACAACCTGAACCGCGGCTCC
>Ga0315910_10003326_pt1 | contig 13734 bp, 8 predicted proteins | sample EdamamesoilMG_FD_204470 | JGI IMG/M metagenome (GOLD analysis project Ga0315910, IMG submission 204470) | Garden soil microbial communities collected in Santa Monica, California, United States - Edamame soil | ecosystem: Environmental > Terrestrial > Soil > Garden | place: USA: California...
GGTCCCCCCCCTCGTCGTGCGGCCCCCCCCCCCCCCGCGGCCCGCGCCCCCCCCCCGGCCCCCCCCCGCCGGGGGGGGCCGCCCCCCCCCCCGCCCCCCCCCCGCCGGCGATTCCGGCCCCTTCCTCTGGTACCATTCGCCCCACGGATGCGCGTCCGAAACACCCTTCTCGCGCCCCTCGCGGGCTCCCATTCCAGCGTCCCCGAGCGTGGACGAGGCGTGGACTCGTGTCGGAAGTCGCGTGGACTACCGCCCGGTATTCCAGAGCCTTCCAGAGAGCGCCGCGTCCGCGCGCACCGCACGCGTGGAGAGCCGTGGAGCCCCGTGGGCTCACTCCCCGTCGCGTCCACGCTCCTCCGCAGCCCGCGGCGCCTTCGCGAGCACACCCTAAGTCCTTCGCTCGCCCGCACCTCCGCCGCTCGAGGGAGTGCGCTCTCCACAGCCGTACGCGCTCTCTATGACTACGACGAAGATTTAACTGCTTAACTCCTGAACCGATCCGCGCACCTGCGCCACCACACCTCCGGATCCCGCGCTCTCCCGCATGAAAGTCCTCTGCGATCGCGAACGCCTGCGTGAAGGCCTGAACGTCGTCACCAGCGTCATCCCGCTCAAGAGCACCCGTCCGGCGATCGAGAACGTCTACCTGGTCGCCAGCGACGACATGCTCGAGCTGGTCGGCACCGACCTGGACGTGGCCGTGCGCTTCCGGGTCAGCGACGTCAAGGTCGAGGAGCCGGGCACGGCGCTCGTCCCGGCGCGCGTGACCGCCGACTTCGTGCGCGACCTCTCGGGCGACACGGTGCGCCTGCGCACGAAGGGCGACGGTTTCCTGATCGAGGGTGCGACGGGCGAGCGCTGCGAGCTCACCACCGTCGACCCGGACGAGTACCCGGTCGTGTCGCGCTTCGCCGAGGAGGGCTCGCTCCCCGTGCAGAGCGGGCGCTTCGCGCGCCTGGTGAGCTGCACCGGCTTCGCCGCGGCCCGCGAGGCCGGCCGCTACGCGATGCACGGCATCCTGACGGAGCTGGAGGGCGACGAGCTGCGCATGGTCGCGACCGACGGCCGGCGCCTGGTCCTGGCCCGGGCCCCGGCCGAGGAGCGCACGCCCGCCGTCAAGCGCGCGATCGTCCCGACCAAGGGCATGCAGCTCTTCTGCAAGGTCATGGATGACCCGACCGAGGTCGTGCGCATCCACTTCGGCGAGAACCAGTTCGGCCTGCGCACGAGCAAGGCCGAGGTCTACGCGCGCCTGATCGACGGCGAGTTCCCGCGCTATGCCGCCGTCATCCCGGCCTCGACCGCCAACGCCTTCGAGGCCGACACGCACACGCTGCACCAGAAGCTCAAGCTGGTCGCCAACGTGACCAGCGCCGACACGCGCGCCGTGAAGCTCTCGATCCAGAAGGATCGCGTCACGATCCACGGCCGCTCGGCCGCCATGGGGCAGGCCGAGGCACAGCTCGAGGTGCGCTTCGAGGGCAGTCCCTGCGACATCGCCTTCAACCCGGACTACCTCATCGACGGGCTCAAGAACTGCGAGCTGCCGACCGTGCGCTTCGAGTACAACGAGAAGAACAACCCCGGCAAGTTCACGCTCGGCGAGAACTACATCTACGTCGTGATGCCGATCACGATCGACACCTGAGCTCGCCGCCGCAAAAGCACGGGCCCCTGCCCATCGCGCATGCGATCCGCCAGTTCCTCGCCCAGGGAGGCTTGCGCCGTCCGCGGGCCGACGAGCGCGTCTTCCGCGCCTGGAACGAGGCCGCCGGCGCCGACTGGGGACCGCACGCGGTGCCTGTGGCCTTCCGCGCCGGCCAGCTCACGGTCGAGGTCGCCGGCTCGGCCTACCTCGCCGAGCTGAAGGGCTACCACGGCGAGGGCCTGCGTGCCCGCGCCAACTCGTTGCTCGGCGAGCCGTCCATCCACAAGGTCGTCTTCAAGCTGAAGAGCTGAATCCACCATGAGCGTCGATCCCAGCGACACCCCGCCCCAGGGCACGCGCGGCAGCGACTACGGCGCCGGCGCGATCACCGTCCTCGAGGGCCTCGAGGCCGTGCGCATCCGCCCGGCCATGTACATCGGCGACACCGACGTGCGCGGGCTGCACCACCTCATCTGGGAGGTGGTCGACAACTCCGTGGACGAGGCCCTGGCCGGGCACGCCCGCAAGATCGAGGTCCTGATCCACTCCGACGGCTCGGTCGAGGTCGAGGACGACGGACGCGGCATCCCGGTCGAGAACCACCCGACCGAGGGCCTCCCGGCGGTCGAGATCGTGCTCACGCGCCTGCACGCCGGCGGCAAGTTCGACAAGAACAGCTACAAGGTCTCGGGCGGCCTGCACGGAGTGGGCCTCTCCTGCGTCAACGCCCTGGCGGAGTGGCTCGAGGTCAAGGTCCATCGCGAGGGCAAGATCCACCACATGCGGCTCGAGCGGGGGGTGCCGGTGACCTCGCTCAAGGTCCTGGGCCCGACCGACCACACGGGCACGTCGGTGCGCTTCAAGCCGGACGGCAAGATCTTCACGACCACCGAGTTCGAGTACGAGACGGTCTGCAAGCGCCTGCGCGAGACGGCCTACCTGATGGGCTCGCGCGGCATGACGATCGCGCTGCGCGACGAGCGCACCGGGGCCCAGGAGCTGTTCGCCTTCCCCGACGGCCTGCGCACCTTCGTGCAGCACGTCAACAAGAACAAGGAGGTGCTGCACCCCGACGTGGTGCACTTCGTGCGCGCCACCCCCTCGCTCGAGAAGCCGGGGCAGGAGTACGTCATCGAGTGCGCGATGCAGTACACCGACAGCTACCAGGAGTCGGTGTTCACCTTCGTCAACAACATCAACACCCACGGCGGCGGCACGCACCTGGCCGGCCTCAAGGCCGCGCTGACGCGCACGCTCAACGGCTACATCCGCCAGCAGAAGCTGCTCAAGGAGTCCGACGACGTCCCGAGCGGCGACGACTTCCGCGAGGGCCTGACGGCCGTGCTCGCCCTGGCCGTGCCCGAGCCGCAGTTCGAGGGCCAGACCAAGGACAAGCTCGGCAACCGCGAGGCCCAGGGCCTGGTCGAATCGGTCGTGAGCGAGTGCTTCGGCGCCTACCTCGAGGAGAACCCCGGGCCCGCCAAGACCATCGTCCAGAAGGCGATCAACGCCCAGGCCGCGCGCGAGGCGGCGCGCAAGGCGCGCGACCTCGTGCGTCGCAAGTCGGCCCTGGCCAGCGGGGCCATGCCCGGCAAGCTGGCCGACTGCCAGAGCCGCGACTTCGAGGAGTCGGAGCTCTACCTGGTGGAGGGCGACTCGGCCGGCGGCTCGGCCAAGGAGGGCCGCGACCGGCGCTTCCAGGCGATCCTGCCGCTGAAGGGCAAGATCCTGAACGTCGAGAAGGCGCGCCTCGACAAGATGCTCGCTCACAGCGAGATCCTGACGATCATCCAGGCCCTAGGGTGCGGCATCGCCGAGGAGTTCGATCTCACCAAGCTGCGCTACGGCAAGACGATCATCATGACCGACGCGGACGTGGACGGCTCCCACATCCGCACGCTGCTCCTGACCTTCTTCTTCCGGCACATGCGCCCGCTGATCGAGGCCGGGCGCCTCTACATCGCGCAGCCGCCGCTCTACAAGGCCAAGACCAGGAAGGACGAGCGCTACCTCGCCTCCGACGCCGACCTGCGCCAGTACCTGGTCGAGCACGGCCTCGGCAACCTCGAGGTGCAGCAGATCCCGGCCAAGACGGACCCGCTCGCGCCGCGCCGCTGGAGCGGGGTCGAGCTGCGCCAGATGGCCGACGAGCTGCGCAAGCTCGAGGCCCTGGCGGACCAGATGCTGCCGAAGTGGACCGGCGTCGAGGCGGCGCGCGTGCTGGCGGGCTGGGACGGCAACGCGCTGCCCGAGAACTGGGCCTTCGTGCGCGGCCAGGACCACTTCTTCGCCACGGCGCGCGAGCTGCACGACTTCCTCGAACTCGAGAAGCGCGGGGCGCGCGGCGGCGAGCTCCGCATCCACACCGGGCCCGAGAGCAGCGTCGCGCGCGACGACGCCGACGTGGTCACGAGCCACGTCTCGAAGCGCGCCGAGCTGGCCGAGGCCCTGCAGGCGCTCGAGGCCCGCGGCCTCTCCTTCCGCGGCGGCGGCCACTGGGAGGTGCGCTCGAGCCGGGACACGCAGGTCGTGCACGATCTCCCCGCGCTCTCGGCCGCCCTGCGGCGCTCGGCCGGATCCGAGGTCGAGGTCCAGCGCTACAAGGGCCTGGGCGAGATGAACCCGGACCAGCTCTGGGAGTCGACCATGGACCCGGCCCAGCGGCGCCTGTATCGCGTGCACCTCGAGGACGAGTTCCAGGCGGACGAGATCTTCACGATCCTGATGAGCACGGGCGTCGAGCCGCGCCGCGAGTACATCGAGCGCCACGCGCTCGAGGCCACCAACCTGGACATCTGATCTTCTACCGCTCGAACGCTCGCCAGCTGAGCGAGATTCCTGGGAGCGGTAGAAGATCGCGCATCCGGCGAAGCCGGATGCCACCAGCACCCCTCCGAAGACCGTCGGCCCCGCGGCATCTCCACGCGACGGCAGCCCTGTCCGCTTGGGCTCCGGGCGTCAGCCAGGGCTAGTCCTCTACCGCTCGAACGCTTGCCCGCTGAGCAAGATCCCTACGAGCGGTAGAAGATCACGCATCCGGCGAAGCCGGATGCCACCGGCAACCCTTCTGGAAGCCGTCGGCCCTGCAATCCCGTGGTGGATTGGACGCGCCTTCCTTGGGTTGCGGGCGCCAACCCGCGCTGAGGATCTGGAACGGCGACGCCAGGGCGTCGCTCGTGGCGCTGTCCCCGATCCGGGAAGCCCGCCGCCCGGCCTCCGCGGGCCCGCTCGTTCCCCTCCCCCTGCCCGGAGCCCGGCGCGCGCCCCCCCCTGCCTTTGGGATCGAGTCGACCGCCGGCCCCGGCCGATACAGGTCGACGCCATCCCCCCGGGATGGCCCACCCCTCAGCCAGGCCCAATGGCGAAGAGCACCAATCGATTCGACTACGCGCGCTTCGGAGAGGCCCTCGTCGAGCGGAACCTGATCGACCGCGACGTCCTCGGCCACGTCCTGCGCCAGGTGAATGCCACCCGCGCGCTCCTGCCGGAGGTCCTCGTGCGCGAGAACCTGGTCTCGGACTGGGAGGTCTCGCGCATCGCCTGCGAGCTCTACCACCTGCCCTTCCTGCCGGTCGACCAGTACCCGCCCTCGGCCACGGCGCTCGACGGCTACGACCTGGCCTACCTGCGCCACTTCGCGCTCGTCCCGCTCGACCGCTATGGCAGCCTCGTGACCGTGGTCATGCCGGGGCTCGTGCCCTCGGAGGTCCTGGAGGGCCTGCGCGGCCAGAGCGGACGCGTGCTCCCGGTCGTCGGCTCGGTGGCGAGCAATCGCCGCTGGCTCGAGGCCCACTTCGCGCCCAAGGGCGGACCCGCGCCCGCGCGCGGCGCGGCGGCCGTCAAGGCGGCGTCCGGCGCTCCCGCGGCTCCGGACGCGCGTGCGCCGCTGCCCGCCGACCCGTCGGCTCTGGAGGCGCCCCTGAGCCTCGACGAGGGCGACTGGGGCACGCTGTTCGACGCCGGGGACGAGGCCGTCCAGCTCGGCCTCAAGAAGCCGCGCTAGGCCATCGAAGATGGCCTATTCCGCGTCAAGGTGACCGCACCGGTTCTCCGGGCGGGCTCATGCCCGCCCGGTGATCCGGAGCGCGGATTCTCGGACAGGCTCCTAGGCGATCGAAGATCGCCTACGGATTGCGCCGTCAGCCTGACCGCACCGGATCACCGGGCGGGCGTGAGCCCGCCCGACGACCGCGGCGCGCTCTTCCCTGACGCATCGAGCTCCGGACGAGCTCCCCGCGCCTTCGATCAACTGGCCCTGGGCGGCTCGTCCTCCGTCGGCTCCGCAGGCGGCGCCTCCGTGGGCGCCGGCTCGGCCGGAGGAGCGGTTGGCGGGGCGGCCGGCGTCGCGCCGGGCGTCGTTCCTGGCGTCGCTTCGCTCGTGCGCGGGAGCGAGCTCTTCGTCTCCGCGCGCCGGGCCTCCCACTCGGCCTCGCGCACGTTGCGCTCGATCTCGCGCAGCTCGCGCTCGATGCCCGACTCGCGCCGCAGGTCGTCGACCGCGTTGCGCAGCTTGCGCGCCTGGAGGTAGGCCTTGCTGGCGGCCTGGGGCAGGTTCTTGCCGAAGATCAGCACCGCCAGCCCCACGATGACGATCAGCTCGAGCGGCGAGAGGTTGCCGAGGAAGGCCAGCACGGGGTCGATGGTAGTGCCCGGGGCGGCGGGGGGGAACCTGGGGGGGTGCGGAGGGCCGCCCAGGGACGCAGGGAACCGTGTCCGATCAGGAGGCAGAGCGCCGCGATCCACCGGGCGGGCTCCGCCCGCCCGGTGGAACGCGGCGCTCCCGCGGACGGCGAAGTGCCGATCGGTGATCGGCTACCAGGGCACGTAGCCGACGCGCGGCGGGTCGTACCCGAAGCGCGGGCGCACGCTGATCCCGAAGGACGAGCCCTCGCCCTCGCGCACGCTGGCCTCGATGTCCATGACCAGGTCGTGCGCGTAGCGGCGCAGGACCAGGCTCGTGTCGAGGCGCGCGTCCTCGAGCAGCGAGAAGGACTGACGCCCCTCGAACTCCCACTTCTCGGTCCAGCGGTAGAGCGCGGCCACCGAGGCGGCCTCGAACAGCGGCTGCGCGTCCTCGTCGCGGCCGCGCTGGTGCGAGAGCTGGATGCCCCACTGCTGGCCGAGGTGCGTGCCGACGGAGATCACCGAGTAGTCCGTCTGGCGCTCCTCCAGGTCGAAGCGTCCCTCGTGGAAGATCGTGAACTGGTGCCCGAAGGGCTCCACCAGGAAGCGCAGGAACACCTCGAGCGGCAGCCAGCCGTCGGCCGCGCCGTCGGAGCGGTCGGTGGCGTAGGCGCCGGCCAGGTCCAGGTCGACGGTCGAGCCGCGCTCGTCGACGCCCAGGCGCGTGCGCACGCCGGCACGCATCACGTCGGCCGTGACGTAGCGCTCGACCTGGTCGATCGGGACCGGCAACCCGTCCTCGTCCTCGCGCTCCAGCTCGTTGCGGTACTCGACGAAGGGCGCCAGCTGGTGCATCTTCCCGCTCCCGGCGTGGCGCCAGAAGGAGCCGCCCAGGCGCGCGCCGGCCTCGGCCACGAAGCGCGTGGGCGAATCGCCCTGGTCCTGCCCCTCGCTCCAGCCGGTCTCGCGCGCGAAGACGAAGGGCGTCAGCTTGAAGCCGTGCCCGAGGACGAGCGGCATCTCCAGGGCCTGGCGCGTGTCGAGGCGCAGCACGTCGCGCTCGCCGAAGCCGTCCGGGCCACCGAAGAGGTCCGGATCCGAGTCGCCGAAGTCCGACGGGAGCCCGAAGGGACTGTGGGGCTCGGTGCCCTGGCGGCGACGCAGGTACTCGGCGCGCGCGTCGCCCGTGAAGAGGACCTGGTAGGGCCCGACGGAGAAGAGCGGTGAGCGGCCGCGGTAGCCGCTGAACGAGGGCAGCTCCTCGACGTCGGTGCGGAAGTCCTCGAAGCGCACCTTGACCGTGCCCTGGACGAAGTTCTCCTCGTGACCGCGCCGCCACTGCAGGTAGTTCTCGGAGCGTTCGTAGCGCAGGAAGCGGCCCTCGAAGAACTCGGACTGGACCGCGGCGTCGCTCTGGTCCGTGAAGGAGAACGACCAGGCGCTGCGACCCTTCGGGAAGTAGCCCTGTGAGCGCAGCCAGGTGCGCAGCGTCTCGCGCTCGTCCTCGTCGACGCGGATGAAGCCGCGATCCTCGCCCGTGTCGTAGGCCACGCCCAGGTACAGGTCGAACCAGTAGCGGTCCTTGGACTCGATCTCGAGCCCGACGTCGAGCAGGGCGCCGCGCGATCCGAGGTAGGAGCCGTCCAGCTTCCAGTTCGCGTCCAGGTCCGAGCGCGGTCGCGGCGGCGGGGGCGCCTCGTCCAGGGCTCCCCCCTCGGTCGGGGGCGCCGCGGCGGGGGCCTCCTTCTTCTTGGCACGCGCGGAGCCGAACACGGCCTGCACGAAGCGGTCGAAGACGCGTCCGACGCTGTCGGCCGGGCGCGTGATGGCGAACGAGAGCAGCGTCCCGAAGCGCGCCGAGTTCGCCAGTCCGAGCGTCGGCCACAGCGGCTCGAAATCCTCGTCCGTGGCCACGTCGATGGTCGGCAGCGGGACGCGCAGGAAGTCGTACATCTCGATCCCGTTGTCCTCGAGCCGCAGGTGGTATTGCGTCTCGCCGTCCACGAGCGCGGGCTGGATCGTCAGGTCGCCGGTCACGACCTGCACGTGCGGCTCCTCGTAGGCGCAGGAGGTGACCGTGGCGCGGTCGGCCCTGAGCGAGGCGTCGCTCGAGACGCGCAGCCAGTCGGCCTTGATGATCAGCTTCTCCTGGCGCTGGCCCACGAACTGGCGGCCCAGATTGACCGTCGCGCGCGCGAGCCAGCCGTGCTGCGAGGCCGCATCGAGGTAGATCGCGTCGGCGCGCGCCAGCAGGTCGCCCTCGGCCAGGACCTCCACCGGACCCTCGAAGTACAGCTCGCGCAGCAGGCCGGACAGCTCGGCCGAGCGGAAGAGGGCCAGGACATCGACCAGCGCGGCGCCCTCGGGCACCGTGCGCAGGCGCGCCAGCGTCGCGCGCAGCTCATCCAGCAGGGCGCCGCGACGCTCCAGGTTCTCCAGGGCGTCGCGGTTCAGCCACAGGATGCCCCAGGTGGCGCGCAGCGACGAGCGCGAGAGGCGCGAGAGGAGCAGCGGCTCCTGGAGCACCAGCACGACCGAGTCCGGCTCGAGCAGCGAGGAGATCGAGAGGAACTCGAGCGTCCAGTCGCTGGCCGCCTCGTCGCCGAGCGGAGTGGTCAGGAGGCGCCCCCGCCCGGTGCCGACCAGGAGCTCCAGGACCGGGTCGAACTCGACCCACTCGGTCTCGACGCGCGAGCCGCCCAGCTCGAAGGAGGCCGGCTGGCCCTCCAGGCGCAGGAGGCCGTTCGAGCGGCGCCACGTCAGGCGCTCGCCGCGCCCGCGCAGTCCCTCGGCCAGCTGGAAGTCGACCGCGCCGCGCGCCGTGAAGGAGTCGGTCTGCTCCTCCGGCGGGGCGCCCTCGCGCGCCGCGCCCGCCTCGCCCTCCGGGACGGGGCGTCCGACCAGCACGACCTCGTCCGCGGCCAGCGTGAAGGGCACGTTCGCGGCAGTGGTGCCGCTCGCGCGCACGCCACCGGAGAGCAGGACGCCGAGCTCCTCGTCGACCGTCAGGTGCTCGGCGCGCGCGCGCAGGCCGAGCATGCGCAGCTCCGGACGCAGCGCGAGCAGGCTCAGGCTCTCGCCCTCGGCGAAGCGGAAGTCGACGTGGTCGGCCCCCAGGCGGAAGGGCGATTTCTGCTGGGGCACGTGGCCGAGCAGGGCCACGCGGCCCGAGGGTCCGGCCGCCAGGCTGCCGCGACCCTCGGCGTCGAGCGTGAGCACCTCGCATTCCCCGGCCACGTCGACCTCGTCGCCCTGGCCGAGGCGGCCCTGGAAGCGCACCTCGCCGCTGGCCGTGAGCTGGCGGAAGCCCGCCTCGACGTCGCCGGACAGGCGCTCGACCTCGAAGCGCTCGCAGTCGATGCCGATGTCGTTCTCCGCGTCCAGGAAGTCGGCATGCACCGCGCCCTCGGCCAGGAACAGCGAGCCGAGCTCGATCGGCTCGGCGCCCGCCAGGAGCCGCGTGCGGCTCTCGCCCGAGAAGCGCGCGCTGCGCAGCACCAGCGTCTGCTGCTCGGCCACGACCGTGCCCTGCGCGTGGCCCTCGACGCGCACGCGCACGGTGCGCAGGCGCTCGCCCGGCAGGAGCTCGGCGCCCTCGAAGCGGTCGAGGGTCAGCTCGTCGCCCGCGAAGGTCACGTGCGTGCCCGCGCCCGGACCCTTGCCGAGCACGGCCGAGCCGCTGACGTCGCCGCGCGCCTCCAGGGTCTCGCCCGTCAGCTCGATCTCGAGCGCGCTGGCCTGTCCGACCTCGCCGCGGAAGGAGGCCCTGGCCGCCGGCGTGCCGCGCAGGACGAAGCGCGGCACCGGCCGCAGGCCGCGCACCTCGAGCTCCTCGCCCGCGAGCACGCCCTGCTCCAGCTCGACCTCGACGTCGCCGCGCGCGAGGAAGCTCACGGCCTCGGGCACGAGCGCGCCGGCCGCGTCGCGCGGCACGACGAAATCCTGGAGGTGCGCCGCGCGCGCGCGGAAGCCGCCCGGGCCGTCCAGGCCCAGCTCGACGCGCGTGCCCTCGATCACGCGCCAGCCGCGCGGGCCGCGCTCGAGCGTGAGGCCCTCGGGGGACGTCAGGGTGAAGGTGCGTGCCGGCCGTCCCGTGACGGGATCGGCCTCGAGCCGTCCCTCCAGGCGCGCGCCGCCCGAGGCGGTACCCACCAGGACCGTCTCGCCGTGCTCGTCGGAGCGCAGCGCGAGCTCGAAGCGCGCCGTCTCCAGGCGCGTCTCGCCGCTGGTCGCGATGACCCCGCCGCCGGCCTCGAAGCGGGCCGTGCCCTGGTCCTCCGACAGCCAGCCGTCGATCGTGCCGGCCGAGCGCAGGGCGAAGTCCTCGGTCGTGATCGTGGGCACGCGCGCCTCGGCCCCCGGCGCGGGCGGCAGGCTCTCGAGGTGCAGCGCGTAGCCGCCGTCGCGCCAGGTCACGTCGATCGAGTCCTGTCCCTCGAGCACGACCACGCGGCGCGCGCGCTCACCTCCCGCCGGCACCAGCGCCGGATCGAGCGCGAGCTTCAGCGCGAGCTCGGCGCGCGGCGTGCCCTCGAGGCGCGCGCGCTCGAGGCGTCCCTCGCGCGCGAAGGCGGCCACGAGGTGCTCGCCCTGGAAGCGCGCCTCGCCCGAGGTCCAGTCGACGTTCCCGTCGGCCTCGAGCGTCTCGAGCGCCAGCGGCTGGTCCGGGCCGGCGCCCGGGCGCGCGGTCAGCACGACGTGGCGCGCCTCGAGCCGCCCGGGGCTGGCGGCGCCGGGCTCGAGCACGGCACCCTCGCGACCCTCCAGGACCACCGCGCCCTCCCCGGCGCCCGGCACGCGCCGCAGCTCCAGCGGCCCGGAGACGGCCGTGAACGTGGCCGGAGGGCTCTCGGGGCCCGCGCCCGGTCGCAGGAGCTCGATGTGACCCTTCTCCAGGATCACGAGGCGTTCCTGGTCGAGCTCCCACTCGAAGCCGCGCCCGAGCACCACGAGCTGGGCCGAGCGGGCCGAGAACGCCTCCGTCCCGGTCAGGCGTCGCGCGGCACGGTCGGTCGCGTCGACCAGGGCCGAGGGCGTCTCGAACACGAGCGGCGCCAGCGAGGTGCCGGTGAGGATCTCGGCGCGCACGTTCTCGAGCTGCATGCGCGGCTCCCAGCGCGGCTGCAGGCCCTCGCTCTCGAGGAGCGGCCCGGGCCGCGCGCGCCCGGCCCGCAGGCGCGCGCGCACCTTGCCGGCCTCCTGGGGGTCGAGGAGCTCCAGGGTCACGCCCTCGAACACGTGCGCGTTGCCCTCGGGGCGCGAGTCGTCGGCCTCGACGCGCAGCACCGCGCGTTTGGTCTCCTCGTCGAAGTCGGTGAGCTGGAAGCGACCGCCGAGCTGGATGCCCTGGCCCGGCTCGCTCGGCGCGGGTGCGACGGGCGCCGGCTCCTCGGGCTCCTCGACCGGCGCGCGAGTGCGCTGATCGATCCAGAACAGCACGAAGAGTCCGAGCGCGAGGAGGGCCAGGAAGAGGAGGACGAGCGAGAGCCTTCTCACTCCCCGGTCGCTCCCCTCGGTGCCCCGGGCCGCCCGGCGTCCCCGGGGCCTGCCAGGCACGCGGCCCACAGCCCGCGCGCCTTCAGGACGCGCTCGGCCAGCTCGCGCACGGCCCCGGCCCCGCCACCGGCCGCGGTCACGAGCTGCGCGCGCTCGCGCACCTCGGGCCGCGCGTTGGCGGGGGCCACGAAGAGCGCCGCGCGGCGCGCCAGGGCCAGGTCGGCCAGGTCGTCGCCCATGGCCAGGGTGTGGTCCGGAGCGATGTCCAGCCGCTCCTGGAGCGTCCGCAGGCACTCGGCCTTGTCGCCGACGCGCTGGAAGAGATGCACGATGCCCAGCTCGCGCGCGCGCGCCTCGACCGCGCGCGAGCCGCGTCCGGTGATCCAGGCGAGCTCGAGGCCCGCCTTCAGGAGCCAGGCCAGGCCCTGGCCGTCGTGCACGTGGAAGGTGACGAGCTCCTCGCCGCCGAGGTAGGCGACGCGGCCGTCGGTCAGCGTGCCGTCCACGTCGAACACGGCCAGGCGCGCGGCGGAGAGCGCGCGCTCGAGGGCGCCTGGGTGGGGACGAGCTGTGGAGTCCGTGGCCGGCTCCTACCCGATGCGGGTGTCGAGCAGGTCCTGGACGTCCAGCAGACCGACCGCCAGGCCGGCCTCGTCGACCACCGCGATCTGGTCGATGCGGTGCGCGCGCAGGAGGTGCTCGGCCTCGGCCACCAGCGCCTCCGGCCCGATCGACTTGGGGTGGCGGCCCATGCACTCGTCGACCGGCTGCTCGAGCCGCACGCTGCCGCGCTCGAGCAGGCGGCGCAGGTCGCCGTCGGTGAAGATCCCGGCCAGGACTCCGCCGCGCTCGACGATCAGGGCCGCCCCCGGGCGCCCGGGCGTGCGCGACATGGTCAGGATCACCTGCCCGACGGACGTGCCGAGCGGGACCAGCGGCAGCTCGTTCCCCGTGCGCATGATCTCGCGCACCTTCATCAGCTTCTGACCGAGCTTGCCGGCCGGGTGGTAGCGCGCGAAGTCCTCGCGGCTGAAGCCGCGCTCCGCCAGCACCACCATCGCCAGGGCATCGCCCAGGGCCATCATGGCCGAGGTCGAGGCGGTCGGGGCCAGCCCGAGCGGGCAGGCCTCGTCCACGCGCCCGAGGTCGAGGACCGAGTCGGAGAGCTTCGCGATCGAGGACCCGGGCTCGCCCGTGACGGTCACGACCGCCGCGCCGATGCGGCGCACGTGGGGCAGGAGCTGCTTCAGCTCGTCGCTCTCGCCCGAGTTCGTCAGGGCCAGGACCACGTCGTCGGGCCGGATGCGCCCGAGGTCCCCGTGCATCGCCTCCGAGGGGTGCAGGAAGATCGAGGGCGTCCCGGTCGAGGCGAAGGTGGCCGAGAGCTTGGCCCCGACCAGCCCGGCCTTGCCCATGCCGGTGACGATGACCATCCCGCGGCAGCCCAGGATGCGCTCGACCGCCTCGTCGAAGCTGCCATCCAGGCGCTCGATCAGGCCCTCGATCGTGCGCGCCTCGAGCCGGATGACCTCGGCCGCGCGGGCCCGCCGATCGCCCTTGTCAGCTCGTGCCATCGCGTGGGTGGGTCTCTCGTGGTGGTCCGGCAGCGGCGGAACCTGGCGAACAGGGCGATTCTATGCGGGTCGCGGAGGCACCTTCAACCCGGCGGATCGGGCGTGCCCGCGCCGCGCGGCGGGCCGCGGGCGGCCGGCGCGCGCGGGCCGGACGTGCGTGAAGTCGCGCGGGAGGCGGGCTATAACGCCGGATCTCGCGGTGCCGCCTCCCGACCTCCTCGCCTTCTCGGTCCTGGCCTTCATGGACCTGCCGCCGATCGGCATCGCGCTGGTCCTGGCCCTGCTCGTGCTCTCGCTCGGGATCCACGAGGCGGCCCACGGCTGGGTGGCCCTGCAGCGCGGCGACACCACGGCGCGCGACCTCGGGCGCATCACGCTGAACCCGGTGCCGCA
>Ga0315910_10003327_pt1 | contig 13732 bp, 11 predicted proteins | sample EdamamesoilMG_FD_204470 | JGI IMG/M metagenome (GOLD analysis project Ga0315910, IMG submission 204470) | Garden soil microbial communities collected in Santa Monica, California, United States - Edamame soil | ecosystem: Environmental > Terrestrial > Soil > Garden | place: USA: California...
GCTCAGCGGCACCTGTGCGATGGGCCCGGGCACACTGAACACCACCAATGCGTTCGCCTGGAGCGAACCCGAGTGCCACGCCTACGACAACGTCAACAACGCTTGCGCTGCCACCGCCTGCGAGTCCTTCCGACAGAGCGGCGACGGCATCATCGACGCGTACGGTTCCGGCGTACGCTTCGGCCTGATGACCTTCGACTCGCTCATCGATGAAGCGCGCGGCTACTCGGGCACCTCGCCGCAGCTCAGCGCCGGTGTCGAAGGCGCCTGGAGCTACTACGTCGACAGCGCCGCCAAGGGGAAGCCCGCCAACTGTAAGGCTACCAGCCCGTACGAGGTGGGCGGCCGCAACGCCGCCGCTCCGCCCTGGGAAGGTCGCATGGTCGCCTTCGGTGACCCGAGCCCCGAGCTGTCCGACCACGCCACGCGCAATTCTCAGATCGAAAAGATTCTGCTCACGACGCGTCCCTACGGCGCGACCCCCGTCGCGGGGCTGCTCTCGGACGCCCTCGGGTTCTTCACCGAGGACGAGGACGATGACCCCCTGAACACGAACCTCAAGTTCGGACCCAAAGACGACCCGTACGTGCTCGGGGGTTGCCGCAGCCAGCACGTCATCCTGCTCACCGACGGTGAACCGAACCTCGACCTGCGTCCGTATTGCACCGAAGAGCCTGGCGACAGCGGACTCGTGGGCGTGTGCCCCTATCCCGAAACGGACGAAATCGCCAAAGAGCTCTACGACGCTGGCGTCACCGTTCACGTGATCGGCTTCGCGCTCGACGAGGTCGAGATCGACGGTGAGAGTGTGAATTGCAGCGACATAAAAACCGACGTCCTGCTGGGCTCGGACGGCACGTCGGGTCTGTGTGCTGACGACCTCACGAACAACAAACCGCTCGCCGTTTGCTGCGAGCTCAGTACCATCGCCTATCGGGGCTCCGACGGCGACTACCGCGCCCACTTCGCGGGCGACACGAGCGCGCTCCGAAAGGCCTTCGGCGAAGTGCTCTCCGCTATCGCACCACGCGTGAGCCTCACGCAGCCTGCGGTGGCGTCCGGGGCCAGCGCCACCAGCGACTTCGCGGCATCGATGCGATTCTATAGCGCCGCCCGTCCCGAAAGCTTCAGTGTGTGGCGCGCAGAGCTCAAGCGCGAGCGTTACCTCTGCGACGGTGATCAACCGAAAGTGCAGGACATCAGCGCAGCGTTGGGGGACGATTTCGTGGAAAATCTCCACACGAATCGGGGCGCTGGCCGCAACATCGTCACCGTCGAGGCCGAAGCCGACGCCAGCGACAGCACGAAAGTCCGCTCCGAGCGCTCGATCCGTCCGCACATCGTCGGCAGCGCGCAGGATGGTCTCGACTCGCTGAGCTGGGACGGCGGCGACGAGGTGGTGGCCTCACCCAGCCAGCTCGCGGGCGCGGTCGAGGCCCGCACGCTCGGCCTGGACCTGGCGGACCCGTCGTGCAACGACCTCGACGAGGGTGAATGCGCCGAGCAGATTCTGAATTGGTTGGTCGGGCAGAACCCGACCGACGACGAGAACCATCGCTGCCGCTCCACCAGCGAATGCAGCCTGATGGGGGCGATCGTGCACTCGACGCCGCAGGTGGTGGGGCGCCCCGACGCGCTCATCCTGGATGAATCCTACGATGCCTTCAAGCTGACCTATGCCACGCGACCGCTGGTGCTCTACACCTCCACCAACGATGGCTTCCTGCATGCGTTCAAGGTCGCTTCCGGCGATCCGACCACTGAAACCACACCAGAACAACAGGTCAAGACCAAGACTCAAAATGAGCTCTGGGCGTTCATCCCACCCGCGGCTTTGACCGGTCTGCAAACGCAGTACCCAGGCTCGCATCAGATCTTACTGGACGGCGTGCCGGTGATCAAAGACGTGGTTGCCGCCCCCTCCAACGTACCGCTCTTCGAACGCGACGCCGACAGTGCGCGTTTCGGCGCGAGCCTCTGGCGCACCGTGCTGGTGCAAGCGTTCGGCGGCACGCGGGGCGGCTATTTCGCGCTCGACATCACCGATCCAGTCATCAGCGGAGATACCGGCGGGCCGCGTTTCCTGTGGCAGTTGACGACCGACTCGGAGGGCAACCCGCTGTTCGGCGAAGGCGGCGGCACGCCCCTGATCACGACTGCCTTCCTCGACAACAAGGAAGTCGCCGTGGCGGTCTTACCCGGTGGCGAGGGTACGCGTGACGATGGCGCCGATCCCGTCGACCGCGAAGCCGTCACGACGTTCGTCGACGCGGACTATACGCCGCGGGCGAAGGTGCCTGCTTACAGCGGCGCTGCGGCGCGCTCGCTCACCATCGTGCGGCTCGACAACGGTGAAATCGTGCGCACCTTTCGCAACGACGCCGACGAGGTGGACGACCTCGCCTCGGACGTAGTCACCGAGACTGGCATCGACTCACCGATCACGGGGACTCCAGTGGCGTATCCAGCGGAGGTAGGGGCCATCGCCGATCGCGTCTTCGTGGGTGACCAAGAGGGTGCGCTCTGGCGCATCGACCTTTCGGAACCCAATCCCGACGATTGGACCATGACCCTGTTCTACGACGCCTTCCCGGAACAGACAGCCAACGGCGCGCTCAGCTTCGACCCCGAAGACGGCCAGCCGATCGCTACACGTCCGATCATCTCCGTCGACAGCGACAACCGACTGGTAGTGCTGTTTTCTACGGGCGATCAAGAATCGATGTTCGCTAGCGACACCGACAACTTCATCGTGTCGCTCACCGAGGTCGTGGACACGGTGGACGGCGTGGACACCTTCAAATCGAAGGTGAATTGGTACCTCGAGTTCCACGACGGTGAGCGCGTGACAGGCCCCATGGTGCTGTTCTCGGGCCAGCTCTACGCGGCAAGCTTCCAAGGCGCGCCGGCATCCTCGGTGTGCGGGGGTGGTAAGAGCAGGGTCTGGGCCATGGACTTCGTCGAGCGCAAGACAGAGAGCGACCCAGCCGCAGGCGGCACGCCCCTCTGGAACCTCAACGGTACGCTGGCTCAGTGGCGCCCGGTCACCGACAAGAACGGCAAAGAAACCGTAGTGTTCGGCTTGACGCTCGCTCAGGAGCCGAGCTGCATCGACACCTCTCTCGATGATCTGGCAGAAGATCCTTTCATCGCTTTTGGCACCCACACTCAGCTGCGCGGCCTGAATCCGGGAAAGTTCAAGCTGATCATGCACACGGGCAGCCTGGATAGCGGCAGCGTCAGCGCGACCCCGAACACCCAAGAAATCGAGCTGGAAACACCGACGAGCATCGCCCGCATCGACTCTTGGGCATCGATCGTGGAATAGTTTCTCGAAGCCAGAGCGACCATGGCTGATCGACGACCTGCTTCAGCCTGCCCTCACGCGAGGCGACCCAGCCCAGAGCGCAACTGGCGGCACACCTGCGCGCTCGTCGTGCTCTGCACCACCGCGGCTGCAGCGCTCGGCTGCGACCGGGAGTCGCCGGCGCCGGCACCGACCACTAGCGCGAGCGGCAAGCCGAAGACACCCGATCGGCTCGCGCCCGGCGAGCTCGCCGAAGGCAAGAGCAGCTTGTTCGGGCTGAAGCTCCCGGTCGGGATGCGGGTCGACGCACACTTTCCTCACTCGGCGCATGCGAGCGGCATCGTGTCGGCAGAGCAACTCGCCAACTACGTGCGCCAGCGTGTCGACGTGGCGCGCGTCGAGCTGGCCGCTTCGGGCACGGTCTTTCAGCAGGCCACCATCAAGGGCAGCGACCCCGCGCGACGCTATCGCATCGAAGTGGCGTCCAAAGGCAGAAACAGCAAGCTCGCGGTGCACTGGCTGAACCCCGCGAAACCGCCGCCCGTGCCCGGCCTCAGCGAAGAGAAGCGCTGGGAGCGCGCGGGTATCACCCCCGACGGCAAACTCATCGGCCAGCAACAACTCGAGTAACCGTGGTCACCCGCAACACGCCCCTCGCGTCAAGGCGGGGGATTAGCGGTCACCTTCGTCTTCGAGGCGGGCGGCTTCGAGCAACACCATACCGATACTCTGACCGGAGGCCGACGACGGCGCCGGCTCGGACGGGCTGAACCAGAAGCGCCCGGACTTCCAACCGATGACCTGCTGCGTTGCCTGCACGAAGTCGTGTGGACGCCCTCGCAGTTCCACGGATGTCAGACTGCCCTCACGCAGACCGAAACGTGCCTTCGTGCCGCCGGTCTGCTCGACGCTCAGCTCTCCGGTCCTGCGTTCCATTTCCAGCACCGTGAGCACGGTTGCGATGGACATTTGCGCCAGGTCTCCGCGCAGCGCCGCGGTGCCATCGGCGGTCGAACCTGGCGGGACGCTATCGCGATCGCGACGCTTCTCGCGCAAGCGATTGGACATGTTGAGCAGCGAGCGCACCTGCACCGCGACTTCGTCGTTGTTCAGCGGCTTCTTGAGAAACAAGTCGGCGCCGATGTTGAGCTTTTGGAGTGCCTCGAGGTCGCTCGTCAAAAACAAGATGGGCACGTTGGCCACACGCGTTTTTTCAGCTCTGACCTTTTGCACCACCCAAAAGCCATCGATGTCGGGTAACTCTTCGTCACAGATGACGCAATCGGGCTTCAGCTCGCACGCTGTCTTGAAGCCTTGCCGCGCTTCGTGGGCTTGATGGACCTCGAAACCGGCGTCGCTGAGATAACGTTTGAGGACGGTCGACATCCAGTCGTCGTCTGCGATGATGAGCACAACGCTCGTGTCCACTCGAGCTAAGCTAGCATCAAGCACCCCTCGATCCGAAACTGCTTCCCGCCTCCCCCCTAGCCTTCGCCCAACGAGAATGTTTGCCAGCACCGGGCACGTTGCTACTCGGGGGCAAGTGCCCCCGGACGATCACATTCCAGCAGGCCGGCCACGCGGCGCTGCGCGTTGTTGGGGAGCAGGGTCGAATTGAACTTTTGGACGGAACGTCGAGGCATTCGTTGCAGCGCTAGGCGGCCCGCGGTAACGGGGCAAGCGTGACCGAGCAACTCAAGTTCACGCCGCTGCACTCAGAACACAAGAACCTCGGCGCCAAGCTGGTGCCGTTTGCTGGCTGGGAGATGCCGGTATTGTACAGCGGCATCGTCAAGGAACACGAGGCCGTGCGCAATGCCGCCGGCTTGTTCGACGTGTGTCACATGGGAGAGCTGGAGTTGTCCGGGCCCGACGCCGCCCATGTCGCCAACCAGCTCGTGACCAACGACTTGAGCCGCATCGATCCCGGGCAAGCGATGTACGCGTGCTGCTGCAACGAACAGGGCACCGTGCTCGACGACTTGATTCTGTACAAGCGGAGTGAAACGAGCGTGCTCGTCGTCTGCAACGCCTCCAACCGCGACAAGATCTCGGCGGTGTTTCGCGCCCGGGCCAGCCAGAGCTGCAGCGTCGACGACGTGAGCGATGCGACGGCCCTGATCGCCTTGCAAGGCCCGCTGTCCTTCGAGGTGCTGGCCCGCGCGGGCAACCCCGCGCTAGGGGCAGCACTCGGGCGATTCCGCTTCGCCGAGGTCACCATCGCGTCCGTCGCCTGCACCGTGGCGCGTACGGGCTACACCGGCGAGGACGGTGTCGAGTTGTTCTGCAAGGCCGCCGACGCGCCGGCGCTCTGGCGGGGCCTGGTCGAAGCGGGCAAACCGCTGGGCCTGTTGCCGTGCGGCCTGGGTGCGCGCGACACCTTGCGTTTGGAAGCCCGCCTGCCCCTCTACGGCAACGACATCGACGAAACCACCAACCCGCTCGAGGCCGGTCTCGGGATCTTCGTCAAGCTCGACGGCGCAGATTTCGTGGGCAAAAGCGCCCTGCTCGCGGTGAAACAACGCGGGCTCACGCGGCGCTTGGTCGGGTTCGAGATGCTCGGGCGAGGCGTGGCACGCCACGGCTACCCCGTCCTCGATGCCCAGGAGAACGCCGTGGGCGTGTGTACGTCGGGGTCCCCTTCCCCAACGTTGGGCAAGGCGATCGGTCTCTGCTATCTGCCGACGGAAATGTCGAACGTGGGCCAAGAGTTCCTCGTCGACTGTCGCGGTAAGTCGATCGCAGCCCGCGTAGTGCAGACGCCATTTTACAAGCGCCCGGCTACGCGGTAACCGTAGCCCCAGATTCGCATCCCGAGATCAGGAGTCCAGAATGAGTGCCAAGGAAGTCAAGGATGACCGTAAGTACACCAAGGACCACGAGTGGGCCAAGGAGCAGGGCGGTCTGATCGTCGTCGGTATTACCGCGTTCGCAGTCGACCAGCTCGGAGACATCACGCTGGTCGGGCTCGACGTGAAAGAAGGCGATAAAGTGGAAGTCGGAAAGGCCTTCGGTACCATCGAGAGCGTGAAGACCCTGAGCGACCTCTTCGCTCCCGTCAGCGGCACCGTCAAGGCGGTCAACGCGGCGCTGGAAGGCGAACCCGAGCTGATCAACGACGACTGCTGGGAGAAAGGCTGGATGATCAGCATCGAGCCGAGCGAACCTGGCGATCTGCTGGACAGCAAAGCCTACCGCTCGCTGCTAGAAACCAGCGACCACTGAGTCAACCACTGCCCCACACTTGAGCTAGATGCGCTACCTCCCCCATACCGAAGCCGAAGTTTCGGAAATGCTCGCCGCGATCGGTAAGCCGTCCCTGGACGCCCTGTTCGAGAGCATTCCAAGGGCCGCCCGTTTCGAGCGCGAGCTCGCCGTCCCGCCGCCCCTCGACGAGGCGAGCTTGATGCGGCACATGAAAGAGCTCTCCGCCAAGAACCAAGGTTCTGGGATGCTCAGTTTCCTCGGCGGCGGCATGTACGACCACCACCTGCCGCCGGCGGTCGATCAGCTCTTGCTGCGCAGCGAGTTTTATACAGCGTACACGCCCTACCAACCCGAGGTTTCCCAAGGCACCCTGCAAGCCATCTGGGAGTTTCAGACGATCGTCAGCGAGATCTATGGGCTGCCGCTGGCCAACGCCAGCATGTACGACGGCGCGAGTGCCGCTGCCGAAGGCGCTCAGATGGCGCGTCGCTTGACCAAGCGAGACAAGATCCTCGTGAGCGCCTGCGTGCACCCGCACTACCGGCAAACGGTGGCAACCTACCTCAGCGGCAGCGACAAGTCCCTGTACGGCGAGGTCGCTGTGGCTGAGAACGGCGCTGCCGACTACGCGAAGATCGAGGCCTCGCTCGACACCGACACCGCAGCCGTGCTCGTGGGCTATCCCAGCTTCCTGGGTCCGTTCCCGGAGCTCGCTCGACTAGCGACTCTCTGCCACGACAGGGGCACGCTCTTGGTTGCGGTCAACACCGAACCCTACGCCCTGGCGTTGGCCGAGTCTCCGGGCACGCTCGGCGCGGACATCGCCGTGGGTGAGGGACAGCCGCTCGCCTGTCCGCCCCAGTTTGGCGGCCCGGGCGTCGGTCTGTTCGCGTGCCGCGACGACCGCAAGTATCTGCAGCAGCTGCCCGGCCGCATCTGCGGCGAAACCGTGGACAAGAACGGCGAACGCGGCTTCGTGCTCACGCTCGCCACGCGCGAGCAACACATTCGCCGCGAGCGCGCGACCAGCAACATCTGCACCAATCAGGGGCTGATCGCGCTGGCGCTTGCCATCCGCGTGAGTCTGCTCGGTAAAGCCGGTTTCACCCAGGTGGGAGAGCAGTGCCTGGCGAAAGCTCGCTACCTGCGCGGGCGCATCCTGGGCTTGCCTGGCTTTTCGCCCCGCTTCGGCGAAGCGCCCTACTTCAACGAGTTCGCCGTGCGTGTTCCTGGAAGCAATGCAGCCAGCACCTGCGCGCGGCTCGAGCAGCAGGGCATCATCGGCGGCCTCGATCTGGGTCGCGTGAACCCGGAGTTCAAGGACAGCCTGCTCGTCGCGGTCACCGAAAAGCACACGCGCTCGGACCTCGACCGCTTCATCACGGCCCTCGAAGCCCTCTAGCCCGCCTCACGCTCCCTCACGCCATGCCCGTCTTGGCGCGCGATCCCCAGCTGCAGCGTTTCTCAACCGCCAGGGCGCCAAGAACGCCAAGCCCTCGCCAAGAGAAGGCTGCTTTTCTGCCGGTCGTGCACTGGAGGGATGGGTCCAGCGACGACCGTTCACCCTCGCCGCGCGACTTCGGATCTCACGTGAACAGCAGACAAAGGCGAGCCTCGCAAACCTACTGAACCGATCGCGAAGCCCGTAGGGTTCACAGCTAGCTCCAAAAAAGAAATTTCACAGGAAGACAAGATGACAGGAAGATCTTTTTGGAAGTGCGTCCCTTCCTGTCTTCCCGGCTTCCTGTGATCTGAGAAGCGCGTGCACTCTGCTTTTCTCGAACGCCCAGTTGGCAACCCCGCGGACTCTCGCTCGGACTGACAGCGGTGGTCAGAACTGCCAGTCGCGGCCGCTGCTGGCGCTGGCGGGGAGTTCGTCGCCCGTTTCCGGCGGGAAGGGGTTGTTCCACCAGTCGAGCAGCGAGTTCCGGTGCACCGTGAGTCTGGCAAAGTCGATGCCCAGGGTAGCGCTGATGACGTGCTGATCGTTGCTGCCCAAGGTGCCTCCGATGCTGGCGGTGATGCCCAAGGGAGCACCCAATACCAGCCGCGCCGAACCTCCCGTGGAATCACCGCCCCACCAGCGCTGATAGAATCCGAGATCGAGCCCAGCCCCCCAGCCACCGAGCACGAAGCTCTTGTGCGTGAAGCGCAGCGCTCCACCGAGATCGATGCCGTTGGCCAGGTAGCCGTGAAATTGGAACAGGCCACCCACGACGACCCCGTGTTTTGCAGGACTGCCGAGGCCAGTCTCGAGCTGAATCAGCATCGGTGTTTCCTCCGGCCTGAAGTTCAGGTCCGCCGCACCGGCGCCCGCGTAGAACCAGGTCGAAGGCTCGGCGCTCGCCGGGCGAACCCCGCCGAAGGTCACCCAAGCGAAGCTTGCGCACATCGCAAGCTTGGCGATCAGGCGTGGACGAGCGGGAGCAAACACGAGTGCGGCGTTAGCACGGGATGGGTCAAACACCAAGCAGAACCACTAGGCCCTTGGCGTTCAGAACGGCGTAGTTTTGGACGCAGTTGTTGAACACGGCATGGACACGCTCGGCCTCGGCCGCGGCTTTGCGCGCGGGTTCGACCCAGGCCCCGAGCTCTTCTTGCGAGTACAGATAGTCGAAGCGCTGCTGAACCGTAGCGCCGCGACGCGACCAGCCCGCGCGATTTCTTCCGTGAAAGCGCAGGTAGGCGAGCTCGCTGGTGGTGACGGCCAACGTCGGCGGCAGTCCCCCCACTTCTCCCTCGGGCTCGTCGACAGCAACGTACGTCATGCGCTCGCTCCGAAGCATCGAGAAGACGCGCTCGCTGCGGCGCGGCTCGAGCCAGCTCTTGTTCCGAAATTCGACGGCGAAGCGGACCGCGGGGTAGCGGCGACGCATCTCTTCGATGCGTTTGACATTGCCGCGTGTCGCCGCGAACCACGGCGGGTACTGGAGCAAGATCACGCCGAGCTTGCGAGCTTGCTCGAGCAGCTCCAAAGGAGCGAAGAAGCGCCGCTCGAGTTCCTGTTGCAGCTCGACGGGCAGCCGCTCTGCGTACACCCGGTTCTCGAACCCCAGCGTCTCGATCGGCTCACGCAGATCTTTGGGCAGCTTCTTCAGGTCGATGGGGTGTCCCGTGAGCACGGGGTGCGCCTTGATGTGGAACACGAAGTCCGAAGGCGTCGCGTCGCACCAGCGCTGCACGGTCTCGTGCGTGAGCAGCGTGTAGTAGGTGGCGTCCACTTCGACCATCGAGAAGTGTGCCGCATAAAACTCGAGGCGAGCCTTGGCGCTCGCGGTACCACGTGGATAAAACAGGCCACTCTTGATCAGGGTCGGTTCCGTCCACCCGGCCGTGCCCGCGACGACGTTGGCGAGGCGCGCGGGAGCCGGCGCGCGGAGCGCAAGCTCAGTCGCTTCTTGGAGGGGCGCGGCGTCCGGGTCAAGCATGCGAGGGAGCCGTCGAGCCGAGTTCTCTGCGAGTCCGGAGCCAGTGCTCGATCAGCGCACGCACGGTCAGCGGACTCGAGCCCTCGGCCTTGTTGTTGACGATTACGAACAAGACCTTTTTCAGCGCCGTCACGCGGTCGCACAAGGCAACCACGTCGTCCCGCATTTCGGGTTGTGGATCGACGATCTGATTGAAGGGGCTGAGTTCTCGCTTGCGTTCGGCGTAGCGCTTCTTCGGTGGAATCAACAAGCGCGCCACCACGTGCTCTGCGCTCAAGACTCCGTCCACCTCGAGTTGCTCGCCCAAGCTGGGCATGCGTTCCCAAAAGTTCAGCACGTGCGCCACGCCATGTCGGTGCAACACTTCGAGGTAGCGGGGCCCGAAGAGGTGCACGTTCCTGAGCTCGACGGCGTAGCGGAAGTCGCGGCTCAAGCCAGCCAAGAACTCGTCGAGACGCGGGGCAAACACTTCGACGCTGAGCCCTCGCATCGGCGCAAACTCGAACACGAGTGGCCCCAGGTTGTCAGCAAAAGTCGCGAGGGGCCGCAGCACTTCGTGTTCGCAGAGCGCCGCGTCGAGAAAACGCGGATTCAGTGAGTCGACCCGAGGCAGCCGCAGCGACGTGATCTCGTTCCATGCCTTGACCACACACTGATACCCGCGTGGCAGCTGTTGTCGGTAGCGCTCGAGCGTAGCCTCGGTGAGCGGCCGGTAGTAGGCGCTGTCGATGCCGACGGTTCTGAACAAGGGGTGGTCGGCGTATTCAGCGAGCCCCCCCTGGGCCAGCGTGCGTTCGCTCGGCTGGCCCCGATACACGATCCCCGCCCAGCCGGGAAACGTCCACGAGGACGTGCCGAACCTCAGGTTTTCAGGGAGTTCTCGGGAGAGTTCGAGGTCCCGCGCGCGACCGGGCAGCTCTTCACCTCGGACCGGCTCGGTCGGCGGAAAGAGTGACAGCTGGTCGCGCACGGACTCGCCCCCCTCGGGCGCTCAGCGCCGCTTGTCTCTGAGCGCGGCGAGCTTCAAGCGCAGCGCATTCAGACGGATGAACCCGGTCGCGTCGGCTTGGTTGTAGACATCGTCCGCCTCGAAGGTGACGACGTCCTCACGGTACAGCGTCTTCTCGCTCTTGCGCCCGACGACCTGGAGCGAGCCTTTGTACAGCTTGAGCCGAACGGTGCCGCTCACGACGTCTTGCGTGGAGTCGATCATCTTCTGGAGCATGACGCGCTCCGGCGAGAACCAGAAACCGCGGTACACCAGCGTCGAGTACTCGGGCACGAGCGAGTCTTTGATGCGGATCTGCTCGCGGTCGAGCGTGATCGATTCCATCGCGCGGTGCGCCTTCGCGATCACGGTGCCGCCCGGTGTCTCGTAGACACCGCGCGACTTCATGCCGACGAAACGGCTCTCGACCAAATCGACGCGACCCACGCCGTGTTGCCCGGCAATTTCGTTCAGCTTGGACAGCATGGCGACCGGTCCGAGGCGTTCGCCATCCAGAGCCACGGGGTCCCCGTTTTCGAACGTGAGCTCGATATAGCGAGGCTTGTTCGGCGCGTCCTCGGGATCTTTCGTGAGGATGAACATGTCGCGATTCGGCTCGCTCCAGGGATCTTCCAAGATGCCGCCCTCGAACGACAGGTGCAGCAGGTTGCGATCCATGCTGTACGGCTTCTCTGAGGAGGCCGAAATCGGGATGCCATACTTCTGGGCGTAAGCGATGCAATCGGTGCGTGACTTCAGCTTCCACTCACGCCAGGGCGCGATCACGCGCACGTCTGGGTCGAGGAACATCGCACCGAGTTCGAAGCGAACCTGGTCGTTGCCCTTGCCGGTCGCGCCGTGGGCAATCGCGTCCGCGTCCGTGTCCTTCACGGTGTTCATCATGCCTTCGATGATGCAAGGGCGAGCCAACGAGGTGCCGAGCAAGTACTCGCCTTCGTACAGCGCGTTGGCGCGGAAAGCCGGATACACGAAGTCCTTCACGAACGATTCGCGCAGGTCCTTTTGAACGTAGGCAGAAGCGCCCGTCGACAGCGCCTTCTTCTCCAACCCGTCGAGCTCCTCGGCCTGGCCCACGTCGGCGCACCAGGCAACGACTTCGCAGCCGTAGGTTTCGATGAGCCAGCGTAGGATCACACTCGTGTCCAGACCGCCCGAGTATGCCAACACTACTTTCTTGATCGAATTCATCGTCGTTCTCCTGACCTGGGTTTACCCAGGCTTCGGTCCCGGTTATGCCGCCGCTTCAGGGAATCGGCAACACCCGGCCGGCATCGGCAGCGGCGAAGGCCGCGTCCATCGTCGCTTTCGGCACGGCGCCCGTGCTCCTGAACGCGACGCGCCCCGTCCTGTCGAGCACCACGAGCGTCGGAACTCCCGCGATGGTGCCGAACGGACCATCGCCGGACAGCGTGGATGGATTCGCCAGCGCCACAGGGTAGTCGAGCCCAAGACTCGTGCGGAACGCTTCGGCCAAGACCCGATGTTTGGGCGGCTCGAGCACGACCGCCGCCACGTGCGGACGGGGCTGGTGCTCCTGGTAGATCTCGTTGAGAAAACGCGCCTGTGCCTGGGAAGCCAGATCGAAGGTCGTCACGAACAAGACACCCGTCGAGCGCCCGCGCGTGTCCGCGCTGCCGAAGAGCTCACCCTCCGTCGTACCGAACGAGAACGCGATGGGATCGCCTTCGGTCGCCGGGGCATTCGGCCCGCCAGCGGGTGCCCCGCCGCACGCGACCATGGCCGCACAGAAGACCGCCCCCGACAACGACGAACTGAACTGACGAAAGGCAGCCGGCACGGGCCCGCGCTCACGAGGAGGAAGGCGCACCGAAACCCGGCTCGAAGATATCCGAGAGCACGCGCAGCGCCTCGGGCAGGCTGCGTCCCGCGCGCTGGTGCGCCAGCACCGCGTGGGCAAGTTCGTCGACCACGGCGCCGAGGTGCGCCGTCTCGGTCGTCACACCCTCGATCTCGGAGCCCGCCAAGGGCGCCTTGAGTTTGTCGACGATCGGATCGTGTCTGACCCAGTCGAAGCCGCGCTCGGGGTGATAACCGCAGGCCAAAACCTGCACGAAGTCGAGGTACAGGGGGGTCACCAAGATCGCGATGCGAACGCCGCCTTTACCCCAGCCACGCAGCGCGTATGCCGCGACACGCGGCGTGGCGGCGCCCAACGATCCGCCGGCGGCAGTGAGCATGCGTGTGCGGCGATTCGGGTCCGACTCGACCGCAAGCAGCGGCGCGTACAGCGCTATCTTCGGAACCAAGAGCTGGTCGGCGTCCTCCGCGAGGGCCGCGAGCCAGGTGTCGCGCTCACTGGGACCGAGAGCACCGTAGGCCATCGCCGCCGCCATGGCGGCTTCGGCATCGGACGCGAGCGCAGTCAGCCACTGACACCAGGCTTGCTGCATGCGCACGTCGACACCTTTGAGGCGACGCAGAGGCAACGGTGTGACCTCCGAGCCAAACGTCTCCGGCGCCGGCGCCTCCGGCTGTTCCGCCTGCGCCAAATCGAGCGCGGCAGGATCCGTGGGAAGCGGGTCCGTCATGCTGTCGTCTTGCCGGAGCCGGGATCTCGAAAATGCCCCGCGCCCGTCACGCGCGAACCCTGCTGTACCGTCGCACCCACTGCCGTCGCGTACAGCGCCGTCGCCTGCACCGCGTTCCGAAGCGGCACACGAACGCTCCGCTTGGTCGGGGTGGAAGCTACGAGACCCTGGGCCTGCACGACGGGAACGCTACCTCATTGGTTCGCACCTTGGTAGACGCTTCCGCACCCCG
>Ga0315910_10003328_pt1 | contig 13729 bp, 15 predicted proteins | sample EdamamesoilMG_FD_204470 | JGI IMG/M metagenome (GOLD analysis project Ga0315910, IMG submission 204470) | Garden soil microbial communities collected in Santa Monica, California, United States - Edamame soil | ecosystem: Environmental > Terrestrial > Soil > Garden | place: USA: California...
GCTGGAAATTGGAAGAGTTCAGGGTTACAAACTGTGCCCGTCGCAACGGTGTGTTTCGTATTCATTTCAACCCAACAGACGTTGGGCCGAGATCACCGTTGCGACTTTTTTCAATGAAATTTTCGGGTTAGGTCCAAAAATCTGGGAGAAGAATTGAGCTGATACCGATGCGGGTCGCCCAAGCGCTTCCGCAACTTTGGCGTCCAACGTCAGACTGAGGTTTCGACGAAACTTCCTCATCAATTCCAATCTTTGCGGCGGGAGCAATTCGTTGACCTCTCGGCCGGTAATCGGATCAAATACTGAGCCCAAGATTTCGGTCGAGACGCGAAAGAAGAAGTTCCCGCAGGCGTCCGAGAACGATTCAATGCCAGACAGGCACTTCAAAACAAGCACTTCGATCAAGTATGACTTCAACTCCGGTGTGCTCTGTCTCGCCCACCATTTTACCATCTTGATAAACGGAACGAGTCGTTCCCCAAAATAATCGCTCTGATTGAGAGCGGTGAGGCGCTCTGCGAATTTCAAAGGGTTGGTTGGAATCCACTCTTGCAGTTTGCGATCTGGGATAAGGTATCCGCTCCCTTGCAACGCAAAGGCGGGAACGAGATCAAAGCCGATCCCATCCACAGCGATGTTGAGTGATCTGTCTTGAAGTTTGGAACCGCCCACCCGGCGGATATTCTTGCGAAGCGCTGGCACTGATTTTCCAATCTCGCTTAGAAACTGTCGAGGCCTGATCATTGCGCCCTTGGCGTCGTACGCGACACTCGCATCGAATACGACCAAAACATCGATGTCGTGCAAAGGGCGAAGCTTCGTTTTTCTGTCGTAAGAACCACACAATTCAGCTCTCAAGATGTCTTGGCGCGCCCCCAATACATCTCGAATTTGATTCTGAATCGTAGATGCCTTCTGTGCTTCCTCGTACGTGAGTTCAAGAGTAGATGCGAAACGCCGAAAATGTTCTTCAACACTCATTGCATCGCGTCCGCGCGGCGTTGTTAACGCGCCAGTGCCTTTTCATATTCGGAGTAATCAATTGCCGGAACCGTTCCGAACGTCTGTAGCCGCTGAACAAAGCGGAGGAAGAAGAAGATCAATGAATCCTCGGGGCTAGAGAACTCCACCGACGGTGGTTTTTGGTTGCGATAAACTGCATCGAAGGCACGTCCGCCAAGGACACAACCCAAGTCAATTCGCTCCGTCACGGACAATTCATTCAGGCCGTTACTCAAGGCGCTGGAAAATGACGATGCCTTCCAGCCGCTATCTCCTGCCAGAACGCCGGCTATGATATTGAACGGCTTCCTTGGCTTGTACTTGCCAGCGGCATATCGTATCGGAGCACTTGTGCGCTTCAGATTCCGCACGGACGCAGCCTTGGCCGCTGCGTATTTGAGCACGTGTTTTGTGAGTGCAGGCTTCACTTCAAAGACTGCATAAACACTTTCGGCCGGCACGTAGAGTGTACCATCCTGATTGAAAAGAAATGGAGAGTACTGTTGGTCGAAGATAACCACGTCAATTTGCTGGCTCAAGCGACCCGTTGAATCAACGACGAATGCCTTTTCTGCGCAGTAGCGTTTTGGCAGATAATCGCGAAGCATCTCCACCCAATTTCGTTCAGATGCATCACCCTTGGCTGTCGAGTGGCGACCGCTTCTTCGATGCGTTGCAAGTTTGCTCAGCATCTGATTCTGGAGATCGACGAAAAGCGTTCGCAAATCCACTCGTTGCTCTGGTGCTTTTCTTACCATGTGGGATTTATAAATGAGCCTTCGCGCTTTGGCCACGTTCATTGTGTGAAGCGTCCGCCCTCATCCCGGGAGAATTGTTCACCGCTCTCACGCGTTGCAAATGCGCCGTTCAGTTCAAGGCTCATCAACGATGATACCCCGCTCCGGTGCGCCGCCTGGGAAGTCGGCCCAGTAGATTTCGCGAAAGCCCGGCGGATTGTATTCCCAATGCCACGGTTCATTCTGGTAGGGACACCAGCCGAATTCTTCGCCGCGCAGGACCAGCCATTTGTGGACGGGCGATTCGCGCATGCGCACGAGTTCTGGCATCGAACCAGTCCCGGTTTCATTGACCTTGAAATCCTCACGGTGGCTCATCTTGAAGTCAATCGCGAGGCCGAGCGAATGTGAGGAGAAGCTCGCGACGGCATTCGGATTGCCCGCTCGGGCAGCGTTGGCTTGGGCGACTTGGGGATAACGATGTCCCGAGGATATGATCAGGTCAACGCCCTCGACCTTGGCCTGCTCGCGCATGCGGACGAAGGAATCCAGCGCGTGGCGATTGAGCTTCCAATGTTCCTGACTTGGAACAGAAACCCATTGGTTGGTGATGTAATTCCAAACTGGTTCGGTTGCCTCCGCGCGCAAGACGACCGCCTCGCGCGAGCTATTGGCGCGGCGTTCGGGGAGCACCAAGTCGAGTGTGTCAACCATCACGTCGGCGAACTGTTCGTTGGGACCTCTGGGGCCACCGGGAAAATCAACTTCCTGCCAATTGAAGTCACGAAAATGGTGGCTCAACTCCGGGCCGAGGATGTCGAGCCCCGAGGTCTTTGGATCGTGGATGAATTTCAGTTCGAGGGCGCGAAGCAGGGCAAGTTTGGATTCGCGAGCACTCTCAGCCAGCGCCCGTTCGAAGGCGGCATTGATTTCCGCGTCCTGCTCGCGGTCCTTGAGCGTTGCCCAGATGTAATTCGGATGTAGGCGCGTGGCGCCGGTCTCAGCAAGTGTGGCCGTCGCCTCGATCAGGCTCATGGGCGTCTCGGGCTTGCGCATCGGGGCGTGTTCGGTCTGAGGTGGCCGGGGAGTTGCACAGCCGCCGAAGAAAATCGCGCAGCCGAGCAACAGGGCCAAGAGTCGGAGAATTGCCTTCATTGGTTTGCGTCCTTCGCCATCTGATGCGTTCACCGCGGGAGTATTGCTTGCGCCTCAAACCGATTCAATCCGTTCCTGCGATGCTTCAGAGGACGAAGAAGCCGTAGTAAAGCCAACATGCATGAAGTAGCATTTTTTCGAACCAAACCGGGCTGCCGAACGTTTCACTGTTGAACCGCGATGGCTTTCGCGGGTCGAAATGATGGAATAACGCCGCCGATGGCCCGAACTATCGAACAACTGCTGCCGCGCCTGTTCACGCCGAGTGACGAACAACTGATCTGGCGCGTTCAGCAGCAGGATGATGCCGGGGCGTTTGGCGAACTGGCTCAGCGCTGGGAAATTCCCATCCGCCGGCTCTGCGAACGGATGATCGGCGATCCACACAAGGCGGAGGACCTGGCCCAGGAAGTGTTCGCGCGCGTCTTTGTGCGGCGCATGGAGTTCGAGCCGGACGGGAAGTTTTCCACCTTCCTCTGGCGCGTGGCGTTGAATCTTTGCTACGACGAACTGCGTCGCCGCCAACGGCGCGCGGAGTTTTCGCTAGACGAGCTGGTGGATGACGATGCCCTGGCACTGCCCGGGGACGAGCTTTCGCCCTCGGCGCGGCTCGAAGAACAGGAACGCGGCCAAACGGTTCGCACGGCGCTGCAGCGGTTGCCTGAACATTACCGCGCCGTCGTGGTGCTGCGGCATTACGAGGATCTGAAGTTTCGGGAAATTGCCGACGTGCTTGCCATTCCGGAGGGCACGGTAAAGTCACGCATGTCCGAGGCGCTTGATCAACTGGCCGTGCTGCTTAAGGAGTTTACACCGCCCGCCCCGGAATCCGGGATGCGGCACAAACAAGGAATTTGCGTATGAAACACCCCAGTCGAGAAGAAATGATGTCGTATCTCTACGACGAACTTGAATCTGAACCGCGCCGCGCACTCGAACGCCATCTCGAAGAGTGCGCTCCCTGCCGCGCCCATTTAGCAGAATGGCGGAGCACCACGCGACAGCTTGATGCTTATGCAGCCGCACCCGCGAGAACGACGCGGCCTGGGAGGCAGCATTGGGCACGTCCCGCGCTCGCCGCCGCGGCTGCGGCTGTGGTGTTATTTGCAGGTTTTGCGCTGGGTCGCTCCAGTAGCGTTTCGCACGCCGAGCTCGAAGCCGCAACGCAGGACGTTGAGGCAAGGGCACTGGCCGCTGGTCGTGCCGAAGCCCAGCGACAGTTGCAGCAGTTTGCCGCTGATGTGGGCAAACGTCTCGATACGCTTCAAGCGCAACAAAGCGACGACTACGCCTCGCTGCGCAAGGAACTCGAAACCGTTGCCGTGCTTACTGAAGCGGGCTTCCGTCAGACGGAGAACCGTTTCGTCGCATTGGCTGACATGCCCACGACCGTTCCAACTACCCCTTAACCGACCCTCAATCCCCATCAATTCAAGCCATGAACACCATCAAATCAATCCCCGCTCTGGTCCTGAGCACGCTTTGCATTTTCGCAACTTCACATGCCTTCGCTCAAGTCGAAGAAGACATCGTGAGGGAAAATGACGTCATCATTCGGAAGCAAACCAAACAATTTGCCGACGCTGCGGCAGACGCGCAGCGCGAGGTGGAACGCAGCATGAAGGACGTGGAACGCCAGATCAAAGTCGTTCAAGCCCACGCCGGGCAGGTTGGGCCGGCCTTGAAACGCGCCTTTGGCGCCGGCTTCGCGAGTTCTGCCTCAGCGCCGCTCATCGTTGCCACCACACCACTGGATGCAACGGCACTCGCCGAGTTGCGCGAAGACCTCATCGTCATGGGTAAACTGGTTAACGATGCGATCGCGGATCAGCGCGAAGACGCTGCGGTGCATCGCGCCATGGGAATTGTTGTGAACTGGCTGCCCGGCGGCGCCACACCGGACAATCTCTACATCGCGGGTCATGGGGCGATCGTGCAAACTGCCGTTCGCTATCCGCTCGAACCGGCGAAGCAGGAGGAAACCACCAAGCCCGCCGAAGCGCCAAAGAACTCCGCCTGGGAATCGGCCCGACGCGAGTTGTTCGGGCGCGAGTTGGAGGAAGCCGAATTGGTGTTTCCGCCGGAGCGGCGTGAAGAGTACGACGCCGAGCGCGTCGAGACGCTGAAGAGAAACCTGCTTAAGGCATTGGCCAATGCGAACAATTTTCGCCGTCTGGACGCTGGCGAAACCGTTACCGCCGTGGTCCGCAGCCGCACCGGCTCACGCTCGCAAGTCTTCGTGTACAAGTCCCAGGATGGCGTTGGAAAGACCCAGACCAGCAAGGACGATTCCGACGCCACGATGACGATTCGCATCAAGAAGTCGGACGCCGAAGCGCTGGCCGCCGGGAAGATCACCGAAGACGAATTCCGCAAACGCGCGAACGTGGCGATTTATTAGGTCAAGGAGGAGTGGGTTGTTCGCTACCGTCAGCTGGCCGTGATTGCAACGGCCGGCTTTTTCATGCCTTTTCCATGTTGAGCGACTTGGCTACACTGCACGCGATGTCCGAGACACTGGTCGTCAATGAAATCTACCTGAGCTTGCAGGGTGAAAGCACGTTCGCCGGTCTGCCGTGCGTGTTCATACGCCTTACCGCCTGCAACCTGCGCTGCTCGTATTGCGACACGGCCTATGCGTTCACGGAGGGGAAGAAACAACCGCTCGCCGAAGTGCGCGCGGCAGTGAAGCAACTGGCCGAACTGTTCACGCCTCACGCCTCACGCCTCACGTCGCCGCGATTGCCCATCGTGGAGTTGACCGGCGGCGAACCGCTCCTGCAAAAATCCGCTTTGCCCCTGATGCAACAGCTTTGCGACGACGGTTTCACCGTGCTCGTTGAAACGAGCGGCGCGCTGGATATCTCGGGTGTTGACCCGCGCGTGCGGCGTATCATGGATTTGAAATGCCCCAGCAGCGGTGAGGTGGAGCGCAATCGCTGGGAGAACCTGTCACACCTCAAAGCCACGGACGAGATCAAGTTCGTCATCGGCACGGTCGAAGATTACGAGTGGGCCAAGCAACAGATCGCAGCGCATAAACTGGACATGATTTGTCCGCTGCTGATGTCGTGGGTGCATCCGTTACGTCCGGAGCAACAGGACAAGTCACTCAAACGAGTTCCCGCCGGGCAGACGCTGATCACGCGTCAGGCGCTGGCCGAGCGGATCATTGCCGACGCGCTGCCGGTGCGCTTTCAGGCGCAACTTCACAAGATCATCTGGCCGCCCGAACAACGAGGCGTTTGAAATTCGTCATGACCACGAAGCAAACCCTCGCCCTGCTGCGCCGCTACGAATCCCGGAACGTGACGTTCCTCGACCCGGACGGCTCGTGGCCCATCGTGTGGGAGCGTGCGAAAGGGGTTCACGTCTGGGATGCGGCGGGGAAAAAGTATCTCGATCTCACCGCCGCGTTCGGTGTGGCAGCGGCAGGTCACGCGAATCCGCGCGTCGTTCGCGCCGGCCAGCAGCAAATGGCAAAGCTGCTTCACGCAATGGGCGACGTGCATCCACATGCGTTGAAAGCAGAATTGGCGAGCGAGTTAAGCCGGATCACGTTCGAGCGGTGGTCATCAACATCTCGGAAGGACGAGTTTCACGAGTCCCCAGCTACCCAGCGCAAGGAAAAGTCTGGGACTCGTAAAGCTCGTCCCTCCGGCAAAGTGATCTTCAACAACTCCGGCTTTGAAGCCGTCGAAGCCGCGCTCAAGACGGCAATGCTCGCAACCGGCAAGCGCGGCGTCATCGCGTTTGAGGGAGCGTATCACGGACTTGGCTACGGCGCGTTGAATACTACATATCGTAAACATTTTCGCGGGCCGTTCCGTTCGCAGTTGGGGGAGTTTGGGCATTTTGTTCCTTTTCCGCTCGCAGGACAGGCGTCGCGCAAATCCCAATTCCGAAAGCAAAAAGTTGGAGGCAGGCGCGACACCTGTCCTACGCTGGAAGTCATCGAATCTCGCATCCATTCGCTCTTCCGCCGCGAAAGGATCGGCGCGATTCTGGTCGAGCCAATCCAGGCACGCGGCGGCATCAACCTTCCACCCCGGGAATTTCTCCCGCTGTTGCGCCAACTCTGCAACGAGCACGGCGCCATGCTCATCCTCGACGAGATTTACACCGGCTTTGGCCGCACGGGAAAATGGTTTGCCTGCGAGCACAGCAGCGTGGTGCCAGACATCATTTGTCTGGGCAAGGCGCTCACCGGAGGTTTTCCGCTTTCGGCCTGCGTCGGACGCGCCGACATGATGGATGCCGCGTGGCCGGCCTCGCAAGGCGAAGCGATTCACACGAGCACGTTCCTAGGTCACCCCGTCGGTTGTGCCATGGCACTGGCGCAAATAAATGAAATCCGAAGACTGAAACTCGTGGAACGGAGTGCCCGCAATGGTGAACTCCTGCTGAATGCGTTGGCCGGGATTCGTGCCTCACGCGTCACAGTTCACTTTCGCGGACTGGGTCTGATGGCTGGCCTTGACTTGCGCAAACCGGACGGGTCCCCTGCCACGGAGGAATCGCTGCGTGTCATCAAGACGATGTTGCAGTGTGGATTCATCCTGCTGCCGGAGGGCGAGCACGCGAATATCATCAGCTTCACGCCACCGCTGACGATTTCCGAGGCAGGGTTGAAGCGAGCGGTTGCCACCCTTGCGGAGGTTTTGAAGTGAAGCTTTCGGAAATGCGTACGCTGCTGACAGAACGCGGAATTCAGCTCACGAAATCCCTCGGCCAAAACTTTCTGCACGACGCGCATCAGTTGGAACGGATTGTGGCGGCAGCGGAATTGAAGCCGTCCGACAAGGTGCTGGAAATCGGTCCGGGGCTGGGGCCGCTGACAGAACTGTTATTGGCACGAGCCGGGCGGGTGCTGGCGATCGAGAAGGACGCACGGCTCGCCGCCGTGTTGCGCGAACGATTCGACAAACTGGATTTGTTGCATGATGACGCGCTCGTTTTTCTTCGCCGCGAAGCGCGAGACTGGAGCGATTGGAAGCTGGTCGCAAACCTGCCTTACTCCGTTGCGTCGCCAATTCTGGTCGAACTGGCTCAGGTGCCGAAGCGTCCGGAGCGGATGGTGGTGACCCTGCAACTGGAGGTTGCGCAGCGGTTGATGGCCAGAACGGATGATGACGATTACGGAGTCCTCACCTTGCTTGTACAACTCGATTACGAGCCGCACGGCTGGTTTAAGATTCCGCCGGGCTGTTTCTTTCCTTCGCCAGAGGTGGACTCAGCCTGCGTTACGCTGGTGCGTCGGAGCAAGCCGTTATTGCCAGACGAACACCGCGCTGCGTTCGTGAAGATTGTGAAGCGCGCCTTCTCGCAACGGCGGAAGATGATGCTAAAGTTGCTGAAGCAGGATTGGAACGCCGAAGCATTGCAGGCGACCTTTGTGGCGATGGGAATTTCATCGCAGGAACGCGGCGAAAAGCTTTCGCTCGACCAGTTCGTTACTTTGACCAGACATCTTTGCCGATGAACAAGGAAATTTTCGATGTCGTGAATGAACACGACGCAGTGATTGATCGCAAACCGCGCAGCGTGGTTCACGCGCGCGGCCTGCGGCACCGCGCCGTACATGTGCTGGTGTTCAACGCGCGTGGCGAAGTGTTTCTTCAGAAGCGCTCGATGAAGAAAGACCGCCAGCCCGGCGTGTGGGATTCGTCGGCGTCCGGTCATTTGGATTCAGGCGAGGATTACGATGCCTGCGCGGTGCGTGAACTGCGCGAGGAGATCGGACTCAGCCTGATGCAGCCACCGCGTCGCCTGTTCAAGATAGACGCGTGCGAAGAGACGGACGCAGAGTTCGTGTGGGTTTATCGCTGCGAGAATGAAGGTCCATTCACGCTGCATCCCGACGAGATTGATGAGGGCGGCTGGTTTGCGCCTGCGAAGGTGACGCGTTGGATGAATGAGCGACCACAGGAATTCGCGAGCGCACTGATGTTTATCTGGCGAAAGCTGGCTGCGTGAGGAGCGCCGGTCTCCGACCCGGCTCGTTGCTCTCGCTGGCGTTCAGGCTTTAGCCTGCTCCCGCTTGCATGCTAAAGCTTGAACTCCAACTGAAACGCGCCGGGTCGGAGATCGGCGCTCCAATTCTCAGCGCACCACCGTATCCGCCGGGCGATCCACGAGGTGCAGGAGATTCCCTTCGCCATCCTTGAAGAACAGAATGCGCCCGCCGCCGGCCGCCGGTTTGATCGGATCGATGAATGTCACCCCGCGCGCTTCCAATTCCTTGCGCGCCGCTTCGAGCGAATCCACGCGCAACGCCAGGTGCCTCCAGCCGGCCAGCCAATTGTCTTCCGTGACCGGATTGGAACTGGTGGCGTGGTAGATTTCAAACATCGCCACCGAGCCGGGCGGGCGGATAAAAAACGGCGGCTCGTTGCCCGTGGGCGCAATGCACTCTGCGCCGAGCTTGGTGAGGTACCAATCGCGCAGGGCGGCGGCATTGCGCGCGGGCAGACCAATGTGTTCCACGGAAATGTTCATGGCCGTGATTTAACCCGCAGAACAGCTGGACGCACGGAAAATCGCCCGATTGCCGCCTTGCTTGACGCTGTCGCACGCCTCCGCTACGTTGCGCGACCATTGGTACAAGCCATTATGCATAATTCGATCATTCCATATCCGACCGTCATCGAGCAGACCGGACGCGGCGAAAGGCAGTTTGACATTTTTTCCCGCCTCCTGGTGGATCGGGTCGTATTTCTGGGCACCCCGGTGGACGACAGCATTTCCAACATTATCATCGCCCAGCTCCTGTTTCTCCAGATGGCTGATCCCAAGAAGGACATCCACCTGTACATCAACTCGCCCGGCGGCAGCGTCACGGCGGGCCTCGCGATCTACGACACCATGCAATACATGACCTGCGACGTGAACACGTATTGCATCGGTCAGGCGGCGAGCATGGGCGCGGTGTTGCTGGCGGCGGGCACGAAAGGCAAACGTTACGCGCTGCCCAACGCGAATGTCATGATCCATCAGGTGCTGGGCGGTGCGGAAGGCCAGGCCAGCGACGTCGAAATCCGCGTGAAGTACATGCTCAAGTTGAAGCAGCGGCTGAATGCCATTCTTTCCAAGCACACCGGCAAACCCGTGGAGCAGGTGGAGAAGGACTGCGACCGTGACTATTTCATGTCCTCGGAGGAGGCCAAAGCTTACGGCATCGTGGATCATGTCGTGGAATCGCGCAAGGAATTGCCCAGCGCGGACAAGACTCCGGTCATTGTTTAACGGCTGAACCCAATCCCAAGAGAACAAACGCTGTGGCTCGACCCACCAATCTCACCATGTGCAGCTTCTGCGGCAAGTCGCTCGCGGAAGTGCGCAAGCTGATTCCCGGGCCGGGCGTTTACATCTGCGACAACTGCGTCATTCTCTGCAAGAACGTCCTCGACCGCGAACTCCAGTTGCAGGAGCAGAAGCGCCACGTGCGCTTCACGGTACCCAAGCCGGCGGAGATCCGACGCCAGCTCGATCTGCATTGCATCGGCCAGGAACACGCCAAGAAGACGCTGGCCGTTGCAGTTCATAATCATTACAAGCGCATCCAGCAGGACCCGCCGCCGGGAGCGGACGCCACCACCGCGCCCAGACCCATTGGCCCGCACCATGACGTCGAGATCGAGAAGAGCAACATCTTGATGATCGGCCCGACCGGCTCTGGCAAGACGCTGCTCGCCCGCACGCTGGCGAAGATTCTCGATGTGCCGTTCGCCATCGCCGATGCCACTACCATCACCGAGGCAGGTTATGTGGGCGAGGACGTGGAGAACATCATCCTTCGCCTCCTGCAAAGCGCCGACTACGACGTGAAACGCGCCCAGCGCGGCATCATTTACATAGACGAGATTGACAAGATCACGCGCAAGTCCGACAGCCCGTCCATCACGCGCGACGTTTCGGGGGAAGGTGTGCAGCAGGCGTTGTTGAAAATCCTCGAAGGCACCGTCTGCAACGTGCCGCCGCAGGGCGGACGCAAGCATCCCCAACAGGAATACATCCGCGTGGACACGACGAATATTTTGTTCATCTGCGGCGGAGCATTTGTGGGACTGGAAAAAGTCATCCAGCGCCGGCTCGGGCGCAACGCGATGGGCTTTGGCGCGGCCAGCGATGCGCAGAAAGCCGCGCATCTCCTGCGCGATGAAGTCCTGCCGCGCGTCGAACCCGAGGATTTGCTGAATTACGGTTTTATTCCCGAGTTCATTGGCCGCCTGCCGGTCGTCACCACCCTGGCCGAACTGACCGAGGAACAACTTGTCTGCATCCTCACCGATCCCAAGAACGCGCTCACCAAGCAATACGCCAAGCTCATGGCCATGGAGGGCGCAGAACTGGAATTTTCGTCCGACGCCCTGCGCGAACTCGCCACCCAAGCCCACAAGAAAGGCACTGGCGCACGCGCATTGCGCGGCCTGATTGAGAAGCTGATGCTCGACGTGATGTACGACGTGCCCGACAACGGCAACATCCAGCACATTACGATCACGCGCGCCGTGGTGCGGGGGGAGAGCAAACCCATCATTCGCCGGAAGCAGGATCAGGCGGCGGCTTAATCCTATCTGTAGGCGCCGACGTAAGGAGGCTCAAACTAATCTGGAACCAGGCGGGTGAATCCCACACGCGGCGTTTCAACCAAGACACGAGAATGCTTCCTGCCCGTTTGGCTGCAAAGGGACATTGTCAGGGGAATGAGCGTCAAAGGAATTCAACTTCAAGCATTAGCTCCATTCCCCTGCCGCATATTCCCCTGACAATTCCTCCCGTTTGCCGGACGTTTCACACGCCAATATCCTCATTCCACAACTCCGGCCTAGCCTGAATGAAGTCACGCATCAGTTGGATGCACGTCGGATCGTTCAGGATTTCCACCTGCACACCTTGCGAGCGGACGTATTCCTCCGGGCCTTGGAACGTGACGTTTTCGCCCACGACCATGCGCGGGATTTTGTAGAGCAAGGCGGCGCCGCTGCACATGGGGCAGGGCGAGAGCGTGGAGTAAAGCGTGCTACGCGCATAGACCGAGGCCTTTTGTCGCCCGGCGTTTTCCAGGCAGTTCATCTCGGCGTGATGAATCACGCTGCCGTGCTGCACGCGCTGGTTATGGCCGCGCCCGATGATCCGGCCTTCCAGCACCAGCACCGAGCCGATGGGAATGCCTCCCGCCGCGAGGCCTTTCTGCGCTTCTTCGATGGCAGCTTGGAGAAATGGGTCCATGCGGCGATTGAAACAAGCCGCGGGCTGTTCGCCAATGATTTTCACCAGCACCCGCTTGACCAAGGGTCTGCCGTTAGGCGTTTCAGGCAATCAGGCTTGATCTGATTTACGAGCCGAAGTTAATTCTGAGCACCTTGAAAGCGGGAAGGCGGTCTGGTCAAATTCCTGGCGCCGGGTCGGGCATGAGCCGAGGGTAATGAAAACACACGACTCGTCGCTGCGCCAGAAACGGCTAGCCTGAGTGGGTTGGTCGAATTGAACCGTGATGAAGCCCGCGTGCCAACATCTGCTTTGCCGACAAGATGAACGATTGAATGTATGACCAATAAACGAATGATCATTAATGGCACTGCGCGCGTGCTGGCTTTCGCCGTCGCCTGGCCCGCGTGCGTGGCCGTTGCCGCCGACCCCGTCGAAAAGATCGACGGCTTCAAGGACACGCCGATGCTTCCGGACGGCAAGTGGCACGTGCATGATCCGGATCGTCCGCAGCCGCGCGTGGTCACGCCGGGCGCGAACTTCAGCCAGGGCGCGGCGGCGCCGTCGGATGCGGAGGTGCTCTTCGATGGCAAGGACCTCGCCAAGTGGCAGACCAGTCGCGGACAGGAGGCGACCTGGAAAGTTCAGGACGGTTATCTGGAAACTGGCCGCGGCGGGGGACTGCGCACACGTGGCAAGTGGGCCGATTTCCAATTGCACGTCGAATGGGCCGCGCCGGTTCCACCCAAAGGCACCGGGCAGGGTCGTGGCAACAGCGGCATTCTCATCAACAGCCTCTACGAAGTTCAGGTGCTGGACTCGTACCAGGCGAAGTCCTATCCCGATGGTCAGGCGGGCTCGATTTACGGCCAGGTACCGCCACTGGTCAACGCCAGCAAACCGCCGGGTGAATGGCAGACTTATGACATCATGTACGAGTCGCCCCGCTGGAACGGCCAGGGCGAGCTGGTCAAGAAAGCCTGCGTGACCGTGCTGCACAACGGCGTGGTGATTCATCACCGTTACGAGTTTCGGGGCGCGACCGACGGCATCAGTGGCATCGTCCCGTGGAAAGCGCTTTCAAAGTATCCGCCCCCGCATCCGCCCGAGGTTTTCATTGAGTTGCAAGACCACAACAACCCGGTGCGTTACCGCAACATCTGGATTCGCACGCTTGGCAAATACGACGAACCTTGAAGGCAGTGGGGTCATTGATAAACGGTGTCTGAATCGGAGCAACCCGCGTCCGAATCGAGAGTCACCCTCGCGCTGCGGGGTGGCCGCGTCGAACGTAGTTTTTCCTTGAATGTGCCTCCGGTCGGAGGGTGCCGCGCGCCTTGATAAAGCGCGCGCCCTTGAACCGGTTCGTTGAGTCTCCTTAGAACAGCGCCGGCTGTAATTGCAGTTGAAACTGGTTTTGCGGATCCGTCTTGTAAGTTCCGTAGTAAGGCGAGAAAGCCTTGATCTGAACGGTCTTCCCGTCGGGATGAAATTCCACCAGCCGCAGGAAGGCTTCGCCGCCCAACGGCTGCATCTGATAATTCACCAGCATTTGATGCACGATGCCACCGAAGTTGTTCGTGCTGCTCAGTCGCCCAAGGCCGTCATTGAGCACGTGGCCGTTG
>Ga0315910_10003329_pt1 | contig 13729 bp, 8 predicted proteins | sample EdamamesoilMG_FD_204470 | JGI IMG/M metagenome (GOLD analysis project Ga0315910, IMG submission 204470) | Garden soil microbial communities collected in Santa Monica, California, United States - Edamame soil | ecosystem: Environmental > Terrestrial > Soil > Garden | place: USA: California...
TGGCGGCCCAGCCAGAGCAGCGCCCGAGCGACGGCGTCGGCGGCTGATAGAGCGTCCAGGTCGAGCCAAAGGCATGGCTTGCCCAGCGCCAGGGCGACGCTCTCGGTCAGCGCGGAGCCCCCCACCAGCGGCCCGTGCGAGACGAGCAGCGTCCCGTCCGAGTCCTCCACGTTGCGCCGCGTGCGCTGCGCGGGATCGGCGCTGCTCGTCTCTGTGAGATCGTCGTAGCTCTCGGGCACGCGCCCGTCCTCCGCCCAGCGCCCGCGCGGCACCCAGCCGCCGATCGGCACTCCCGCTGCGCGAGCCGCGTCGAGCGCGCCGCGATCCACGCCCGTCTGGCCGCCGGAGAAGACCCGCATCACACGCGCTGGGCTCCGGACGCCGTCAGCGCTCGAGACGCGGAGGGCTCGCCCCGCCCCTGGAGGTACAGCGCCGCCCCGACGCAGCCGACCTTCACGAGCTCGAGCGCCGTGTAGCCCACGTGCAACAGCTGGAAGCGTCCGAGCTCGGGCGGCGGGGGTGAGCGCGGCACGAAATCGAGGCCACGACCGAGGCTCGTGATCAGCGGAGTGAAGAGGCCGAGCAAGCTGACGGCGATGGCGGTCGCAGCCAGCGCGAGCCACCAAGCGGAGCGTGAACGACCCGTGCGCGGCAGGAGCCACAGCGTCGTGACACCGAGCAGCACCTGCGCCACGTTCCAGCGAAAGAAGAAGGTGCGGTTCAGCTCGGACGCCAGATATCGCAAGAGCTCGCGCGCTGGCGTGGCGCCCGCGCTCTCGACGATGCCACGAAAGCTGGCGTTGCTCGAGCTCGCGAGCAGCTCGTCGATCAAACGGAAGTTTGTCGGCGCGATGACGAACATCATCAGGCTACCCATCAACCAGGCGCCGAGCAGACACGGAGTCCAGCGAGCTTTCATGGCTCCCGCAGGATTGCGCCGGCGCGTCGTCGCAGGCAATGGCCGCGCCGGCGCGGCCGAGCGGCACGGCCCGACGCGGGCGGGGCGCGGGCCCCCGGACGCCTGAACCCACGCTCGGCCAAAGCGCCGGCGCCGCCGGCTCCGGGGTTTCGAACCAGCCATCTCACCAACATCGACGTTTTGGGATAAGGTCCGGACCGTGCGCGCTTCGCTCTTCGCTCTGCACGGCTTCACCATGAACGCGGCCGGGCTTCGTCACATGATGGCGGAGCTGGAGCCCCGCCTGTCGCCAGCGCTCGATATCGTCTACCTGGATGCTCCGCACCGCGCGACCGAGGGGTCGGTGGCGGGCCTGGCGCAGATCATGGGCGGGCTCCGCCCCAAGCCCCCCAATCTCGAATGGTGGAACGCGTCCGATGACGGCCTCGTGTATCACGGGTGGAACGAAAGCCGCGAGCACGTGGCACGAGCCATCGCCGGACGCTCCGGCGTGGGCCTGCTGGGGTTCAGCCAAGGGGCAGCCTTCGTCGCCGCGCTGGCCGCGGCCGCGAGCCGGGGCGAGTTTCCGCCGCCCGCTTTCGTGATCCTGGTGGCGGGCTTCCTGCCACGCGCGCGCGACATCGCCCCGTTGTTCGAGGCCCCCGTCGCCGTGCCCTCGCTGCACGTGCTGGGCGACGCCGACCCGTTCGCCAAACACGGACCCGCGCTGTTCGAGCGCTTTGACCCCGAAACGCGCCAGCTGTTGCGCTGGCCAGGGCGGCATCTCGTACCGAGCGAAGGGGCAGCCGCGGACGCGATCATCGAGTTCGCTCTCCAGCACGCCGGCCCCTGAGTCGCCCGATCGGAACGGCAGCCGATCCGCGCTGCGCGGCTCCAACTGGGCTAATCTGGCAGGACCGTGAACGCTCCGCTGGCTCGTTTTGCCGCACCCGTCGCAGAGTGGTTCGAGAGCGCCCTCGGCACTCCGACGCCGGTGCAGGCGCAGGGCTGGGCGGCGCTCGCTGGCAGCCGTTCCGCGTTGCTGCTGGCACCAACAGGCTCCGGCAAGACCCTGGCCGCGTTCCTCGCAGCGCTCGATCGGCTGATGTTCGCGCCTGCGGCGCAGCCGGGGGTCCGCCTGCTGTACGTCTCTCCGTTGAAAGCGCTGGGTGTGGACGTGGAGCGGAACCTGCGCGCGCCGATCGCCGGCATCCGCGCCGCCGCCGAGCGCTCGGGCGCTCCCTTCCGCGAGCCCAGCACGACGTTGCGCTCCGGCGACACGCCCGCGCGTGAGCGCGCGTTGTTTCGCAAGGCGCCGAGCGACATCCTGATCACCACGCCGGAGTCGCTGTACCTGCTGTTGACCTCGCGAGCGGCGGAGCACCTGCGCGCCGTCGAGACGGTGATCGTGGACGAGATCCACGCGCTGCTCGGCACGAAGCGGGGCGCGCACCTGGCGCTCAGCCTGGAGCGGCTCGAGCGCCTCAGGACGAGCGGAACGCCGCTGCAGCGCATCGGGCTGAGCGCGACGGTGCGCCCCGTCGAGGAAGCGGCCGCGTTCCTGGCCGGCAGCCAGGTGCTGCCGGACGGGACCACGACACCGCGGCCGGTGACGGTCGTCGACACCTCGGGGCCGCCGCGCCTGTCGCTGCGGGTCGCGGTCCCCGTCGAGGACATGGCCAAGAGCGCGCAGGAGACCCCGGAGCGCTCGATCTGGCCGGCGCTGCACGCGCCGCTGGTCGAGCTGATCCGCGCGCACCGCTCGACCCTGTTGTTCGTCAACAGCCGCCGGCTCGCGGAGCGCTTGAGCGCGTCGCTGAACGAGCTCGCCGGCGAGCCGCTCGCGTTCGCGCACCACGGCTCGGTCGCCAAGGACCGGCGCGCCGAGCTCGAGGACGCGCTCAAGGTCGGCCGCCTGCGCGCGCTGGTGGCGACGAGCTCGCTCGAGCTCGGTATCGACATGGGCGCGATCGACCTGGTGGTGCAGATCGAGGCCCCGCCCTCGGTCTCTGCTGGGCTGCAGCGCGTCGGACGCGCGGGACACAGCGTCGGCGGCGTGTCGAGCGGCATCATCTTTCCGAAATTCCGCGGCGATCTCCTGGCCGCTGCCGCCACGGCGCAGCGCATGCGCGAGGGCGCCGTCGAGGCGATCGCTTTCCCGAGGAACCCCCTCGACGTGCTCGCCCAGCAGATCGTCGCGAGCGTGTCCGACGGCGAGATCGGAGAGGAGGAGCTGTTTGCGCTGGTGCGCTCCGCCGCGCCGTTCGGCGGGCTGCCGCGTTCCGCGTTCGAGGCGGTGCTCGATCTGCTGTCGGGGCGTTATCCGTCCGACGAGTTCGCCGAGCTCAAACCCCGGCTCGTCTGGGACCGCATCGGCCACCGGCTGACGGCGCGTCAGGGCTCGCGCAGCGTGGCCGTGATCAACGGCGGCACGATCCCCGATCGCGGCTTGTTCGGCGTATTTTTGGCTGGCACGGAGCACGGCAAGAGCGTTCGCGTCGGCGAGCTCGACGAGGAGATGGTGTTCGAATCCCGGGTCGGGGACGTGTTCTTGCTCGGTGCGAGCTCGTGGCGCATCGAGGACATCACGCTCGATCGCGTGCTGGTCACGCCCGCTCCGGGTGAACCCGGCAAGATGCCGTTCTGGCACGGGGATCGGCCCGGCAGGCCGCTGGAGCTCGGGCGCGCCATCGGGCGCGCGAGCCGCCAGCTGCTCGAGGCCAGCAGCCAGGAGGCCGAAGCGCGGCTGATCGAGCAAGGGCTCGACGAGAAGGCGGCCCGGAACCTGCTCGATTACCTGTCGGAGCAGCGCCTGGCCACCGGCGAGATCCCCACGGATCGTCAGCTCGTCGTGGAGCGCTTCCGGGACGAGCTCGGCGACTGGCGCGTCTGCCTGCTGTCTCCGTTCGGTGCGCGCGTGCACGCGCCCTGGGGGCTCGCGGCCATGGCGTTGCAGCGCCAGACGCTGGGTGTGGAGACGGAGGCGGTCTGGTCGGACGACGGCATCGTGTTCCGATTTCCAGAGGGCACCCCGCCCGACGAGCTCGAGCTCGTCGTGCCGCCGCTCGAGACGCTGGACGAGCTCTTGCAGCAGAGCCTCTCGGCGAGCTCGCTGTTCGCCTCCCGCTTCCGCGAGAACGCGGCGCGCGCGCTGCTGCTGCCGCGACGGCGGCCCGGGCAGCGAGCTCCGCTGTGGGCGCAGCGCCGGCGCTCGGCAGACTTGCTCAGAGCGGCCGCCAAGTACCCAGAGTTCCCGATCCTGCTGGAGACCTTCCGCGAGTGTCTGCGCGACGTGTTCGACGTGCCCGGGCTGCGGCGCGTGCTGACGCAAATCCAGAGTCGGGAGGTGCGCCTGTCGCGCGTGGAGACACGGACCGCGTCGCCGTTTGCGGCCTCGCTCCTGTTCTCATACGTCGGCAACTTCATGTACGAGGGCGACGCCCCGCTCGCCGAGCGGCGCGCCCAAGCCCTCACCATCGACCCGGCCCAGCTACGGGCGCTGCTCGGCGAGGCGGAGCTTCGGAGCTTGCTCGATCCGGACGCGATCGCCGAGGTCGAGCACGACGTGCAGCGGCGCGGGCGCCCGCTCGAGCACGCCGACATGCTGCACGACCTGCTGATCGCGATCGGCGAGCTGTCGCGCGAGGAGCTGGCCTCGCGCGCCAAGGATCCGAGCGCCCTGGATGGGTGGCTCGAGGCGCTGCTGCGAGCCCGCCGCGTCATGGCGGTGAGCGTGGCGGGCGAGGCCCGCTACGCCGCCGCCGAGGACGCGAGCCGCCTGCGCGACGCTCTCGGCGTGGTGCTGCCGCGCGGGCTGCCGAACGCGCTGCTCGAGTCGGTCGCCGATCCGCTCGGCGATCTGGTGTCGCGCCACGCGCGTAGCCACGGACCGTTCGCGCTCGAGGGGCTGAGAGCGCGCTACGGGCTCGCGCCGGAGGTGCTGCGGGCCACGCTCGATCGGCTCACGGAGCGCGGGCGGATCGTGCGCGGCGCGTTTCTCGCGGGAGGGCACGGCGCCGAGTGGTGCGACGGCGACGTGCTCCGGCGCATCAAGCAGAAGAGCCTGATCAAGCTACGGCGCGAGGTCGAGCCGGTGCCGCCCGAGGCTTACGTGCGCCTGTCGATCGAGTGGCAAGGTGCGGCCTCACCCCGCGGCGGCCCCGACGCGCTGCCGACCACGCTGGAGCAGCTCGAGGGGTATCCGCTCGTGGCGTCGACGCTGGAGCGCCACGTGCTGCCGGCGCGCGTGCGCGACTACCAGCCGGGCGAGCTCGATGCGTTGACGGGCACTGGCGAGTTCTTGTGGCGCGGCATCGAACCGCTCGGCAGCAGCGACGGCCGCATCGCGTTTTATCGAGCCGACCGCTACTCGCGGCTCGCGCCGCCGGTAACGAAGGTCGAAGGCGAGCTGGCGGAAGCCCTGCGCACGTTCCTGCGGCAGCACGGCGCTTCGTTCTTCGGGGAGCTCGTGGCGCGCACGCGAGCTTTCCCACCGGACGTGCTGGAGACGCTCTGGAGCATGGTGTTCGCAGGCGAGGTGACGAACGATACGCTCGCGCCGGTGCGCTCTCGCATCGGCCTCGCGAAGGCCAAGGAGCGCTCCGGCCGCGCGCGCCTGTCGCGGCCCCGCTCGCACTTGCCGCCGGGCAGCGAGGGGCGCTGGTCGCTCCTGGAGCGCTGGCTCGACGTCACGCCGCCGAGCGCCGCCGAGTCGGCCACGGCGCGCGTCGAGGTCTTGCTCGAGCGCTACGGGGTGCTGCCGCGCGAGGCCATCCTGGGCGACGCGCTGGGCAGCTTCGCCGAGCTCTACCCGGTGCTCAAGGCGCTGGAAGAGTCGGGCCGCGTCCGGCGCGGTTACTTCGTCGCTGGCCTCGGCGCAGCCCAGTTTGCGCGAGCGGGCGCCGACGATCGCTTGCGCGCCTTGCGCAACGTCGATGACGCGGCCCCGTGTGTCGTCCTGGCGGCGACCGACCCGGCCAATCCCTTCGGCGCCGCGCTGGCCTGGCCCGACAGGCCCGAGCGACCGCAGCGCGCGGCCGGCGCCCTGGTGCTGATCGGCGGCGGCGCGCTGCTCGGTTACCTGGCGCGCGGCGAAAAGTCGCTGCTCACGTTCTTGCCCGGGGGCGAGCCGGAGCGCGGCCATGCGGCGCAGCAGCTCGCCGCCGGTCTCGCCGCCCTGGTGGACGGCGTGGAACGCCGGGCGCTGGTGCTCGCCAGCATCGACGGCGAACGGGCCCGCTCGAGCGCAATCGGTGCCGCGCTCGAGCGGGTCGGGTTCACGCCGATCGGCGACGGCTACGTGCTGCGCCACGGCCGCGCGCCGACCCAGGGGCAGCCTGGCCGCAACTTGCCGGAGGGACGGCGTGCCCGAGGGTGACACGCTGCACGGCTACGCCCAGCGCATCGCGGCGAGCCTCGGCGGGCACACGCTGGTGCGGGCCGAGTCGAACCGCGTCCCGCTCGCGCGCTTCGTCGGACACGTGCTGCGCGGGGCTCGCGCCCAGGGCAAGCACCTGTTGATCGAGCTCGACACCGGGCACCTGCTGCGCACGCACCTGCGCATGCACGGCACGATCCGCATCCGCCCGGGCGCGCACGAGGGCCCGATTGTCAACCCGCACGTGCGCTGGCTGCTGGCCAGCGCACAGGCGACGGCGGTGTGCCTGGATGCGCCCAGTATCGAGCTGGTCCACGAAAAGCAGCTCGAGACTCACCCCATCTTGTCGCGCCTCGGACCCGACGTGCTCGGCGCGGAGCTCGACACGGCCGAGGTCCTGCGCCGGCTGCGCTCGAGCCCCGAACGCGCCATCGGCTCGGCCCTGCTGGATCAAGAGATGCTCTCGGGCATTGGCAACGTGTACAAGTCGGAGGTGCTGTTCATCACCGAGACCTCGCCCTTCGCCCGCGTGGCGGATCTCGAGGACACGCGCCTGCTCGCGCTCATCGATACCGCGCGCACACTGTTGCGGCGCAACCTGGGACAGCGGCGCCGCACCACACCGCGCGGGCGCATCGCCGCGCCCTACTGGGTCTACGGGCGCAGCGGCGAGCCGTGCATGCGCTGCGGCGCGCGCGTCGCGATGCAGCGCCAGGATCCGCTCGCCCGCAGCACCTATTACTGTCCCGAGTGCCAGCCGTTACCTGCTGGAGCCTCATGCGTCTGAGCCTCGAGCCCTGCACCCTCTCGCTGCGCCAGCCCTTCGCCATCGCGCACGGCGTGAGCCTGAGCCGCGAGAACGTGCTCGTGCACCTCGACGCAGGCACGGGCGAAGCGGCGGCCGTGCCGTACCTGGGCGAACGGCGCGAAGCGATCGTCGAGTATCTGGAGCGAGTAGACCTGGGCGCCGTGAACGATCCCTGTGCGCTCGACGACGTCCTGGCGGGGCTGCCCGCCGGCTCTGCCGCAGCACGCGCGGCCATCGACATCGCGCTGCACGACGTCTTCGCGCAGCAGCTCGGGCAGCCGCTGTATCGGATCCTGGGTCTCAACCCGGAGAGCATCCCACCGACGTCGCTCACCATCCCCATCGGCGCGCCGGAGCAGATGGCCGCGCAGGCGCGCGACGCGGGCATGCCGATCCTGAAAATCAAGCTCGGCACCGACCAGGACGAGGCACGCCTGGACGCGATCGCGAATGCCACGCGCGCCACGCTGCGCGCGGACGCGAACGCGGGTTGGACGCGCGATCAGGCGCTGGCGCTGTTGCCCGCTCTGGCCGAGCGCGGTGTGGAGCTGATCGAGCAGCCGCTCGCCGCGGGCGATCTGGAGGGGCTACGCGCGCTCTCGCGCTTGCCCGCGCGCCCGGCGATCTTCGCCGACGAGGGCATCCGCGGCACGAACGACATCGTGCGCCACGCGGGGCTGGTCGACGGCGTGGTGGTCAAGCTGGCGAAGAGCGGCGGCATCCGGGCCGCCCTGCGCGACATCGCCGTCGCGCGAGCGCTCGGCCTCGAGGTGCTGCTGAGCTGCATGATCGAGTCGTCTGTCGCGGTCACGGCGGCCGCCCACATCGCGCCCCTGTGCCAGAAGGTCGATCTCGATGGGCCGCTGCTCATCGACGGCGATCCCTATGCCGGCGTCACGTATCACGGCGCCACGCTGCGCCTGCCCGCCAGCCCTGGCCTGGGCATTCGCAGGCGCTGAGCCGTCCACCTCGATGGCGCGGCGGGGCCACAAAACGCGACTCGCCGAGCGCCACGGTCGTCCCGCGGCAGGCTCGGCGAGCAGTCGCTCCCGGATGCTTACGGGATCTCGAAGTTCTTGTTCATCACGACCGCCGGCGAACCCGTAAACGACGGGATCGCTGCGCGGCGGAAGACCATGACCACGCAGTCGCCCGTGGTCGTGTTCTCGAAGGACGGGGTCAACAGGGTGACGGCCCCGACCTTGCCGTTCGGCTCGTAACGAACCTGCACGCGGCCAGCGCCGCTCGGCCCGCCCGCAGGGCGGCAGTTGCGCGCCTGCGCAGCGGCGTCGTCCAGGGCGCTCTTGGCCGCTTGCTTGTTGAACGTGCTACCCGGCTGCTCGGCGCCCTTGGGTGCCTCTTCGGCCTCTTCACTCTTGGCCACCTCGGGCGCCGCTGCCGCAGCGCGCGCCTTGCTGCGGCGCTCGGGGGCGCGGCGCGGCTCCGCCTTTTCACGCTCGGCGGACGCCGCCTTCTCCTCGCCCTTGTCCTGAGAACCGCCGCGGCGGTTGCGGCGCGCCGCCTTGCGCGCCTTGGACGACGACGGGGCGCTGGACGCCTCGGACGCCTCTTCTTCGCTCGAAGGGCTCGCCTCGCTCTTGGCCTCGGCGCTGGCTTTTTCGCCCTCGTCAGCGGCGGCGCTGGGCGGCTCGCTCGCGGGCGGCTCGGCCTGCACGTCCTTCACGGACGCCGGCTGCGTCTGCGGCTCGGTCGAGCCCGCAGCAGCGGGCTCCTCGGCGGGCTTCGGCTCTGGCTCGGCGGGCTTCGGCGCCACCATCGCCGGCGCGGGCGCAGCGGCGGCCGGCTTGCTCGATGCGACCTCGGAGGAGACCTGCGGCGACGCCTCGAACACACCACCCGCGGACAGCGCGTACACCGTGCCGCCGATCATCAGCAACGCCGCGACGGCCGAGCCCACGAGCAGCCGGCTCACGCCGCCGCGCGGCGGCTCCATCTCGCTGAAATCGACCGCCACCGGACCGTGCGTGTTGACCCGAGCCGTCGCGGGAGCCGGCGCGGGGATCGAGCCCGGAGCCGAGCCACGCGACGTGCTTCCGATCGCCCCCGGGGGGCTGAACGGGTTGAGCTCGGGCACCGGGCTCGGCGCCGGTGCGGCCGCGCCGAACACCGGCAGCGGCGCGGGCGGTGCCAAGTCGAGCGGCGGCGCGGGTTGCGGCACGAACGGCACGCTCGGCGGCGGCGGCAACGGCGCGCGCCCGATCGGGCTGGGCGACGCCAACGTGCTCGAGCCGAGCCCGTTCGTGTTGATACCGTTCGTGTTGATCCGGGGCGGAACAGGCGCCGGGGGAGGCGGCGGCGCGGGCAACGGGCGCCGCTCCGGCACCGCGTCCATGACGGCGCGACCGACGCGCAGCTCGTCGATGGTGGAGATGGCGGCCCAGTCGCCCATACCCGAGCGCCACACCAGCATGTCGGGCGTCACCAGGTTGCTGGTCGCGAGCTCGCCGAGGATCTGATCGGTCGACATCATGCGACGATCGTGCGGCGTGATCTGGACCATCCACTCCTGCTCGCCGAGCGGAGCGTCCATCAGCTGCGTGACGGCGTCGTCTTCCTCCGAGTAGTGACCGACCGGGAGGGCGCCTTGTCCTTCGAGCTCGGTCAGCAGATCCTCGAGCTCTCGCACATCGTTATTGCCGTTTGTCATTTCGACTGCCTCATCGTGCGCCTGCGCGCCTGCCCGTCCTTAGCTCCGATTTCCGAATTGATGAAGGACGGTCGTTGTCGACGATAGTTGAACCGTTGCCAACCTTCGGGTGACTTGGCCTCTCGGTGCTCTCGCGCGAGCAGCCCGATGTCTCGAGACCTGCCTTCATCATCTGGAGGACCCGCGTCCTCGCCGCTCGCCAGCCACGCCCCGCTCTATACTCTAAGCAGCGGTTAACATGAGCGTATTATGTAGGTGCAGCCAAGCGTTCGCTCGAACCCCGGCGTTTTATTGATGTCACCACGGTGTGTCAATAGAGGCGCCCTGCACCGCTGCGAAACGCGGGTCCCCATCCATCGCGTCACGACAACCAGCATCGCTGATCGAGATCGACGGTGCAACCGGCCCGAAATGAACCCGCGTAAGTAGGCCATTGTCGAGCCCTCCACATGAGCCGCGCACATCCCTGCGCGATTCATTCAATGCAGGTTCACTCCGCGGCATGTTTCGGCGCGCGGACACACGCGCGGGCCGCCAGAGCGGGCGCCGCGAGCAGCCTCGAGACCTGCTGGCTCGTGCTCTCGATCGCCACGACACGCTCGGGCCAGGGCCGTTGCCCGACCGCATCCCCGCCTGCCGTCGTGATCAAAATCATCAGCTGACAGTGTTTGCTCTCACCTGCCCGGGCCAACAGCTCCGCGGCCTCGTGTTGCCCCTCACCGGGACGCTGCACGCGTACGGCGACCGGCGCCCCGCGGTACTGCCGGCGCAAGATTGCATCCATGCCACGGTTGCGCTGGACCGGGACGACGTCGAGCTCTCCGAGCTCGGCCAGGGCGCTCGCGTCCACACGGCAGTAAGCGTCGCGCCCGCGTCGCAGGAGCGACGACTCGGTGCGGACGGGCTCCGCGAGCCGCTCGCGGCAGATGGCGAGGGCCGGCTCCGAGATGTCGATGCCGAGCGCACGACGCTCGAGCAGGCGCGCGGCAACCAGCGTGCTGCCACTGCCACAACAGGGATCGACAACCAGATCACCAGGGTCCGAGAACAGCGCGATGACCCGCTCGAGCAGCGCGATGGGCTTTTGCGTGGGGTAGCCCACGCGCTCGCGGGCTTTCGGGTTGAGGTAGGGAATGTCCCACACGTCACCCAGCGGCACGCCCTTCTTTTCTCCCGCCGGGACCGTGCGCCCCTCGGCATCGCGCGCGTACGTGGCCTTGCCGTGCGCGTCGCGCACGCGGCGCTGCAGGATCTGATCCACGTTCGTGGCGGGCGAGTAGTCGCCGTAGATCGGGTTGAAGACGTAGCTCTCGCTCTTGCCGTACACGTAGAGCGTCTGGTGCGATGGCAACAAGCCGCGCTGCGCGTTGGACCAGCGCCGATAGACCCAGATGATCTCGGAGCGAAAGAGCTCGGCGCCGAACACTCGATCGAGCACGGCGCGCGCGATGTGGGTGGCCCGACGATCGCAGTGCAACACCACCGAGCCGTCAGGCGCCAGCACGCGCCACACCTCGCGCAGGCAATCATACAAGAAGCGGGCGTACTGCTCGTGGCCGGACCAGAGATCGCTGAACGCATACTCGCGCGCGCGATCGCGGCTGCTCGAGCGATGGACCTTCTGAGTGAGGAAAGGCGGATCGAGGTAGGCGAGCCGCGCCTGGCCGGCCGCCAGCGTGCCTAGCTCGGTGCGGCAATCACCCCGTAGAAGTCGCACGTCCATGGGTGATCCGCGCGGGAGGATAGCCGTTCCCGGCCCGCCTGGCTGCCTTCCATCGTCACCCCACGCCCGGTCGCCCGCGGCGGTCGGGTCGAGGCGGGTGGCGTAGGCCATTTCCAAGCCCGGGAGCGGGGTTATATTGCCCAGGTGACGAGCTCCCCGCGAGACCATTCAGCCCCCGCCCCCAGTCCCACGGCCGCCAGCCCCTCGGCGGCGCAGACCGAGCCGGCCATCCTCGAGCAGCGCCCGCTGGGCGCGCCGCCGTGGGTGACGGTCGATCCCTTTCTGTTCTGCGTCCATCACGACGACGCCTACCCCGCCGGCAACGCCGAGCTGGGCCCCGATGCGTCGCTCGCGGGGCGGCGCATCGGCATGGATTTCGAGGGCAAGGACGGCTGGCGCATGTACCACGGCGACCGCGTCCCGGGTTTTCCGCAGCACCCGCACCGCGGCTTCGAGACGATCACGATCGTGCGCCGAGGTTTCATCGATCACTCCGATTCGCTGGGAGCGGCGGCGCGCTTCGGCGCGGGCGACGTGCAATGGATGACCGCCGGCCGTGGCATCGTGCACTCGGAGATGTTCCCCCTCCTGTCGCAGACGGACGACAACCCGCTCGAGCTGTTCCAGATCTGGATGAATCTGCCGAAGGCATCGAAATTCGTCGAGCCGTACTTCTCCATGTTCTGGCACGAGAAGATCCCGCGCGTTTCGTTCGGCGCTGCGGGCGCACCTCGAGCGGAGGTGACGGTGATCGCCGGCGAGCTCGCGGGGCAGCGCGCGCCGAGCCCTCCGCCCGATTCGTGGGCAGCCAGGCCCGATGCCGATGTCGCCATCTGGACGATCCAGATGCAAGCCGGTGCGAGCTTCGAGCTGCCGCCCGCCGCCGACCCGCGCGTGGTGCGCACGCTCTATTTCTTCCTCGGACGGGAGCTGCGCGTGGATGGCGAGCGCGTCGATGTGGGCCGCGCCCTCGTGCTGCGGAGCGATCGGCCCGTTCGGCTGGAGGCGACGGCCGACCTGGACGCGCTGCTCTTGCAGGGCCGGCCCATCGCCGAGCCCGTCGCCCACTACGGCCCGTTCGTGATGAACACGCAGAGCGAGATCCGCGAGGCGATCGCCGACTACCAGCGCACGCAGTTCGGTGGCTGGCCGTGGGCGAGCGACGCACCGGTGCACCCGCGCGCCGACGGACGTTTCGCGCGCCACGCCGACGGGCGTATCGAGCGGGTCTAGTGTTGCGTCTCGTGAGGGACGAGCGGGCCCGAATCCGGCCCCAGCAGAGCTGGGGGTGAGGCCGAATTCGGTCCCGGGCTTCGGGTTACTCCAGACGCAACGCTGTCTTTCATTTGCGGCGCCTGCGCGCGGCTCAGAACGGGCAGCAGCGCGCGGCCGTCAGGGCTCGATGCGGCAGCAGTTGCGCCCGTCGCGCTTGGCCCGGTACAGGGCGGCGTCCGCGCGAGCCAGCCAGCTCGACGCAGTGTCGCCCGGTTGTAGCGGCGCGAGCCCGAGCGACAGCGTCACCTGGAGCTCGTGCGAGCCGTGTTGCACTACCAGCGCGCGCACCCCGTCCATCAGGCGGTCTGCCAGCCGCTGCGCCTGTTCGGCCGTGGTGTCGAGCAGCACGGTCGCAAACTCCTCGCCGCCGTAGCGCGCCACGAAGTCCTGCTTGCGCAGGAAGGTGCGGCTCAAGCAATGGCTCACCTGGCGCAACACTTCGTCGCCCACGGGGTGGCCGTAGGTGTCGTTGACGGCCTTGAAGTGGTCGAGATCGGCGAGCAAGAGCAGCGGCGGTTGGCCGAGCAAGGCGCTCAGCGACACCAGGTGGCCGACGTGAGCGTCGAGGGCGGCGCGGTTCGACAGCTGCGTCAGCGCGTCCATCTCGGCCTTCTTGCGCACCTCCGACAGCTCCAGGCGCAGCTCGCGCACGTGCTCGCCGAGCAGACGCAGGTCCTCGTCCTCGCGCCGGCGGCGCTGGACCATCACGTCGCGCACGGCGCGAGCCACGGCCTCCGCTTCGCTGACGACCCGCTCGGGATCGTGCGATTGGATGGCGCGGCGCAACGTGCCGAGGCGCTCGTCGAGGCGGGCGTCGCTCTCGCGCTCCTCGACGATCGTCTTGCCGAGGCAGGCGGCAAAACGCAGGATGGCCTCCCGATAGCTGCCCAGGGTGCGCACGACGAACTCGCTCTCGCTGCCGCGTTGCTCGCGCCAGAAGGCGAGCAACCCGGTCCAGTCTCGGAAGGCGCCACCGGGAG
>Ga0315910_10003330_pt1 | contig 13721 bp, 9 predicted proteins | sample EdamamesoilMG_FD_204470 | JGI IMG/M metagenome (GOLD analysis project Ga0315910, IMG submission 204470) | Garden soil microbial communities collected in Santa Monica, California, United States - Edamame soil | ecosystem: Environmental > Terrestrial > Soil > Garden | place: USA: California...
CCCGTGCGGAGTGTCGAGCACCGCGCGGTGCACCTCGTCGAGGAACTCGCGCTGACCCTCCGGGGACTCGGGGAACGGCGCCGGCTCGTCGAGATATTCGGTCGGTCTCCAGTTATAGGCGACCTCGACGAGGATGATCTCCTTGCGGTAGGTCTCGGCCGTGAGCCGCAGCGTCTCGCGCAGTTCGAGCAGCGTGCCGTGCCACCACGGGTAATAGCTCTGGCCGATCACGTCGAACTCCACGCCGCGCGCGATCAGGTTGTCGAAGAAATCTTTCGTCACCGCCCAGTTTCCGGCCTTCTCGATCTGCACCATTATGCGCGGACGCGGCGCGTCGCCACGGCCGGCGTCGACGCCTTCGATGCCCGCCTTCACGAGTTCGGCGAAGTTGTCCCAGTTCTCCGGCAGCTTTCCGTCGGGCCAGAGCATCCCGTAGGTGATCTCGTTTCCGTTCTGCACCATGTCGGGCATCACGCCGGCCTCGCGGAAGGCCGCGATCGTGTCGCGCGTGTAGTCGCGCACCGCGGCGACGAGCGCCGCGTGGTCGAGCCCCTCCCACGCCTTCGGGAGAAACTGCTTCGCGGGATCGGCCCACGTGTCGGAGTAGTGGAAGTTGAGCAGGAACCTCATCCCGCGCGCCTTCGCGTCGCGCGCGAGCGCGATGGTGTAGTCGAGATCGTTGGGCAGCGGGCGCGGAAGATTCGACGGCGTGTGGAAGAGCCGCAGACGGATCCAGTTGTAGCCGTGATCCTGGAAGATCTGCAGTCCGGGCTTCTCGACGCCGGCGTCCTTGAACTTCACTCCGCGCGCCTCGACCTGAGCGAGAAACGACAAGTCCGCACCGATGGCGTAGTCACTCGCTGCGAGTCTGCCTGTGGCAAAGATTAGAAACAGAGGAAGACAGAGTGTCTTAACCACAGATGAACACGGATGAACACGGATGGAGGGATGCCGGAAGAATGTCTTCGGGAATCTGTGTCGATCTGTGTTCATCTGTGGTTCAAGAAACTCCTCTCCGGTTTCGTGTATTTCGTGTGTTTCGTGGTCCTCTCACTCCTTCGCCGGATCATCCTTCCTCGGCACGCCGAAGTCCGGCGTGCCGTCGGCGCGCCACTTCACGGCTTGCACGCGCGTGTGGCGGTTCGGGTCGCGCAGCGGATCGCCGACGATCTCCTTGTAGCTGCGCGCGTGGTAGACGATCAGGTCGGTCTCGCCGTCCTCGGCGACGGTGAAGCAGTGGTGGCCGGGACCGTAGATGCCGTTCTCCTCGCTCGTCACGAACACAGGCTCGGGCGACTTCGTCCACGAGGCCGGGTCGAGCAGGTCGGCGTCCTCGCTCGCGGTGAGCATGCCGACGCAATACTCCGGCCCGGTGCCCGCGGCGGAGTAGGTGAGGAAGAGGCGGCCCTTGCCGCGGAGGATCACAGGTCCTTCGTTCACCCAGTAGCGCACCTGCTCCCAGGGAAACTCGGGCTTCGACAGCATGACAGCCGGCTTCCTGATCGACGTCGGCGAATTCATCTCGGCGATGTAGAGGTTCGTGTTGCCCTTGATGCCGGGCTGCTGCTGCGCCCAGAGCAGGTAGCGCTTGCCACGGTGCTCGAACACCGATGCATCGAGCGCGAACGACTCCCAGCCGGTGTCGATCTGGCCGCGCTCGATCCACTCGCCCTCGAGCGGTTTGGCCGACGTGTTTTCGAGCGCGTAGATCCGGATGTTCCAGATTTTCTCGGCCTCGCCCGCGGCGAAGTAGATGAACCAGCGCCCGTCGACGTAATGGATTTCCGGCGCCCAGATGTGCGCGCCCATGATGCCGGTCTCGTGCTTGCGCCAGACGACCTTCTCATCCGCGGACGCGAGCCCAGCGATCGTCGTCGCGCGGCGCAACACCAGCCGGTCGTATTCCGGCACCGTGCCCATAGAGTAGTAGTAGCCGTCCGAGTGCTTGTGGATGTGCGGATCGGCCCGCTGCTTGATGAGAGGGTTGGGGTAATCGGCCGACGCGCAGGATGCGAGTGACAGGAGCGCCGCGGCGGCGCATGCGAGTCGCGGGAGAAATCTCATGGGACGGGGCGAGTCCGGGGGATCGATCAAAGTGGGGTGGGAGCGGAGCGTTGCCCGGAATTCTGTCCACCGCCCCGCCCGCATCCACCACGAACCGCTTCAGACAGTGCGAACGGACCGTGGATTCTGGGACTACCGGAACAGACTCACCACACGGAGCGCGGAAGTGCGAAGATGGCGTCGTGAGGCGAAGCGAAACAGCCCGAAGCGCCAGCGGAGGGTGACCGGAGTGGGCGCCCACTGGGCGACGACGGGAACAATGGCACAGAGACACGGAGGGAGGACAGGCTTCCGGCTTTGTGCCCCTGCGTCGCTGTGGTGAACCTTGCCGGGGTTGGGGCCTTGTGCTTTGCTCGCAGCGGCTAACCTTCGACAAGATGGAGTTGGTTCGAAAGACAATGTTCGGCATGAAACATGCCTTCCTTGGGCTCGCGCTGTTAATCCTTCCAGCCTGCACAGTCCTAGACTCGTCCACTCCGAGAAAGAGGATTGTTTCACTTCAGGGGACTGAACGTGAGGTAACATGGACAAGACTCGGACCAAAGATTCCATGGTTGGCCTTTCCAGAAGACAGTGCGTTTTGGGTGACGTCCCTGCCGCACCTGAAGTTCCCGGCCGATTACGCCTTTGTTCCAGTCGACTGTGCGTTTGTCCCCACGTTCGATGAGATCCCGATAGTGTCCGATGATGGAACCGTTGAAGGGCATCTGAACATGCATGGCTTTTCGTTCGTGTTCTACCCGTTCTTTCCGAAAACAGATGATCCTCGATTGATACGGACCCGTGCTTTTCGATGGTTTCCTCCCGGGCTTGAACTCTCTGAGCCATGGGATGGAACTTCAGTCTATTTGTTTGGGATCAAAGACACACCTGAGAATCGTGCGCGAGTTGAGTCGGCAGATTCGATCGCGACTCTACTTTCGCTCACCGAGATGGTCCTCGAATTGGAGATGGAGCGCAGAGAACAGCGGAACCCCGAGAGTTGAGCGGTCCACGTGGTGATCCCGCCGTCGGCGACGATCACCAGTCCGGCGTCCTGGATCGCGCGTAGCCGAACCGCCAAGGAATGCGGCCGCCTACAGCGAGGCGAGAACTGTCTCGCGGTCGACGCCCTTGGCCAGCGCGACGGCTCGTAGAATCGCGTTCAGAGTTCCAATGCGCAGCGGCTTGTGGTCGGGCACGGAGAGTCGGTGATGCTTGGGCGCTTCGGTTTGCAAAATGATGTGGCTGCCGACCTGGTTGACCTGCCGGTAACCCCAATGCGCGCAAAGCGCGCGAGCAAGATCGCGCCCGTTCAGGTCGCGGGGAATCTTCACACCAACACCTCGTCGCGCACGTGATGCAACCGCAGGCGCTTGGGCGCGGGCTGATCGAAGTAGAATGCGGCGACGGCCTCGCGCACATTGGCGCGGAGCTCCTCCCAACTGTCGGCTTGGGTGATGATGCTTTCACCCAACGCCTCGGCGACGTATCCGCCGTCGGCTTCCTGGGTGACTTCAAAGACGAGCTCGTGCATGAGGGGACTCTACGAAAGGTATGATTGTCGGCAAGTCCGTCGTCCGACAGCTTGTTGCCCTTAATCAAGGGTAGGAGGGATGAGTCGGATGTCCGTCGGTGCGTCGCGGTCGCACTCGAGCCAGCCGTCGGCGCCGAACTTGAGTTCAGTGACCTGGATCGAACTGCGCTTCGTGTCGCGCTCGCCGGAGCCATCGGCGGAAACGCCGGGATGGACGAAGTAGAACAGAAACGCGCGGTTGCCACTGAGGACGACTTCGGGATGGTGGCCGCCGTTCTGGTCGTCTTCGCCTTTGCCGGGCACGTCGAGCAGGCTCGCGGGCTGGCGTTCCCAGTTCAGCGCATCGTCGGACCGGTAGACGCCGAGGCCGATGTTGCCGAGGAGGTCGACGAGCATCCAGTAGCGACCCTTCCAATGGAACGGCAGCGGCGCTTCGCCGCGGTCGCGCGGCAGGTTGGCTGAGCCGTGATCGGTCCACGTGTAGAGGTCGGGGCTGTCGGCGTAGTAGGTGCGCTTGCCGTCGCGCTCGTTGTTATACCAGAGCCGCCACGTGCCGTCGGGCAGGCGCAGCACACCGGCGTCGATCACCTTGTCGGTCACGAGCGGGAGCGTGCTCTCGTATTTCCAGCGACGCAGGTCGGCGCTCGTGAGGTGGACGATGTTCCGCGGGTGCTGCCAGTCCTCGAAAATGCCCGGCACGATCGAGAGAAACATGTGGTAGGTCTTCCCGTCGTCGATGACCGATGGCGCCCAATAGGTCGGGATCTCGACATCCGTGCCGGGGATGTCCTTGGGAAACTCTGCGTCGCCGGCGTAGGTCCATGTCGAGCCGTCGATCGACTCCGCGATTCCGATCGGCGTGCCGTGCACCCACGTGACGGCGGTGAGGCCGGGAACGTTCGCGCGGCGGTTCGTGTAGAACATCCGCCAGCGCTTGTTCGCGCGGTCGTAAACGATGCTCGGGTCGGCCGCGCCATCGTATCTTGGATCGCGGAAAAGCGGCTTCGGCGCGGCAACGCGCGCGGAGTCGGCGAACCACGAGTCGAGCGGAGCGGACTCCGACCCGGCGGTGGCAGCGTCGCCGGCCGACAGGACGACGGAAATCGTCAGCGTGCCCGACTCGGGCGCGACTGCGTTCGCGAACAGCATGCTGACTCCTGGATTCGGTGCGTTGAAGCCGTCGTCTGGCGGCGAGGCGGGCTCCACTTCAAACGAGGAGCCGGACGGAGCGAGCAATGTTGCGCGGAGCGTTTTACCGCCTTCGGTGAGCGTGGCTCCAGTGCCGGTCACCGCAACCGATGCGCGCGTCGGCATCTGCCATCTGACAACCGCGCCGGGTTTCAAGCCGGTCAACTCATCCTGGATCAACACGCTGCGGCCGGGCAGCACGCGGAACCCGCGGCGCACGTTCGTCGCCTGGCCTTCGAACACCGGCGACAGATCGAGAATCGCGCCGGAGTGCGTCGCATCTTCGGAGAAGTGCGTGAACGTCGCGTGGCCGTCGACGCGATGGAGCTGCCCGTCGATGGTGAGCGTGCTGTGACCCTGGTTGCCGAGGCGGTAAACCTGCCAGCGCTGCGAGTCCTGGCGCCGGTTGAACAGGTCGATTCCTTTCGACTCGAGCGACTCGTATTCCTGCAAGCCGAGGTCGATCGCCCAGCGCACGCCGTCAGCCTCGAGGATGAACGAACCGGCGTCCATGTGTCCGTGATTGAGCTCGGCGGCGCCACCCTTGAACGCGAGATAGAGCGAGTCGGGATCGGTCCACGACTCGCGAAACACGCCGAGCGGATTTTCGCCGCGGCCGTGCCATCGCAGCGGCAGTCGCGGCACCGAATCGGACAACCCTGAATCAGGCCACCAGAGCGCGGTGAGCGGCGAGAAACGTCCGGACTCGTCCTCGCCCGCCGCATCGAGCCGGCGCTTGGCGAAAGTCAGCAAACCCGGATCCGCGAGTCGCCGCGCAAACCAGAACAACGCGGGGTTGAGCCCGCCGCGCTCGCGGCCGTCGGCGAAGTTGTAGTAGCGGCCCCCGGGTCCGGTCGCTTGCAGCACGAAGCCCGCGCTCTCGAGAAAGCCGTCGCGCGCGGCCATTCCCCAGTCGGATCCGAGCGCGGACTCGAGCGCGGCGATCATCAACACCTGGTAGCTCGTCCCGTAAGACCAATACGTCGGGCCTTCCGGATAGACTCCGTCCGGCGCGTAGGGCGAGAGCCCGTTGCCGATTCCGTCGCGTGCGAGCGTGAGCGTCGTGGTCGCCAGCTCCGGCTCGTCCTCCGCGATCGCGAGCGCGCCGAGTGTGAGTCCGCCGAGGCAGACCTGATTCCAATTGTTGCGCGAGCGCTGCCAGCCGCTTCCGCGAGATGGGCTGCCTGGAACCAGACCCAGTTCGACGATTGCGGTCCGGATCCGAGCGCGCGAATCGGGCGACAACGCCTCGAAACACCAGTCGTAGCCGATCGCGAGCGCGGCAGTCGCCTCCGCAACGTCGAGAAAGTGCGACGGATTCCAGTCAGTGAACGCCGCAGCGGCGAGCATCTCGGCCTCGGCCCGCTCGGCGAATGCGCGGTCGCCTGTCGTCTGCCACGCGTAGCCGAGCGTTACGACTCGCTGCAGGATCAACCGTGAAACGTGAAGCAGCCGCCGGCCGGTCATCTTGCGCTCCGCGGACGGCTCGTCGAGAAGTGCGCGCGCATCGGCGAGCAATCCAGTGTGATACGCAGCGAGCGCGGGGTCAGTCGCAATGCGTTGCCTAACGTTTGCCCAGTCCTCCGCTGTCGCGATGAGCCGCGGGTGTTCCGCGCGCAGCGTGGCGAGCAGGTCGGGGGTGGCGGCGGGAGATTTGAAGGGGACAACCGCCAATAGCGCGGCGAGGAATATCTGTTGTAGCCCGCTCCGGAAGGAGCGGGACCTTGGCGCGTTGGGGGCAACGCGCCCCACCTCGGATCTCAGATGCATTGATGCTCAGTTCAGCTGAAGCACGACGACCGACTTCGCCGGGAGCGCGATGGTGAGCTTGTCGCCGGCGAGCGTCGCCCCGTCGAACGGCGCGGGCTTGGTCGCCTCGGGTGCGTCGAAGGTGTTGTGCGTGTTCATCGCGGGCGCAGTCAGAATTTTCCCCGAGATATTCGTCGCGTTCATGCCCGCGAACGTGCACGTGAGCGTGACCGCCTCGTTCGGATTCGTGTTCGCGAGCGAGAGGTGAATCTTCCCGGCTGCGTCTTTCGAGGCCGATGCGCTCACCGCCGGAATCTTTTCCTCGCCGAACGCGTAGTTGGGCGTCTCGAGTTCGACAGCGAGCGAAGTCGCGCCCTGGTGAACCTTCAGCATCTCGAAGACGTGGTAGGTCGGCGTGAGGATCATCTTTTCCTTGTCGGTGAGGATCATCGCCTGGAGCACGTTGATGATCTGCGCGATGTTCGCCATCGTGACGCGGTCTGCGTGCGCCTGGAAGATGTGGAGATTCAGCGCGGCGACGATCGCATCGCGCATCGTGTTCTGCTGCTCGAGAAAACCGTTCGGGCTCCCGGGCGTCTTCTCATACCATGTGCCCCACTCGTCGACGGCGAGACCGACGCGCTTCTCCGGATCGTATCGATCCATGATCGCGGAGTGATTCGTCACGAGTTCTTCCATCCTCAGCGTGTTCTTCAAGACGGCGAACCACTGCGCCTCGTCGAACTCGGTCGCGGATCCCTTCGGTGGCCAGCCTTGTGTCGTGCGCGTGTAGTAGTGCAGCGAGAGGGCGTCCGCGCGCGGCCGGTTTCCGCCGCGGGTGAGGGACTTCATCAGCACTTCCGTCCACTCGTAGTTGAAATCGCTTGCGCCGCATGCGACGCGCTGCACGCGGTTGCCCGGGTAGTTTTTGATGAACGTGTTATACCGGTGGTAGTTGTCGGCGTAGAATTCCGCGGTCATGTTTCCGCCGCAGCCCCAGTTCTCGTTGCCGACGGCGACGTAGGAAACTTTCCAAGGCTTGTCGCGGCCGTTTGCGCGGCGGAGGTTTGCCATCGGCGACTGCGCGTCGGAGGTCATGTATTCGACCCACTCCATCGTCTCCTGCACTGTGCCGCTGCCGACGTTGACGCAGACAAACGGCTCGGCGCCGATGAGCTCGCAGAAATCGAGAAACTCGTGCGTGCCGAAACTGTTGTCCTCTACGACGCCGCCCCAGTGCGTGTTGATCATCGACGGGCGCTTCTCGCGCGGGCCGATGCCGTCCTTCCAGTGGTATTCGTCGGCGAAGCAGCCGCCCGGCCACCGGAGCAGCGGGACGTTGAGCTCCTTGAGCGCGGCGACGACGTCGTTGCGATAGCCCTTTGTGTTCGGGATGGGCGAATCGGGCCCGACCCAGATGCCTTCGTAAATGCAGCGGCCCAGGTGCTCGGAAAAATGACCGTAGATGTTTCGATTGATGACAGCGCCGGGCTGATCGGCACGCACGACGAGCGTGGCGTCCGATGCGCTGGCGCCGGATGCGGCTGCTGCGAGAGATGTGATCATGAGTAGAGGAAGGATTCGCATGAGAGGGAGGGGTTGGCGGCCGGGGTGCGCGGCCGGTCCGGGCACTCTATGCGACCGGTCGCCGGATGCACAAGCTGCCGAAGCGGACAGTCCATCGCCCCGCCTACCGGGCGAGCTCTCAGGCAGGCCGCAGTTCCACGCGCTTGATCTCGCCCACGATCGCCAGGTAGCAAACGACTGCGAACGCGGCATGCGCACTCACATAGACCAGCGCCCACTGGAACGACCCCGTGTGCGCCAGGATGTAGCCGATCACGATCGGCGTGACGGCCCCGGCGACATTGCCAAACGTGTTGAACAGTCCTCCGCTCAAGCCCGTGGCCTCGCGCGGCGCGACGTCGGACATCACAGCCCAGCCGAGCGCGCCGACGCCCTTGCCGAAGAACGCCAGGCTCATGAAGAAGATCACCGCGGTTTGCGAATCGACGTAGTTGCACGCGACCATCGAAACCGAGAGCAGCAGGCCGGCGACGATCGGGAGCTTCCGCGCGAAGCTCAGCGAGAAGCCGCGGCGCAACAGCGTGTCGGAAATCCAGCCGCCGAGGATTCCGCCCAGGAAGCCGCAAAGCGCCGGCAGCACCGCGACGAAGCCGACCTTCAGGATCGTCATGCCGCGCTCCTTCACGAGGTAGATGGGAAACCACGTGAGGAAGAACCACGTGAGGACGTTGATGCAGTATTGGCCGAGGAAGATGCCGATCAGCATCCGGTTCTTGAGCAACTGCGGCAGTGGCGATTTGCCCGAGGGCGCCGCGGGGCGTTTGCCGCTGTCGAGGTCGACGAGGCCGCCGCCGCGCGCGATGTGCTCGATCTCGGCGGCATTCACGCGCGGATGCTCGCGCGGGCCATGGACGATCCGCGGCCAGAGCACGCCGAGCACAATCCCGATTCCGCCCATCGTCCAGAAAACCGACGGCCAGTCCCAAAGGTGCACCAGGACGCCCATCATCGGATAGAACAGCACCGTCGAAAAATACTGGGCGGAGTTGAAGATCGCGGATGCGAGTCCGCGTTCGCCCGCCGGAAACCAGCTCGCGACGATCCGGCTGTTTGCAGGAAACGACGGAGCCTCCGCGGCGCCCAGCATCAGTCGCAGGGCGAACAAGAGGACCGTCGCGGAGACCACGCCGGCGATCGGACCGACGAATCCCTGCAGAAACGTGAACACCGACCAGATGATGATGCTCCACTGGTAGACGCGCTTGGAGCCGAAGCGGTCGAGCAGCCATCCGCCCGGAATCTGCATCACTACGTAGGCCCACGAAAATGCCGAGAGCAGGTAGCCAAGCGTGACCGAATCGAGCGCGAGATCCTGCGCGAGCCTCGGACCAACGATCGAGAGCGTCGCGCGGTCCGCGTAATTCACCGTCGTGACCACAAAAAGGAACGCGATGATCGTGTAGCGGACCCGCGTCGGGCGTTCCGTCGGGTTGGCGGCCGCAGGATTCATGCGTTGCAGCCTACTGCGGCCCGAGCGCGCGGATGAGCTCGTCGAGTCGCGTGCACTCCTCGTCGCTCAAGTCGACCAGCGGCGGCCGGACCGGACCGGCGTCGTGGCCCACCAGGCGCGCACCGGCCTTGACGATGCTCACCGCGTAGCCGGGCTTGCGGTTGCGAATCTCGAGGTAGGGCAGGAAGAAACTGTCGATGAGCCGGTCCGTCGTCGTGTGATCACCGGCCGCAAGCGCGCGGTAGAAATCCATCGCTGTCTTTGGGATGAAGTTGAACACCGCGGACGAATAGACGGGAACGCCAATCGCTTTGTAGGCGGCGGCGTAGACTTCCGCTGTCGGCAGTCCGCCGAGATAGGCGAAGCGGTCGCCGAGCTTCCGCCGGATCGAGACCATCAACTCGATCTCGCCGATGCCGTCCTTGAATCCGACAAGGTTGGGACAGCGCTCCGCGAGTCCGGCGAGCGTCGCGGCCTGGAGCCGGCACGCGCCTCGATTGTAGACGATCACGCCGAACTTCACCGCGCTGCACACGGCTTCGATGTGCGCGGCGAGTCCCTCCTGTCCCGCTTCGGTGAGATAGTGCGGGAGCAGCAGTATGCCTTGCGCGCCGAGCCGCTCGGCCTCCTGCGCAAACGCGATCGCCTGTCGCGTCGGGCCGCCAGCACCGGCTACGATCGGCACGCGGCCGCGACACGTGTTCACCGCTGTGCCGACAACTGAGCTGTAGTCCGCGGACGTGAGCGAAAAGAACTCTCCCGTGCCGCCCGCGGCGAAGAGCACCGTCGCCCCAAAGGGCATGAGCCACTCGAGCCGCTGCGCGTAGGTCGCCGGGCGAAACTCGCCCGCGGAGTCGAAGTCGGTCACGGGAAACGAAAGCAGGCCCGCGGACATCGTATGCTTCAGTTCCTGCGGAGTCATGGGGTGCGGGAATTGAGGCCGCCGGCGGGAATCGTTGCAAGCGCATGGTCCCATCCACGCGCGAAGATTTTGGCAATGACTCCGCCATCGACCGGGCTACGCTACGCGACCATGCCCCCTCCGCTTCCGTTCGCCGCCGCCGGCCGTCTGCCCGCTCCGGGGGACAACGTTGCCATCGCGATCCGGCAACTCGAGCCGGGCACAGTGGTGGAGATCGACGGAGCACCGCGCGTTCTCGGCCAGACTGTGATGGAAGGACACCGCTTCGCAGTGAAGCCGATCGCGGCGGGCGAAGCGCTGCTTTCGTGGGGCCTGCCATTCGGGCGTGCGCTCGTGCCGATCGCGGCGGGCGAATACGTGTGCAACCAGTCGATGCTCGAGATGCTCGCGTTCCGGCGGCTGCCGTTCGCGCTGCCAGCGGAGCCGAACTTCTCGGATTTGTTGGAGACGTTCCATTTCGACGAGGGGGCCTTCAAGCCTGCGCCTCCCGTCCCGCTCGTCGCAGAGTCGCGCACGTTCCTTGGTTATCGGCGTGCGGGGCGTCGCGGCACCGGCACGCGCAACTACATCGTGATTCTTGGCACCACGTCGCGCACTGCCGCATTCGCGCGCCGGCTTGCCGAGCGGTTGAAGCCGCTCGCGCGCGTGAATCCCTCGATCGACGGGATCGTCGCCGTGGCGCACACCGAGGGCGGCGGACCGGGCGAGCCAAACAACGTCGCGGAGATGCTGCGCGCGCTCGCGGGATTCATCGTGCATCCCAACGTGGGCGCGGTTCTCGCGGTCGACTACGGCGTCGAGCCCGTGACCAACCGCAGGCTCGAGGAATTCATGCGCGAGCACGGCTACGCGCTCGACGAGGTGCCGCACCGTTTCATGAGCGTGCGCGAAGGACTCGCGGGCGCGTTGGTCGAGGGCGAACAAGTCGTGCGCGCATGGCTGCCGGAGGTCGCGAGCCAGGGGCGCACAGCGGAACCATTGTCCGGGTTGCGCGTCGCGCTGCAGTGCGGCGGATCGGATGCGTTCTCAGGCGTCTCCGGGAATCCGCTCGCAGGCGCGCTCGTGCACGAGGTCGTTCGCCACGGCGGAATCGGCGTGCTGTGCGAAACCGACGAGCTCACCGGCGCTGAATCCTACCTGATGAAGAACCTGCGCGATGCGGACCTGGCGCGGGCACTTCTCGAACGCATCGCGCGGCTGCGCACGCTGCTCGGCTGGCATGGCGTCACACCCGAGGGCAACCCGACCGCGGGAAACAAGTTTCGCGGGCTCTACAACATCACGCTCAAGTCTCTCGGTGCCGTGCACAAAAAGGATCCGCGCACGCGTGTCGATCATGTGATCGACTACGCCCAGCCTCTGGGCGCGCCGGGCTTCTACTTCATGGACAGCCCCGGTAACGACCTCGAGGGAATCGCCGGGCAAGTGGGCGCGGGTTGCAATCTCTTCCTGTTCTCGACCGGCAACGGCTCGGTCACGAACTTCCCGTTTGTGCCGACGTTGAAGGTGACGACCACGACCCGACGCCACCGCCTGCTCGAAAACGAAATGGACATCAACGCCGGGCGCTATCTCGACGGCGAATCGATGGAGTCGCTCACGGCGGAATACTTCGAGATGGTCGTCGCGGCCGCTTCCGGCACGAAGACGAAGGGAGAACTCGCGGGTCACTCGCAGGCTTCGCTCTGGCGCAACTGGCGGCAAACGGACGATTCGCGCCTCGCCGAAATTCGCGCGCGCGCCGTGCCAGATGGGAAACCCGTCCAAGTGACCAGATCCGCGTCTCGGCGCGAGCCGGTGCGGCTGGCGATGTATCGCGCCCGCGACAGGTTCGCGGCTGAGCGAGTTGGCCTCGTGCTTCCGACCAGCATGTGTTCGGCGCAGATCGCGCGGCTGGCGGCCGAGCGGATGAACGGGTCGTGCGCCGGGCTCGGTTTCGATCGCTTCGTCGCGCTGGCGCACAGCGACGGGTGCGGTTTCAGCGGCGACTCGATGTATCAGTTCCTGCACCGGGCCTACCTCGGCTATGCGACGCACCCAAACGTCGCCGCCGCGCTCCTGCTCGAGCACGGCTGCGAGAAAGTGCCGAACGACTCGATGCGACGTCAGTTCGAGGCGGCGGGTCAGTCGCTCGATCGCTTCGGCTGGGCGAGCGTGCAACTCGGCGGCGGAATCGCGAAGGCGCTGGACGATATCGAGGCCTGGTTTCGCGGGACCGATCGCGGTGCGCGCGCCGCGCCGCGCGAGTCGGTCGATCTGAGCGCGGTCGCAGTCGCGATGCTGAGTGCCGGGAGGGCAGGGGAGGCGTGCGCGTCGGCGTTCGCCGCGGTCGCAGGCGATGTGCTCGCCTCCGGCGGAACGGTTCTTTTGCCCGAGGGCGATTCGCTGCTCGCGTCGGATCCTTTTCGAAACGAACTGCTGCGGGGCGCGGAGCTGCGCGCAACTCTCATCGGTGGACAGGTTTTCACGGCGCCGGGACTTCATGTGGTGCAGACCGACACCGACCACTGGGTTGAGAACCTCACCGCGACGGGCGCGAGCGGCGCGCACGTTTTCCTCGGCGCTGTCGACAGTTCCTCGGAGCAGGGGCATCCGCTCCTGCCTGTCGTGCAAGTCGCGGAGCCGAGTTCGCTGCCCGCGAGCGCGATTGCGGATGTCGATCTCGTGCTCGATGGAATTCCCGTAGCGGACCATGCGGCGCTGGTGCGGATATTGGTCGCCACTTTGCAGGGCGACTACACGCCCGTCGCGAGTGCCGGCGGGTTCACGGATTTCCAGCTCACGCGCGGGCTGCTCGGCGTGACCACGTAGGCAGCCGCCGGGGATTTTTCGAAAGTTCTGAGTTGACGAATCGCGTTTTGTATTTAACCACATGGTTAAATAACAAATGAGCCCTGCACTCGCCAACGACCGTCTCAGCAGCGTGTTCTCCGCGCTGGCGGATCCGACGCGCAGGGAGATCCTCGGTCAGCTCGCGCGTGGCGTGGCATCCGTCGGCGACCTCGCGAGGCCGCACAAGATGAGCCTGCCCGCGATTTCGAAGCACCTGCGTGTGCTCGAGCGCAGCGGCTTGATCGAGCGAGGCCGCCGCGCGCAGTGGCGTCCGTGCCGGATCCGCGCGAAGCCGCTCAAGGAGGCGGTCGACTGGATCTCGCAATACCGGGAGTTCTGGGAGGAGAGCTTCCAGCGGCTCGACGTGCTTCTCGAGGAGATGAAGGCCGCCGAGGCCAAGACTTCCGCAAAAC
>Ga0315910_10003331_pt1 | contig 13713 bp, 16 predicted proteins | sample EdamamesoilMG_FD_204470 | JGI IMG/M metagenome (GOLD analysis project Ga0315910, IMG submission 204470) | Garden soil microbial communities collected in Santa Monica, California, United States - Edamame soil | ecosystem: Environmental > Terrestrial > Soil > Garden | place: USA: California...
TAACGGCCCTTTTTGTGCAGGGATGCACTTTTTGAACACGAATGTTCACAGATCGTGGAGTGCAGGGAAGCACGTGAACGATCATGCAAGCCTGAGCGCTTCAAACGGTTACCCGAACGATCCGGCTAACCAAAGGAGGCGGCATTTTAGGGGAATTCGCCCCTGGCCTCAAGTTAGATTTGCCTTATTCCTGCTGGATTTACGGTGATATACGCGTGGGATGGGCGCTAAGCGGCTACATAGCGCGTGGGATCGGCAACCCCGGCTGCCGCGAAGCCATCGCGGCGGATGCGACAGGAGTCGCAAACGCCGCACGCCCTGCCGTCCGGGTCGGCTTGATAACACGACACGGTCTGGCTGTAGTCAACGCCCAGGGCCAGGCCCTGGCGAATGATTTCGGCTTTGGTCAGGAATATAAGCGGAGTGACGATACTCACTTCAGCTCCATCAACACCGGCCTTGGTGGCCAGCCGCGCCATGGTTTCGTAGGCGCGGATGAATTCCGGACGGCAATCGGGATAGCCGGAATAATCCACCGCGTTGACGCCGATAAAAATGGCTTTGGCGCCCAGCACTTCTGCCTGTCCCAGCGCCAGCGAGAGCATGATGGTATTCCGGGCTGGAACATAGGTGACTGGAATTCCGCTGGTACCGGTTATGGGGACATCAATGTTGTCGGTGAGCGCCGAACCGCCGATTTCACGCAGGTTCACTTGCAGCACCTTGATGGGCACACCCTGGCTGTCACAGACGCGTTGTGCGGCAGACAGCTCGGAGCTGTGACGCTGGCCATAATTGACTGCCAGTGCCAGGCATTCAAAGCCCTGGGCGCGGGCCATGGCCAGGGTGGTGGCAGAATCCAGCCCACCGGAAACCAGCACCACGGCTTTGGGCCGGGCTGTTGATTCAGCTGCTTTGGTGTCTTGACTCATTTGCCCACTCACTTTCCCGGCACATCGCCCCAAAGAATTTTGTGAAGCTGCAACTGATAGCGTACGGGTAAATGGTCCTGCAGTATCCATTCGGCCAATTCGGTGGCGTCCACTTGCCCCCAGCTGGGTGAGAACAGGACTTCGCAGCGATCGGCCAATGCGTTTTGCAACAGCACTTCCCTGGCCCACTCATAGTCCTGGCGCGAACAGATGACGAACTTGACCTGGTCGTGGGGTGTGAGGGCTTCCAGGTTGCTCCAAAGGTTGCGCTGCACTTCGCCGGAGTCGGGAGTCTTGATGTCCATCACGCGGCTGACCCGTTCATCAGCCAGGCGGATGTCCACGGCGCCACTGGTTTCGAGCGAGACGGAAAATCCCAGGTCGCAGAGATTCACCAACAGCTCGCTGCAACGCTTCTGCGCCAATGGCTCGCCGCCGGTAACGCAGACGTACTTCGTCCCGTGAGTGCGAACCTGATTGATGATTTCATCAAAGTGCATCCAGGTGCCGCCACTGAAGGCGTACGCGCTGTCGCAATATTGGCAGCGCAGCGGGCAGCCGGTGAGGCGCACGAACACGGTCGGCAATCCGGCCTGGCGGGCTTCGCCCTGCAGGGAATGGAAAATCTCGGTGATTTTCAACATGCCGGCCCGGGATTCAGGGACATATCGTGTCGCTGGTTCGTTCATGGGAGGATTGTAACGCCTGTGATCTGCTAGAAGACGAGGCTAACTAGTAGGCGGGTCCAAAATTAGAGATTTTGGTTCCAGGCTAGGCACGAGGCACGCGAAAAGCGGAGTGTACACGTAAGTACATGAGCATTTGAGCGGGCCGAGAACAACGCCTGGGAGCAAAAGATCGATTTTGAAGGTTAGTAGTGGCCTTCCATGCGCATGCTCCGCAACCGGTTATCTGCCAGCCGCGCCAGGGTGGTGTCGGGATACTGCTGCTTGACCTGTTCCAGCGCCGCGCGGGCCTGGTCCCATTGCTTCAGCTCGTAATGGGCATAGCCGATTTTGAGCAGGGCGTCGGGCTTTTTCGAGCTGTCGGGGTATTTCGCCAGCAGGTCATCAAACGCTTCCAGGGAAATATCGTAATTGCGGGTGACGTAGTATGACTCGCCCAGCCAGTACTGCGCGTTGTCGGCATACTCGCTTTGCGGATATTGCGCCAGAAAGGCCTGGAAACCTTCGGCCGCGTCGGCATAGCGCAGGTCTTTCAATGACTGGAATGCCTGGTCATATGCGGCCTTTTCCTCCGCAGGACTGCTGGCGACCTGGTTGTTTTGGGCATCAGGTGCTCCAAGCGCCACGGTGTCGGAAGGTGTGTCCATCGGTTCCCGCACTTCGGGGCCTTCATCCCTGACTACAGTCGGATCTGGCCGGCCACCATCAGTCGCCACATCACCATCGATGACAGGTGCGTCCTCTGCCAACCCGGGCATGTCTTCGGCTTGGGATTCAGCTGGAGTAGCGCCGTTCGCGGGCGCCGTACCAGGTGCAGCTCCGGGTGCAGCTCCCTGGCCACTGATGCGCTGGTCAAGGTCAAGGAACTGGTCGCGCTGGCGTTGGCGCAAGGTTTCAAGCTGGTTGGCCTGGTCTTCAACCTGGCCACGCAGCACCCTGACCTCATCCTGCAACTCCTGCACCTGCGATACCAGGTCTGCCAACACGCTTCCGGAGGTGGCATCCTCGGATTGGGCAAATGCAGGCCCGCTAAACAGCATGGCCAGCGCTAGGCTGGCCATACCGATATTTTTAGAACGATTTGAAGTCATAAATCAGCGTGCGGTGTAAACGATCTCCACACGACGGTTCTGGCCCCAGCAAGTGTCGTCGCTGACACGGCAAACCGGGCGCTCTTCACCGTAGCTGACTACGTTGAGCTGGTTGCCACGTGAGCCCTGTGCTGACATCAGGCCCATCACGGCATTGCCGCGACGCTCGCCCAGGCCGAGGTTGTACTCACGGCTGCCGCGCTCGTCGGCGTGGCCTTCCAGGGTTACTCGTGCGCTGGTGTGGGCAGCAGTGTAGGCAGCGTGAGCTGAAACAATACCGCGGTACTCAGGACGAACAGTGGATTTGTCGTAGTCGAAATACACCACGCGCTTGGACAACAGGCTGGCCGGGTTGTCGAAGTTGCGTGCGTCGGTGTAATCGTTCGGATCCGGCGCTGCGTCGGTCGTCACCGTTTGGGTTGGTTCTGAAACAGGCGCTGGCTCGGTTGGCTTTGGCTTCGGCTGGCAGGCCGCAATAGTCATTGCGATCACAATTGCCACTGCCCACTTAATTGCGGTACTCATTACTCATCTCCTGATTGTTTCGGACGCGCCGTTCTAAGCGGTGCGTTATTTGGTATGACTGTGATTATATTACCTGATAACAGGTGACCATGCGGGTTCGCGAACGTCCCCCTCACTGAGAACCAGCCTTTGCCGGACGTTGCCATCGGCTGATACGGCTGCGAGTACACCTCGTGAGCCCTCACGCGTTGCGTAAAGTACCATACTCCCGTTCGGCGCGAAACTGGGAGATTCATCTAATTTTCCGGGAGTTAGCACGGTGAAGCGAGCATTTTCGAAATCCCACACGGCAATCCGGTACTCATTGCCCTTGCCCTGGGCCACTGCCAGCTTCTTTCCATCCGGCGCAACGCTGGCGCGGGCGTTGTAATCTCCCGACATGGTGACCCTTTGCGGATCCCCCCCGCCGGCCGGAATGCTGTAAATCTGCGGTTTCCCGCCACGATCGGACGTGAAATAGATGGTCCGGCCATCAGGCGACCAGGTGGGCTCGGTGTCAATAGCCCAATGTTGGGTCAACTGGGTTTCGCTCCCGGTGGACAGGTCACGCACGTAAATCTCGGGGTTGCCGGAGCGCGACAGCGTCAAGGCCAGCTTGGTCCCGTCGGGTGAAAACGCCGGTGCGCCATTGATGCCGCGGCCACTGGAAACCAGTTCACGGGCGCCGGTGGCTACATCCTGGGTGTAGATCGCCGAATTGCCTTTCTCGAACGACACATAAGCCAGCTTGCGGCCGTCCGGCGACCAGGCCGGCGACAGCAATGGTTCCGGAGAACCCACCACCGACTGCGGGCCATAGCCATCGGCATCCGCTACCACCAGTTCATAGCGCTGCTGGTCGGCCACACCTACTGAAGTGACATAGGCAATGCGGGTGGCAAATGCTCCGGGGATGCCCGTGAGTGCTTCATAAATGGCATCCGCCACGCGGTGCGCGCCGAAGCGCAGGTCGCCTTCGCCCACCGTGGTGATTTGCGACAGCAGGCGCTCCTGGGTGTGCACATCGAACAACTGGTAAATCAGTTCGTGGCCATTGCCGCCCGGCGCATCGCGCACCCGGCCGATGACGATGTAGTCGGATTTCAGCAACCGCCAGGTGCCAAAGCGGATGTCCTCTTCCTCATGCGGGAATTCGATGATGTCGTCGCGATCCAGCGGCTTGAACAGGCCGGAACGGTACAAGTCGCTGGAAACGATCTGGTCAACGGCCTCCTGGGGCGGTGGACTGGCCTCCTCCCAGTTGAACGGCACGATGGCAATGGGCAACGCGCTGGCATTGCCGCTGATGATCTCAATCTGCAGTTGTGCCTGGGCTGATGTTGCTGCCAACAATGCGGCCACACAGGGGGCGAGAAGCAGCAGTAGTTTTTTCATGGTTCTATTCACCGTCATAGATAAAGTCAAAATTAATCTCGCGCGCAAACACTTCTTCAAAGCCACGGTATGGCAAGGCCTCAACTCGTTCAACCGCAGCCACAATTGATCTGCGCGTGGCTTCATCTGCGTTACAGCTTCCGGATATAGCCGCCGAAATCACTTCACCACCCGGAATTTGCGCAATCTTTAGCGTACACCGCAACCCTGGTTTTGCGGTGGGTGGCCTCAGCCAATTCTCTCGCACCAACTGTTGAATGGCGAGCTCGTATCTTCCCTGGAGGTCGGCTCTGCGGCCCTCTGCAAGGGACTGGGCTTCACGATCCTGTTGCGCCTTGATCGCCTCTTCCTCAGCCAGCTTCTTTCTCGCATCTTCCTGCGCCTTTTCTCTAGCTTCCAGCTGCTTCAGGCGTTCCTCTTCCTGCTTGCGCTTTTTCTCGGCCTCTTCCTGCTGTTTGCGAACCTCTGCCAGATCCTTTTCGCGCTGCAGGCGTTCTTCCTCGCGCTTCTTTTCCTGTTCTTTCCTCAGCTGGTCCAGTTTTTCCTGGGCTTCCTTTTTCTTGCGGGCTTCGTCTTCCTGCTTTTTGATGCGCTGGCGCTCAGCCTCGACCTGCTGTTGCATCTCTGCTTCGAGCCGCTTTTGCTGCTCAAGTTCCGCCTGCTGCTTTTCCCGTTCCTGCTCCTGCTGGCGCTGGACTTCCTGCTCGCGCTCGCGCTGTTTCTGCTTTTCCAGTTCCTCGGCGCGGCGCTCCTGCAACTCCTGGCGCTGCTGCGCGGCTTCGGCTTCTTTCAGCGCCTGCTCGCGGCGGGTGGCCAATTGCGTGGTGTCGACTATCACCGCCTCAATGGTCAGTGCCACGGGCTGGTGCTGCTTGAACGGCTTCCAGTTCAGCGTTCCGAGCACCACCAGCGCGGCCAGCAGCAAATGCACGCCCACGGCCAGCCCGAACGGCTGCCACAGGGAGTCATTGTAGGTGTTGGCACGCATGCAACCTCAGCCGTCGGAATCACCGGCCGCTGCTGCATCGCCGTCCAGCGGATCGCTCATCAGCCCGACTTTCTGTACTCCGGCTTTCTGCAACAGCACCATGGCCTGGTAAATTGCGCCGTACTCGACCTGTTTGTCGCCACCCACCAGGATTTCGAGTTCCGGGTTGCGCCTGACGATGGCCGATACAGTCGTGACCAGCGTTTCGGGGTCGATCATGCCGCTGGAAATTCCGGCCACGTCACCACCGGCATTCAGGTACAGGTCGCCATTGCGCAGCACCGTCAACACCAGCGGCTCTTCGTTTTGCTGGTTTTCCAGCGGCTCTGCATCGGCCTTCGGCAACTCGACTTCCACACCCAGGTTGAGCAGCGGCGCGGTGATCATGAAGATCACCAGCAGCACCAGCATCACGTCGATGTAGGGTACGACGTTGATTTCTGCCATTGGGCGGCGACGGGCCCTTACTGGTTCCATGCCGGCTTACTCCGTACTCAGGTTGTGGGCATAGCGCTGCAGGATGCTGGAGAATTCTTCCTTGAAGTTGTCGTAACGAACCTCCAGCCGCTCAACCTGGTGAGAAAACCGGTTGTAGCCGATGACGGCGGGGATGGCCGCAAACAGTCCCATCGCAGTGGCGACCAGCGCTTCGGAAATGCCAGGCGCCACCATGGCGATGGTGGCCTGGTTGACGTTGGCCAGCGCCTGGAAGGAAGTCATGATGCCCCACACGGTTCCGAACAGGCCCACATACGGACTGGTAGAGCCAACGGTGGCGAGAAAATTCAGTCGGTTTTCCAGCTCTTCCGTTTCGCGCGTCAGGGCGATGCGCATGGCTCGCTGCGCACCTTCCACCATCGCACTGGCAGACATGCGACCCTGTTGTCGCATGCGCGTGAACTCGGAAAAGCCCGCATCGAAGATCTTTTCCATGCCGTTCGCAATGCGGTGCCCGGAAGCAATACCCTCATGCAGCTTGGTGAGGTCGGTGCCTGACCAGAACTGCTCTTCGAACTTGTCGGCGGCCTCGGTGGCTTTTTTCAGTACCTGCCGCTTGTTGAAGATGATCATCCACGATGCGACTGAGGCTGCCAGCAGCAGGCCCATCACACACTTAACCAACAAACTGGCATGCATCACCAGTTGCCAGATCTGCACTTCACTTGCCATTCGTCAACTCCGATTCCAACCAGGCCGGCATACGTGCCGGTTTCAGACTGTCTGCGTGCAGCATGGCCACGCTCAATTCGGCAGTGGCCACCTCAACGCCATCCGCAACTCGCGTCATGCGCTGCCGGAAACCGACGCGCACGCCTTTAACCCAGGCCGGTTCAACCGACACCTGCAATTCGTCATCCAGCTTCGCGGCCTGTCGATATTTGACCGCTATATCCAGTACCACCCAGATAAGATTGTGCTGTTCGCGCAGCAGGTGCTGGTGAACACCCCTGTGCCGCAGGAACTCGGTACGGGCCCGTTCAAAAAAGTTCAGGTAATTGGCGTGATAAACCACGCCGCCGGCATCAGTGTCCTCGTAGTACACACGTATCTGCCAGACAAAAGGAGCATGTTTTAGTTCATTCATGGCTTTTGCTTTGGTCCTGATCAAAGCTACCCCGTTGGGGTGGTCTCTGCAGGTTGTCCTCTCCGCTGCTCTTTTCGCCACTCTGGGGTTGCAAGGCCCCGGTTGGCCGTTATCCGGGTATTTCCCGGTTTATCTATGTACTGCTTGCTTCGTTGTCATCATCAAACAGGTCTGCCGCTTTGGCCGGGGATTTCAGCCCCAGGTGGCGGTAGGCTTTGGCCGTTGCAATGCGCCCACGTGCCGTACGCGCCAGGTACCCCTGCTGGATCAGATACGGCTCCAGCACATCTTCCACTGTACCCCGTTCCTCAGACAAGGCCGCGGCCAGGCTTTCCACGCCCACCGGCCCGCCCTCAAAGGTTTCGATGATCAGCTTCAGGAGGCGGCGGTCCAGCGTGTCAAACCCTTCGGCATCCACCTGCAGCATGGCCATGGCGGCGTGGGCGATGTCCTGGTTGATCACACCGTCGCCTTTCACTTCAGCATAATCGCGCACCCGCCGCAGCAGCCGGTTGGCAATGCGTGGCGTACCGCGCGAACGACGGGCGATTTCAAGCGCGCCCTGCGCGTCGATCTCAATTTTCAGGATACCGGCCGAGCGCCTTACGATGCGGCACAACTCCTCGGCGCTATAAAACTCCAGACGTTCGACAATGCCGAAACGGTCGCGCAAGGGTGATGTCAGCAGCCCGGCCCGGGTAGTAGCCCCCACCAGGGTAAAGCGCGGCAATTCAAGCTTGATGGAACGGGCCGCCGGGCCTTCACCGATCATGATGTCGATCTGGAAGTCCTCTAGCGCCGGGTACAGTACTTCCTCTACTACCGGCGACAGGCGGTGGATTTCGTCCACGAACAACACATCGCCGGGTTGCAGGTTGGTGAGCAATGCGGCGAGGTCGCCGGCGCGTTCCAGCACCGGCCCGGAAGTCTGGCGCAGGTTGACTCCCAGTTCGTAGGCAATCACATGCGCCAGGGTGGTTTTGCCCAAACCAGGCGGCCCGAAGATCAGGACATGGTCGAGTGCCTCGGAACGGCGCCGGGCTGCTTCCAGGAAAATGCCCAGCTTCTCGCGCATGGCCGGCTGGCCCACGTACTCGCCCAGGCTGCGCGGCCGCAGGGTTTGCTCAAGCGCCAGGTCGTCGACGCCCTGGGCAGGGGTGATGATGCGCTGTTCGATGGTTGGCACGCTCATGGACGATTAATACCTGGGCCTGAATTCATGTTCAGTTCTTGATCGTTGCCTGCAGTGCCAGGCGAATGATGTCTTCGGCGTTCATCTCCGGCTTTGCCACCTGCCGCACCAGCCTGCTGGCTTCTTGTGGCTTGTAACCCAGCGAGGCCAGTGCATGTGTCGCTTCACTGGCGGCATTGCCCGGACCCGGAGCCTGACCCATACCTCCCGCAGGCGCTGCCAGGGCCAGGTGATCCAGCTTATCGCGCAATTCGATAATGATGCGCTCAGCGGTTTTTTTGCCGATGCCGGGGATTCGGGTCAACGAAGCCGCATCACCTTCCGAAACCCGCCTGGCCAATTCATCCGGAGTCGTCCCCGACAGGATGGCCAGGGCAAGCTTGGCGCCTATACCGCCGATTTTCAACAGCTGACGGAACAACGCCCGCTGGCTTTCCCCCGTAAACCCAAAAAGATGGTGGCCGTCTTCTTTGACCTGTAAATGTGTCAATAAAACCAACGGTTTACCAACTTCCGGCAGGTCGTAAAATACACTCAGGGGCGCCTCCACTTCATAGCCCACGCCAGCCACATCAATGACCAGCAAGGGGGGTTGTTTGGCAATCAGCGTTCCGGACAGGCGGGCGATCATGCATTTATCCGAGTCTTGGTTATGTTCGCTTCAAATGCTTCGGGCCCAAGCCCAGCCTCAGGGCCCAGGAGCAAGAGCTCATGGCTTTGGCAGGCGCGCCAAAGTCTCACTGGTATGCTGGTGACATAATGCCACAGCCAGGGCGTCAGCCGCGTCTTCTTCGAGCCTTTCACGGAGCTGCAAGAGCACAGCGACCATATGCTGCACCTGGTTCTTGTCGGCTGCGCCGCGACCCACCAGCGCCTGTTTCACTGAGCGTGGTGAATACTCGGCCACTTTCAGGCCCTCGGAGATCACCGCGCTGATGGCCGCGCCACGAGCCTGGCCCAGCTTCAGGGCTGAAGCCGCGTTGCGGCTTATGAACACTGACTCCACCGCCACCTGGTCGGGCCGGTGTTCCCGCACGAGGTCGCGGATCCCGGCAAAGATCTGTCCGAGGCGATCAGGAAATTCGTCTCCGGCCGTGCGAATCACGCCATGGGCCACACACACTGCCTTGCCATTGTGGACTTCGATAAAACCGAAACCCGTCACGCGCGAACCGGGGTCTATGCCGAGTATGCGCATGGCTCAGCCAGGCCCGTCTGCACTGGCCCGCCTGCAGGCCGGCTCAGTCATAGGCCTCATCAGGAATATCGGCGTTGTTGTAAACCGCCTGGGTGTCGTCCAGGTCTTCGAGGATGTCCAGGAAGCTCACCACTTTGCGGCCGATTTCCACATCCACTTCCACATCCACACTGGCGCGCATGGTGATTTCAGATGCCTCAGGCTCAAGGCCCGCAGCCGTCATGGCGTCCACAACCCCGGCATAGGCTTCGGGTGCGGTCAGCACTTCGATGGAGCCGTCATCGGCAACCACCACGTCGTCGGCCCCGGCATCCAGCGCTGCTTCCATGACTTTGTCTTCGTTCGCGCCAGGTGCGTAGGACAGTACTCCGAGCTTGGTGAACAGATACCCCACGGAACCATCGGTGCCAAGGTTGCCGCCGTGCTTGGAGAAAGCGTGACGCACTTCGGCAACGGTGCGGTTGCGGTTGTCTGTGAGGCACTCAACCATGACGGCCACGCCGCCCTGGGCATAGCCTTCATAGCGGATTTCCTCGTAGGACACGCCTTCCAGTTCACCGGCCGCCTTCTTGATAGTGCGCTCGATGGTGTCCTTGGGCATGTTGACGGCATTGGCCTTGAGTACGGCCAGCCGCAGCCTGGGATTGGAGTCCGGGTCACTGCCGCCTTCGCGGGCTGCTACTGATAATTCCCGGTTGATGCGGGTGAAAACCTTGCCGCGCTTGGCGTCTACTTTGCTCTTGCGTTGCTGGATATTGGCCCATTTGCTTTGTCCGGCCATGATAAACCTTCCTTAAAATGCCCTGTTTGATTGTTTGCATGTTGCGCCCCGCCGGCTGCGTTTCCGGCAGGATTGAACAAACCGGCGATTTTATCACGAAGCCGCGGATCGGGAGAACGGACGCCGGGAACGAAATTAAAGACCCCTGGCCTGCCGGCGCATGCGGCGCAGGCGGTCCAGCGAAATCACCACCAGTGCCGCCCAGATGCACGTGAACGCCACCGCATGGCCCTGGGTGAAAGTTTCTCCATACAGGAACACGGCAAGCAGGAATGTCAGCGTGGGTGCGATGTACTGGAAAAACCCCAGGGTGCTGAAGTTCATGTGGCGTGCCGCGGTGTTGAACCAGATCAATGGCAACACGGTGATGAACCCGGAAAGCGCCAGCAGGCCGTCCAGTTTGCCGGACACATGCCCAAACGCCAGTTCGCCATGTCCCATGCGGCTGAGCAGGAAAATAATGGCGGGGGTGGCGAGCAGCAGGCTTTCCCACAGCAGCCCGATCATGGGCCCTACGTCCAGCTTCTTGCGCAGCAGGCCATACGCACCAAACGTGATGGCGATACCCACTGAGATCCACGGCACGACCCCCACGAACCAGGCCAGGTAGGCCGTGCCCAGCGCCGCGACGACTACGGCGGCAGTCTCCAGCGGCCGCAACCGCTCATGCAGGAACAGGAAGCCCAGCAGGATATTGACCAGCGGGTTGATGAAGTAACCCAGGCTGGTCGCCATTACCTGGTCGTGATTGACCGCCCAGACAAACAGCAGCCAGTTGACCGCCAGCACCCCGCCGGAAAGCAGCAGCCCCAGCACCTGGCGAAGCGACAAACGCATACGCTCCAGGAATTTGATGCCATCGCGATAGAGCAGGAAGGCCACCAGCACCGGGATAGACCACAGCACCCGATGCGCGATGATTTCCATCGCCGGCACCACCGCCAGCCACTTGAAGTAAATCGGCGCCACACCCCAGGTGATGAAGGCAGCCAGCGCGGCGGAAACGCCCAGCCGGGTATTGTGTTCCCCGGCGGCCACGGGGCTCAGTCCTCCGCCAGGGTCTTGATGTGCAATTCCCTGATCTGGGCTTCCGGCACCCTCGACGGCGCGCCGGTGAGCAGGCACTGTGCGGTGGTGGTCTTCGGAAACGCAATCACATCGCGTATTGAATCCTCACCCGACATCAGGGCCGTGATGCGGTCCAGACCAAACGCAATGCCGCCGTGCGGCGGCGCGCCGTAACGCAGCGCATCGAGCAGGAAGCCGAATTTGAGCTGGGCTTCATCCGGGCCAATGCCCAGCAGGTCAAAAACCGCCTGCTGCATGGCCGAATTGTGGATACGGATGGATCCGCCGCCAATTTCGGCGCCGTTCAGCACCATGTCGTAGCCCTTCGAAAGCGAATTCACCGGGTCGGCCTTGAGCGCTTCGGCGCTGGGGCTGATGGGCGCGGTGAACGGATGGTGCATGGCCATATACCGCTTGGAAACCTCGTCCCATTCAAACATGGGGAACTCGGTCACCCACAGCGGCTGCCAGCCTGGCTGCACCAGGCCCAGGTCCAGGGCGCTGCGCACCCTGAGCTGGCCCATGAAATTGCTGACGGTTTGCCACTCGCCCGCGCCGAACAACAGCAGGTCGCCTGAGGCGACATCAGTCGCTGCTGCGATGCCCTGCCAGGCCCTGGCATCGAGGAACTTGGCGATCGGCGATTGCAGGCCTTCAAGCCCTGCAGCCAGGTCATTCACTTTGATCCAGGCCAGGCCCTTGCCGCCGTAGCGAGAGACGAACTGAGTGTAGTCGTCGATCTGTTTGCGTGAAACTTCTGCGCCCCCGGGGATTTTCAGCGCGGCTACGCGCGACCCGGCATCGTTGGCCGGCCCGGAAAACACCTTGAATTCGATGTGCTTGACGTATTCGTCCACATCCGCCAGTTCACCCGGGATGCGCAAATCCGGTTTGTCGGAGCCGTAGCGCTGCATGGCTTCACGCCAGGTCAAACGCGGGAAAGGCTGGGGCAGCTGCACTTCCAGCGTATCGCGGAATACCTCCAGCACCAGCCGCTCCGCCAGCGCCTGCACATCGGCCTCTTCGACAAAGGCCATCTCGATATCGAGCTGGGTGAATTCCGGCTGGCGGTCGGCCCTGAGGTCTTCGTCGCGGAAACAGCGGGCGATCTGGTAGTAGCGGTCCATGCCGGCCATCATCAGCAATTGCTTGAACAACTGCGGCGATTGCGGCAGCGCAAAGAACTGCCCTGCATGGACGCGGCTCGGAACCAGGTAATCGCGCGCGCCTTCCGGCGTGGCCTTGGTGAGGATGGGCGTTTCCATTTCGGTGAAGCCCTGCGCATCCAGGCTCTTGCGAATGGATTGGTACAATCGGGCGCGCAGCTTGAGGTTGCGCTGCATGCGGGGGCGCCTGAGGTCGAGGTAACGGTACTTGAGGCGGATTTCCTCGCCGTCTTCATCGCTCATCAGCAGCGGCATGGGCGCCGAAGTGTTCAGCAGTTCCACCTTGCCCGCAACCACTTCAATCCGGCCAGTGGCCATGGCCTCGTTCCACTGGCTTTCCGGCCGTAAACGCACCTGCCCGCTGATGCGGACGCAGTATTCATTGCGCAGGCCCTCTGCATCCTTGAATGCAGCGCTGCCCGGCTCGACCACCACCTGCACGATGCCGGCGACATCCCGCAGCCCGAGAAAGATCAGGCCGCCGAGGTCACGGCGCTTGTCTACCCAGCCGCACAGGGTTACCTGCTGGCCGGCAAGCCGGTCGGTCAATTCACCACACAAATGGGTCCGCATGCTGGAAACTCCTGGAATTCTGGACTGGCTATTGGTTGGGGCGGTCAGGACGAAGCCGCGGGGGCGCTGGTCGGTGTTTTTGACTGTGCTGGCTTGTCGGCGCTCTTTGAGCTGCCAGAATCACTGCCCTTGGAATCTTTGGACGATTCCTTGCCCGCGCTTGCGGCAGAATCCCCCGAAGTTACTCCAGAGCTGCTGCCCGATTTATCGCTGGCTGAATCCACAAGGTTGCGCTGGTTGGATTTCTTGAAATCGGTCTCGTACCAGCCGGCGCCCTTCAGGCGGAAGCCCGCAGCGGAAACTAGTCGCTTCAATGTGCTTTTTCCGCATTCCGGGCAATCGGTGAGAGCTGCGTCGCTCATGCGCTGCAACTTCTCCAGTTCATGTCCACAGGACTGGCAACGGTACTCGTAGATCGGCATTTTTCGGCGCTCCTGGCACAAATTCCGCCCGGGGGTATTAATACCAGGCCTTGGCGGAACCGGAAATTATAGGTGATGCCCGGCAAAATGGGGCCACTTTCTGGGTTTTTCCACGCCTTGGGCACAGCCGAA
>Ga0315910_10003332_pt1 | contig 13711 bp, 11 predicted proteins | sample EdamamesoilMG_FD_204470 | JGI IMG/M metagenome (GOLD analysis project Ga0315910, IMG submission 204470) | Garden soil microbial communities collected in Santa Monica, California, United States - Edamame soil | ecosystem: Environmental > Terrestrial > Soil > Garden | place: USA: California...
GGGTGGCGTCTCGCTGGTCCCGCTCCTCTAGTTCACGGGAAAGGGTCGCGAGATTAGCACTGTTTCCCTTGTCTTTCAACTGCTTATACCTGCGCTGGGCGCGCGCCTCCGGGCTCGCCGTCAGGAACACTTTCAGGACGGCATCCGGGAACACGACCGTGCCCATGTCGCGACCATCGGCGACCAGTCCGGGGGGCTGCCGGAACGCGCGCTGGCGCTCGAGCAACGCCGCCCTGACGGCCGGCAACCTGGCGACTTCGGAAGCGCGAATACCCACCGCCTCGTCGCGTATTTTTTCAGTAACATCTTGTTCTTTAATGAATATTTGTTGGCCGCGAAATTCCGCCTGCAAATGCCTCGCCGTGTCTTCAGCATTGCCACCGGCCAAGGCCACCAGCCGGTAGAGCGCGCCGCTCTCCAGGTAATGGAAACCGAGGATCCCGGCCACCCGGCTCGCGATGGTGCCCTTGCCCGAGGCCGAGGGGCCGTCGATGGCGATGACGGGAACCGTTCCTGATGAACTGGGCACGCGGGCGGGATCGGATCAGCGCTTCGCGATCGAATCGAGCACGACGAAATAGTCCGGAAACGTCTTCGCGACGCACTCCGGTTCGTTGATGCGCACCGGCACGCCGCCCAGCGCGGCGAGCGAGAAGCACATGGCGATGCGGTGGTCGTCGTAAGTGTCGATCGCCACGCCCGCGTTCAGCCTGGCGGGAGGCGTGATTTTCAGGAAGTCCGGGCCTTCGACGACGGCCGCGCCCAGCTTGCGCAGTTCGCGCGCCATCGCCGTGATGCGGTCGGTTTCCTTCACCTGCCAGCTGCCGATGTTGCGGATCGCGCTCTGGCCGTCGGCGAACAGCGCCGCCACCGCCGCCGTCATCGCGGCATCGGGAATATGGTTGAGATCCAGATCGAAAGACGCGAGTTTTCCCGAAGCCGGCGCGGTAACCTCGATCCAGTCCGCGCCGATTTCCACGTTCGCGCCCATCTGCGCGAGCACTTCGGCGAAGCGCACGTCTCCCTGGATGCTGTCCTGCCCGACGCCGATGACCCGCACCGGGCCGCCGCCGATCGCGCCGGCGGCGAGAAAGTAGGACGCCGACGAGGCATCGCCCTCGACGTAGATCTCCTTGGGCGCCACGTAGGAATAGCCCGGCACGTCGAAGGATTTCCAGCCGTTGACGGCGACCTCGATGCCGAACTTGCGCATCATGTTCAGCGTGATCGTGACGTAGGGCTTCGAAATCAGCTCGCCCACGATCTCGACGGTACCGCCGCCCGCGAGCGGCAACGCCATCAGCAGCGCGCTCAAATACTGCGAGGAAACGCTGCCGCGAACCTGGATGTGTCCCTTCACCTGGATGCTGCCGGGCTGGATCGCCAGCGGCGGGAAGCCCTCGTTGCCCGCGTAGTCGATGCTCGCGCCGATGCTGCGCAGCGGCTCGACCAAGTCGCGGATCGGCCGCGCGTGCATGCGCGGCTTGCCCATCAGGCGGTAGCTGCCGCCGGAAAGCGCCAGCGCCGCGGTGAGCGGGCGGAACGCGGTACCCGCATTGCCGAGGAACAGGTCCATCTTCTTGCACGGGATGCCGCCCGCGCCGTTCACCACCATGCTGTCGAAGTTGCGCATGTCGATGACGATGTCGAGCTTCTGCAGCGCGCCCAGCATCATGCGCGTGTCCTCGGCGTCGAGCAGCCCGTGCACCGTCGTCGCCCCCTTGGCGAGCGCCGAAAGCAGCAGCACGCGGTTGGAGATGCTTTTCGAACCCGGCAGCCGCACGGTGCCGGCGGCGCCGGCGATCGGGGCCAGCTCCAGGAACGTCACCGGGACTCTCCGCCCTGCCAGCCGCCGTCCAGCCACTTCTGTCGCGCGGCGCGCGCATCGGTGAAGAGCTTTTCAAGGGCGGCGGCATCCTTCCTTTCCAGCAGGCCGCCGATCTCCTGCAGTTTTTTCTCGTACATGGACAATTCCCGCAGCAGGCGGTCCGCATTGGCGATGCAGATGTCCCGCCACATCTCGGGGTGGCTGGAGGCGATGCGCGTGAAGTCGCGAAAGCCGCCGGCCGCGTAGCCGAACAGTTGTGCCGCGTCGGTCCGCGCCGCGATGTCGCCCACCAGCGCGTAGGCGAGCAGGTGCGGCAGGTGGCTCACCGCCGCGAATACCGCGTCGTGCTCCTCCGGGCTCATGCGCGAGACGCGCGCGCCAAGCGCGCTCCACAGGCCGGCCGCGGCGTCGACCTCTGCCGCGCTGTTTTCGTCCAGGGGCGTCAGCACCAGGCGGCGGTCGCGAAACAGATCCGCGCTGGCCGCGCCGGCGCCGCTCATTTCCGCCCCGGCGATGGGATGCGCAGGCACGAACCGGGCAATCCTGCCGCCCAGGCCCCTGCGCGCCGCGGCGACGACATCGCGTTTCGTGCTGCCCGCATCCATGACAAGGGCATCTGACCTCAGGACCGGGCCGATTTCCAGGAAGATTTTCTCGAATTGCGCCACCGGACTCGCCACCAGCACCAGGTCCGCGTCACGTACCGCCGTCACCGCCGCGGCCGCTCCAGTCTCGAACGCGTCGATCGCGCCGCGCGCCACGGCCAGTTCCAGGTTGGCCGCGCCGCGCCCCGCGCCGACAACGCGGCCGCAAAGTCCCGCGGCCTTCAGCGCCAGCCCAAACGAACCGCCGATCAGGCCGACGCCAATGACGGCGGCCTTGCGGAAGAACATTATTCCTTCAGGCTGGCCGCGAGCGCGGCGAGGAAGCGCTCGTTCTCCGCGGCCGTGCCGATCGTGACCCTCAGGTGCTCGGGCAGCCCATAGCCGAGCACCGGACGCACGATCACGCCGCGCCTGAGCAGGCGCTTGTAAACCTCGTTCGCCTTGCCGACGCGCACGGTGATGAAGTTGCCGTAGGACGGAATCCAGTCGAGTCCGAGATGCTTCGCGCCCTCCTCGATCTGGCGCATGCCCTGCAGATTGGCCGCGAAGCTGCGCGCGACGAATTCCATGTCGTCGAGCGCGGCGGTCGCCGCCGCCAGCGCCAGGCTGTTGACATTGAACGGCTGGCGCACGCGATTCATGATGTCGGCGACGGAAGGATGGGCGAAGGCGTAGCCGACCCGCAGTCCCGCCAGGCCGTAGGCCTTGGAAAAGGTGCGTGTCACGATCAGGTTCGGATGGCGCTTGAGCCACTTGACCGTTTCGGCCTTGAGTTCCGGAGAAAGATATTCGTTGTAGGCCTCGTCGATTACCACCAGCACGCGCTCGGGCGCGCGCTTGAGGAAGGCCTCCAGTGCTTCGGAGCGCAGCAGGGTGCCCGTCGGGTTGTTCGGGTTGGCGATCCAGACCACGTAGGTCTCGTCGTCGATCGCCGCCGCCATGGCATCGAGGTCGTGGCCGTAGTCCTTCGCCTGCACCGCGATCGCGCGCGCGCCGCGCGCCTGCGTGGCCAGCGGGTAAACCGCGAAGCAGTGTTGCGCGTAGACCGCAGCGCGTCCCGGGCCGAGGAAGGCGTGCGCTACCAGTTCCAGCACGTCGTTCGAGCCGTTGCCCAGCACGATGGAACCCACTTCCACGCCATAGCGACGACCGAGCGCCACCTTCAGATCATGGCCATTGCCGTCCGGATAGCGCGCGATGTCGCCGAGCGCGCCCTCGATCGCGGCGCGCGTACGCGGCCCGATGCCGGCCGGATTCTCGTTCGAGGCGAGCTTGACGATGTTCTGCTCCTTGAGCCCCATCTCTCTGGCCAGCTCCGATATCGGCTTGCCGGGCTGGTAAGGCGCAATGGATCGCACATAGGACGGGGACAGTTCGCAGGGATCGATGACCATCTGCAATCCTTTCTAGGAACCGGCGGCCGGGTAGGAGCCCAGCACCTTCATGAACGGCGCGCGCGCCCTGAGTTCGGTGATCGCCGCCGCGACGCTCGCGTCGGACTGGTGCCCCTCGACGTCGATGAAGAACACGTATTCCCAGCGCGCCGAGCGCGCTTTCGCCGGCCGCGACTCGATGCGGCACATGCTGACGCCGTTGGCCGCGATCGGCGACAGCAGTGCGTGCACCGCGCCGGGCTTGTTTTCCGCCGACATGACCAGGGACGTGCGGTCGCGGCCGGTGGCCGCCGGCTCGACCTGGCCGAGCACGAGGAACCGGGTCGTGTTGTTCGGATCGTCCTCGATGCCGCGCGCCAGGGCCTTCAGCTTGTACAGCGCAGCGGCTGTCTCGCCGGCGATTGCCGCGGCACCCTTTTCCTTGGCCGCGCGGCGCGCGGCTTCGGCGTTGGAGCCGACCGGAATGCGCTCGGCATTCGGCAAATTCTGGCCGAGCCAGCCATTGCATTGCGCCAGCGACTGCGCGTGCGAGTAGATTCTTCTGATCTCCCTGATGTTTTTCATCCTGGAAAGCAGGTTCTGCTTGACGCGCAAATCCACTTCGCCGCAGATCCTGAGCGGCGTGGTCAGCAGCAGGTCAAGCGTCCGGCCGACCACGCCGTCGGTGGAATTCTCCGCCGGCGCGACCGCGAACTGGGTGGCGCCCGATTCCGCGCTGCGGAAGGCTTCGTCGATGGTCGCCGCGGGCTCGGCCGCAACCGCATGGCCGAAATGCCGGTACACCGCCTGCTCGCTGAACGTCCCCTGCGGACCGAGGTAGGCGACGCGGATCTCCTGCTCGAGCGCCCGGCAGGCCGAAATGATTTCGCGGAACACCGCCGCCGTCGCCGCTGCCGGCAGCGCGCCGCCCTTGGCCCCCGCCACGCGCCTGAGGATCTCCGCCTCCCGTTCCGGGCGGTAGACGCGCTTGCCGTCCTTGAGCGCGCCGACCTTGCGCACCAATTCGGCGCGGCGGTTGAGCAGCACGAGCAACTCCGCGTCGACTGCGTCGATCGCCCCGCGCAGCTTGCCGATTTGCTTCTCGCTCATTCGCCGGCGGGGAGGTAGCGCACCGCGAGCACGCCCTTGATCGTGCCCAGTTCCCGGAGCGCCGCCTCGGGCACCGGGCTGTCGACGTCGACCAGCGTGTAGGCCATCTCGCCCTTCGACTTGTTCAGCATGTTGTGGATGTTGATGCCGCGGCTGCCCATGGCATTGGAGATGTTCGCGAGCATGTTCGGCACGTTGGCGTTGGCGATCGCCAGGCGGTAGGGCGACTCGCGCGGCATCTGCGTATTGGGGAAATTGACGGCGTTCTCCATGGTGCCGTCCGCGCAATACGCGACCACCTGGTCGACCACCATGATGGCGCAATTGTCCTCGGCTTCGCTGGTCGAAGCGCCCAGGTGCGGCAAGGCCACCACGCCCGGCCTGCCGATCAGCTCGGCGGACGGGAAATCGGTCACGTAGCAGCGCACATGCCCGGACGCCAGCGCCTTCAGCACTGCCGCGTCCTCGGCCACGCCGTCGCGCGAGAAATTCAGCAGCACGGCGCCCGCCTTCAGGTGCCTGAGGTTCTTCGCATTCACCAGGCCGCGCGTCTTGTCGACGAGCGGCACGTGCAGCGTGACGAAGTCGCTCGCCTTGAGCAATTCCTCCAGCGAATTCGCCTTGCGCACCTGCGAGGGCAGGCTCCAGGCGGCGTCGACGGTGATTTCCGGGTCGTAGCCGACCACGTGCATGCCCAGGCGGATCGCCGCATCGGCCACCAGGCTGCCGATCTTGCCCAGTCCGATCACGCCCAGCGTATGGCCGGGCAGTTCGACGCCCGCATAGGCCTTCTTGCCGGCTTCGACCTTCTTCTCCAGATCCTGGTCTTTCAGGTCCAGGCCGCGCACGAAATCCAGGGCCGGCGCGAGGTTGCGCGCCGCGATCAGCATGCCGGCCACCACCAGCTCCTTCACGGCGTTGGCATTCGCACCCGGCGCGTTGAACACCGGCACCCCGAGCTTCGACAATTCCTTCACCGGGATGTTGTTCACACCCGCGCCGGCACGCCCCACCGCCTTGAGCCGCGCGTCGAACTTCATGCCGTGCATGTCGGCCGAGCGCACCAGGATCACATCCGGCGCGCTCGACTCCTTCACGACGCCGAAGCGCGCGGACGGCAGGCGCGTCAGGCCCACCTGCGCGATCGGGTTGAGCACCAGAACTTCCAGCTTCTTCGCGTGCCTGGACACGTTAACCATGCTTGCCCTCGAACTCCTTCATGTACGCCACCAGCTGCTGCACGCCTTGGACCGGCATCGCGTTGTAGATCGACGCACGCATGCCGCCGACCGAGCGGTGGCCCTTGAGCTGCACCATGCCGAGCTTTTCCGCGCCTTTCAGGAACGCGTCATCCAGAGCCGCGTCCTTCAGCGTGAACGGCACATTCATGCGCGAGCGATCCTTCGGGTTTACGGAATTTTTATAGAAACCGCTTTTATCAAGATAGTCGTACAGAAGTTGTGCTTTCTCGATATTGCGCTTCTCGACCTCGGCGAGGCCGCCCTGCGTCTTGAGCCACTTGAACACCAGCCCGGCGATGTACATCGCGTAGGTGGCCGGGGTATTGAGCATGGAATCCGCCGCCGCCTGCTGCCGGTAGTCCATCACCGAGGGCGTGCCCTTCTGGGCCTTGCCGGTCAGGTCCTCGCGCACGATCACGATGGTCAGGCCGGCCGGGCCGATGTTCTTCTGCGCGCCCGCGTAGATCAGGCCGAACTTCGACACATCCAGCGGACGCGACAGGATGTGCGAGGAGGCGTCGGCGACCAGCGGGATATTGCTCTTGGGAATCCAGTGTGCTTCCACACCGCCAATGGTTTCATTCGAGCAATAGTGGAGATAGGCCGCATCGTTCCGAATTTGAAATGAATCCTGAGAGGGAAAATAGGTAAACCCTTTGTCTTCAGAACTCGCGGCAATGTGCACGTCGCAGTAAGCCTGGGCTTCCTTGACGGCTTTCTTCGACCACTCGCCGGTGACGACGTAATCCGCCCTGCCTTTGCCGGCCAGCAGATTCATCGGGATCTGCGCGAATTGCAGCGTCGCGCCGCCCTGCAGGAAGAGCACCTTGTAGTTCTGCGGAATGGCGAGCAACTCGCGCAGGTCCTTCTCCGCTTCGGCGGCGATGGACATGAACTCCTTGCCGCGATGGCTCATCTCCATCACGCACATGCCGGTGCCGCGCCAATCGAGCATCTCGTCGCCGGCGCGCGCAAGGACTTCCTCGGGCAGCACCGCCGGTCCGGCGCTGAAATTGAAAATGCGCGCCATCAGTGGATCGTCGGCCCTTGCGGATCCGGCGCGATGTCCGCGGCGGGCGCCTCGCCCGATCCACCGTTGCCGCCGCTGCCGTTGCCGCCCGCATTTTCCCCGCCCGCGCCATTGCCCTCGTCCTCGTCGCGCTCGAGGATGCGTTCGACGCCGGCCAGCTTCTCGCCATCCGACAGCGCGATCAGCGTCACGCCCTGGGTCGATCGCCCCATCTCGCGGATCTGCGCCACCGCAGTGCGGATCAGCACGCCGCCGGTGGAGATCAGCATGACCTCGTCGTGGTCGTCGACCAGCACGGCCCCCACCAGGGCGCCGTTCCTGTCCGATGCCTGGATCGCGATCATGCCCAGGCCGCCGCGGCCATGCTTGGTGTATTCGGCGATCGGCGTGCGCTTGCCGTAACCGTTCTCGGTGGCGGTCAGCACGGTGAGCGACTCGTCCTTCGCCGCCAGCATGCACACCACCTTGCGGCTGCCGTCCTCGGGCAGGCGCATGCCGCGCACGCCGGTCGCGGTGCGGCCCATCGGGCGCACGTCCTCCTCGTGGAAGCGGATCGCCTTGCCCTCCGAGGAAAACAGCATCACGTCGTAGCTGCCGTCGGTGAGCGCGACGCCGATCAGGTAGTCGCCCTCGTCCAGGCCGACCGCGATGATCCCCGAGGGCCGCGGCCGCGAGAAATCGGCCAGCGGCGTCTTTTTCACCGTGCCCTGCGCGGTGGCCATGAACACGAAGTGGTTCTCGTCGAACTCCTTCACCGGCACGACCGCGGTGATCTTCTCGCCCTCCTCGAGCGGGAACATGTTCACCATCGGCTTGCCGCGCGCGGTGCGGCTGCCCTGCGGCACCTCGAACACCTTGAGCCAGTACAGGCGCCCGCGGTTGGAGAAGCACAGCAGGTAGTCGTGCGAGTGCGCGACGAACATGCGCTCGATGAAATCGTCGTCCTTGGTGGTGGCCGCGGTCCGGCCGCGCCCGCCCCGCCGCTGCGCCCTGTAATCGGCGAGCGGCTGCGACTTGACGTAACCGCCGTGCGAGAAAGTCACCACCATGTCCTGCGGCGCGATCAGGTCCTCGATCGAAATGTCCTCGGCGACAGTGACGATTTCGCTGCGCCGCCGGTCGCCGAACTCCTCCTTCACGTGCTTCAGTTCGCCGGCGATGATGGCGATGATGCGCGCCGGCTTGTCCAGGATATCGAGCAGGTCGGCGATGGCGAGCATCACTTCCCTGTACTCGTCACGGATCCTGTCCTGCTCCAGGCCCGTCAGCCGCTGCAGCCGCAGCTCGAGGATTGCCTGCGCCTGCTCTTCGGACAGCCGATAGCCCTCGGGCTTGAGGCCGAACTCGGCGGCGAGGCCCTGGGGCCGGTACTGTTCATGACCGCCAGAAACCCTGGCGAGCATTTCCTTTACCAGCTCGGAATTCCAGGTGCGGCCCAGCAGTTCGCGCTTGGCGTCCGCGGGCGACGGCGCCTTCTTGATGAGCTCGATCACCTCGTCGACGTTCGAGAGCGCCACCGCCAGGCCTTCGAGCACATGGCCGCGCTCGCGCGCCTTCTTCAGTTCGAACACCGTGCGCCGCGTCACCACCTCGCGGCGGTGCGAGATGAACGCCTCGAGCAGCTCCTTCAGGTTCAGCACGCGCGGCTGGTTGTCCACCAGCGCGACCATGTTCATGCCGAAGCTGTCCTGCAGCTGCGTCTGCTTGTAGAGGTTGTTCAGCACCACGTCGGGCAGCTCGCCGCGCTTCAACTCGATCACCACGCGGATGCCCTGCTTGTCGGATTCGTCGCGGATGTCGGAGATGCCTTCGAGGCGCTTCTCGGTCACCTGCTCGGCGATGCGCTCGAGCAGCGCCTTCTTGTTCACCTGGTAGGGCAGCTCGTCGACGATGATCGCGTGGCGGTCGCTCTTGCCCGCAATCTCCTCGAAATGCGTGCGCGCGCGCATCAGCACGCGGCCGCGGCCGGTGCGGTAGCCCTCGTGCACGCCGGCGATCCCGTAGATGATCCCGGCGGTCGGAAAATCCGGCGCCGGCATCAGCTTGATCAGTTCCTCGATCGCGCAGCCCGGCTCGTGCAGCATCAGCAGGCAGGCGTCCACCACCTCGGAGAGGTTGTGCGGCGGAATGTTGGTCGCCATGCCCACGGCAATGCCGGAAGAGCCGTTCAGCAGCAGGTTCGGGATGCGCGACGGCAGCACCGTCGGCTCGCGCTCCTTGCCGTCGTAGTTGTCGACGAAATCGACGGTTTCCTTGTCGATGTCGGAAAGCAGTTCGGCCGACAGCCGCTCCAGGCGGCACTCGGTGTAGCGGTACGCCGCCGCGTTGTCGCCGTCCACCGAGCCGAAGTTGCCTTGCCCATCCACCAGCATGTAGCGCATCGAGAAATCCTGCGCCATGCGCACCAGCGCCTCGTAGGTCGCAGTGTCGCCGTGCGGGTGGTACTTGCCCAGCACTTCGCCGACCACGCGCGCGCACTTCACGTAGGCGCGGTTCCAGACGTTGTTCGATTCGTGCATCGCAAACAGCACGCGCCGGTGCACCGGCTTCAGGCCGTCCCTCACGTCGGGCAACGCGCGCCCGACGATCACGCTCATCGCATAGTCGAGATACGACCGGCGCATCTCCTCTTCGAGGCTGACCGGGATCGTTTCTTTGGCGAAGGGTTCCATTGCGGCTCTTGTTTTTGGCAGGCTGGAAGGGGCCGTTCTGCGGCGCAAAATTCAGTCGAAATTTTATCATGCGGCGCGGTTAGAATTGAGCGCAAATCCGTGTCTCAAGCCAGCCTCATTTGCCCCCGCTGGATCGTTCCGGTCGAGCCTGCGGGCGCGGTCCTGGAACAGCATTGCGTCGCGTTACGCGACGGTTTGATCGAGGCGGTGCTGCCGCTCGCGGTCGCCGAAACGCGCTTTTCCTCCTATGAAAAAGTCGGCCTGGGCGAGCACGTGCTCATTCCGGGCCTGGTCAACGCGCACACGCACGCGGCCATGGCGCTGATGCGCGGCTACGCCGACGACCTGCCGCTGATGCGCTGGCTCGAGGAGCATATCTGGCCGGCCGAATCGAAGCACGTGTCGCCCGAATTCGTCAGGGACGGCACGCTGCTCGCCTGCGCCGAGATGCTGCGCGGCGGCGTGACCTGCTTCAACGACATGTATTTTTTCCCCGCGGCGGCGCTGGAGGCGGCGCTGGCGGCCGGGATGCGGGTCAGCGCAGGCATGATCGTGTTCGATTTCCCGTCGGCCTACGGCTCCGACGCCGACGACTACCTCGCCAAGGGCCTCGCGCTGCGCGACCAGTGGCGCGAGCACCCGCTGGCGACGTTCTGCCTGGCGCCGCACGCGCCCTACACGGTGTCGGACGCAACCTTCAGCAAGGTCGCCAAGCTGGCCGCCGAGGTCGACGTGCCCGTGCACATTCATCTGCACGAAACGGGAGACGAAATCCGCCGCTCGCTCGCGGAGCACGGCGTACGGCCGCTGGAGCGCCTGCAGCGCCTGGGCCTGCTCGGGCCGGGGTTGATCGCAGTGCACGCGGTGCACGTCACGGACGGCGAAATCGCGCTGCTGGCCAAACACGGCGCATCGGTGGCCCATTGCCCGACCTCCAACCTGAAGCTCGCCAGTGGCTTTGCGCCGGTGGCGAAGATGGCGGCCGCGGGTATCAACCTCGCGCTCGGCAGCGACGGCGCGGCGAGCAATAACCGGTTGGACATGTTTGCCGAAATGCGCCTTGCGGCGCTGCTGGCCAAGGCGGTTGCGGGGGACGCCGAGGCAATGCCGGCGCACGCCGCGCTGCGCGCGGCCACGCTGGGCGGCGCCGCGGCACTGGGTCTGGAAGCACGCATCGGCTCCCTGGTCGCCGGCAAGGCCGGCGACCTCGCTGCGGTGCGCATAGCCGGAGCCGAACTGTCCCCCTGCTACGACCCCCTGTCCCATCTCGTGTACGTCGCTGGCAGGGAACATGTGAGCGACGTCTGGGTGGCCGGCCGCCGCGTGTTGCAGGACGGAACATTCCCCGACGTGGAGGCAAATTCCCCCTTTACAGGCTTGGACACTCGCTGCAAGATGTGGCAGAATACTTTGACTCTACGTGCATAGTGTTGATTTCAATAAACATTTGTTGGTTCCAATAAATATTCCGCTGATGAGGCGGAATTTCAGCGAGAGGGACGCATGAACAAAAAAACTTGGATGCCGCTGCTGATCGCCGCCGGTGTAACGTTGTCGGCGCTGCCGTTTACGGCTTCTGCGCAATCGAAGGCGGGTTACTGGATTCAGCCCAGCACGGATCTGGTCTGGAAAAACGCGAGCGGCCAGTGCTGGCGCGCCGGTTACTGGACCCCCGCAATGGCGATCGCCGAGTGCGACCCCGACCTGATGCCGAAGCCGGCGATGAAGCCGACCCCGCCCCCGCCGCCGCCGCCCGTGAAGCCGGCAGCGAAACCCGCGGCGAAGCCGAAGCCCGTCGCCGAAAAAGTGACGCTCGCGGCCGACGTGCTGTTCGACTTCGACAAGGCGGTGCTCAAGAACGAAGGCAAGTCGAAGCTCGACGACCTGGCGACCAAGGTGAACGCCATCAATCTGGAAGTGGTGATCGCGATCGGTCACACGGATTCGATCGGCGCCGATGCCTACAACCAGAAGCTGTCGGTGCGCCGCGCCGAGTCGGTCAAGGCCTACCTCGTGTCCAAGGGCGTTGCGCCGAACCGCATCTACACGGAAGGCAAGGGCGAGAAACAGCCCGTGGCGAGCAACAAGACCAAGGAAGGTCGCGCCAAGAACCGCCGCGTGGAGATCGAGGTCATCGGCACGCGCAAGTAACCGGGACCCAGTCCGGCGAAAAGCCCCGCTGCGGCGGGGCATTTTGTTTATGGCGACCGCGCATCAAAATTCGGATCCGGCCGAGCTCGCGAAATTCGGCGAGCTCGCGCACCGCTGGTGGGACCCGCAGGGCGAGTTCCGCCCGCTGCACGACCTCAACCCGCTGCGCCTCGGATGGATCGACGGCCTGGCGAAGCTCGCCGGCAAGCGCGTGCTCGACGTCGGCTGCGGCGGCGGCATCCTCTCGGAGGCCATGGCGCGGCTGGGCGCCTCGGTCACCGGCATCGACCTCTCCGAAAAGCCTCTCAGGGTTGCCGAATTGCACTTGCTCGAGTCCGGACTTTCGGTGTCGTATCAAATAATATCCGCCGAAGACCTGTCCAGGACGCAACCGGAAACATTCGACGTCGTCACCTGCATGGAACTTCTCGAGCACGTGCCGGACCCCGCGAGCACCGTCGCAGCCTGCGCGAAGCTGCTGAAACCCGGCGGCCGCGCGTTCTTTTCCACCATCAACCGCAATCCGAAGGCTTACCTGCTGGCCGTGATCGGCGCGGAGTACCTGCTCGGAATGCTCCCCCGGGGAACGCACGACTACGCACGCTTCATCAGGCCGTCGGAACTCTCGCACTGGTGCCGTGACGCGGGCCTTGAGACGCTCGAATTGAAGGGCATGACCTACAACCCGGTCACCGACCGGTACCGGCTCGGCGACAACTGCGATGTCAACTACGCCGTCTGCTGCGGCAAGTAAGGCAATGGCCACAACACTCGCGGTATTGTTCGACTTCGACGGGACGCTGGCGGACACCGCTGCCGACCTTGCGCGCGCATTGAATCGCTTGCGCACGGCGCGCGGGCTGGAGCCGCTGCCGCTCGAGAAGCTGCGCCCGCACGCCTCGTCCGGCGCGCGCGGCCTGATCGAGGCTGGGCTGGGCATCGTCCCCGACCACGCGGAATTCAAGCCGCTGCGCGAAGCCTTCCTCAAGCATTACACAGAGGACTTCTGCGTCGACACGCGCCTTTTCCCGGGCGTCGACGCACTGCTCGCCGCCCTCGAGGCGCGCGGCCTGCGCTGGGGCATCGTCACCAACAAGTCGACCAGCCTGACCCGGATGGTCGTGAAGGCACTCAGCCTGGACCGGCGCGCCGCCTGCGTGGTCTGCGGCGACACGACGCCGCATCTCAAGCCGAATCCCGCCTCCCTGCTGCACGCGGCGCGGGAACTCGCGCTTGCGCCGGAGCATTGCGTCTACCTCGGCGACGACCTGCGCGACATCCAGGCCGCGCGCTCCGCCGGCATGCGCTCGGTGGCCGTCGAATGGGGCTACGGCGAAGGACTCGCTGGCTGGCGCGCCGACACCATCATCGCGAGGCCGCAGGACTTGTTAAAGAACCTCTGAATCCCCATGTGGGATAATGCGTTCTTACTGATCGAAACGGGGGCGACCTGGTTTCGACGCAGGTATTGAAGCAGCACAGGGCATGCCGAGGACCAGAGCCCTCGTAAATCCATCTGGAAACACTTTAAACGCCAACGACGAGCGTTTCGCTCTCGCGGCCTAATACCCGCGAGACGCTGCACTGACCTGCTGATGGGTCAGGCCTCCTAAAAGAGGTGCAGCGTCATTTTCATCAGCCTCTCTCCGGGGCTTGGCCGCTTGGCCCCGGGGATCCGTCGAAGCGGCTAGCCGCGGATCA
>Ga0315910_10003333_pt1 | contig 13710 bp, 12 predicted proteins | sample EdamamesoilMG_FD_204470 | JGI IMG/M metagenome (GOLD analysis project Ga0315910, IMG submission 204470) | Garden soil microbial communities collected in Santa Monica, California, United States - Edamame soil | ecosystem: Environmental > Terrestrial > Soil > Garden | place: USA: California...
GACTCGCAGATCGTCGCCGTGCGCGGCGGCGAGTACATCGTGCGGCCCGAAGCGGTGCGGGCTCCCGGCGCGCTCGAGTTCCTGGAGCGGCTCAACGCCGCCGGCTCGGCGGCGTCGTCGCGGCTGGCGGCGCGCTTCGTGCCGGAGAGCGCTGGTGACTACTTCGCGCGGACCACGGCGGCGCTGCCCGGGTACGCCGAGGGCGGCTTCGTCGATGTGGTGGGCGCCGTGTCCGGCATGACCAGCCAGGCAGGCCGTCGCATCGAGGGCGGTGGTTCCGGGGGGGCGACGATCGCGGTGGTCGCCAACGGGCCGGAGCATGCGCGGCAGCTGCTGGGGCGGAACAACCGCGGCGCGATGCGTGATGCGCTGCAGGAGAACGCCGCGACGATCCGGCAGATCGCTTCGCCCAACGCTTACCCGACGGCCCGCGCATGATCACGCCACGCCCTCTCATCGCGGCCGACGTCGGGCTCGGGCCCATCCCCACGGGCGAGACGTTCGGCGTCGGCGACGCGGCGCAGGTCTGGCTGCTCCCGGACCTGATCCGCGCCGAGTGGTCCGACGAGGTCGATCTCACGCCCGCGTGGATGACCGACGTGGACGCGGCGATGAGCAGGGCTGAGACGAGACGGGGCCGGCGCGGCTACCCGGCGCGGCTGCTGGAGCTGACCCTCGCGACCGGCGACGAGCGCGACGTGGCGGGGATGACGGCGCTGCTCCAGCGGTTCGCCCACGCCATCGTCCTGGCGCCGCTCTGGTGCGAGAAGACGGACACGACGACGCTGACGGCGTTCGACGAGCCCTTCGAGGTGGACTGCGACACGAGCGAGCGGCTGTTTGTCGACGGGCAGTGGGTGGCCCTGATCGAGCCGCACGCGCGGGGCTTGGGCCGGGCGGCGCGCTTCGAGCTGCTGCGCATCGAGCCGGGCGGCGTGGAGCCGACGCGGCTGACGGTCAAGCACATCGATCCGAACATCGTGGCGATCAGCCCCCCGTACCCGGTTGGGTCGCGCGTGGTCCCGCTCATGGAGTGCGAGCCGATCCTCGCGCAGAGCATGGGCATGGAGACGGGCGTCGATCTTTCGGGCCGCTTCGCGGTCCGGTCGGTGGGCACCGAGCTGCTCGAGAGTCAGCCGGGGGCGTGGGCCTCGGCGAACACGGCGCCGGCCGGATCCGTGACGTACGACGGGCTCCCGGTGTGGGACATCTGGCCCTCGTGGGGCGAGCTGGCGCTGGGCTCGGGGCGGGACGGCAAGCGGACGGCGATCGGCGATGTGGGCGGCGGTGTGATTCACCTGGTCGGCGATCGCGCGGGGCGCGCCTGGGATCTGGCGTGGAACTTTCACTCCAGGACAGACGCCGGGCGGATGAGGCGATGGTTCGACGGGCGGCGCGGGCGCTGCTTCCCGTTCTGGTTCGTGTCGCCCGAGCGGCCCCTGCTCCCGGCGGCGACACTGACCAGCATCGGCGGCTCGACCACGGTGGACCTGGAGCCCGTCGGCTACCTGCGCTCGATGCGGCCCTTCCCCGGCGGCGGCGCGGCGAACGTCGGCGGCGGCTTCGATCACCTGGCGATCGTGCAGATCGTCAACGGCGTGAGGACGCCGATCATCCGCCGCATCACGAACGTCGCCGAGGTCACGGTCTCGGGCAAGCTGCGCGAGCGGTACACGCTCAACGCGTCGGTGTCGTCCATCCCTGTGGCCTCGATCGACCGCATCGGCTTCGCGCGGCGGGCGCGGTTCGAGGACGACGAGCTGACGGAGCGCTGGCAGACTTCGGAGGTGATGCGCGCCGGGGCGCGCTTCGTCGAGGTGGTGAACGAGAAGACGGTCGAGGTCGGCGTGCCCACAATCGGCGCATCGCCTTGTGGCGGGAGCGGGGACTGCTGCTCCGCCGGCTCGGTCGAGCATTGCTCGGGCTCGCCTCTTCGTGAGGAGCCGCTGATGACACCGGAGCCGGGGAGCGCGGAGGAGTCTGCGTCGAGCCCCGACGGGTTTGTTCTTGGGTCGAGCGACACGCACTTCCACACCCGGGGCTCGGTGCGCATCCTCGCGCGGATCATCGGGCTCGGGCACGACACCAAGATCGTGCGCTACATCAACGCGGAGTGGGATTGCGAGGTTCCATTCACGCCCGCGGACCTGGACGAGGCCAACGTCGTCGAGGTCCTCATCCCCGCGATCTACTGCGTCGAGGCGTCCTACGCGCTGGGCGCGGGGCCGACGACGCCGCCCGCGGGAACCGCGACCGTGCTGCGCGCTTCGATCCTGTGGCAGTACTCCGGCGGGCAGCGCGTCCTGGGCATCACGATCCACGGCCGTACAAACAGCGGCGACGCGACCGACAACTGGCTCCTCGAAGCGTCCATCAACGAGGACGGGGAGAGCAACGTCGGCGGCGCCGCCAGCGGGAGCATCTTCCTGACGCCGGTGTTCGGCGTCCTCTGGGAGACGGCCATCACGCAGCGCGTCGGGCTCACGGGCATGGCGGCGCGGGCGACGCGCCACGACGCCGCGATCGAGATGGACACCACGTTCTCCGTTCACCTGTGCCCCGTGTTCGAGCAGGCGCCCTGACCCCCGGACCCCGGAACCATGCCCGACCCCACCTACCAGAGCGCTCCCGCCGGGCTCCTCGCCACGCTGCTCGTGCTGCGCTGGGGCGACCCGGGCTGGCCCGCGGCGTACTTCACGGGCGAGCCCGAGGGAGGGCAGCTCGCCGTCACCGACTTCGGCTCCGCGATCACGGCGGGGCTGACCTACGCGCCGCTGGAAGCGCTGGAGGTGCGCGTCCGCGAACTTCAGGGCGGCGCCGAGCCGGACTCCTTCAGCGTGCGGCTGCCGGCGCACGTCGAGCCCTTCCGCTCGTGCCTGGACTACGGCGATCCGTCGATCGAGGCCTTCGTCTACGAGTGCGACCCGGCCGACGCCGCGGCGACGCGGCGGCTGATCGTGCGCGGCGAGGCGACGGGCTCGCGCGTGCACGCGTCGGGCGCCCCCGGAGTGGCCGAGATCACGTTCGAGACCATCCGGGCGCGGATGCGCGTGGCGATGGGTTTCGAGATCTCGCCCTACTGTCGCTGGCGGTTCGGGGACACCGAGTGCGGCAAGAACATCGCCGACTACACGTTCGGCGACCGGCTCACCTACGCCTCCGGCCGAACGCTCAAGGCCGCGGTCCTGAACACAGTGCCCAACGTCGGGGGGCTCGATCTCTCGTCCTCGTGGGCGCGGTTCGGGTACGTCGAGCGGGGCGGGCTGCGCATCCCCATCACCGGGCACACGGGCGACACCGTGACGCTCCGCTACGCCGCGCCGCCGCACTGGCTCGATCGCTGGGTCCACTTCGTCGCGGGCTGCCCGAAGGACAAGAACGCCTGCAACGAGAAGTTCGCCAACGGCGAGCGCTTCAGCGGGATCGGCGTCGCTACGCCCACCTACTCCACCATCGTCGGGAGCGGCCCCTCATGACGCTCCAACTCGTCCGCTCCACCTGGCGCTGGCTGATCGACTCGGACGACGACGCCGCGGCCGTCGATCGCGAGGCGATGCGCTGGGCGGGCACGCCTCACCGCGCGGGCCAGGCGACCCCCGGAAGAGACGGCGGTGTGGACTGCATCCACTTCGCCGCCGAGATGCTCGAAGCCCTGTACGCCGAGCTGGCGCCGACCTTCACGCTGCCCGATGTCGGGCCGCTGCCCCGGCTCGCCCAGGACTCCGGCGTGCACGACCTGCGCAAGGCCGCGGAGTCGCCCCTGTGGTTCAAGAGGCGGTTTCCGAACGAGCGCATCCGCGTGCCCTCGGCGATCGACCTGATCGGCGTCGCGCGGCCCGGCGATGTGTTCATGGTGCGGCTCAGCGAGAAGGGGCGGGCGAACCACGCGGGCATCGTCGCGGGCAACGGCCGGGCGGTCTGGCACGCGGGCCGGGAGGGCGTCGTCCTCCACGCCCTCGGCGACCTGGCGTTCGCGCGGCGCGTGGCGCGCGTCTACCGCGTTCTGGCCCCGGACGACGGAGGGTCGCGCTGATGGAGACCGTCGCGGGCGTTGCGGCGAGCATCGGGCTCGGGCTGCTGGGCAAGCTCTTTGGCTCCAGCGGGCGCGCGCCGCCAGCGATCGGCTTCGACGAGCAGCCGACGACGGTGAGCCAGCGGGGCTCGTACATCCCGATCATCGTGGGGCGCGTCATGGTCCCGCCGGCGCGCGTCTACGCTGGCGCCCGCGCGTCGCGCAAGGTGGGCAGCGGGAAGGGGCCCGACGGTGGCGGATCGCAACGCATCTACCGCGAGGCGGGCTGGGACATCATCGGGGTCGGGCCGGGGACCAAGCTGCACGCGATCCTCGCGAGCGACATCAAGATCTACGAGGGCCCGCTCCTGGCGAGCGGCGCCGCTTCGGGCACGACCTTCACGACGATCGCGCCGCACGCGGGCACGGGCTACATCCACTGGGGCGAAACCGACCAGCCGGTGAACACGCGCCTCGGCGCGGGGACGGGCACGGGCACGGCGGGCGCCGGTGTGACCAGCCGCTGGCCGCGGATGTGGTACGTCGACTGGCGGTCGCTGGAGATCGGCGGCAGCCCTGTGTGGCCGAACCTCCTCTTCGACGCCGAGATGCGGCACGACGCGGGAATCGTCGACGCCCCGGCGTGGATCGAGGAGAGTTCACTCGGCGCCGGCGACGACGGCAACAACGCCGCGCACGCCATGCTCTCGCTCATGACCGAGCGCTTCCCGCTGGGCATGGGCATCCCGTGCCCGCGCGTCTGGTGCGCCTGCTTCAACGAACTGGCGGTCGCGGTGGGAGACGGTGTCGGGGGCGAACGCCTCCCCGTGAACTTCGCCGTGGAGACGGCGGCGGAGGGCGTCGAGGTCATCGCGCGGATGCTGATCGACCTGGGCGCGATGATGCCGGAGACGGGCGCACGACTCGCGCCCCGCCTGCTCCGTCGGACGGCGGACGACATGCTCGGCGGGCTGCCTGTGCTGACGAGGGACGCCATCGGGCCCGGGCCCGCCGAACGGGAACGCGCCCACCCGCCGCTGGAAGCCGACCGCGTCACCTACGTGTTCCGGGACCGGAAGATCAACTACCGCGAGCAGCCGATCGAGGTCGACGACGACGGCGCGGTGTCGGGGACGGGGCGCGTCCGCCCGCGGCGCCAGGCGATCACCACGATCACCGACGCCGCCACGGCGCGGCGGTGCGCCGATCGGCGCGCCGACGAAGACCTGGCGCCGAAGCGGCCGATCAAGCTGGGCGCCTCCCGCGCGGCGGTGGACCTGCTGCCCGGCCAGCAGTTCATCCTCCGCGAGCTGGGGCAGCCGGACCGGCTCTGCGTGGTGAACTCGACGACGCGCCGGCCCGGTCGGCACTTCGCCGAGATCAACGCGGTCGAGATGCTCTACGGCGGCGAAGTCTCCGGCGCGCCGCCGGAGGTCCCGCCCGATCCGCCGGGCTCTGGCGTTGTCGAGGCCGACCTGATCTTCGAGCCACAGGAGCTTCCCCACGCGATCGTCCGCTCGGACGACATCCGCGTCGCGGTCCTCCGCGTGCGGGCGGACGCCACGATCGTCGGGGCGCGGATCATCGGATCGGCGACGGGGTCGACATACCAGGAGGTGGGGGACGAGCCGGGCTACTGCTTCGGCGGCACGCTCGCCGCCGACGTCGACGCGGGACGCACCATCATCGGGCGCGCCGGGGACGGTCCGGTCATCGACGCTTACAACGACGACATCGGCGAGGCCGAGGACCTCTCCGACGCCGCGCTTCTGAACGACTGGCTTTCGGGGCGGCAGCTGTGCATCGTGGGGACGGGCGCCGACGCGGAGGTGTGGTTCGTTCGCTCGCTCACGAGCGTCGGCGGTGGGCAGCACCGGCTCAACGAGGTCATCCGGGGCCGGATGGACACGGACCAGAAGGACTGGCCCGCGGGCACGCCGGTGCTGTTCTTCGGGCCGCTGGCGACGGCGCGGGTGACCCCGCTCGCGAGCCCGGCGCTCTTCCAGCGTGGGCTCACGCCGTCGATCAAGGCGCTGCCTCGGAACGGCGCCATAGAGATCGACCCGGCCGACGTGACTGCGGAGACGGTCGAGATCGTGGGGCGGGCGGCGCGGCCCTTGCCCGTGTTCAACCTCCGCGCCAACGGCGAGCCCCACGGCTCGGCGACGTATCCGGCGGCGGGCGACATCGACTTCACGTGGAACTACCGCGTGCGGGACGGGCTCGGCGCGGGAGCGGGCGAGGCGCCGTCGGGAGCTGTCGGCGCTGCACCGAGGCCATCGCGCGAAGGGCCGTTCGAGGTGGAGATCTGGACGAGCGGCACGCTGAAGCGGACGCTGACCCTGAACTCCGACGCGACGGACACCACCGGCGTCTCTTACGAGAACGCCGACAACGCCAGCGACCACTCCGGCACGCCCGCGGCGCTGGTCGAGGCACGCGTCTACCACACCCGGGGCACGTACCGCTCGCGGGTCCGAACGATCGAGGTCACCAAGGTCTGAGGAGCGCCGTCATGATCGACGAAACGAAGAACCCGCTGGGGCTGCTGAACGTCGAGGGGCTGGGGGTCGGATGGGACGCGACCCACCAGTCGAACGTGGAACTCCTGGCGCCGATGGAGCGGCTGTGGTTCAACGAGGGGCTGAGGTTGGAGTGCAAAGCGGGCGTGGTGGAGGTGAAGGTCCCGCTCCAGGTGCCGAGCTTCACGGTCTCAGGGGTGCCATCGGCGAGCCCCGCGGCTCAGCTGATCTACGTCAGCGACGAGGGGGGCGGGGCGGTGTTGGCGTTCAGCGACGGGACGAACTGGCGGCGGGTGACGGACCGGGTGGTGGTCTCGTAAGGGCGCCGGGGGCAGGTTTCGAGAGAGTCAGCGCGACTAGAACGGAGGGTCGAAAGATTGCGCACTATGGTTGGCGAGATTGCGCGTTAGAACACCACGGGGACGGTCCGGTACCATCCGCACCTTCCAGATCCGCACGCGCCGACCCCGGAGAACAGCCCAATGCCCCAGCGGAAGACCTTTGTGAGAACGCTCGCCATCGTGTGCGGCGCTAGCGCCGTCTCGGCGCTCGTCGGCTGCACCGGCGCGGGCCCCGCTTCGAGCGGCAACCCCGCGGGCAGCGCGATCGTCGCGATCTCCGATGGCGATCTGGTGGGAACGGTCTTCGCGGATGGTCTGCTGTGGGGTCGCGACGGCGATGCGTCGCGCCAGGAGCGTGATCTGTTCACGGTGATTGCGCTGCCCCTGCCGGAACCCGGCGAAGACGGCGCGACGGCGCGGTTCGCGCAGATCGAGGTGTCGAACTCGGTGCTGGGGGCGCCGCGTTCGGTGGCGCTGAGCCGCGATGGGCGCACGGCGGTGGTCGTCGCGACGCGCGGGCGCGCGACGTCGGCGGCCCGGGAGATCCGCGACCTGCCCGGTGCGGGCCTGGTCTCGGTCGTTGACCTGAGCGATCCGTTCTCGCCCCGTGTCCGCGGGCAACTGGATCTGGGGCGCGGCGTGACGACGATCTCGCTGCACCCGGCCGGCGATCTGCTCGCGGCGCTCCGCAACACCGCGGATGGATTGACGATCGACTTCGTCGAGATCGGCTCCGGCGATCCGCGCCTGGCGCAGTCGATCGCCCTGCGCAACATCGAGCCTGGCGCCGGCGTCGGCGGGGGAACAGTGGCGTTCTCACCCGCCGGCGATGCGCTCGCCGTGACCGTGCTCGGTCATGACGCCGTGGCGTTCTACAACTTCGAGCGCACGGCCGAGGGGCTGAGTCTGTGGCCCTCGGGCGAGCCGGTCCGTGTCGGCAACTTCCCGTACGTCGGGTCTTGGACACCCAACGGCTGGTTCTTCGTGACCGCTGATCTGATGTGGGGCGACGCGTCCACCCACGACATCGAGAACGCGCCGCAGGGCTCCGTCAGCGTGGTGCGCTACGCGGGGACGTCCGCGAGCCACGCGCACGTGGTCTCGGCGTTCGTTGGGCAGAGCCCGGAAGGGCTGGCCATCAGCCCGCGCGGCGACCTGATCGCGACGGGCAACATCGGCATGTCGTTCCTCTACGAGGACGACGCCCGCTACACGCGGGGCGGCAGCATCACGCTGCTGACTCTCAATTCCGAGACCGGCGAGCTGCGCGCGGTGGACGAGGCGCCGGCGGGCGCGGCGCCCCAGGGGCTGACGTTCGACGCCTCGGGAGCGCATCTGCTCGCTAACGACTTCGAGGGCGGCGCGGTGCAGGTCTGGCGCGTGAACCGCGGCGAACATCCGGAGCTGGAGTTCACCGGGGTGCGCGTCGGCGTCGGGCGTGGCGCGCACGCGGTGCTGCTACTGCCTTGATCGCGATCAGGCGTGGCCCGAGCCCAGTCGTCGGGCGTCGGCCTCGGCCTCGATCGCGTGGACGGCCAGCTCGGCGTACCCCACGGCGATGGGCTCGCCCAGGAAGGGATGGAACTCCCGGCGCGCGTCCAGGATGCGCGCGTGGCACGCCTCCGCATCGCCCCGCGCCCCGATGCGCGTCTCGAACTCGACGAAGCGGCCGAGGGGGCCCAGGTCGTCGATGTTCACTCGAAGCCCGTTCCGCCACCACGTGCGCCGGCGCTTTTCGATCGTCACCCAAGCCGGCAGCGGCGCGGTCCCGAAGCGTTCTCGGGCCGCGGCCTCGCTGTAGCAGGTCGCCGAACAGAGCCGGGGCTTGGCGACATGCCGTCGGGTGTAGAACAGCCACTCGGGCGGGCCGTCGTGGTGCTCGCGTCGGAGCAGGCGTGCGTCGGGGATTCGGAAGTAGGTGTCGCGCTGGCCGAGTTCGGCGATGAACGTGGCGCCGCGTCGCCGGAGGATGGACTCCAGCAAAGTCACGTCGCGGACCTCGCTCTTGCACTCGACCGTCTTCATGGGCGGTGGAAGTGTGTGCCGGAAGCGCCGTGCGGCAAGGTCCGATTGCGTCGAACTTGAAGCGCTCGGCGCGAACGCCCGTGCGGGAGCGTGTGGGGCCCGCTTATCGGTCCGGGGTGGATCGAGAATCCGGTGGAAGGGCGCGGAGCAGCGCCGCCTCGTCCCAGACTTCGACACCCAGTTCGCGGGCTTTGTCGAGTTTGGAGCCGGCGCTCTCGCCGGCGATGACCAGATCGGTCTTCTTCGAGACCGAGCCGGTAACCTTGGCGCCCAGCGATTCGAGAACTTCCTTCAGCGCTTCGCGTTCGAAGGATTCGAGTGTTCCGGTGAGGACGATGGTCTTGCCCGTGAAGGGGCCTGCCGCCGCGGACGGCGCTTTGTATTCGCGAGAGGTCAGGTCGACTCCGACCTTTGCAAGCGCCGCGAACGCGTGACGGCCGGCTTCGCTCTGCAGGTACTCGCGGACGACGTGGGCACGAACTTCGCCGAACCCCTCGACCTCGGCGAGCTGGTCTTCGCTCGCGCTCATGAGGGCGTGGATGTCGGGGAAGGCGCGGGCGAGGTTCTTGGCGTTGGAGGCGCCGACGTGGCGGATGCCCATGGAGCCGACAACGCGGGCCATGCCCCGGGACTTGGCCGTCTCGGCGCCGGCGAGCAGGTTGTCCACCTTCTTCTCGCCCATGCGATCGAGCGTGAGCAGCGCATCGCGGTGGTTGTGGAGCAGGAAAATGTCGGCGAAACGGGCGAGCGGGATGTCGGACTCGGCGCGGATCTGGTCGATTGTTTTCTCACCGAGGCCATCGATGTCCATCTGCGTGCGCCCGGCGAACCACACGAGCTTTTCGCGGATCTGCGCGGGGCACTCCGGATTGACACAGCGGCGCGCGGTCTCGCGCCCGTCTTCTTCCTCGATCTCCACCGGCCCCTTGCAGATCGGGCACTCTTCCGGCGGAGCGATGGGCTTGGAAGATCGAGATCGCTTGTTGTCGGGCGCCGGGCCCAGGACCTGCGGGATGATCTCGCCGGCTTTCTCCACGATCACAAGGTCATCGACGCGGATGTCGCGCTCTGCGACGAGGCCGAAGTTGTGCAGACTCGCGTGACGGACGGTGGTGCCAGCGAGCAGCACGGGCTCCATGACGGCCCGGGGCGTGATCTTGCCGGTCTTACCCACCTGATAGTCGACCTGCAGCAGCCGGGTGGACTTGCGCTCGGCGGGGTACTTGTACGCGATGCACCAGCGCGGGCTTTTGGAGGTCTTTCCCAGATGCTCCTGGAGTTCGAAGCTGTCCACGCGGACGACGACGCCGTCGATCGCGTAGGGCATCGCGGCCCGGCGCTTGTCGAACTCCGCAATGTAGGCCAGCGCCTCGTCGGCGTCGGCGCAGGTGCGCCAGCCGTCGTTGACGGGCAGCCCCAATTTCGGCAGCTTCGACATCAACGCGCTGTGGGATGGCGCCCAATCACCCGGCACGACCTCGCCGCGGCCGTGCGCCACAAATCCCAGGCGGCGGGCGGCGACCTTCTTCGGATCCAACTGCTTCAGCGTTCCGGCGCAGGCGTTCCGAGGATTCATGAACGGCTCTTCGTCCGCGGCTTCGCGTTCGGCGTTGATGCGCTCGAACTCCTTGTTGGGAATGAACACCTCGCCCCGCACTTCGAGGACCGGCGGAATGTCGTCGCCGGAGAGCCGAAGCGGCAGCGCGCGGATCGTGCGAGCGTTCTCCGTGATGTCGTCGCCTTTTTCGCCGTCTCCCCGGGTCAGGGTGTGGATCAGTTCGCCCTGCTCGTAGCGCACCGAGACCGCGACGCCGTCGATCTTGGGGTCGCAAACGAACGCCGCCTTGGCGCCGAACAACGATCCGGCGTCCTCGCCCGCGGCTTTCTGGATGCGCGCGGCCCAGGCGCGGACGTCCTCCGCGCTATAGGAGTTCTCGATGCTCAACATCGGGACCGCGTGGGCCACGGTTCGGAATCGGTCGATCGGCTGGCCGCCGATGCGCCGGGTGGGGCTGGTGGGGTCGTCGAACTCGGGGTGGGCCGCCTCGAGCGACGCCAACTCGGCGAGTTTCTCGTCGAACTCCCGATCCGTCATGAAAGGGCGGTTCTCGAGGTAGTAAGCGCGGTTGGCGCGATCCAACTCCGATCGGAGGGACTCGATCCGCTTCCGGGCTGTCGCTGCGCTCCGTTCGCTCACGACGGTATGGTAAGGAACCTATGACCGCCCGCCTCATCGACGGCAAAGCACTCGCCGCGAGCCACCGCGCCGCCATCGCGGACAGGGTCCGCGCGCTCCGGGCCAAGGGGCGCGCGCCCCGGCTGGACGCCGTCATCGCGGCGGAGCCCAACACGGCTTCCTACGTGTACGCCGAGAATCAGGGACGCACCTGCGCCGAGTTGTCGATCGATCACCGCCTGCACCGCCTGCCGCCGGACGCGACGTACGACGATGTCGCCGGGCGCGTGCTGCTGCTTAGCGCCGACGACACGGTCAGCGGCATCATGGTGCACCTTCCCCTGCCCGACGGGGTAGACGCCTACCGCATCCAGAGCATGATCGATCCCGCCAAGGACGTCGAGGGTGTGAACCCCGCGAACATCGGGAACATCGTCTATGGGCGCTCGTCGCTGGTGCCCTGCACCGCGCTGGCGACGCTCCGGATGATCGAGTCCACCGGCGTCGAGCTGCGGGGCAAGACCTGCGTGGTGGTGGGGGCCTCCAATATCGTCGGCAAGCCCATCGCCGTGCTGCTGATGCGCCACGACGCCACCGTCATCTCGTGCAACAAGCACACGCAGGACCTGCCGGCGTTGACGAGGCGGGCGGACGTGCTGGTCGCCGCGGCCGGTGTTCCGGGCCTGATCCGGGCGGACATGATCAAACCCGGGGCCACCGTGGTGGACGTGGGCACGACGCGGGTGGCGGGCCCGGACGGCAAGTCCCGGACGGTGGGCGACGTGGCCTTTGACGAGGTGCGGGAAGTCGCGGGCTGGCTGAGCCCGGTTCCCGGGGGCGTGGGCCCCATGACGATCGCGATGCTGCTTGAGAACGTCGTGGCGGCCTCCGAGCGATGACCCCCTAGCCCGAACGATCCCCTGCCCTGCGCTTTGACCCGGGCCCCCGGGCACGCTTGAATACCCCGTGACCTCGAGCAACGGAGACTCCATGCTGCAATTGGCGCTCGGCATGCCTCAGGGCTGGGAATGGCTCATCATCTTCGCCATTCTGCTTCTGCTGTTCGGCAAGCGGCTGCCCGAAGTGGGCCGCAGTCTCGGCAAGGGCATCACGGAGTTTCGCAAGGGCGTGAAGAGCGTCTATGACGAGGTCGACACCGACCCGATGAAGCCCCGGGCTCCCGCGCCGCCTCCGGCCGATGCCCGCACGTTGCCCCAGCAGGGCCCGTCGATGTCCGCGGCCACTTCCGCGACGTCCGAATCCACGCCGGCCTGATTCACATCTCGCGGATGATCTGACCCAGCGCCTCGGCGCTGTCCGCAGCGATCTGCGCGATCAGCGCGCCCGGACCGGTCGCGGCCGTGCCGGCGCCCGCGTCGGCGTTGTGGAGCATGGTTTCGGCGTGCATTCGCGCCTCGACGGTTCCTTGCCGGCGCCAGAGATCGAGGAACACGTGGATCGCCCAAGGGCGGTTGGTCGCGTTGTCGGGCTGGATGTGCTCGAGGTGCCAGTCCGCGGCGCCGAGGGCGCGGGCGGTCCAGTCGGTTCGGGATCGACCCCGGCCCAGCCACCAGAGCGCGTGGATGCTCGCCAGGTCCGCTTCCGTCCAGGCCTCGATGGTCCGGTAGGAGGAGCGCGGAGCGATGGGCGACCGCATTTCTGACGCTGCAAGCTCTACAGGCGCCGCCTCGTCGGTCAGCGCGGCCCAGAGGGCGACATCGGGGGCGGCGCCTGACCGGAGTGGGGGGGCGGCGGTGGAACTCCGCCATGCAAAGAAAAAGGGCTCGACGGAAAGGTCAGCAAACGCGGGGCCGCGCTGGGCATCGCCGGCGCGGGCGAGCCAGAGCTCGGCCCGGCGGGTCAGGCGGTCGCGCCAGCGCGAGATGTCCTCGATTTCCGGTCCCATGAGAGAGCGCCCAATGTGAAGAGCAAGTTCGAGGAAAAAACGGTCTGGACGCAGAGCGGTCCGGGTTTATAGTCAGGTCATGCCCCGCGTCGGCCCGCACATTGTGGCCCGTCCGGACCGGCTGCACACGCGCCGGTGTCTGTCCTGCGGTTTCGGGGGTCCCGAACTGCAGGGCGATCGGGGCCGCACCGCATTCCGATGCCCCGCCTGCGCCGAGGACCTCTACGCCCGTCCCGCGCGGACGTACTACGAAATGGAAGGGTTCGATGCCGAGCACGCGTCGCTCCGCGCGGCGCCTCCGGCGACGCTTCGCCATCGGCTGCGGCGGGCTCGCACAGGGGTGAATCGCCTGCGCCGGCACTGGCTCGCGCAACTGCTGGGGCGCGGAGTCGTGCTCACCGCCACGCTGGCGCTGCTCGCGCTGGTCATTGTGCTGGCGGGTGAGTTTGCTGCGGCGCCCTGAGCGGGGCCGTATGCTGCCGATTCACGCGGGCGAGAGGCCCGCCAAGCCACACGATCGGAGCGAGCATGTCACTGGACGCCGTGTTGTCGACGCTGAAGAGCCGGGAGAAGGAATCGGTTGCGCGGCTGATCGAGTGGCTGCGCATCCCGAGCGTCAGCACCGATCCAAAGCACGCGCCGGACTGCCGCAAAGCGGCGGAGTGGTGCGCGGAGCAGCTCCGGCTCGCCGGACTCAAGCCGGAGATCCGCGAGACGGGCTCGATGGA
>Ga0315910_10003334_pt1 | contig 13708 bp, 9 predicted proteins | sample EdamamesoilMG_FD_204470 | JGI IMG/M metagenome (GOLD analysis project Ga0315910, IMG submission 204470) | Garden soil microbial communities collected in Santa Monica, California, United States - Edamame soil | ecosystem: Environmental > Terrestrial > Soil > Garden | place: USA: California...
GCGCCGTAGCGCGCACGATCTCCGGCGCGTCAGCATTACGGAGCAGGTCGAGCAGGCGAGTGCGCGCGTCCGCAGTCCAGCGCCGCCCCGCACCGAGCGCCTCGCCGTAGTGCGGCTCGGTCGAGCGCCCGCCGGGATGCCATTCGGCAACGCGCGCAGCGGCCCATTCGCTGGTCTGGTCGGTGTGGCAGTCGTTACATGCGTTCGGGGTCGCCAGCACCGCCGAAAGATCGGGACGCGGCACGCGAAAGCTGTGGTCGCGGCGCGCATCGACCACCATGTAGGTTGCCGCGCGCATGTGGCACGACACGCACGCCGCTCCGGCCGTGCCGGCCTGATGACGATGATGCTCGACGCGGTCGTACTCGCTCGGGAGGTGGCACTGCGCACACACGGCGTTGCCCTCCGCACGGAGCTTCGCGCTATGCGGCTCATGGCAATCGCTGCAGGTCACGCCGACGGCCGCCATGCGACTTTGTAAAAACGAACCGAGCTCGTAGACCTCGCCCTCGATCTGACCGTCCGCATGGTAAAGGCCTGGCTCCAGTAGGGCCGGTCGGTAGCTGTCGAGCAGGGGCTGGCCAGCTACATGTCCGTCGCGAAGCTGCGAGCGGCTCGAGTGGCACTGGCCGCAGACCTCGCTCTCCGCCGACGGACGGCCCGCGGGCACACGCGAAGCAATCGTTCGGCCGGCCTCGAAGAGCCAGCGCCGCTCCGTCACGCCGAGAGCCGGGGTCGCAACCGCGGGGTCTTCGGCGTGCTGTGACCCCGGCCCATGGCACGCCTCGCAGTCGACGTCGATACGGTCGAAACGTGTGGCATAGCCGTCAGCCGCGGGATCGTAACCCTTGACCAGGTTCGTCGAATGGCAGTCTGCACACATCGAATTCCAGCGCTGAAAGGCTCCGGTCCAGTGCAGCGGGTCGCCGCCATCGACCGTGCTATCGGGATACAGGTGAAACCAGCGCTGTCCGCCGTCCGCCGCCGGCCGCGAGTCCCACGCGATGCCGAGCGCTTGCACGCGGCCATCGCCTTGCTCGATCAGATACTGCTGCAGCGGCTCGACGCCGAACGTCCAGCGAACCGCGAATTCGGCCGATTTCCCGTCCGCGCCATCGGTGGTCACGAAGAAGCCGTTGTCGCGCCGAGTGAAGCGCGTCGTGACATCGCCGTAGCGGAATTCGACGTCGCCGAAATCGCCGCGAACGGTCGAGGCGGAGGCGGGCTGCATGGCAAGGTCGTGATGAGAGCCGCGCCACAGCGCGGCCTCCGCCGCGTGACAGGCTGCACAGACGTCGCCGCCGACGAAGTGTTGCGGTGACGTCTCGGTCGGAACCTCGCGCCCCGGGCGCGCATCGACCGCGCCGTCGGCGATAGGGCCCGTATCGCGCCCGCAAGCGGCTAGGACGAGCGCGGCGGCCAGCCATGTCCATCGGGCAGAGCTGCCCGCGTCATGAGGCACTTCGGGCGCTCCCGACATTCGCGTATGCATCCACCGAGGTACGTGCGGCGCGGCGCAGTATAGCGCGCGGTCGTCAGCGCACCGCTGCGCTATTCGCTACGCGGCGATCGTGAAGCGGCGGCTCAGCGCGGCGAAGCGCCTTGGGTCTTTCGGTGTTTTTCCGCTCTTTTCGTTCGGCTTCATGACTTTCGCAGTTGCGCAGCGCTACATCGCTGTCACTTCTGGCCGACCGTCGCGTGCGCGGCGCCGTGCAAAGCGAGAGCGGTATGCGGAACATGATGGCGTGCGGTGTAGCAGTCGCTGCGGCCTTGGCTGCGGCAATGAGCAGCGTCGCACAGCCGCTCGTCGGGCGCGGTGCGCCCCTGCCGCCGCGCGCAGAATCGATAATCGGGCCCGACGGCAAAGGCATGGGATTCGGACCGGGCCTTCCCGACAACGCCGTGCCGATTCTTGCCGCCAAAGACGGCGAAGCGCCGCCGGGCGTGACCCCGCTGCCGCACGACATCTTTACAACCAAGGACTTTTACAAAGACCGTTCGCTATGGACGGACGCGCGCTACTTTCGCTGCAATTCACCGATCGGGCTCGAGGCGCAGTGGGGCGCAACGGAGGCTCCGACGATCGGCGAGAACCCGCCGGCAACGGCGGCTTGGGGATATTGCGACCGCGATTATCCTCGCAAAGACATCGTGAGCCCTTATCCGTTCAAGACGGCGAAGGAGCACTACGAAGCCATGCTGGCCGATGCCGCTGCGCGCGGTGGGCCGACCGCCTACGATCAGGCTACGCTCCCGAACTGGAACGGCACGTATTCGCGCGATGCGAGCAAGCTCGCGACTTGGTATCACGGCAACGTGACGCAGATCCCCACGTACCTCAGCTTGCTGACTCCCGAGTATCAGACGCGCTTCGTGCAGCAGATGTACCACTACGCCGTGACGAACGCGCCGCAATGGCCGGCGTCGTACTGCCAACCCGAAGGGTTCATGCGGCGATTCGCGCAGTATTCGGGGTTTTCGCCGTCGGTGATGATGACGCCCGATCTCGTGCAGATCCTCAACGCGACGGCGGCGAACTTCATCACGCACGTGCAGATCGGGCGGCGCTTCGATGAGAGCGACGCGGTGCCGCGGCTCGGCCCGGCGGTCCCGCGCTGGTACGGCGAGACGATCGGTTTCTGGGACGGCGACGCGCTGGTCACGTGGACATCGAACATCCAGGGCTGGTTTGCGCATGGTGCGTTCGAGTACAGCAGCAAGTTGCAGACCATCGAGGTCTATACGCCGCGCATAAACGAACGCGGCGAGCATGCCGGCATCCTGCACGAAACGACGCTGTATGATCCCGAGGCCCTCGTGGAGCCGGTGCGCATCGTGCACTCCTGGAACAAAACGGGTCGGCTCAACGAAGGCAACCCGTACGTCTACATCGAGTGTCTGCAGTACAACTATCCGGTGAACGGATTCACGACGCCGATCCCTCCGGGAACGACGATCGAGTACACAGTGCCCGACATCTACGGACGGCCTTGGGCGCGCATCTGGGAGCGTTATCACGAGACGGGCATGGATCCGCCGCAACCCCAAGCCTTGTTCGGCTTCGACTGAGGAGCGCCATCGAATGACAAACCGTTGGCTCATGAGCGTGCTTGGTGCGGCAGCCGTCGTGGTCGTCGTCGCGATCGGCGCGCGTGCGGCCCACGCGCATCACTCGTTCGCGATGTACGACGAAAAGAAGGTCTACGTTTTTACCGGTGTCGTGACGCGCATTAGCCCCGACGCAAACCATCTCCAGATATTTTTTTCGCCACTCGACGACGCTCGCAAAACGGTCGTGCGCGACGCAGCCGGGCAGCCCGTCCTTTGGGGCGTCGAGCTTCGTGCCGCCAGCCAGGTCGCGCGGGAGGGCGTGACGGTGGATACGTTTCCTCCCGGCACCATTTTCAGCATCGGCTTGCATCCATTGCGCAACGGCCTGCCGGCCGGCGGCCGCGGCAAGTCTGGCCTCTTCAAATGCCCGCCGCGAACCCCTCCCGCGCCTGGTAAGCATTGCGACAGCGTGGCCGGATCGACTTCACACGGGGACGCCGCATTGCCGCAACCGACCGATGAGTGGAGGCCTTGAAAGCGATCCGGAATTTTCCGCGCGGCGCTCAATTACCCCGCTTCGCGGCGTCAGCGCGCGACTCGCGATAACAATGGCCGGCGATCGGACGGCTCGGCTGCAGCCATGCCCGCCGCCCAGTCGACGATTACCGTGATTGGCCGATCGCTGGCTTCCTCTTCGACGGAGCTGTCGAGCAGGAACTTCGAGCCGTCGGCCGCCGCTGCATAAAGGTCGCGCGCATCGGCCGGATTGCCGGCCACCGCGGAGCGAAACAGTGGCTCCGGCGCGCCGAATGTCATGCCCGCGCTCACGTCGACCGGTACCGCAGTGACCGCGCGGTCCGCAGAAAGATAGAACAGCTCGCGCTGATCGACGCGCCATTGCGGCTGCCCACCACCGCCGCTCGACACGCGCCGCTTGTCGCCGAGCCCAGGATAGCGCTGCACGTAGACTTCGAGTGCGCCCGATTCGTCGGACGCATAGGCGATCCACCTGCCGTCCGGGGAGATGCGCGCCTGCATCTCGTTGGCCGGCGTCGCCAGCAACGGACGGGCGCTGCCGTCGTCCGCTCGCGCAATCCACAGATCGAAGCTGGCGGTTCCGTCGATGCGCGTGTAGACGAACTCTTCGCCATTCGGCGACCAGTCACCCAGCAACTTGATCGAGTCGTCACTGATCAACAGCTGCGGGGGGTCGCTGCCCTCGACGCTGCGGACGAGCAAGTCGAAGCCGTCCCGTGCCGTGAACGCGATGCGGCTTCCGTCGGGCGCCCACAGCGGTGCAATGGCGTCGGTCTCGAGCCGCGCGACTTCGGCGCGTGTGAGGTTCGCGAGCCAGAGCCCGGGATTATTCGTCACCGCGCTCGTTGCGATGAGCGACGTCTGGTCTGGCGAGATACGCGGATTGAAGAGCGTCGTCGGCAGCGGCAACGCGCCGACATTCTGTCCTGCACGGTCGAACCATGCCAGGTTTTGCTTTCTTGCGCCGTGCTGGAACGCAAGCAGATCGCCGGCCGCCGACATCACGTTATCGGCGCCGAGCAATGGCGGCGACACATCGCGCGCCACTACGCTGGCGCGACCGGTGAGCTCGAGGCGCACGTCATCGATCTCTGCCGCGATCAACATATTGTTTTCGACGTAGAGCACGTGCCGAGGAGCCGCGAACGTCGCGGCCGAATCGCCGGCGAGCAGTCGGAAACTCTCGTGCGTGTCGAGATTGCCGACGTAGACGCCGCTTCGCGCGGTATCGAGACTCACGACCTGATACAAAAAGCGCCGGCCGTCGGGCAGAAACTGCGGCCACGCAAAGGCAATATCGCGGGCGTTGCGATCGAGGTTTGCCACCATCTCGATGCGCCCGTCACCGGTCGCCGGAACGGCGTAGAGGCCACTCGGCCAAAGCGCAAACAGGATCGTATCGTCGGGTCCCCACGTGCCGCCGGCGACGACGACGTCGACGTTGGCCACCGCCCGCAATGCTCGGCCTGCGACATCCACTGTCATCAGCTTGCCGTTCGCAAAGAATCCGATGCGGCGGGAGTCCGGCGACCAAAACGGCTTCGCTGCGTCCGCGGTTCCCGGAAGCCGCTCGAGCGCGTTCGATTGCAGCGAACGTACCCATAGCGCGCTACCGCCGGCGCCGTCGTCACGCGCGACGAACGCGAGATAACGGCCGTCGGGCGACAGCACGCCGCCCGAAGCGATGCTGGCGTCGGGCGGGGATGGCTGGGACAACCAGATGGAGCGAGCCGCGACGTCGCGCGAAGGCGGCGGCCAAACCCAAGTAGCCGCGAGCCCGACGACTGCTATGACCGTCGTTACGCCTGCCGAAACCCATTTCAGGCTCGCAAGCCGTCGCACCGGCAAAAGAGCTCCGGCGTCTCTCGCGGTCACCGCGACCGGCTCGCCCACCGCCGGCCCCGCGTGCGACTCGCGTGCTGGCTCTTCGGTTTGCACGACACCAATGAAGCGGTAGCCGCGCCGCGGAACCGTCTCTATGTATTTCGGATGTGCTCGCTCGTCGGCCAGCGCACGGCGCAATGCCGAAATCGCATGCGTCAAGCTGTCGTCCGTGACGACGACACCCGCCCAGATGGCATCGATCAGCTCGTTTTTCTGGATGAGGCGCTGGCGGCGCTCAATCAAATACACGAGCGCATCGAGTGCGCGTGAGGGCAGCGGCGTCGCAGCGGCGCCGCGCAACAGCTTGCGCGCAGCGACGTCGAGTGTGAACTCGTCAAACCTATAGATTCGGCCGGGCGCCGTGCGAATCGAAGCGGCGGTTTCTGAGGAGGGGATAACCACCGGCGTTCTTGGTTTTTCCGGAGTTTTCCGCAGTTTTTCGGGACTTCGGTTCGAGTCTAGCGTACGAATTCCGGTAGCGCCAACCGGCGGCGCGGCGCCTTTGCGCCCGTAAGACGGTCGGTGCCCAGGGGGTAGCTCGATGCGCAAGGTCCTCGGACTCGCTCGCGTAGCAATCGGCTGTCTGGCTTCGCTCGCCGCATGGGTTTCAGCCCAGCCGAACCCGGACTCCGTCGCCGTGGACGGCGACGACATCGGGGGCGTGGTGACGGGCCCGAACGGTCCCGAAGCCGGCGTCTGGGTCATTGCCGAGACCGAGGATCTGCCGACGAAGTTTCGCAAGATCGTGGTCACCGACGACCGCGGCCGGTACCTGCTACCCGATCTGCCGGCCGCCGATTACCTGCTGTGGGTACGCGGCTACGGGCTCGTCGATTCGCCGCGGGTGCGCTCCGCACCCGGGCGCGTCGTCGCCCTTCCTGCCGTCATTGCGCCCGACGCACGCGCCGCGGCGCAGGTCTATCCCGCGAATTACTGGTACTCGCTGATCCAGCTCCCGAACGTCGATCAGTTCCCTGGCACGGGCGTTAACGGCAATGGAATCGAGGCCGGCGTGCTGACTCAGCACCACTGGATCAATACGATCAAGACCGGCTGCAATGTCTGCCACCAGCTCGGCAATCTCGCCACGCGCGCATTTCCGCCGAGCCTCGGCAAGTTCGAATCGTCGTATGACGCGTGGGACCACCGCACGCAGGTCGGCCAAGACGGCACCTCGATGATCAGCGCGATCAATGGGCTCGGGCGTCGCCCTGTGCTGCAGATGTACGCGGATTGGACTGACCGGATCGCCGCCGGCGAGACCCCGCCGATGCCGCCGCGGCCGCAAGGCATCGAACGAAATCTCGTGCTCACGCTGTGGGAGTGGGGCGGGCCCGCGACGTTTGCGCACGACGAGCTGTCGACCGACAAGCGCAACCCGCGCGCCAACGCGAACGGACCGATCTATGCCGTCGACTGGGGTAACGACGGCTTCATCACGCTGGATCCAAACACGAACACGGTGACCGAGGTTCGAATTCCCGTCGTCGACCCGACGACTCCGCCGGGTAAACCGCAGGTCATGCCAAAGCCGTCGCCGTATTGGGGCAGCGAGCCCTATTGGTACGACCCGGCGATTACCAATCACGCGGCGCTCGACAGCAAGGGGCGCGTCTGGATGTCGTCTCGTTTCCGCCGCCCCGAGAATCAGCCGGCCTTCTGCCGCAACCATCCGTCCGCTGCGCTCGCACCGCAAGAGTCGAGCTTTCGGCAGGTGCAGTACTACGACCCCAAGACGAAGACGTTTCATCCCGTCAACATCTGCTTCGACACGCACCACGTGCAATTCGCATCCGATGCCGACGAGACGCTCTACGGCAATGGAGTGTTCAGCGGCGCAATCGGCTGGATCAACACGCGCATCCTCGACGAAACCGGAGACGAGGCGGCGGCGCAGGGTTGGTGTCTGCCGTACTACGACATCGACGGCAACGGCAAGATCGAAGCGGGCGTCGACCGCTATGTGTTCGCGCATCTCGGGCAGCCGAGCGGGCAACTCGCCGGCATGCGGATTCCGGCCGGCGTCATCTACAGCGTGATCGCACACCCGACCGATGGCACCGTCTGGGGCGCCGTGCCCGGGCCGATGCCGGGACGCATCATCCGCGTCGATCCAAAGACCTGCGTCTCCGAGGTTTACGAGCCGCCGTTCAACAACTCCGAGGTCAACGTCACCGGCTACACGCCACGCGGCATCGACGTCGATACCTACGGCGTGATTTGGACGGCGCTCGCCGGCAGCGGACATCTCGCGAGCTTCGACCGCCGCAAGTGCAGAGTGCTGACCGGACCGGCGGCCACGACGGGTCAGCATTGTCCCGAAGGGTGGACGCTGTATCGCACTCCGGGGCCAAGCTTCAAGGGCGCGACCGACGCGATTCCCGTCGATATGCACTATTACAACTTCGTCGACAAGTTCAACACACTCGGCCTCGGCCCGAATGTGCCGCTCGCGAACGGCACGAACTCGGATTCGCTGCTCGCGTTGCTACCCGACGGCCGTTGGGTAGTTCTGCGTGTGCCGTATCCGCTCGGGTTTTTCTCGCGCGGTATGGACGGCCGCATCGACGACCCGAACGGCGGCTGGAAAGGGCGAGCGCTCTACGCGGACTACGGCCAGAACGCCGTATGGCACATCGAGGGCGGCAAAGGAACGCGCAGCTCGCTCGTCAAGTTCCAGTTGCGCCCAGACCCGCTTGCGAAGTAACCGCATGGCCCGGCATTCGTCCCGTTCGTCGCGAATGCTCGTCGCGTTGCTCGGCCTTGCCGCGCTCGGCACCGCGCACGCGCAGCGCGATCTCGCGGGCCATTGGAGCCAACGGTTTCACGAGGATTTACCCGAGCGGGGAGCGGGTCCCGAGATCGGAGATTACACGGGCCTGCCCATCAACGATGCCGCACGTCTGCGCGCAGACAGCTGGGATGCGGCGAAGTGGACGATGCCGGAGCGGCAGTGTGAGCCGCACCCGGCCGATTACGGCCCACGCGGCCCCGCCGCGCTGCGCATCGGCAGCACGGTGGACCCGATCGCGCAAGACGTGATCTCGTGGGACATCACGGTCATGTGGATGCTGCCGCATCGCACGATCTACATGGACGGTCGTCCGCATCCGTCGCCGAACGCTCAGCACAGCTGGCAGGGATTTTCGACGGGGGTGTGGGAAGGCGACATGCTGAAGGTGACGACGACGCATTTGAAAGAAGGCTGGGTGCGCCGCAATGGACTGCCGCGCAGCGACAAAGCGACGCTCGTCGAGTATTTCCTTCGCAACGAAAATTATCTGACGCTCGTTACGGTCGTCATGGATCCCGTCTACCTTACGGAGCCCCTCGTGCGCACGTCCGACTGGGTTCTCGACACCGGGCTGCAGTTGAGCCCGTTCTCGTGCATTCCCGCTATCGAGATCGAGCGCCCGCGCGGCACTGTGCCCCATCACTTGCCGGGAACGAACGCGTTCCTCGAGGAATACTCGCAGCGCCATGGGTTGCCGATCGAAGCGGCACGCGGCGGCGCGCAGACGATGTACCCCGAGTACGTTCCCAAGCTAAGGCGCCTCATCGAAGGTGGAGCGCCATGATTTGCCGTGCTGCGGCGGCCTGCTCGTTAGGCGCTGTCGTACTGTTGGCGTGCGCCGCCGCCCAGCCAACGTCCGCGCAGGCGCAGCTCGAGGTTCTACCGGCGCAGGGCAACGTGCTCATGATCGCCGGGCCCGGCGGCAATACCGCTGTGCAGATCGGCCACGAGGCCGTCGTCGTCGTCGACACGCAGACAGCCGCAGTAAGCGACCAGCTGCTCGCGGCGATCGCCAAGCTCAGCTCGAAGCCGATTCGGCACATCATCAACACGAGCGTCGACGCTGGGCACACGGGCGGCAACGAGGCAGTGTCGCGCGCAGGCAAGTACGTTCGCCTCATCGACACGCTCGATCCGCGCGGCTCGCGCAGCGACGCGGCGATCATCGCGCACGTCAATGTGCTCGGGCGCATGAGCTCGCCCACAGGGACCGACGCGCCGGCCGCGGCCGGAGCCTGGCCGAGCGACACGTATTTCACCGACGATTGGGCGTTGTTCGTCAACGGCGAAGCTTTGCAGCTCATTCACGTTCCGAACGCGCACACCGACGGCGACACCATCGTGTTCTTCCGCCGTTCCGACGTCATCGCCACGGGCGACATCTATGACACGTCGCGCTATCCGCGCTTCGACTCGGAGAAAGGCGGCAGCGTCGCCGGGGTCATCGAAGGCTTGAATCGCATCCTCGACATTGCGATTCCGGGCGAAAACCAGGAGGGAGGAACGGTCGTGATCCCCGGGCATGGGCGGCTCAGCGACGAAACCGAAGTCGCGAACTACCGCGACATGCTCACGATCGTGCGCGATCGCATTGCCGCGATGATCGGAGCCGGCATGACGCTCGAGCAAGTGCAGAGAGCGAAGCCGACGAGCGATTACGACGGGGTCTACGACGAGCCGAACGGCTGGACCGCTGCGATGTTCGTCGCAGCGGTGTACCGCGATCTCAGGGCGGAGAGCCGATGAGTCGCGAGCTCGGCAAAGCGCGCGTGCGCTGCGGGCTCGCAGTGCTGCTCTGGTTTGCAAGCTTTGCCCTGAGCGTGCCGACGCTCGCTCAGCCGCCGCCCGACACGCGCAGCGCGCGGGAACGCGCGCCGGTCGACCTGACCGGTCAATGGGTGGCCGTGGTCGATGAGGATTGGCGTTGGCGCATGGTGACGCCGCCGGTAGGCGATACCTCGAGCCTGCCGCTCAACGCCCGCGCCCGCGCCGCGGCTGCGGCGTGGGATCTCGAACGTGATAAAGCGGAAGGCACTCTCTGCAAGGCATTCGCGGGACCGGGGCTCATGCGCCAACCGACGCGTATTCGCATCGACTGGGAGGATGACGACACGCTGCGGCTCGAGTTCGACGCCGGCAGGCAAGTTCGACGCTTTGAGTTCACGCCGCAGGCGCCCGGCGAGCGCGCGCTGCAGGGGTACTCCGAAGCGCAGTGGTTTCGCCAGACGCAGTCGCGCGGGGTGTTCGGTCAGCGCACGCCGCCCGAGCGCGGCTCGCTCGTCGTGCGCACGACGCAGCTCGCGGGCGGCTATCTGCGCCCGAACGGCGTGCCGTTCAGCGAGCGCACGACGATGAAGGAGTTCTTCAACACCTTCACACTTCCCGGCGATGCCGGCGCTTGGCTCATCCTAACGATGGTGGTCGACGATCCCGAGTATCTGACGACGGAGCTCGTCGTGAGCTCGCAATTCAAGAAAGAAGCGAGCCGAGCCGGGTGGAATCCGCGCCCTTGCGACATCGCACCGCCGCTCCGCGCCCCGGCGCCGACCCCCGCGGACCCGTTTGCCGCGGCGGCCGCTCGACCCTAGCCAGCATCCGACCACGGCAGGCCTGAAACGGTACTGCCGTTCAAGGGTCTTGCGCATCGGGCGCGAGTCGAGGATTCTCTTGCGCCGCAATTCGATCTGTAGGCGACCCGATTTCGATGACTGATTTGCCCGTCCTCATCGCCGGTGGTGGAATCGGCGGACTCAGCGTCGCCCTAACACTGCAGCAGATCGGCGTGCCGTCCCTCGTGCTCGAGGCCGTCGGCGAGCTGAAGCCTTTCGGCGTAGGGATCAATCTCCAGCCCAACGCGGTCCGCGAGCTCTACGAGCTCGGCATCGGCCCGGACCGGTTGGACGCCATCGGGCTGCCGGCGCGCGAGTGGGCGCTCGTGGGCCTGAACGGCAAAGACGTCTACTCCGAGCCTCGCGGCCTACTCGCCGGTTATAGATGGCCGCAGTACGCCGTGCATCGCGGTCTCTTGCAGATGCTGCTCCACGATACGGCGGTCGAGCGCCTCGGCTCCGCGGCCGTGCTCACTGGACATCGCGTCGTCGGATATCGCAACGAGGCCGATCACGTCGCGGTGGTCGTTCGCACTCGCAGCGGAACGAACACGGAGCTGCGCGCCAAGCTCTTGATCGGCGCCGACGGGCTGCACTCGGCCGTCAGGGCGCAGATGCATCCGACGCAGCCGCCGATCCATTGGGGCGGCGCGATCATGTGGCGCGGCATGACCCCGGGTATGCCGATTCGCAGCGGTGCGTCGTTCGTCGGTCTCGGCACGCACCGCCATCGCGTCGTCTTCTATCCGATCTCGCCACCCGACCCGGCAACGGGCCTCGCGACGATCAACTGGATCGCCGAGATCACGGTCGACAACTCGCAGGGCCTGCGCGACGGGGACTGGAACAAGAGGGTCCCGATCGACTCCTTCATCCATCACTTCGACGGGTGGAAATACGATTGGCTCGACGTGCCCGCGATGCTGCGCGGTGCCGAAGAAGTGTTCGAGTATCCGATGATCGATCGTGATCCAGTGCCGACATGGGTCGACGGCCGCGTCGTGCTGCTCGGCGACGCGGCGCACGTCATGTACCCGACCGGCTCGAACGGCGCGAGCCAAGCAATCGTCGACGCGCGCGTGCTCGGCGCGGCGATGATCGAGCACGGCGTCACGATCGAGGCGCTGCAGGCTTACAACCGGAAGCTGTGCGCGGAGATCTCCTCGGTCGTGCTGCGCAACCGCGGCGCTGGTCCGTTCGGGCTGCTGAATCTGCTCGACGAGCGCTGCGGCGGCGTCTTCGACGATATCGACGCCGTCATCCCACCGCAGGAACGCGACGAGTTCATGAGCCGCTACCGCGCCGCCGCCGGTTTCGCCAAAGACCGGCTGAACGCGGCCCCGGCGACCATCGCACCCGGTGCGAAGGTCGCCGCGACCTAGGCTGCTCGCGGCTCAGGGCAGGGCTCGAGAGGCGACCTGCCAGCCCGCGTCCTTGCAGATCGCGCAATTATCGCCGACAAAGTAGCCGCGGCCTGCGGCGCTCTTGTCCCCTTGCAGCTGCCACTTGAGCCACGCGACGGCGACGACGCCGAACGGCCCGCCGTTGTCTTGGTTGTAAGTACCGCCATGGCCGACCGCCGGGTGCACGCCGTAGAAAACCGGAATGCGCGGCGGCATGACCTCGAAATCGCGCTTGCCGTTGGCATACGCGATGTCGGACTCGCCGCCCGTCACGATGATCACGGAGCTATGTAGCCCCGCGTAGATCGCTTTGTTGCGCTCGTCCTCGAACAGGCCACTGTTCCAGATGCCGACCGTCGCGACGCGTGGGTCATTCGACGCTCCGTACGACATCAAGCCGCCGCAGGACATGCCCATCGCGGCAACGTGCTGGACGTCCACCTTGTTATAGAAGCGGCTGGTGCGGTCTTTGCTTTGCGCCTCGAGCCAGTCCATGGCGGCGACGAGAGCCGTGCCGTTCACCATCGTGAAGCGGTCCGCCGGCGGACCGCCACCCGCGGGAGGAGCTCCACCGCCCGGCGGACGTCCGCCGCCACCGGGCGGAGGTCCGCCTGCGCCCGGAGGCGGAGCGCCGGCCGGCCGCGCGATCGGCGGGCCGTCGGCGACGACGACGAAGCCGTGCGATGCGATCTCACTCAAGTATTCGGGGAACGTCAGCCCATTCTTCGCGCAACCGCCTTCGCCCCAGACGAGCACGCCGTGCTTGTCGAGCGAGAGCTCCCGCGGCCGGTAGATCGTGTGGGTCGCGAGCCCGGGATCGTGCTCGATCACGATCGGAAACGGGCCCGTCGGCGGTTTGCCGGCCTGCTTCACTTCGACGGCGGTGAGCGTCGTGATCGCGGCCGGCGCCTGCGTCTGCGCCAATGCCGCAGTCGTAAACCCGCCGAGATGCCCAATAACGAGCGTGAACCCCAGTGATCGTGCTAGACGAATCGACGATTTCATTTTGTTGTTCCCCCAGGTTGTCGATCAGAATCAATTCTGGCGCGTCAACTCTCGCGCCACTAGCCACTCATATAGACGGTCCGTCCACCCATCCACAGGATGGCCGCGCTTCGTCATTCCAAAGCCGGCGCTGATGCCGTCGTAGACGTGGATTTCCGCGGGCTTGCCCGCGGCCTTCCAGGCCGCGAATAACGCGAGGCAGCCGTTCGTCACGTTGAAGTGCGTGGCGCCGACCGCGACGAACAGCGGCGGCGCATTCGCGGGCACGTTGACGTCTTGCAGCGACGGCCCGTAGACGGAGACGAGGAAAGCGGGCGACGCGTCGGGTTTGGCAGCGAGCGCCGTGCCAACGGCAACGCCGCCCCCGGCGGAGAAGCCGATGAGACCGACGCGCTGCGGATCGACGTCCCACTCGTCGGCGCGCG
>Ga0315910_10003335_pt1 | contig 13707 bp, 9 predicted proteins | sample EdamamesoilMG_FD_204470 | JGI IMG/M metagenome (GOLD analysis project Ga0315910, IMG submission 204470) | Garden soil microbial communities collected in Santa Monica, California, United States - Edamame soil | ecosystem: Environmental > Terrestrial > Soil > Garden | place: USA: California...
GCGTCCCCCAGGGACCCGGGGTTGGGGAGGTTGGGCGTGCCTGCCTCGGCATCCAGGGGGAAGCCCGACTGGGTCGGATCGCCGTCCGCGCCCAGCGTCAGGATGGCGGTGTCGCGCCAGGTGTAGGTCACGTCCTGCCCCGCGCCGCGGTTCATCGGGAAGGGGATCAGCGCGGTCCCCTGCGGCGAGCTGAAGATGTCGGACACGGAGACCGAGTACCCCAGGGCGCGGTTGTGGACGACGGTCGGGTTGGAGCCGGCCAGGAAGTTGTCCTCGAAGGCCGCCGGCCCGGGCGGCAGGCCCGAGGTCCCGCCGGTCCCCATGCAGCAGGCCTCGTCCGGCAGGAAGCGGCTGTGGCCGAGGCGGATCTCGAAGAGATCGTAGAAGTCGTTCATCACCAGGCCGCCGACCGGCGACCAGTTGAGGCCGATCACGTCGAGGTTCGTCTTGGTCTCGTCGGTCGGGTGCCAGCCGACGTCGCAGTGGCGCCAGACCGTCTGGAGCTTGGCGCCGAGCTCGGTCAGGGGCACGAAGAACCCGGTCGGGAACGGGACCATGCGCGAGGGCACCAGCCGCGTCCGGTCGACCGGCCAGCCGCCGGTCGCGAAGGCCCGGCCGCGGAGCACCCCGCGGGTCGTCTGCAGGAAGAACTGGCCGCGCAGGTCCGGCCGCCCGTCGCCGACGGCCCCCGGGTCGCCGTTCGGCTCGTACTCGTCGTTCGTGGCGGAATCGAAGCGCAGCACGAGCGCGTCGGTCTCCTGGGTCGCCTCGAGCGGATCGATCGTGAAGGGGATCGGAGCGATCGGATCGAGCAGGGCGCGGCCACCGAGGTCGCGCGCGTCGCCGATGGCGACGTGGAAGGCGCTGGCGTTGCCGTTGACGTGCGCGAAGGCCGGCGTCGCGTCGAAGGTGAAGGTGCGCAGGTCGCCGTCGGCGACGATGCTGCCCACCACCGTGTTCTGGCTGTTCGGCGCGGTGACCGTGCCCGTGGGCTCGTCGTTCACCAGCGTGAAGCCGCGGAAGGGCGAGAGCGTGGACGGGTCCATGGGCTCGCTGAAGCGCACGGCGACCTGCGCCGTGGTCAGCACGCCGTCGCTCGGGAAGGCCGAGGGCTCGGGCTCGGGCAGGAAGGTCACCCAGCAGGCCGGCGACAGGCCGAGCGCGGGATCGTAGGGGGCCTGGTAGAGGCCCAGGTCGACCAGGTCCTCGGGCAGCACGTCGTCCGTCAGGGGATCGCCGTCGTCCACCAGGGGCTCGACCGAGCGCACCAGGAGGTCGATCAGCGTGCTGCCCGTGCGCGTGCCCGCCGCGGTGACCTCGAGGAAGGCGCCGCCGACCTCGATCACGTCCCCCACGCGCGCGTCCGCCTGGCACACGTTCTGGAAGGTGAGGTCGAGCAGGAAGTCGATGCTCTCGGCCCCCACCGGCGTCTGGCTGGTCACGTCGACGGCCCAGGCGCCCACCAGGCGCGGCTGGTCGGCGTCGGCCAGGTAGCCGTTGCTCGCGGCCGGCTCCTGCGAGTTCCCCGAGCGCAGCGCGCGCACGATGTCCATCGTCAGGCGGGTCGGATCGTTGGGCCCGTTCTCGAGGAAGTCGAGGGCCGTGCCCGAGAGGTTGGTGAGCGTCGTGAACTGGCTCGTCCCGATGTCGATCTGGGTCGGGATGCGCACGGACACGTTGGTCGTCTGGGTCGAGGTCTGGCTGGCCGGCAGGCCCGCTGCGTTGGCCACCAGGTTCGAGTCGGCCTCCTCCTGGGCCGAGACCGCCATGTCGATCAGGACGCGCGTCGAGTGGAAGGCGGGACCGATCTGGGCCCCGTGATTCGGGTCGAACAGGAGGCGGGCCTGGAAGGGCGTTGTCGGTGGATAGCCGGCCGCGACCCGCACGTTCTCGGCGAGACGCAGGGTGGCGTCGGAATCGTCGCGCAGGCAGTCGTCGAAGCGCACGACGACGCAGGCGTTGCGCGGCACGAGCGTGAAGGGCGGCGGCGAGCTGCCGTCGTCGTCCTTCGGGAGGGCCAGGGGCAGCGCGCTGGCGCTCTCGAGGCGCTGGACGAAGAGGTCGTCGTCGACCGGGTCGGCCGGATCCGGGCCGAAGGGGTTCGTGATCGTCAGGCGCTCTCGCTGGGTCGCGGGATTGCGGTCCAGGCGGTACCCGAGCGCGGGGTTGGTCGTGAGGGCCGGATCGATCACGTAGTCGCGGAACACGGGCGTCTGGCTGCGCACGCCGAGCGCATCGACGTCGAACACGTCCACCAGGCGCCCCCAGCGCACCTCGGACAGGTGGAAGTCGCTCGCGCTCCCGCTCTGGTTGGGATCGATGAAGTAGGGCGAGCCGTCGGGCTTGGTGGCGAGCTCGCCGGGGATGCCGGACTGTCCTCCGCCCCCGCTCGAGCCACCGCAGGCGGCGAGCAGTACCGGGACGAAGACTGCAACCAGGACGGCGAGCTCGGAACGCGGAGCGTCGACCACGGAGCGGCCGGACGCCGCGGAGAAAGGCGCGTGCATGGGATGTTCTCGAGAACTCGGCGAGTCCCGAATCCCCGCCGGCGACGTGGACCGGACCGGGTGGGGAGACGCAGGGGGCGCACAGGATACAAACGCCATACCGCCTCGGGTCAACGGCCGGGACAGATCCGGGCGCACTTTTTCGCGTCTCGGACAGGCGCGCGCGGGGCCCCGGGCAGGAAGCGTCCGGTGGCCGGGCCGGCCCGGCGCCGCCGGCGTGCGGCTAGCGCTCGCGATCGGTCCGGGTGCGCAGCGGAACCGCCCAGTGCCCGTCCGGCGGCCTAGCGCACGGCCGCCGAGAACCCCAGCGCCATGGCCTGCTGCTCGTCCCGGAAGAACACCAGGTGGTCCGGACGGATCTTGCGGGCCGTGGCCGAGTCGCGCGCGTGGAAGTGGCGCGTGGTCGAGCAGCCGACCAGGCCGATCGGGATCTCGTGCGAGCAGTACCCGCAGGCGGCGCGCAGCGGATCGCGCGAGGTGAGCCGGAAGCCCAGGCGCAGGTGGCGCTTCTCGGTGTGGGTCACGCAGTTCGTGTTCGGGCACGGGTTGACGCCCAGCTCGACCGGGAACATGCGCGGCTCGTTCTCGGGCGGCTGCGCCTCGAGCTCCAGGCGCCCGAGCAGGAAGGCCAGGATCGCCATGCGCACCGGCACGCCGCGCGCGGCCTGCGTGAAGTAGCGGCTGCGCGGATCGTCGTCCAGCTCGGCCGCGATCTCGTCGCGGCGCGGGAGCGGGTGCATCACGATCGCTTCCCTGAGCGGCGCGGCGGCCATCGCGCTGGACGAGAGGCGCATGTAGCGCGCGGACACCTCGGCGTCGCCGTGTCGCTCGGTCTGGGGCCGTGTCATGTAGACCGCGTCGACGCGGTCGACGCGCAGGCGGCTCGCATCGGTGAAGAGCGAGAGCTGGTGCGGCTTCTGGGGCGTGAGGTAGACGGCGTCGGACTCGCGCGCGATGTCGCCCAGGTCGGTGGCGTCGGCGCGCACCGGCTCGGTGCCGTACTCCTCGCGCAGGCGGCGCACGACGTACTCGGGCAGCTCGAGCCCGCGGTGCGGCACGCACACGATGTTGGCCCCGAAGCGCGCCAGGGCGTACACGAAGGAGTGGATCGTGCGGCTGTAGCGCAGGTCGCCCGCCAGGACCACGTCCAGGCCCTCCAGGCGCTCCTTCTCGATCCACAGCGTGTAGAGGTCGCACAGGGTCTGGGTCGGGTGCTCGTGGCTCCCGTCGCCGGCGTTGACGACCGGCACGCGCGAGAACTCGGACGCCAGGCGCGCGGCGCCCTCGCTCGGATGGCGCAGCACGATCAGGTCGGCGTAGGCGCCGCTGACCACGCGCACCGTGTCCGCCAGCGACTCGCCCTTCGCCGCGCTGGAGCTCGACATCTCGGCCGAGGTCACGACGCCCCCCCCCAGGCGCTGCATGGCCGACTCGAAGGAGAGCCGCGTGCGCGTCGAGGGCTCGTAGAACAAGCTCGCGAGGATGCGCCCGCGGCACACCTCCGACCAGCCGCGCAGGTCACCCGCGTACTCCTTGGCCTGCCGGAAGAGCCCGAGGATCTCGGCGGAGGCGAGATCCTCGACGGACACCAGGTGTCGAATCCGGGTCATGCAGCGCGGCGAGCCGCCCGGGTCCCGGGGCGTGCTGCCCGCAGGAACCCGGACGAGTCTATGCGAGTTCAGGCGGGACTTCAATCGAGGCGCGCGCCGGCGGCCAGCCACTCGGCCAGCCGGCGACGCAGCTCGGCGACCGGTGCGCGGGCAAGCACCTCCAGGTGCTCCGGCTCGAACGGCACCGGCGTCCCCCCGGGCCAGGGCTCGCGGGGCACGCCGAGCGCCTCGAGCACCGCCCGCTCGACGGTCGCCCGTGCCTCGTCCGGCGCGGTGAGGGCCGAGAGGCTCGGTTGCGCGCGGCGCTCGCGCGCGGGATCGAGATCCGCCAGGCTGTGCAGGACCAGGAGGTGCGGGAGCGGCGGAGGAACCTCGGGGCTCCCCGCCGGGGCGAGCCAGAGCACGAGCTCGGCCTCGACCCAGCCCGCGCGGGCGAGCGCCTGTCCGGCGCGCTCGACCTGGTCCCCCGGATCGCCGGGTGCGAGCGCGCGCATCCCGGCCGTGTCGTGCAGCTCGACCACGAGCTCGCCCAGGCGCGCGCGCTCGCGCACCACGTCGCGCGTCGTCCCCGGCACGGCGCTGACCACGACGCGCTCGCGCCCCACCAGCAGGTTGAAGAGCGTCGACTTGCCCGCGTTCACGGCGCCGGCCAGCACGACCCGCGGCGGCCGCAGGAGCGCGCGCGCCGCCTGGCCCCGGCGCGCGAGGGCGCGCGCGCCGCGCAGGAGCTCCTCGTCCGCCCCGACGAGCAGGCGCTCCAGCTCGGCCCGCAGGGCCCCCTCGGCCTGGTCCAGGAGGATCCGGGCCCCGCGCTCGCTCACGGACGCCGCGAGGAGCTGCTCGGCCAGCTCCTCGAGGCTCGGCGCGGGCTCGGGCCCGGGGGGGGGAGCCAGGTGGGCGCGCACGCGCTCGACCACCGCCTCGGAGCCGTGCAGGTGTAGCTCCAGGCGCTCATCGGAAGCCACCACGAGCAGGGCCTCGTCCAGGAGGCTCCCGTCGGGCTCGCGCAGCTCGACCCGCGCGAAGTCCCCGGCCGTGGGCAACCGTCCGCCGAGGAGCGGGGCCAGCCGGTGCAAGGCGCCCGGGCCGGCGAGCTCGAGCACCCGGATCGCGCCGCGTCCCGCGGCGGTGAGCTCGCGCAGACGCAGCGCGCTCACGCCGCGCCCTCGCGCGCCTCGGCCGCCCGCAGCGCCGCCAGGAGGCCGCGATGGACCAGATCGGGCACGATCCGCAGGGGCCGAGCGGTGAAGGGCTCGGGCAGCAACAGGTGCGCGCGCGCTCCGCCGGTCAGGAACACCGGCACGGCGCCGAAGCCGGCCTCGGCCGCCAGCTGCTCGACCAGCGCCTGCGCGGCGCCGCGGAAGCCCAGGCCGATCCCGGCCCGGAGCGCCTCGTCCGTGCTGCGTCCGAGGGCCCGCGCGCAGGGCTCGGGCTGGATGCGCGGCAGTCGGGCCGTGCCCTCGGCCAGGGCCGCAGCGAGGAGCGCGGGGCCCGGCGCGATGGCCCCGCCCAGGAAGGCCCGCACCGTGCCCTCGAGCGCCACGGCGTCCACCGTCAGGGCCGTCCCCGCGTCCACCACGATGCAGGAGCCGGCGCACAGCTCGGCCGCCGCCGCGGCGGCATAGAGCCGGTCGAGCCCCACGCCCTCGGGAGGTCGGCAGCGGTTCTCGAGCCCGCTGTCGGGCGCGACGTGGAGGTGCACGCCGGCCGCCTCCAGGGCGCGCTGCACGGCCTCGGTGAGCCCCGTGGAGGCGACGCTGGAGAGCGCAGCGGGCCGCCCGCGAAGGGCCCCGAGCCAGCGCGCGAAGGGGCCGAGGTCGCTGCCCTCGCCCTCGAAGGAGCCGGCGGGCGCAGGCTCCTGCGCGGGGCTCCAGAGCACGGCCTTGAGGCGCGAGTTGCCGAGGTCGACGGTCAGCACGCGAGCATTCTGGCACCGCGCGGCGCGAGGGGGACAGCGGGAGGGGCTGGAGAGGGCGATGCGCGCAGGAAGGCCGGCGCCGCGGATTGCCGGGCGGGCTGACGCCCGCCCGGCGAACCGCGGCGGTCACCCTGACGAGGAATAGCCCATCTGCGATGGGCTAGCGCGGCGAGTGGTACGTGCGCGTGAACTCGCGGCCCTGCTTCTCGAACACGGCGACCCAGGAGCTGGTCGTGTTCGCGTTGGCCTTCACGAAGGCGATCGCATCGTTGACGCTGGTCACCTTGTGGCCGTTGATGCTCTTCAGGACCTCGCCCTCGGTCACGCCCGCGCGGGCCGGGATCGAGTCCGGCCGGACGTAGTTGACCTTGATGCCCTCGGCCTCGCCGTTGCGCGGGTTCTTGTGGGTCTGGTAGCCGATGTCGCGCGAGAGGATGCGCGAGTAGTCGCGGTCGAGCTCCTCCAGGGTCGCCGTGCCCACCTGCCACTCGTTCTTGCGGATCTGCGTGAGCTGCTCGGGATTCCACAGCGGCGCGTCCGGCGCGGCGGCGCCGATCTGCCTGCGCACGGGCGGCGCCTGGATGCCGTCGGGACCGACCAGGACGATGCCGAGGTCGCCGCGCAGGCTCGAGACGTAGGGCGGCGGGGCGACCGTCTCCTCTTGGCGCGCGCCGTCGTCGAAGGCGAAGCGCACGCCCTCGGCCGTGATCGCGGCGACGCGCACGTCGCGGTAGGGATCGAACAGCCGCTCCTCCGGGCGCAGGATCAGGTCCTCGCGCTGGGTGTTGGCGAGGAGCTTCTGGTCGACGAACTTGACGTAGGCCAGGCTCTTCTCGGGCTTGGCCGTGTCGACCTTGATCGCCAGGACCTTGAGCAGCGAGGCCACCGGGACCTTCGGCACCGGGGGCGGCGCGCCGCCATCGGGCTTCTCGACCGGCTTGGGCTTCTCCTTGCCGCTCCAGTCGTAGAGGTTGAAGACGCGCTCGACCAGGCCGTACTCGACGTGGTCGCTCTTCTGCTCGGCCGGCTTCTTGACCGAGTCGAGGACGGCGGAGAGCCGCTCGTCGGAGACCTCGATGGCCAGCTCGTCCCGGTCGCGCAGGAAGCCGTAGACCGAGAAGACCAGCAGGCCCCCCGAGACCAGGGAGCCGACCCAGATCGTGCCCTTCCAGCGCTGGATGTTCATGAGCGGCGGAGGCCCATCGTAGCCTGCGGAGGCCCCGCCAGCCCGTCCGGGGGCGGGGGCGCCGGAGGCCGGAGCCGAGCGGAGGACGACGCGCCGGGCGCGCTTCTTCCGTCGATCCCGGCTATTCGCCGCCGGCCAGGCGCAGCCGACCCGCCCCCTGGGCGCCGGCCTGGGGGTTGCCCTTGCCCTTGCTGAAGCCGCGCAGGGCCAGGAGCAACTCCTCCGGGCGGTCGCTGGCCGCCAGCGCGGTCTCGAGCTCGATCAGGTCCTGCTGGACCAGGAGACGCAGCGACTGGTTGAAGGAGATCAGGCCCTCCTCGTGGCTGGCCTCGACCACGCGCGAGAGCTCGGTCACCTGGCCCTCGTACAGGAGGTCGCGCACGCGCGGCGTCGAGAGCAGGAGCTCGCAGGCCGGCACCATGCCGCGCCCGGACTTGCGCGGCAGGAGACGCATCGACATGACCGCAGCCAGGTTCTCGGCCAGGCGCTGGCGGATCTGGCCGTGACGCTGGACCGGGAAGAAGGACAGGATCCGGTCCACGGTCTGGGGTGCGTTCACCGTGTGCAGGGTGCTCATGACCAGGTGGCCCGTCTCGGTCGCGTCCAGGGCGGCCGCCACCGTCTCCGCGTCGCGCATCTCGCCGATCAGGATGACGTCGGGGCTCTGGCGCAAGGCGTGGCGCAGACCCTCGGCGAAGTCGATGGTGTCGGTGCCGACCTCGCGCTGGCTGATCACGCAGCGGTCCTCGGTGAAGAGCAGCTCCACCGGATCCTCGAGCGTGATGATGTGGCGCTCGGCGTGCGTGTTCATGTACTGGATCATGCCGCCCAGGGCGGTCGACTTGCCCGAGCCCGCGATGCCGGTCACGAGCACGATCCCGCGCTTCTTGAGGGCGATGCGCTCCAGGGCCTGGGTCGGCAGCCCGAGCGTCGAGAGCTGCGGGGCCTCGGTCGAGATGCGCCGCAGCACCACGGCCGGCTCGCCCATCTGCTTGTAGGCATTGAGACGGAAGCGCCCGAGGCCGTCGAGCTGCAGGGCGGTGTCCACCGAGCCGCGCGTCTTCCAGACCGAGAGCTTCTCCTCGCCGCACACGCCGCTCAGGACCTCGAGCAGCGCGCCCGCCGCCGGCACGCGCCCCGGCAGGAAGTGGATGCGCCCGTCGATGCGACAGGAGGGCCGGCCGCCCGCGCGCAGGATCAGGTCGCTCGCGTTCATGCGCACCATCTCCGCCAGCCAGGCCTCGAGCTTGTGGCGCGGAGAGATCGAGGTCTGCAGCAGACCGCCGTCCGCCTCGGAGTTGCGCAGGGCATCGCTCGACCGCGGACCGGCGGGCAGGGGCTCGGGGCCGTTCGAGTTCGGATCGCGAGTCGGGTCGGGGTGCTGCACGCAGGGCTCCGCTGTGGGGACGAGGGACCCTCCCGGAGGGGATGGGACGTCCAGGGAATCGGTGCGGAGGTCGCCTCGCCTTGAGGCCCGAGGCTCCCATCTCCCCCACCCCCCGTCCCGCGCAGCGCCGCAGGCCCGGAAAGAAAGCTCGGAGACCGTGAGGGATCAGAGGGCGCGCGCGGATCGCGCGCTCGGCCGGTCCAGAGCCCCCAGGCCGATGGATGACTGCGGCATACATCGGCCCGGCGGCTCAGAGTCTGTGAAGAAATCCCCCGCCAGCCGAGAGCCAGCCGGATGCGCCGTGGCTAGGCGCGCCGACGACGCGTATTCGCTGCAATACTCGGAGGAGGCGCAACGACGCCACGGCGCATCCGGCTGAGCTCGCAGGCGGCGAGGGATTTTTTCACAGACTCTCAGGCGCGGACCAGGCGGAGGGCGGCCGCCAGGAGCTCGGCCACGCCCGTCCCGGCCACGGCCGAGATGCGCGCCACGGGCCGGAGGGCCTCGCGCTCGAGCTGGCGGGCGCACTCCTCGGCGGCCTCGTCCTCGCACTTCGTCGCCACCAGCAGGCGCGGGCGCGCGGCGAGGGCCGGCGAGTAGCCGGCCAGCTCGCCCTCGACCACGCGCAGGGCCTCGAGCGGCGGCACGCTGGCCTCGGCGGACACGTCGATCAGGTGCAGGAGCACGGCGCAGCGCTCGACGTGCTTCAGGAAGCGATGCCCCAGCCCAGCGCCACCCGCGGCCCCCTCGATCAGCCCGGGCAGATCCGCTACCACCAGGGTCTCGCTGTCCCCCACCGCAGCGATCCCGACCTCCGGGGCCAGGGTGGTGAAGGGATAGTCGGCGATCTTCGGGGTCGCCTGGCTGACCGTCGCCAGGAAGGTCGACTTGCCGGCGTTGGGGAGCCCGACCAGGCCGACTTCGGCGATCAGCTTGAGCTCGAGCCGGATGCGACGCTGCTCGCCCTCGCCGCCGCTCTCCGCGCGGCGCGGGGCCTGCTGCACGGCGCTGGCGAAGCTCTTGTTGCCGCGCCCGCCGCGCCCGCCGGCCGCGACCACGCAGCGGTCCCCATCGCGCACGAGGTCACGCAGCAGGTGCCCGCGCTCGACGTCGTGGATCTGCGTCCCGACCGGCACCTCGACCACGCGGTCCGCACCCTTGGCGCCGCTCCGGTTGCGCGGCCCGCCGGCGCAGCCGTTCTCGGCCTCGTAGAGCGGCCGGCGCCCGACGCGCAGCAGCGAGTTCACGCTCGCGTTCGCGCACAGCACGACGCTGCCGCCGTCACCGCCGGTACCGCCGTCCGGTCCGCCGAAGGGCGCGAACTTCTCGCGCCGGAAGGAGACCGCGCCGTCGCCGCCGCGCCCGCCGCGCACGTGGAGCTCGCACTCGTCGCGGAACACGGCTCGCACTGGCGGGGAGCCCGTGGGCTCCCGCGCCGGATCAGGTGGGGTCGACGTGGACCCGGCCGGACTGGTAGCGCACGCGCCCCTGGATGCGGGCGTAGATCGTGTAGTCGCTGCCCAGGCCCACGTTGTGGCCGGGGTGGATCACGGTCCCGCACTGGCGCACCAGGATCGAGCCCGGCGTGACCAGCTCGCCGCCGTAGCGCTTGACCCCGCGGTACTGCGGGTTCGAGTCGCGCCCGTTCTTGGTGGAGCCGCCGCCCTTCTTGTGTGCCATGTCTAGCTCCTACCCTCGGATGTCGGTGATCTGGACGCGCGTGTAGCCCTCGCGATGCCCCTGCTTCTTGCGCACGTTCTTGCGGCGCTTGAAGCGCATCGAGATCGTCTTGGGCCCGCGGAAGGCCCCCAGGACCTTGCCGGCCACGCTGGCGCCGTCCACGGTCGGCTTGCCGACCTGGACGCGGCCCTCGTTCGAGATCAGGAGGACGCGGTCGAAGGTGACCGTCTGGCCCGTCTCGAGGGCCTGGTTCAGGTCGCAGGCGACGACGTCGCCCACGCGCACGCCGATCTGGCGGCTCCGGTCGGAAATGACGGCGAACACGGCTTGGCTGGCTCCGGGGGTCGGGGAAAAGGGGCGGAGAGTCTAGCCAGGCACCGGGGTCCGGGGCAATGGCGATCCACCTGGAGCGGGAGGCCCGGGCTACCTCCGGCGGCGTCCGCCGGGGCGGACCTCGCGCCCGTCGGCCCGCAGGTAGTGCAGGACGCTGTCCTCGACCTGCTCGGGCACGGAGAGCAGCTTGATCTCGCGCCCCCCACCCTCCTGGAGCTTGGCGAGCTCGCCGTGCAGCTCCTTCTGGAGGTACTCGATCACGTCCGGGTGCGTGCGCACCTCGATCGTGGTGTAGCCCTTGAGGGCCAGGGCCGCCGCCAGGCGGCGCATGATGGCCTGGGCGCGCGAGGAGGCGTTGCGCCGGCGGCCGGAGCCGCGGCAGCGCGGGCAGCTGTCGTAGACCAGCTTCGAGAGCCCGGGGCCGAGGCGCTGGCGCGTCAGCTCGAGCAGCCCGAACTGCGAGATGCGCCCGATCTTGGCGCGCGCACGGTCGGCCTTGAGGGCCTCGCGCACGGCGCGCTCGACCGCCTTGCGGCCCGAGGCGCGCATCATGTCGATGAAGTCGAGCACGATGATCCCGCCCAGGTCGCGCAGGCGGATCTGGCGTGCGATCTCGGGCACGGCCTCGAGGTTGGTCTTGAGCGCGATGTCCTCGAACTCGGCGCCCTCCTCGCGCGTGCGGCCCGAGTTGACGTCGATCGCCACGAGGGCCTCGGTCTGCTCGATCACGATCGAGCCGCCCGAGGGCAGCTCGACGCGCCGCGCGAAGATCTTCTCGAAGTCCTGCTCGACCCCGTGGCTGTGGAACAGCGGCCGCGCGCCGTCGTGCAGGCGCACGCGCTCGATGTGCTCGGGCATCAGGCGCTTGGTGAACTCGACCATGCGCTGGAACACCGGCGCATCGTCGACGATGACGGCCTCGGTCTCGGGCGTGAACAGGTCGCGCATCGTGCGGATGGCGACATCGGACTCCTGGTAGAGCGGGGCCGGGTTGCGGCCGGACCGCAGGCGCTTGGAGAAGTCCTCCCAGGCCAGCAGCAGGTACTCGAGGTCGCGGTGGATCTCGGTCTTCGAGCGCCCGATCCCGGCCGTGCGCACGATGACCCCCATGCCGTCGGGGATGTCCAGCGACTGCAGGATGCGCTTCAGGCGCCGGCGCTCGCGCTCGTCGTCGATCTTGCGGCTCACGCCCGTGCGCTCCAGCGAGGGCATCAGCACCAGGTAGCGGCCCGGGATCGAGATGTAGGTCGTGAGCGTCGGCCCCTTGTCGCCGATCGCGTCCTTGGTGATCTGCACGGCCACCATCTGGCCCTTCTTGAGGAGCTTGTCGATCGGCAGCCTCACGCGCGCGCGGTGTCGCACCAGACGCGGGCGCCGGCCACGGGCCTGACGGCCGCCGCGCGCGGGAGCGCGCTCGCGCTCGTCGGGCGCATCGTCCTCGTCGTCCGGTTCCTCCACCCGCCCGCCGTCCAGTCCCGCGACGGGCTCGTCGTCCTCGTCCTCGCCGGGCGCGTCCACGGCGGCGAGCGCATCGCCATCCTCGCTCAGCTCGGCCTGGGCCGCGGATTCCTCGCCCGGCAGGTCGTGGTCGTGCCCGGGCTCGACGCGGTCCACCTCGTCCTCGTCTTCCTCGTCGGCCCCCGCGTCCACCTCGCTGGCCTTGGCCAGCGGCGTGGAGAGCAGCTTCTCCAGGTTCCACTCCGGGTCGCCGTAGCTCGGCAGGACGTCGGAGGCGTGCAGGAACCCGTTGCGACCCTCGCCGAAGTCGACGAAGGCGGCGCCGATGGCGGACTCGATGTTCACCACGCGCCCGCGGTAGATGTCGTTGACGTAGGAGACGTGCTTCTTGACGGTCATCTGGAGGTCGACGACGCGCCCCTCCTCGACCACCGCCACGCGCTTCTCCTCGGTGTCGCGCGCATTCACGAGGATCACCCGGCGCTTGACCGGACCGGTGCGGCGCGGAGCCTCGCGCTCCTCGTCCTCGTCCTCGTCCTCATCGTCGTCGTCCACCTCGGCATCGCGACGCGACCCGCGGCGGGCCGGCGGCGCGCTGGGCGCGGGCGGTGCCCCGACCAGCACGGCGTCCTCGGGCAGGTCCTCGAGCTCGGGCAGCTCGTCCACGTCGCCGGGGATGAGCTCGATCGAGACGGCACCGTCGGCCTTCTTCTGCCGGCGGCGACGACCGCCCCTCGAGCCACGCTTGCGGCGCCTGCGTCCGTCCGCCAGGCCCAACGGCGAGCCCTCCGGCTCGCGCCGCGCGGCAGCATTCTGCGGTTCCTCGTCCTCGTCGGGGATCGGCGGCTCCACCGGCGCGCCCCGGGTGCCGGCGGGGCTCGCCTCGCCCGCACGGTTGCCCCGGCCACCACGCCGTCCGCGCCGGCGACGGCGCTCTCCGCGTGCCTCCTCTCGCGCGCCGGGGGGCTGGGCCGGCTCGGCCTCGCTGCCTTCCGCGTCGTGCGGCTCGACACCCTCCGGCTCGCGGCCCTCCGCGTCGAAGGCGGCCGGCTCGACCGGGCCGTCCTCGCGCTTCTCGCGCCCGCGGCGGCGGCGCCCACCGCGCCTTCCGCGGCGCCGCCGGCCGCCGCGCTGGGCCGTGCCCGCCGGCGACCCGCCCGCGTCGAGGTTCACGTCTCGGGAATCGCCGGCCGAGACTCCGGGGTCTGAATCAGGGGGAGTGGAAGAGAATTGGGGTTGGAACTCGTGCTCCGAGAGCGGCTCGCTCATGGACTCTCCAGATTGGGAAGAGCCCGCGGGCAGCGCCGGCCTTGCCCCGCTCGGGGGTCGGCGCGCCATCCGCGGACTGGCCGTCGCAGCGCCTGGGATCCAGTCCCGAGGGCGCGCCGGCATGGGTGTTCGACGTGATCATCTCCTGAGCCCGGGGCGAGACGGCCTCGCCCACATCGCTACCTCCCCGACCGATCCGGTCCGGGAGGAGAGACGTACATGCTGGCTTCCGGCCCCCCCCAAGTCGATCGCCAGCCCGGGAAAACGCCCGGCGGGGCGGCGCCAGCCCTCGCGAGCGCTGACCGGCGGGGCGGCGCCGGCCGAGCCGGCTCGCCGGGAGCCGAGGCTCCCGGCGAGCG
>Ga0315910_10003336_pt1 | contig 13706 bp, 11 predicted proteins | sample EdamamesoilMG_FD_204470 | JGI IMG/M metagenome (GOLD analysis project Ga0315910, IMG submission 204470) | Garden soil microbial communities collected in Santa Monica, California, United States - Edamame soil | ecosystem: Environmental > Terrestrial > Soil > Garden | place: USA: California...
GCGCTTAAGCTTTCTGGATAGGGCCTCTTTTTACAACCTTCAAATAAACCTTCAACAAAACTGGAATTAAAACATTTTTAAACTTTGGCTACTTTTACCGGACAGTAATAACCCGAAACTCGAAACTAAAACACCACCTCCACCTCTACCTCCCCGGTTTTCTTCATTTTACTTACCATATCGTTAATCGGGTTTACGCGGAATTTGCGTGAAAGCAGTTCCAGGCTGATGTTTTCCTGTTCGTCTCGTACTTTCAGATAAAGTGGGGTGCTGCCCGTAAACTCCTGGCAAACGTTTTCAATGCGGCCAATAAGTTCCTGCGTTATGTCAAGCGAATTCACCCGAAGCTGCACACCCTTGCTTTTCTTGACACCAATTTCGTTCAACAGGTCGATGTTCCGGATCTTGTATTCAATGTTCATCTGGCCCCACGTGTTCTTGATCACCGCGCCTTCAATGAACAGAAACCACCCGATGTTCATGAAGTTTTTGAACTTGAGGTAGTCTTCGCCAAACAGGGTGAAGGTGTAGTTACCGTTGTAATCCTCCACCGTGAATTTTCCAAACGGCTTTCCGGTTTTTGTGGTGCGATGTTCAACGCCCGAAACAATGCCACCCAGTTTAAGTTCACGCCCCAGCAACGGCTCGATTTCATTGAGTTGGTTACACGACACCGTACAGAACGCGTCCATCTCGAACTTGAAATTATCCAGCGGGTGGCCTGAGATGTAAATACCTACTACTTCTTTTTCCAGATTCAGTTTTTCAATTTCGCTGAACGGCTCCACGAAATCTACTTTAGGCTTCGGCATTACCGTGCCCGAACTTCCACCGAAGAGACTGGCCTGCGCACTTTGTTCATCCTGCTGCGTCTTGGCGGCATACTTCATGGCTTTCTCCAGTAAATTGATTTCGCCATCTTTTGCAAAAACATATTGCCTGCGATGGATGCCCGTAAAGCAATCGAACGCGCCAGAAAGCGCAAGACATTCAAACGTCTTCTTATTCACTGAACGTTGATTAACGCGCTTGGCGAACTCAAAAATATCTTCGAACGGTCCGCGGGCATCACGCTCCAGGATGATTGCCTCCACGGCCGCATCACCCGCACCTTTTATCGCTCCCAGTCCAAAACGGATCTCACCTTCCTTGTTCACCTCAAAGTACACACCCGATTCATTCACGTGGGGTCCCAATACTTTAATGCCTAAGCTGCGGCATTCTTCAATATGAAACGTTACACTTTCCAGGTTGCTCTGTGAGTGCGTGAGTACAGCGGCCATGTATTCAGCCGGATAATTTGCTTTCAGGTAAGCCGTGTGGTACGCCACCAGTGAATAACACGTTGAGTGCGATTTGTTGAAGGCGTATTGCGCGAAAGCTTCCCAGTCGGTCCAGATTTTTTCGCAGATGTCTTGCTTGTGACCGCGCGCTTCACACCCCTTGATGAATTTGTCTTTCATCTTGTCAAGTACAGCCTTCTGCTTTTTACCCATTGCTTTTCGCAGTACGTCCGCATCGCCCTTACTGAAGCCTGCGAGTTTCTGCGAAAGCAACATAACCTGCTCCTGGTACACGGTAATACCATACGTTTCGGCCAGGAACTCTTCCATATCGGGCAGATCGTACTTGATCGGCTCGCGCCCATGCTTTCGGTTGATGAACAACGGAATGTATTCCATCGGCCCCGGACGATACAAAGCATTCATCGCGATCAGGTCTTCAAACTTATCGGGCTTGAGCTGGCGCAAATACTTTTGCATACCCACACTTTCAAACTGGAATGTGCCGGTGGTTTCGCCTCGCTGAAAAAGTTGATACGTTTTTACATCATCCAGCGGAACATCATCAATCACTATGTCAATTCCCCTGCTCTTCTTGATATTTCGTATTGCCGTGTTGATGACGGATAAGGTTGTCAAGCCCAAAAAGTCCATCTTCAACATGCCGGCACTTTCCACCACGCTGTTATCGAACTGCGTTACAAGCATGTCGGAATCTTTCGCTGTGGATACCGGAACGAAATTTCTGAGATCGTCAGGCGTGATGATCACCCCGCATGCATGTGTGCCGGTATTTCGAACAGAACCTTCGAGGATAACCGCTTGCTGAAGTACCTGTGCTTTGAGGTCACTTCCCTTTTTGATATCGGCCAGTTCCTTTACTTCTTCAAATGCCGCATCGAGCGATGTACCGGGCCGTTCGGGCACCATCTTCGCCAACAGGTTGGCCTCCGACAATGGCAATTCCATTACGCGCGCGCAATCACGAATGGATGATTTGGCCGCCATGGTACCGTATGTGATAATCTGTGCTACCTGCGTCTTTCCGTATTTATCAATTACATATTTCAAGACGCGATCGCGCCCCTCATCATCAAAGTCAATATCAATATCGGGAAGCGATACACGATCGGGGTTTAAGAAACGCTCGAAGAGCAAATCATATTTGATCGGATCGACATTCGTGATTCCAATACAGTAGGCAACGACAGAACCTGCAGCCGAACCACGACCTGGTCCAACGGATACACCCATCTCGCGAGCCTTCGAAGTAAAGTCCTGAACGATGAGGAAGTATCCGGGATAACCGGTTTTTTGAATCGTCTCCAACTCAAAATCCAGTCGCTCGCGAATAGGCGCGGTGATCTCCGGATATTTTTTCCGTGCTCCTTCATAGGTAAGGTGGCGCAAGTACTCATCCTCGGTGCTGAACTCTTTGGGAATGTCAAACTTGGGAAGCAATACATTGCGCTCAAGGGAATAACTTTCAATCTTGTCTACTATTTCGCTGATCGTATCAATCGCCTCCGGTAAATCGCGGAAGAGCGACTTCATTTCATCCTGGCTCTTGTAGTAGTATTCGTTGTTGGATAAACCATAGCGGGTACCTCTTCCGTGACCGATTGGTGTGGATTTGAATTCGCCTTCTTTGATACAGAGTAATACATCGTGTGCGTTGGCTTCTTCCTTATCGAGATAGTACGATTCGTTGGCGGCAAAGTATTTTACACTATGCTTTCTGGCAAAACGAAGTAGCACTTCGTTTACGTGATCCTCTTCAGCAATACCATGCCGGTTGAGTTCAACATAAAAATCATCACCAAACAAATTATGCCACCACATAAATGCATCTTCCGCTTGCTTCTCGCCTACGTTTAAGATCAAATGCGGCACTTCGCTAGACAATCCACCCGTGGTTGCAATCAGATTATGTTTATGCTGTTCAATCAAGGCCTTATCGATGCGCGGATAAATTCCATAGTTACCTTCCAGAAATCCGAAGGAGCTTAACTTGGCAAGGTTGTGATATCCATCTTTGTTTTTCGCCAGTAATACCTGGTGATACCGCTTATCGGGATTATCTTTGGTAAACTTTAGTTTCAATCGCTCTTCCGCCACAAAAAACTCGCATCCCACAATAGGTTTAAGTTCATGGTTCAGTGCTTCACGCACAAACTTAAATGCGCCATACATGTTACCGATATCGGTAATGGCAACAGCCGACATGTTGAGCGACTTGGCTTTACTCACCATTGATTTAATATCCGGGGTTGCCTGCAGAACCGAAAACTGCGAGTGTGCATGAAGATTAATAAAGGGTTTGTCGGTGAGCGTTACCGAATGATCCGCTACCGATGTATAGTCGCTGCCTTTTTTCTTTTCGCGCTTAGCAAAATTTGCAGCATCGAGGTTGGGTTCTTCGTAAACAATTTCTTCAACAAGCGTAGCATCAATCGGCTTTACTATCTTCTTTGAAATCAACCCGAAGAAGCATCGCGCTGTGGCGGCTACATCGTAGGCAGCATCGTGCGCATCGCCAAAATCTTTTCCGAAAAGTTTCTCGTGCAGTTCAATCAGTCTTGGCATTTTCAACCGTCCGCCAATTCCACCACTCAGGTTGCAAAACTCGGTAGCGGCAATTCCGGTATCCAGTTTCTGGATGTTAAGCATCTGCTCTGGTGCAAACTGCTTACGGATAAATTCGGCTCCAATAATGTTGATATCAAACTCGATGTTGTGGCCAACGAGTAACGATGTCTTTGCCATGTCCTGAATAAAGGTACCCAACACGGTTGCAAGGTCGTGGCCTTCTTCAAGTGCGCGCTTTGTGGAGATGCCGTGAATCTGTTCTGCCTTATACGGAATGTCAAAGCCCTCGGGCTTCACCAGGTAGTTATGTTGCGAAACAAGCTTGCCCTTGGTGTCGTGTAGCTGCCACGCTATCTGGACGAGGCGAGGCCAGTTGTCAAGGTCAGTAATGGGTGCAGTCTTATTGTGCGGAATACCGGTGGTTTCCGTATCGAAAATCAAATACATTCAGAAATAGTGGTTGTTGAGCGTAAAAATAAGGTATCTGACCTTAAATTGAAGGGTTAATTTTTTGGCCTATTAATCCAGAAATGGGAATTGAGTTTAGTATTGAATCACAGTTGTTAATATCCTAATTTCTCAACCAGCTGAAAAGCAGCGGTTTAGTTTTCAGGTCCGATTGTTGGCTTAACCCCTGAAAGCATTTTTTAGATTTATGAAAAGTCTGTTGAAGTTGATCGCAAGTTTTATCCGTAAAGAGTGGTTTCTGCTAATTGCATTGGTGGCCATCTCGCTGCTCATCCTCTTGTTTGAATTCCTCTGATTGATCCACTTCAATTCTATTTAGAATTTTTATAAAATATTGTTTGCCTTGGTGAAACAGGCTTTGGAGACTATTTTTCGCAAAAATTCTTCAAGCAAATATGAATTGGTTCACCAGGCTTTTTACGAGTTCGCTCGGTAAGAAATTCTTAATGGCACTCACCGGATTATTTCTTATAAGTTTTCTGGTAATCCATTGCACCATTAACGCCATGATCTTCTATAATGATGGCGGTAAAACCTTCACCCATTGGGGGCATTTTATGGGTACAAATCCCATCATCCGAACGCTAGAAATCGGATTGGTTGCAGGCTTTCTGATTCACATTTTTCAGGGCTTTGCCGTTTGGCGCCAAAACCGAAACGCCCGGCCCGTAAAGTACAGCTACACCAAACATCCGGAAAAAAGTAAGTGGTACAGCCGCAGTATGGGATTGCTCGGAACATTGATTCTTATCTTCCTGGTAATACACACTGCGCACTTCTGGATTCCTAACCGCTTAAGTCAAGGCATCAGCAATTGGGAACACGGAGAAATTGATTTGTACGGTAAGATGCTGATGATTTTCCAAAACCCGCTTGTCGTGATTATCTATTTGCTGGGGTGCTTTTCGCTCTTCTGGCATTTGCTCCACGGTTTCAAGAGTGCGTTTCAATCGCTGGGACTTAATCATGTAAAGTATAACAAGGCCATCGCATTTGTGGGTACGGCCTTCTCGATCATTGTTCCCCTTGTATTCGCCTTGATGCCGATCTCGATTTACCTGCAGATCATCAAATAAGAAATTGAAACTTCAGACTAGATAAAGTTCAACAAAAAGATTATGGCTGTACTCGATTCCAAAATTCCAACCGGCCCGGTAGCCGAAAAATGGAGTAACTATAAAGAGCATGCAAAGCTGGTTAACCCGGCCAACAAACGTAAACTCGATGTAATCGTGGTGGGCACCGGCCTGGCAGGTGCATCAGCCGCAGCTACGTTAGCGGAACTCGGTTATAAAGTAAAAGCATTCTGTTTTCAGGATTCTCCAAGACGCGCCCACTCCATTGCTGCCCAGGGGGGTATCAACGCAGCCAAGAACTACAAGAACGATGGCGACTCTGTTTATCGTTTGTTCTACGACACCATTAAAGGTGGTGACTTCCGTGCACGCGAAGGGAATGTGTATCGCCTGGCAGATGTATCAAGAAACATTATAGACCAGTGCGTAGCACAAGGTGTTCCATTTGCCCGCGAGTATGGGGGCTTGTTGGACAATCGCTCTTTTGGTGGCGCGCAGGTATCCAGAACATTTTACGCCCGGGGCCAAACCGGACAGCAATTGTTGCTGGGGGCTTACGGTGCGCTGGAGCGCCAGATTGGTTTGGGAAACGTACAGATGTATAACCGCCACGAAATGGTTGAGGTCGTAACCATTGAAGGAAAAGCGCGCGGTATCATCGCCCGCAACCTGGTAAGCGGAAAGCTTGAGCGCTACTTCGGTCATGCTGTAATCCTGGCCACCGGTGGATACGGTAACGTATTCTTCCTCTCCACGAACGCGATGGGAAGCAACGTAACGGCTGCCTGGAAAGCACATAAGAAAGGCGCTTACTTTGCAAACCCCTGTTACACACAAATTCACCCCACCTGTATTCCCGTAACGGGCGACTATCAATCGAAGCTTACCCTTATGAGCGAATCGCTTCGGAACGATGGCCGTGTGTGGGTGCCAAAAACAAAAGAAGATGCTAAAGCCATTCGCGATGGCGCGAAGAAACCCGAAGACATTAAAGAAGAAGATCGCGATTACTACCTCGAACGAAAATATCCGTCATACGGAAACCTTTGTCCGCGTGATATTGCGTCACGTGCAGCGAAAGAAGCATGCGATGACGGACGTGGAATTGTACCGTCCGGATTCGGAGTATTCCTTGATTTCGCAGACGCCATCAAGCGTTTGGGTATCGATGTGGTCAAAGCGCGCTACGGTGAATTGTTTCCGATGTATCAGAACATCACCAACGAAGATCCGCTGAAAACTCCAATGAAGATTTACCCTGCGGTACACTACACTATGGGCGGCCTTTGGGTTGATTATGAATTAATGACCACCGTAAAAGGATTGTATTGTTTAGGGGAAGCGAATTTCAGCGATCACGGTGCAAACCGTCTGGGTGCGTCTGCGCTGATGCAAGGGTTAGCTGATGGATACTTTGTAATCCCATACACCATTGGAAATTATTTGTCGGGGGAAATCTTTACCAAAGCTATTCCAACCGATCACCCCGCTTTTGTGGAGGCCGAAAAAGAAGTACAGACACGCTCCGAAAAACTGATCAGCATCAAGGGCAAGAAAACGGTGGATGATTTCCACAAGCAACTTGGCAAGATCATGTGGGAGTATTGCGGAATGGCCCGCACAGCCGAAGGACTGACCAAAGCCAGGAAGATGATCCAAGAGTTGCGTAAAGAGTTCTGGAGTGATGTAAACATTCCGGGTACACTGGATGAATTCAATCCGGAGTTTGATAAAGCCGGTCGCGTAGCCGATTTTATTGAGCTTGGCGAATTAATGGTGATTGATGCTTTGAACAGAAATGAATCGTGTGGTGGCCACTTCCGCAGCGAATATCAGGATGCAGGCGAAGCCAAACGCGATGATGCTAACTATGCGTATGTAGCAGCCTGGGAACATAAATCGGTAGAGGCTGATCCGGTTATGCACAAGGAAACATTGGTATACGAGAACATTGAAATGCAGGTTAGAAGCTATAAGTAATTTGATGATTTGATAATTGCAAAATTTGATAGTGATGCAAACTAATAAACCAAACGTGATCGTTGATCTAACCTTCGAGTTTGCTTTGCAGATTATTGAATTCTGTGAATTACTGGAATCAAAGAGAAAATGGAATATGGCCAATCAGCTTTTCCGATGTGGTACGTCCATCGGAGCCAATGTTAGAGAAGCTCAAAATGCAGAAAGTAAAGCAGATTTTATTCATAAAATTAAGATCGCTGCCAAAGAGGCTGATGAAACAGAATACTGGTTACAACTATGTAGTCGGGCTAAAAACTATCCCAATCCAGAAGAACTGGCGGAAAGGATAACTTCTATTCATCGTGTAATCTCAAAAATTATTTCAACCTCAAAGGGAAAGCGAATTATCAAATCATCAAATCATCAAATCGGCTAATCATGAAATTTAATTTAAAGGTTTGGAGACAGAAGAACGCAATTGCACCTGGTAAACTGGTGGATTATACTATTGATAATATCAATGCTGACATGTCGTTTCTGGAGATGGTTGATGTGCTCAACGATAACCTGGTTCGCAAGGGTGAAGAGCCTATTGCCTTTGATCACGACTGTCGTGAAGGTATTTGTGGCATGTGCAGCCTCTACATCGATGGCCGGGCGCACGGCCCGCACCACGCTGCTACTACCTGCCAGTTGTACATGCGTACTTTTAAGGATGGTGATACCATTTATGTAGAACCCTGGAGAGCGAAAGCATTCCCGGTAATAAAAGATCTGGTTACCGATCGTTCTGCGTTTGATCGCATCATTGCCAGCGGTGGTTTTGTAAGTGTTAACACTGGCCAGGCACAGGATGCCAACAATCTTCCGGTTAATAAAGATGATGCTGAAAAAGCTATGGATGCTGCCGCGTGTATTGGCTGTGGTGCCTGTGTGGCCGCCTGTCCTAATTCGGCTGCTATGCTGTTCGTTTCGGCTAAAATATCCCAACTGGCCTTACTCCCTCAAGGGCAGCCTGAACGCGATCGAAGAGCACAAGCTATGGTTCACCAAATGGATGAAGAGGGCTTTGGTAATTGTACCAACATTGGGGCCTGTGAAGCTGAATGCCCTAAAGAAATTAAGCTTACCAATATCGCACGCATGAACCGCGATTACCTGTCTTCTTCAGTAGGTTCTAACGAAACAGTTTAGCACGATTACGAAACGATAAAGGCTAAAATTAAAAAACCCGGTGCTTACCGGGTTTTTTAATTACGTATCGTTTCAAAGAATTCTCATTCACTTTTGCAAACACCAATGCCAAGGCGACCCGTTGAAGAGTCATCCGCAGCTGAGGCACCAACATTTCCGCCAGCCAAAATAATATCACGATCGGGGCCCGAGGCGGCCAGGTGTATCTTCATACAGACATCTAAAGCAATCAATTGTTGGTAACTAACAGGTGTTTCATCTGACGCCTGCATTAATGTTGTTTCACTTCTTCCTGTAGTACCGAGCACCGGATTCAGCAAGGCATACACATCAGCACCCGGTTCGGAAATGTTTCCGAGGTGCAGGTGTACCGGGTGTTCGAGTTTACCTTCAGTTCCTGAGATCAGAACCGTTATAAAAGTAGAACCATCAACCCGCTCCTGAAACATAACTGTTCCATCAATGGCATACTGCGATCCTGCCACCAGCGGATATACGGCCTGATTTCCTGTAAACTCCTTCTTTGCCTGGTCATTGTCCTGACAAGCTACTATCAGCACCATGGCTCCCAATACCCAAATCAACTTTTTCATGCGCATGATTCTTTCTCTAAAGTTAATAATTTTGGATTATGCTAAGCATCCCTTGCCACAATAGAATGTATGTTTTCCTGAAATCTGGCACGGATGTAGCATAAATCAAACGGAAATTGCTTAACGTTATTTTGTGAAAAGACTTCTTACCCTACTGTTTATCGTGCTGATTGGCTGTAGTCCGAAAGTGCTGCCACCAGACCCGGAATCATTGAAGCCATCCTGGCTAAAGACAGAACCCTACCAGGACGGTTACTACACCGGCATTGGCCATAGTATTAAGGACGGCTCAAACAACTACATTCAGGCTGCTAAGAAAAGTGCGCTTGATGACCTGGTATCGGATATCAAAGTAAATGTTTCGAGTACTTCGGTATTAAGCATGTTTGAAGCCGATAAGAAATTTGCCGAACAGTACGAACAAATCATTAAAACAACAGCCGCTGACGAAATCGAGGAGTTTGAATTGGTCGATGCCTGGGAAGATGCCACCAACTACTGGGTGTACTACCGCCTTTCAATTGCGCGCTACCGCCAGTTAAAAGAGGAACAAAAACGAAACGCCACACTGCTGGCCACTGATTTCCTGCAGAAAGCTAAAGATGCCGAACGCGGAGGTGAACGCCTGCAAGCCATAAGCTTTTACTTCCAGGCCTTTCGCAGCATTGAAAAATACCTGGGTGAAGCCATCCGCGTTACCATTGATGATAAAGAAGTTTTGCTGGTGAACGAAATCTATGCCTCCATTCAAAGTGCGCTCGACAAAATAAACCTTCGTGTTGATCCGGCAGAGATAACCCTCAACCGCAGGCTTAATCAAAGCTCGCAAAGTGTTTTAGCCAAAGCATCCTACAAAGACCTTAACATCGCTGCCGGAAATCTGGCCCTTATCGCTGCCTTCGAGAAAGGTGCCGGTGATATCTTCCCGAATTACAAGACCGATGAAATAGGACAAGCCAAAATTCTGTTGAACAAGATCAACTCGCGCGAACTCGAGCAAACAGTGGGTGTTCAGGTAGACATTGATGCATTAAGCGGATCGGGCAATTCGCCCATCTACACACTCATTGCCCGAACGCTCAACGTACCCAAAACACAGGTAGTACTGAAGGTTCAACGCCCGGTTGTGTTTATGACAACCGAAGAGCGAAGTTTTGGAAGAAACAAAAACACAATGCAGATCAGCAATAAGCTCAGAAATATGCTGGCCAACAATGGCTTTGAATTTACCGATGACCGCCATGCCGCAGACCTCTGGTTTGACGTAACCGCTGATTCAGAACGTGGCTCCGTTTCGGGAAGTATTTTTATTACCTACTTAACCAGCGTGATTAAAGTAACCGCCCTGAAGGAAGAAAAAGAGATCTATGCCACCACCCTCGACCGCGTAAAAGGCTACGGCCTGGACTATGATAAGTCAAGCATAGACGCCTACAATAAAGCGCTGGAGGCCCTGGAAAAGGAGAAAATGAGTGAATTACTGAACACCATCCTGCAGTAAGGCTAACATTCAATTCTTTGGTATTTGATTTGCGTAGTATAACTTGTAACTAAATATTCAACTAGAAATTATGAAAAAGCTCATCTATTCCACCCTCACAGTTGTAGCCCTTGGCGGAGTACTTATGGTCGGCTGTAAAAGCAAAGAGAAAAAGGCCCCCAAAGGTGAAACCGAAGTTGTAGTTCCATGTTCTGGTCCGGATTACTTCACCACCAACAAGTTCTTCCGTGCTAACTCCATTGGCGAAAGCCAGGATCAGGTTACTTCCAAGAAGAAAGCACTTGCCAACGCACGCGCTGAACTTGCTGCGAGCATCCAGACTACCGTAAAAGCGGTTACGGATAACTACACCAACTCGCGCGAGATGAACAACAAAGAGGAAGTAGAAGAGCGCTTCGAGCAACTCAACCGCGAAATCGTAGATCAGAAATTAACAGGGCTAAAAACCATCTGCGAAAAGTTGATGAAAACAGATGCCGGCACCTACAAGACCTACGTGGCCATTGAGCTTTCAGCGGATGAACTGGTAGCTACTTATAACGAACGTCTTTCAAAAGATGAGCGGTTAAAAATTGACTATGATTACGAAAAGTTCAAAGAAACTTTCGAAAAGGAAATGGATAAGCTTGGCAATAACTAAGGAAGCATCTATCCAAATTAGTTTGAAATGCCTCGGAAGTCCGGGGCATTTTCTTTTATATTAGTTGATGGTTAAGAAATTGTTGGAATCAATACAATCACAACTTGACAGCAGTAAGCACCGCAACAACATTAGCAAGATACTCCGGCCACGTCAGGAATTCATAACCAAAATAACAAAACGAAAAATTTTCGTGCGTTGATTGTGAAGTAAAGACTTTGCCTGTTAAAGGTGAATGTGCGGTTGATGTTGTTTCGGTCAGGTTTAAATTTGTCTTCAGACTGAAAGATCGCTAGCTAAAAATGAAAAATTACTACCAGCTCCTGCAGGTGAATCAATCCGCTACGGCCGATGAAATTAAACGGGCCTACCGGAAACTTGCCGTGTTGTATCATCCCGATAAAAATCCCGATCCCAAGGCAGAAGTACGCTTCAAAGAAATCACTGAAGCTTATAATATTATTGGCGATGCCACCAAACGCATGCAGTATGATTTCCTTGTTAAAAACCCGATATCCGAAAACACAGGAATTGACATTACGAAACCACCGCATCGCGACCCTGCTTATCGAAGAAATGGCCCTGCACCGAACCGCAAAAATCAGCAGTCGCTGTTGGCTGAGTTTATGACTACTTACTTTCCAATAGCCAAGGTATCGATTGTACTATGCTTTACTGTCTCCATTCTACTTTTGATCGACTTCTTTTTACCCTCTGTATTTTTAAACGAAGAAATCACTACTACTGAAATTAAACGATCGATTGGACGAAACAGTGCTACTTCGTGGTGGGTTGTACACACGGCATCGCATGTGATGGATCTGCCCATCGAAGTAGCTGACGATTTTCAGGTTGGCGGAAATGTGGAAATTCAATCCTCACAAATTTTAAACATCCCCAAGCGTGCCCGGTCGAGTGCCAACGTAGTACCGATTGACAAGTCCCTGTATGGTAACTTTATCTTTGCTCCCATCTTACTCCTCATCATGTCAACGCTTGGTGTGGTTTTCTGGAAGAAGGTAGAGACCGGATTTAATTTTGGTGTAGCCAGTTTCTTTGTTCTACTTTTAACCGGAGTTTTATACCTACTTTCGTAACCATGAGCAAGAAGAACGATTGGAAAAAAAGGGATGGTGTAGTGTACTCCACAGCTTCCAACTTTGAATATGCGTATCAGCAAAAAGAAGAATCGGAAGCGCTGCCTCCCCAACAACAGAACTTAAAAGTACTGCTTGATAAAAGTGGACGTGCCGGCAAACAGGTTACCTTGATCACAGGCTTTGTTGGAACCGTTAATGATCTGGAGTCACTAACAAAAACACTCAAGTCAAAGTGTGGTGTTGGTGGTTCATCCAAGGATGGAGAAATTCTTATTCAGGGAGACGTGCGCGACAAAGTGGTTCAACTTCTCATCAAGGAAGGGTACAAAGCAAAACGCTCCGGATAAATCAGGCTAGCCTGGCCACCATAATCTGTGGTCGCATTTCAACTTTCGATTTTATTGAGTTTGAAATCAAACACGCTGCTTCAGATTTTTGAAGTACACGTTCTGCCTTTGCAATATCAGCTGCATGAGCAATAACCAACGCAGGCTCCAACAAAATCGCTGTCATTAAATACTTTCCTTCAACCTGTTCCAACGTGCCGGAAGCTTTGCAATCAAAGCTTTCAAATTCCAATTTTGAATTTTCGGCAACGGCCAGAAAAGTAGTCATCAAACAACTGCTCACGGCTGCCGTGAGTAAATGTTCGGGCGACCATATCCCCTCAACACCGTTTGGAAATGGTGGCGGTGTGGCCACTTCAAGTTCAGCATTCAATTCGGGTGAATGTAACAAGCCTTTACGATCTGATGTCCAGATCAGGTTGATGGTATAGTTGTGCGTAGTGCTCATAGCGTTAAACTTTCCTTGCAAAGATGAGCGCGGTATGCTTTTGTTAAGATGATCAACGTCATCAGAATAAGGTGATTTTTGCTTTGTTGCACCTGAAGTTGAGGCAACCGAGAATGGCTATAAAAAAGAAAACTGGTTCAAAAGGGGACTCCCTTCTGAACCAGCTCAATTATGGTGCTATTTTAATTATCTAAACCGACAAAAGTGATTGGGCCGACATGAGATTTCACCAAGTTTAAATCTGGTTCGGTGATCTCCACTTCGTAGCCGTCTTCTTTTAGCATATTCAGAATATCTTCAGCAGCTTCGCGTTGCTTGTAGATGTGGTAGTCTTCGCGGGCAAAAACAGGATAGCGTCCTAATTTCTGCTCGCGGTCTACAAAGTTAAATCCACATAAAAACAACTTGCTACCGGCATGTTGAATGCGATACAAGGGCATCTGTGGATACTTCTGCAACCATTCTACAAAATCTTCACGGCTACCTTGAACAATTTCCGTGAGCT
>Ga0315910_10003337_pt1 | contig 13705 bp, 12 predicted proteins | sample EdamamesoilMG_FD_204470 | JGI IMG/M metagenome (GOLD analysis project Ga0315910, IMG submission 204470) | Garden soil microbial communities collected in Santa Monica, California, United States - Edamame soil | ecosystem: Environmental > Terrestrial > Soil > Garden | place: USA: California...
TTTTCCCGTGCTAGTTGATATACCGGGCTTTAACCGTCAGCAAATCGTGCACCTGGCCATCGGCCGCGGTGATGCGCTCCTGATTGTGTACTGTCTTTCCTTTTCGCAACACTTCATTATCAATTTTCCGAAATACGCGGGCTTCTTGTTTTAGAAGGAAGTCAGCATCTGTTTTTCCAATCAGGTCTGCATGGCTTTTTCCGATGAGCTCGGTAAAGTAGTTGTTGAACAAAATCCACCTGTGCTTTTCATCCTTGACGAAAATAGGTGCCGCAACCGTATTGATTATATTGTTCAGGAAATTCCGGGAATCAATGAGTTCGGTGGCCACTTCTTTCTCGCGCGAAATGTCCCGCACGCTGCCAACGAAATAAGTTTTCTTGGCAGTCTGCTGAAGAACGTTTGCATTTAGAATACCCCAAAAAGTTTTACCGTCCTTTCGTTTGAAAAGCGTTTCTTCATTTTTTAATTTCTTTGTTTTTAAAAGAATTGAAACAATTCTGTTCCGGCCGTTATCGTCTGCGTACAAAATAGACGGGCGGACCTTTTCAATTTCTTTAAAAGTTTTGTAGCCGAACATTTTAAGAAAAGCGTCATTGACATAAATGAGTCTTTCGCCAACAATGCCCATGTAAATTCCTTCTGATAAATTTTGGTTTATGGTTTCCAGCAGTTGCTGGCTTTGCCTGACTTTCTCTTCGGCTATCCGGCTTTCAGTAACATCACGGAAGTTTGAAACGATCCCATTGATTTCAGGAATGTTGTTGAAGTTGGTTAGCCGTGATTCAGCCCAGAAGTAGTGGCCCTTCTTATGCCTGACCCGCTGAAAAAAATTAATACTGCGTCCAGGTTTCTGAAAAACCTTATTAAAAATTTCTTTCGATTCCTTAATATCCTCCGGATGTAAAAAGCGTTTGCCTGGTTTTCCTACAATTTCTTTTTCGGTGAACCCGGTAATTTTTAGGGCTGACTTACTGACGAATTTTATTTTGCCGTCCCGGTCATAGACGACAATTCCTTCATGCAGATTTTGAATGAGCGCCTGAAAGCCTTTTTCACTTAGCTGATGAACTCGTTTTTTCTGATCTGCCATGGATCCGCCAAAATACTATAAATCGGAAAAGAATTTAGATGGAAATTCTTCGTCTAGTTTGATGTCTTGAGGTCCCTTTTCTAACGCGCGACTTATTGGTAATGAGATAACGCCAAGCTTCTCATAACTGTCTGTATTCATAATAACGTCAGCAGAATCTTGTGACTGACTACTGAAATATGCGAGTTGCCGGATCAAATTTTCTTTAAGGTCTATATACGCCAGATATTTTGAGGGATGGAGCGGATGGTCGGGACTAAAGGTGGCCTGAAGCACATTACATTTTTCTGACTTCAAAGAATCTTCGCCTTCATAGGTTAACATCACGCCTTTATTCTTCAGGTTAAATGGTGCAAAAAGTTGAAATGACTCCTTAGCGAAGGTCTTTCGTGCCGTTTTCAATTTTTCTTCTACTGCAATTGCATCTTTTATTTCTGTTCCGTTTTCGCTCACCTTCCCTTCATTCGTTTTGAGGTTGAACAGGTAAGTTGCATTATCTGCAGGAGATTCAATTCTAACCAGGTGTTTGTGTTTGTCCCAACTCAGTGTGAGATCGTTGTTTGTCCAGGTTACGGTTCGAACAGTATTCCATGCCTGAAGGCCACCGCTTGATTCGATAACCGAATCAGCAAGTTGAACTGCTGCCGGTTCAGAAAGTGACACGTCAAATTCCTCCACAGCAACTGAATCGCTTCCTTTTTGTTGACATGAAAAAATAAGTGCACAGATCATTAAAGTAAGAAACAAGAGCCTGGTTTTCATAGAGTAGGGTTTAGCAGTGAATTTAGCTAAAAATTACTCCTCTTGTTTCTCGGCCGGTACCGGGTTTCTCTTGGGTGTTAAAAAACGATACAGGCCACTGTTGGAGTCGAGGGAACGAAGCATAAGGTTGCGTAGATATCCCTCAACCGGAAGTATCAGAAATGCTACCGATACCTGCATAAAAAAATCGGTGACCGGGCTGGCCCGGGTTCCAAAAGTTTCGCTGATTACTGTCTGGATAAACTGAATCAACATAATGATGGTGAGCAACGAAAGTACCCGGCTGATAATTCGGTATCGCGTGCTTAATCGAAATGAAAGCAAAACAAGCGCAGCGAAAACAAAAAATTCCAAAGCATAGAACCAGGGTCGTTTCCAGTAGGGGGGAAGAACCTCAAAAGAAACCGGGGAAAGTTCAGACGTTTTTCCTAAAACGTCACGGGCTTGGAACAATAGCGTGTAGTCGCCTGCAGGTAAATAGGGAAAGTCGATGACATTGTGTTGGGTTGACCATTCAGACCAGGAGTTGTTCATGCCCTTGAGCTGATACCGGTATTCAATCGCTTCTGCGGCAAGGTAATCGGGCCGGGTTACCTCAAACGAAATGGATTTTTTTGTTTCATCTATTTCGAGATTTTCAGAATCGACTTTTTCGCCTCCACTATGAATCGAGCGAAGCATCAATGGATACCCCGCATCATAGGGAGTAAACATTTCACCAAAAAACCTGAACAACTCATTGTTCGCGGTAATGATCCAAAGGTTTTCAGAATTTGATTCAACGGCTATAAACCGCAGATTTCTTGAAAGGTTAAGCAGTTGCAAATTGCTTTGAATCTCAACGCTGCCAAGTATGTTCCAGCTATGGGCATCTTTAAAAAGAATACTTCCCTCACTGGCTGCATATTGCACCGGTCTCGGCAGTGTATCTATCGGAACGAATTGATTTTTTGTCGTTTCATACCCGAAGAAGCCTTCGGTGTTAGCAATGATCATTTTATTGTCTAACCACAGGCTCACGATATCATCGAAACCCGGATTTGTAATTTCAGCCGTGGTGATATTTTTTACTTCGGTTTTATCGAGCTCCAACCGGTAAGCTTTATCCAGGGCGAAAAGCCACACTTCATCGGGACTACCATCCTGTATAAAACTGATCTGATCGTGAAAATTAGGAAGAAGGTCGGCCGAAATCCATTTGTCAGACTGGCGTCTATAGGTATGCAAGTCGTCCTGGTAGGTAGAAATCAATAATGCCCCGATTGCTTTGGATGCATACGCCCTTCTTACTGGTTCTTCTAAAATAGGAACCGAAGCGTGGTCGCTAACCTGATAAGCTCCGCCAAGACCAACAGCGATAAGCTTTCCATCAAACTCGATAAGTTGAGTAACCTTGGCATCGATGCCGTTTACTTTTTTAAATACAAACTGAGAAGCCCTTAATACTTTCTCTGTCTTCTTAAGTCGCTTGTAGCGGGGCTGCTGGGCAGCGGTTTCTGTTGTCGCTCCTGATTTATCAACAGCCGGGGCGGGCTCATTGATTTTTCCTTCGGGCTCTTTATTTCTGTTTCGTTTCAGAAAACGAAGTAGCCCACGCTTCTTTGATTCTTCTACTGGTGTAACAACCGGGGTTGTTTCCTGGGGCTTGGTGACCTGCGTATTTTGTTTTGTTTTTTTAGAATCGGTATTCGCAGGAATTTCAACCTCAACATAATACGTTATCTCATCGTAAAGTTCTTCCTTTTCCAGGTAATAGAGGCCGAGTGATGTTCCCACATAAACGCGCTTTTGAAACGTATGCGCACAGAGCAGATTTCCGTTTAATCCGGGATAGTGACTAAACGACCGGAATGGAAGGTATGGAGCGATGCGGGTGAATCCATACTCATGGGCGGCCCAAATATTTTGACCCTTGTCCGTCATCAGGGCATATACTTCGTTATCGGGAAGACCCGTTCCATAATTTGTTATTTCCTGCGTTTTTCCTGTGGCTGTTTGGATAAAGATCAATCCTCCGCGAAGCGTACCTAGCGCAAAGAGATCACGGTTGATCCAACTGCCATTCACCACAACGCTTGCATCAACATAAGCCTGATCCTCCAGTGCAATGGGACGAAGCTTCAGATTTTCTCCACACAAAAATATTTTGTTATTGGAAAGACCAATCAGATAAAGGTTATTGAGTTCAGAGGAAAAAATGACTTCCTCACCCGCTGGAATTCCGAGGGTAGCCGCAATCAGATTACCGGTACCATCAACTTTATAGACGCCTCCTCTTTCTGTATTGAGATACACCGATTCAAATAGTTTAAAAATTCCGGTGAAGGATCCGGTTTGATCGTTGGCTTTGATTTCTGTTGGTGGAGCATCTTGATTATGAATAAACAATTTTTGCTCGGTCAGAAAATAGGGGTGATTTTTTACCACTATACATTCGAACACATCGCCCACACCTTCGGGGGACAGGTGTCGTATTTCTTGTGAGCCTTCGCGATTTTTGTTAACCGTTCCGTAACCGGAAACTCCTCCCCAATAAAGTTGCTGGTTTGAACGCTGAAGTGAATAGATCGCGCCATTAGATGGAATGACATCCCAGTTACGACCGTCAAATTCTAGAATACCATTGCGGGTTGCAAAATAAAAAATGCCCTGTTCATCCTGAACAATATCGAAGCATACGTTGCTAAGCCGATCCGCCTGTGGTGAGTAGTGTGAGAGGAAATAGTTACCCGTTTGCCCACAGAGTTGAAAAAAGCAAAGCAACAAAGACGTTGAAAAAATATACCGCATGGGAAGTTGCTCGACTCAAATGTAATTAAAGTGGGAACTTTTACCTAATTAAGACACTAATAATCAACTTAATAGCTGGCTAGCTTACCCTGCTCCAATTCATTGCATTCTTTTTTGCAGCATCTATTTGAATCTTTACGGTTCTGTTTTCAGATTTTTCAAGATTGGGATCATCTTTTAGCAACGCGATTGCTTTTTCGCGGGCTTTTTCCAGAATAGCCCCATCCTTTGTTAAATCTGCAATGAGTAAATCCAGCACTCCGCTTTGTTGCGTTCCCATCAAATCGCCAGGACCGCGTAGTTTAAGATCCGTTTCGGCAATTTCAAATCCATTGTTGGTCTTCACCATCGTATTTATCCGAACCCGCGAATCCTCACTCAATTTATAATCCGACAGCAGGATACAATAGGATTGCTCGGCTCCTCTTCCCACTCGTCCGCGAAGCTGGTGTAGTTGTGATAGTCCAAAACGTTCAGCGTTTTCGATCACCATCACCGATGCATTTGGGATATCCACACCCACTTCGATGACAGTTGTAGCTACCATTATTTTTGTTTCACCTCGCTTAAAACGGTCCATTTCAAAATCTTTAGCCTCCGCTTTCATTTTGCCATGAACGATACTTACAGCTACATCAGGGAATGCGCGGCATACACTTTCGTATCCATCCATTAAATGTTTAAGGTCCAACTTTTCCGACTCCTCAATGAGCGGATAAACCATATACACCTGGCGGCCTGTATTAATCTGATCTCTTAAAAATTGATTTACCTGTAGCCTGTGTGCATCGAATTTATGAATGGTTTTAATCGGTTTACGTCCTGCTGGCAGTTCATCAATAACGGATACGTCAAGATCGCCATAGAGCGTCATCGCCAGGGTTCGCGGAATGGGTGTAGCCGTCATTACCAGAATGTGCGGATAGACGTCCTGATTCTTCTTCCACAACGTGGAGCGTTGGGCTACGCCAAAACGATGCTGCTCATCAACAATCGCTAATCCCAGGTTTTGAAATTTTACATCATCTTCAAGCAGGGCGTGCGTACCAATTATTAATTTCAGATCGCCCGATTGCAATCCTTTGTGAATATGATTCCGATCTGACTTTTTTGTAGAGCCTGTAAGCAAAGCAATGGGAATGTGCATCAGGGTAGAAAATTTGCTCAGATTATTAAAATGCTGTTGAGCGAGAATTTCCGTGGGGGCCATCAACGCGCACTGCGCACCATGACTGATGGCAAGCAAAGCACTGATAAAAGCAACAATCGTTTTGCCGCTACCTACATCACCCTGTAAGAGCCTGTTCATTTGCCTTCCTGATTTCAGATCAGCATAGATCTCTTTAATTACTTTCTTCTGAGCGTTTGTGAGATCGAACGGAAGGTGTTCGTTGTAGAATTGCGTGAGGAGTTTCGGATCCTGAAAAACCTGACCTTTAAATTTTTCTCCGCGTACAAGTTTTAATTTCAGCAACCGGAGCTGTATGTAAAAAAGTTCTTCAAATTTTAATCGTTGCTGCGCCAGCAAAAGTTGTTCATGGCTTTGTGGAAAATGAATGGCAACGAGTGCATCTGATTTTGGCAAAAGGTTTAGTTCCTTCGAAATCGTTAACGGAATGGTTTCGCGGATTTTATCTTGTGATAACACGATTACCTCGCGCATGAGTTTTGAGATGGCCTTGCTGTCCAGATGACGCGCTTTTAATTTCTCGGTCAGTGAATAGACAGGTTGGAACAATCCACCTTGTTCATTTTTAGTGGTGAGTGGTTCCACTTCCGGATGAGCGATACTTATTTTGTTTCCGAAACGATTAGGTTTACCGAACACTACATATTGAACTCCGGGTTTTAAACTCTCTTTAATCCAGTTCAGCCCTTTAAACCACACCAATTCCATTTCTCCGGTTTTATCCTGAAAATGAGCTACCATTCTTTTCTTTGTTCCAACGCCAATTAACTCAAGCTTTCGTATTGCCCCTTTTACCTGAACATTAGGCATCTCATCATTTAATTCTTTAATGAGATGAAATTTTGTGCGGTCTTCGTGTCGAAAAGGATAGTATTGAATGAGATCAGCAAATGTAAAAATGCCAAGCTCCTTATTAAGCAGTGCAGCCCTTTGAGGTCCTACTCCTTTAAGGTATTCAATCGGTGTGTCAAAGAGGTTGCCCATGTTGCCGAAAACAAAGTCAAAATACTAAACGTATTGATGTCATTTGAAATATCTTTATCTTGCGCGCGATATTCGAGCGCAATAGAGGTTACTATACGAGGTGGAATCGTTATCTAAGACGTGTTTACGATATGAAAGTACAACCCAAGAGCTTTAAAGGAATCGAGTACATTCAGGTGAGTCAGTTACCTCCGGAGCAATACGAAAAATTTCAGCAGACTATCAACAAGTCATTATACATCAAGATACTTATTGATGGTAAAGTAATTTCAGGATGCATTCAGTACAAAGATTATTCGTTGTGGTTTGACAATATCTATACAAAATCAAAAACCATTGCGGCACCCGTTCCTGCATCTGCAGTAAGCGTGGACAAAGCTTAATCCCAAACGCCACTTTGGGGTAATACCTCTAATACATTTCCTGCCGGATCTTCAAAATAGAAAGATTTAATTCCACCCGGCCAAACCACTTCATCAGTAATACGAATACCCAGAGACTGGATCTTTGCTTTGGTATTACTGTATTCTTCATTCGGAATCTCAAAAGCGAAATGCAATTTGCCTGTTGCACAGTGTGCCGGAGGACTTAGTTTTTCCCGTGAGTCGTCAGGATTAAAACATAACAGCACGGAACTTCCGGCCCGGAAAAAAATATGTTTATCTTCTACATAGCTAATTATGGGTAATCCAAGCAGATGATGATAAAACTGTTTTGCCTCCTCCAGATTCGTGGTATAGATGCACGTCTCTTTTATCTTGATTATATTCATGGGCAAAGGTTCTTTTTAAGCTGTAAATATTCCGTCCACATTTCGTACAATATCTCTGAGGCTGGTTGAATTTTCTGTAAAGCCGCAGAAACCTGTCCGATCTCCAACTCTCCTTCATCCAGGTCTCCTTCAAAGATTCCGTACTTTGCCCTACGCTTACCCAGTAGAGCAATAAGCTCTTCTTTGGTAGCTCCTTGCATTTCCGCCTGTACAACTTTTTGGTAGAAATTATTTTTAATTAGCCTGACTGGAGCCAATTGCTTCAAGGTTAGCGCAGTGTGACCTTCTTCCGATTCGATAACTTTCTTTTTGAAATTTTCATGTGCAGATGATTCTATACTTACTGCAAACCGACTTCCTACCTGCACACCTTCGGCGCCCAAAGCCTGTGCCGCTAAAATTGCCTTTCCGGAAGCTATCCCACCGGCAGCCATAACCGGAATCGAAACAGCCTGTTTTACTAAAGGTATAAGTACTAAAGTCGTTGTTTCCTCTCGTCCATTATGGCCTCCAGCTTCGAATCCTTCAGCCACTACAGCGTCCACCCCTGCATCCTCCGCTTTTCGCGCAAACTTTGAACTGGAAATCACGTGCACGACTGTAATTCCTTTTTGTTTTAGTATTGATGTCCACGTTACCGGATTACCGGCAGAGGTGAAAACAATTTTTACCTCCTCCTGAAAAAGTATATCCATTACTTTATCTATTTCGGGATATAGTAAGGGCACGTTAACACCAAATGGTTTGGTCGTTGCTGCTTTACATTTCTGAATATTTTCCTGCAAGATTTCGGGGTGCATAGAGCCAGCACCGATCAGGCCCAGGCCACCGGCATTACTGACAGCCGAAGCTAGCCGCCATCCGCTGCACCAAACCATTCCTGCCTGAACGATGGGTACTTCTATTTTGAAAAGGGATTTTACCCGGTTATCACTGCTGTTCATATCCGTAAAAAAAGCAATTAATTTGACGCAAAATGACCCTCAATTCTGGCTAATTGCGTCTTTGATTTTTTGTCGTTTTAGATTGCTCTTTGAAGTTGTCCACAAATAAGTGATTCCTGCTTTTTGCTGTAAGTGGCTGTGTTTGTGAAGCTTAATGCTTAATCTTCTCCTAATGTGGATAAGTGGCATGATTTGTGGAAATCTTTATCGAATTTTTTTTTGATGATTCTAACTACCTGAATTTTAAGGTTTTTCTGGAAATCAGATAAAGATTTAGATGTAGCCTGTTTTCTTCAAAATAGGCTTTTATATTCAAGCGTTAAAAAAACAAAATCGCTCAACTTGTATGCGACCTTTTTTTCCGTTCATCCTAGCTGTATTTTTTACCGGGGGAGTGTATGCTCAGCAGGTTCCGGTTGTGAAATTTGAGGCTTTAGAAAAAGTAATAAGTTCAAAATCAGACAGTATTGCGGTAATAAATTTTTGGGCAACCTGGTGTGCCCCTTGTGTCAAAGAACTGCCCTTTTTTGAAAAAGTTCATGCTGAGCATCCGGAAATAAAAATGCTGATGGTAAACCTTGATTTTGCTGATAAACTCGACAAAGTAATTGCGTTTGTAAAGCGAAAGGAGATTAAGTCTCCCGTAGTTCTTCTGGACGATATAGATTACAATACCTGGATCGATCGGGTAGATACAAGTTGGGGTGGCGCTATTCCGGCTACTTTAATTATTAATCAAAAGACCGGTCAAAGAAAATTTGTTGATCACGAGCTTCATGCTGGTGAACTTCAAAATCTTATTGATGCCGTTAAATAAAAGTTAACCCCAAATACTCGTATTATGAACAAACTAAAATCATTCATTCTTGCTGCAATTACTTTTGCAGTCTGCTTCGCTGGTACAGGCTCAGGAGGCTATGAAGTAGGCGACATTGTTGGTGAATTCAAGCTAAAAAATGTGGACGGAAAGATGATAGCGCTTTCAGACTACCTTTCAGGAAAGGGCGTGATTGTCATTTTTGATTGCAACACGTGTCCTTACTCAAAAGCATATAACGACCGCATTATCGGCCTGCACAAGAAATATAGCTCGGCAGGATATCCCGTAGTTGCTATTAACGCCAACGATGCTGGAATTTCTCCCGGGGATTCTTATGACGCCATGGTTGCTTACGCCAAAGAGAAGGACTACAATTTTCCCTATCTCGTAGACGAAACTCAAGACGTAGCGAAAGCATTCGGGGCCTCAAATACTCCGCACGTTTATATTTTAAAGAAGGACGGTAAGTCTTTCAAGGTAGTATACAAAGGCGCAATTGATAACAATACTAAAGACGCATCAGCAGCAGACAAAAAGTATGTTGAGGAGGCGATCGATGCGCTGCTTGCCGGAAAGGAAGTTCCCACCGGCAAAACAAAAGCCATCGGGTGTACTATCAAGTGGAGAAATTCTTAAGGGTTAACTAACCTCAGCGATACAAAGTATGCTTATGTCCTGGCAGTGAGCTGTCATTGCCAGGACACAAGCTTCCAGTGTTGATCCGGTTGTTACCACATCATCTATCAACAATACCCGCTTGTTCTTTAAATCACTATCAGGGTTTAACACAAAAACTTCGCGTACATTAATCCATCGGCTGAGTTTTGATTTCTTTGTTTGCGTATCCGTCATAATTTGGCGCATCAGGGCTCTATCATAAACCGGTATCTGTAGTTTCGCAGCCAGACCTTCCCCAATTTTTGCGCTTTGATTATAGCCGCGTTTGCGCTGGCGGGAGGGGTGTAGCGGAACGGGTATTATGCAATCAAATTCCGTTTTAAGTCCCGCCTCTAATAACTTTGCTCCATAGAGCTTTCCCAGCATGATTCCTGCCTCTGGGAAATTTTTATACTTCAGCGCATGCAAAATATGCTGAATACGCCCCTGTTTCGAAAACATAAACAGCGCCATTCCATATCGGATCGGCATCCGTATGGCCAATCGTTTCCTCAGCGCGTTTTCAAATTCTAAGTGGTAGTTGGTTTGTGGCATTTCAAGCATACAGGCGGAACAAACCAAATCTTCTCCCTTCATCAGGGAATCAGAACAGCCAAGGCAATAACTGGGAAAAAAGAGCGAAACAAAATCATTGAAAATCCCGCGAACAACAGATTTCATACCTTTGGAAAAAAGATTCACACAACAATCGTTCTAATTTAAAGAATCAACGGAGAAAAGTTATGGGACTTGTACAGGATTTCAATGCCTACCGAAGCAAGATGAATGATAAAATCGCTGAGGCAGATAATTTGATTATAAAGCGGATCTTCAATCTGGATACAAATGCCTACAGTGAAGGGCATCTGAGTATAAAATCAAAAGAGCTGATCGGGCTCACATGTTCATTGGTACTGAGGTGTGATGATTGTGTTAAATATCATCTTGGGAAATGTAAAGAGGCAGGATTTACAACGGAAGAAATTCACGAAGCCATGGGGGTTGCCACGTTGATTGGAGGCACAATCGTAATTCCGCACCTGCGGAGGGCGTTCGAATTCTGGGAGGAGCTTGGCCATGTTTAAGCGCGACCTTGAACTCGATCGGACCTGGGCGGCCTTGCTCACCTTTTTGGAAGTGACCATTCGAAAAAAACCCAAGGATCTAAATGGTGTGCTTTTTCTTATTGGCGTTCAGGAATTAGGCAGGGGAAAAACGGTTTTTAGCAAAGAGGAAAAACAAGATCTGATGCACATTGGTATCTGCAAGGTTTTAAGCTTGTCTGGATATTATGAACTGGAAGGTTTAGACCAGGATGGCTGGCCGCATTGGAAGATGGTTAAAAAACTCCCCCATTTTGATTTACTTGAACAGGAACGACTGTTAAAAATGCACGTAATCGAATACTTCGAAAAGGAGTTCGATTGGACTCCCGGATCCTAGCGTCATTTGTAGCTCTCCGAAGATAACTGTTATCTTAGCCTGATCAACTTTATAGCGCAGGGTTGCGTTGTTTACCAAAACGGCTGCACATGGGTACAGGTATTGAAAGGATTCGTGAAAAAATTGCAGGCTTTAAAAAAAGGTATTACCTGAATATTTTCATTCGGGGACTTATACTATCACTGTCAATAATCATTTCATATTTTATCCTTGCTACGATTGTCGAGTATAATTTGTGGCTCGGTCCGTGGGCAAGATTCATTATCTTCTTTACTTTCTTCGCAGTTATCGTGTACTGCGCTTTTCATTTTTTAAAAGAACCGTTACGGTGGTGGGTTGCACGCAGAGGAATGACGGAAGAACAAAGTGCGCGTGTAATCGGTGATCTGCTTCCTTCGTCAAAGGACAGACTGGTAAACCTGGTGCAGCTAGCATCTTCTTCCAATGAATCTCAACTTACCAACGCAAGCATTAGTCAGAAGTCCGATGCGCTTGCGCCCGTATCTTTCGAGTCCCTCATCGACTTAAAACAAAATCGTCAATACCTCAAGTTTCTTTTTGTACCGTTCCTGGTGGCTATCGCAATTTTGCTTTTTAACAGTCAGATTATTACGAAGAGTACCGACAGGATTTTTCATTTTAACAGACAATATTCACCCGAAGCGCCTTTTCAATTTAACATTGAATCAGCTGATCTTACCGGATACTACAATGAAGATTTTGTTCTGAACGTAACGTTAGCAGGACAGGCTCTTCCTCAAGAGGTGTATGTATTAACCAAGAACCAGCGCGTAAAACTAAACAGTACCGGGGATCAAGGCTTCTCGTACGTCTTTGAAAATCTTCAGGAAGGTTTTGATTTTCAACTTGAAGCGGCAGGGTTCTACTCCGAGTCATTTACAATCAAAATTATCAACCGGCCTGAGCTCACCAATTTTTCATTAACCCTTGAGTATCCCCGATACCTGCAGCGTAATAATCAGAAACTTGTAAATACTGGTAATCTCGAAATTCCTGAAGGTACTCTGGTTCGATGGAGCATTGGCACATTTAATACTACTACAGGCAAAATTCGTTTTGCATCCGAAACAGGCCCAATCGACTTGTCATCAGCAGACAACCAGACCTTTGTGTATTCCAGAGAGTTCAGAGGTCCGGACCGTTATGAGATAGAACTCGAGAACAAGGGTACAAAAAACAAGGAACAAATATCGTATTCTGTAAATGTGATAAAGGATCAATATCCCCGAATTGCAGTCAGCAATTTTCAGGATTCAATTCTCTATAAGCGGGTTATCCTTGGCGGCTCGATAGCTGACGATTACGGAGTAACGCAGCTGACACTGTTCTTCAAGGTCAGAGATAAAAACCAACGTGAAATAATTTCCAGAACCGCTTCGATACCTATTCAGGGCGGACAAATTCAACAGTCGTTCTTTTACAATTGGTCTGTGGACTCTTTGCAACTCGATCCCGGCAACCAACTGGAATATTACCTTCAGGTGTGGGACAATGATGGTGTTAACGGTCGTAAATCCACTAAGACTGCACTCTATACTTTCCAGGTTCCTACAAAGGAAAATTTAGTCACGGACATTCGGAACACGCAGTCAAAAACGGAGAGCAAAATTGAACAGGGGTCTAAAAATGCCGATAAACTTCAGGATCAGATTGAGGAGGCTACAAAGAAAATCAAGGGGAAGCAAAGCCTTGATTGGCAAGACCGGAAAATGCTTGAAAACATTATCCAGCAAAAACAATCGCTGGATAACACCATTGAGCAAATGAAGAAAGAGAACGAACTATTGGAACAAAAGAAGGATGCATTCACGGAACAAGACGAGCGTATTAAGGAGAAAGCGAAGCAGATCCAAAAACTAATGGACGAACTCCTGGACGAGGAAACGAAGAAACTATTCGAAGAGCTTCAAAAGCTTCTGAAGGAAAATTCCGATGTATCTCAGATCCAGAAGCTATTGGATAAACTTAGTCAAAACACCAACAATTTGGAGAAAGAGCTGGAGCGAACGCTAGAATTGTTCAAACAACTGCAATATGATTTTAAGCTTGATCAGACAATTCAAAGTTTAAAAGAGCAAACAGAAAAGCAACAATCGCTTTTGAACAAAACAGAATCTCTTGAGAAGAAACAGGGAGAGCAAAAAAATAAGGGGAAAAATTCTGAATCGAATTCTGGAGATTCAACACAAAGCAAAGACTTAGCCGCAGAGCAGCAACAATTACAGAAAGA
>Ga0315910_10003338_pt1 | contig 13704 bp, 12 predicted proteins | sample EdamamesoilMG_FD_204470 | JGI IMG/M metagenome (GOLD analysis project Ga0315910, IMG submission 204470) | Garden soil microbial communities collected in Santa Monica, California, United States - Edamame soil | ecosystem: Environmental > Terrestrial > Soil > Garden | place: USA: California...
AGGTAGTAAGGATCTACGCCGATGCAATGTCCGCCGACCAGGCCGGGCTGAAACTTCATAAAATTCCATTTCGTTCCTGCCGCTTCCAGGACTTCATACGTATTGATTCCCATTTTATTGAAGATGATGGAAAGCTCATTCATCAGCGCGATGTTCACATCGCGTTGGGTGTTTTCAATAATCTTTGCGGCTTCAGCCACGCGGATAGAGGAGGCTTTATGAACACCGGCTTTGACAATGATCTGGTACGTATCCGAGATACATTCCAATGCTTCCGCATCACAGCCGGATACAACCTTGAGGATGCGCGTAATGGTATGTTCTTTATCCCCGGGATTAATCCGTTCAGGCGAATAACCCAGCTTGAAATCACTTCCCATTTTTAAGCCCGACAATTCTTCCAGCACGGGCAGGCAATTCTCCTCCGTACATCCCGGGTACACGGTGGATTCATACACGACATAATCGCCTTTCTTCAGCACCTTGCCGATCGATTTCGTCGCAGAGAGCAGGGGCTTTAGATCGGGAAGGTTGTGATCGTCGATGGGCGTGGGGACCGTCACAATAAAAAAGGATGCTTCGCGCAGCTTTTCCCCGTCCGTTGTAAATTCAATATCACAGCCGTTGAAATCAGCCGAATCGAGTTCCCCGCTGGGGTCCACAGCCCGTTTCATCTGGTCCACTCTTTTCTGGTTGATGTCAAAGCCGATAACCTGTATTCTTTTGGCAAACTCGAGGGCAATGGGCAGCCCTACATATCCCAGTCCGATGACAGCTAATTTCTTTTTTTTCTCCAGTAACTCCTTAACCATAGTACTTTGTATTCGAATAGATAATCAATGTTGTAATTTCTTCAGTTTGCGTTTGGCATAAATACGCTCGATAATATCGACCACCTTCAATCCTTCCAGCGCATTCGTGGTAGCACTCGTTCTTCCTTTCAGCGTGTCGATGACATTTTCAATAATGTAATGGTGGTTGGCCGCCGAACCTTTGTAAGCGCCGTAATCGTTGGCGGGATTGGAAGGCGCCAGTTCGGGCATCGTGTAATCGCGGATATGGCAGACTTCCACTTCATTCATATACTGACCGCCGATTTTTACACTGCCGTTTTCCGCGAGAATGGTGATGGAACTTTCCAGGTTCTTGTTCCAGACGGATGTGGAATAGTTGATACATCCGATGCCGCCGTTCACGAAATTAAAATGGACCATCCCGGAATCTTCGAAAGCCGTGAGCCCCTGGTGCGTAAAATCTTCGAACCGCCCCTCGATGGCGGTGATGTCGCCAAACAGCCAGTACATGATATCGATAAAATGAGAAAACTGGGTGAACAGCGTGCCGCCGTCCAGGTCGGCGCTGCCTTTCCAGTTTTTCCCGGTATAGTATTTTTCGTCCCGGTTCCAGTAACAGTTCAATTGAACCATGAAGATTTTTCCGAGGATATTCTTTTCGACGAGGTTTTTAATCCAGGCAGAAGGAGGGGAATAGCGGTTCTGCATCACGCAAAAGACCTGGCGTGAAACCTGCAGCGCTTTGAAGATAATTTTTTCGCAATCGGCCACGGTCAAGGCCATGGGTTTTTCGCAGACCACGTGTTTCCGAAGATCGAGCGCCTTCAGGGAATGTTCGGCATGCAGGCCGTTGGGCGTACAGATGCAGGCCACGTCGAAGTCCAGTCCCGAATTGAACAGCTCTTCCGCGGAATTGAAAAAGGGCACATCAAATCCGTCGAGGGCCAGCTCCGATTTCTTCTTCACATCGCTCATGGCAACCAGTTCGGATTCCGGATTCCTGCGGATCATTTCCGCATGCCGCTTCCCGATATGGCCGCTGCCGAGCACAGCGAACTTTATTTTTTGCTTCTCTTCGATGAAAGCGTTCATTCTATCCTTTTAACTTTTTTTCCGGCCAACTTGTATTTCTGTTTGCTTTCCGGGCATTCGGCCACACCGTTGGCGTCGAATTTCAGACGGTGTCCGTATTCGCTCATCCAACCCAGTTGCCTGGCAGGGTTTCCGACTACGAGGGCATAGGGAGGAATGTGTTTCGTCACCACTGAACCGGCACCGATAAAGGCGTATTCGCCGATGTTGTGTCCGCATACGATGGTGGCATTCGCACCGATGGTTGCGCCTTTGCCGACATGGGTTTTCAGAAACTGGTTCCTTCGGTTGACGGCGCTGCGGGGATTGTTCACGTTCGTAAAGACCATACTGGGTCCAAGGAAGACATCGTCTTCACAAACCACGCCGGTATAGACAGAGACGTTGTTCTGAACCTTGCAGTTTTTGCCGAGGATGACGCCGCCCGAAATCACTACGTTCTGTCCGATGTTGCAGTTTTCGCCGATCTCGCAGCCTGTCATGAGGTGACAGAAATGCCAGATGCGTGTGCCTTTGCCGATCCGGCATCCTTCATCAATAACGGCCGATTCGTGTGCGGTATATTCTTTTTGTTCCATAGCTGTTCAGGCGTTAAGGAGTTCTTCTTTGGGGAGACTTTTAAAATAGTCCAGTGTGATTTTCAAGCCTTCGGCGCGGGAAACTTTGGGTTCCCATCCCAGGATCTCCCGGGCCCGGGAAATGTCCGGACGGCGTTGCTTGGGATCGTCCTGGGGCAGGGGTTGGTTGATGAGTTTCTGCGTGGAGCCCGTCAGCCGGAGGATTTCCTCTCCGAATTCGCGGATGGAAATTTCATCGGGGTTGCCGATATTCACAGGATCTGCATAGTCGCTGAGCAGCAGCCGGTAGATCCCTTCCACCAAATCGTCTACATAGCAGAACGATCGGGTTTGTGAGCCGTCGCCGAACACCGTCAGGCTTTCCCCGCGCAAGGCCTGCCCGATAAATGCCGGCAAGGCCCGGCCATCGTTCAGGCGCATACGCGGACCATAGGTATTAAAGATCCGGACTATGCGCGTCGCTACGCCATGGGCCCTGTGATAGGCCATGGTCATGGCTTCCTGGAAACGTTTGGCTTCGTCATATACCCCTCGCGGACCAATGGGATTCACATTACCCCAATAGTCCTCGCTTTGCGGATGCACAAGCGGATCCCCATATACTTCCGACGTGGAAGCGACGAGGATGCGCGCATTTTTTGATTTAGCCAGTCCAAGGAGATTATGGGTGCCCAGGGATCCGACCTTCAGTGTCTGGATCGGCATCTTCAGGTAATCGATGGGACTGGCAGGTGATGCGAAGTGAAGAATGTAATCGAGGTCCCCGGGAACGTGCACGAATTTGGAGACGTCGTGGTGATAGAATTCGAAGGTGCTGAGCTTGAACAGGTGCTGGATATTTCGCATGCTGCCTGTAGCCAGGTTGTCCATGCCAATGACTTTGTATCCTTCCCGGATAAAGCGGTCGCAGAGGTGGGATCCCAGGAATCCGGCGGCGCCTGTGATAAGGATTCTTTTCTCCATTTAGTTTTCGATTATTTCCCGTCCCACGCTGTTGTAATAAAACCCAAGTTCATCCATCTGTTTCAGGTCGTACAAATTACGGCCGTCAAATATGGTTTTGCTTTTCATGCTGGAAGCAATGCGTTCAAAGTCAGGGGTTCGGAACAAAGCCCATTCCGTGGCAATGACCAGGAAGTCGGCATCCTGCAGCACTTCGTATTCATCTTTCCCGTACGTCACTTTGTCGCCCATTAATTGTTTCACGTTTTTAGCCGCTTCCGGATCAAAGGCGGAAACCGTGACTCCTTCTTTCAGCAACTCGTCAATAATGTACAGGGCGGGCGCTTCGCGGATATCGTCGGTGTCGGGCTTGAACGCCAGGCCCCAGATCGCCGCTTTTTTTCCTTTCAGTTTATTGCCGTAATGCGTTTTGATTTTTGCCACGAGGCTTTTGCGCTGCTGCTCGTTAATACCCACCACCGACTTCAGTATTTTAAAATCGTAACCGGCCTGCTCGCCGATTTTTATCATGGCCAGCACGTCCTTGGGAAAGCAACTTCCGCCGTAACCGATTCCCGCGAACAGGAACCGTTTGCCGATCCTTTCGTCGGCACCGATGCCGATACGGATGGCATCTACATTGGCGCCTGTCTTTTCACAGAGGGAAGCGATTTCATTCATAAATGAAATCTTCGTGGCCAGGAAGGCATTGGCCGCATACTTGGTGAGTTCGGAAGAACGTTCGTCCATAAAGTATACGGGGTTTCCCTGCCGCACAAAAGGCGCATAGAGTTCCGTCATGATTTTCTTCGCTTTTTCCGAACGCGTGCCGATGACCACACGGTCAGGCTTCATGAAATCATCCACGGCAAAACCTTCACGGAGGAATTCAGGGTTGGATACTACGTCAAACTCCACGGAGCAGTTTTTCTGAATAACCTCCCGTACTTTTTCCGCCGTGCCTACGGGAACGGTACTTTTATTTACAACGATCTTATAATCATTCAGGTCGTGCAGGATTTTTCCCAGTTGCCCGGCCACGTCCAGCACATGCGTCAGGTCGGCCGACCCGTCTTCGCCCGGGGGAGTAGGGAGGGCCAGGAAAATAATTTTGGCGTCACGAACGCCTTCTTCAAGCCGGGTAGTAAAAGTTAGACGGCCCTGGCTGATGTTCCGGGCAAATAAATTTTCGAGATGCGGTTCGTAGATCGGAATTTCGCCGCGCTGCATACGCTCCACCTTCTCCCTGTTGATGTCAATACAGGTAACCTGGTTTCCGGTCTCGGCGAAACAGGTACCGGTAACCAATCCTACATATCCTGTTCCAACAACGGCAATATTCATACGGGCAAAATGATTTTCAACGGGACCGGACCGATGGCAAATGAAATTCCCGGTCCGTATACGTTAAGTCGGTCTTAGTTTGAATTTGTTTTAAAAAACTCCAGGACGCCATTGATAATGTACTGCTGGGTTTCTGCTTTCATTTCTGTGTGTATCGGTAGCGCGATAACGCTGGCGCAGAGCTTTTCCGTGACGGGAAAATCACCTGCCTTGTAACGCGGATCCAGGTAGGCCTTTTGCATGTGCAGGGGCACCGGGTAATAAATCATGGAAGGAATATTCTTTGCGGCCAGGAATTCCCGGAGTTTGTTGCGATCTGCATTGACCAGCTGAAGACAGTATTGGTGAAATACATGATCGGAATTTTTGGCGCGCGGCGGCGTCACGAGATGGGGATGCCCGGCAAAGGCCTTGTCGTAGGCATCGGCAACGGTGCGGCGGGCGGAAGCATATGCATCGAGGTGCTTGAGCTTGATCCGGAGGATGGCCGCCTGGATACTGTCGAGCCGGGAATTCACCCCGATCTCATCGTGGTAATACTGAACGGATTGTCCGTGGTTGGCGACCATTCTCATTTTCCCCGCCAGTTCATCGTCGTTGGTGAAGATGGCACCGCCGTCGCCGTAGCAACCAAGGTTCTTGGAAGGGAAAAATGACGTGCAGCCGATGGTGCCGATGGTGCCGGCTTTTTGAGCGCGTCCATCCTTGAAATAGTAATTGGCGCCAATGGCTTGTGCTGTATCTTCGATCACATGGAGTTTATGCCTGGCGGCGATTTCCATTAAAGCCTCCATCTGGCAACACTGACCGAAAAGGTGAACAGGAACGATGGCCACGGTTTTTTCCGTGATGGCAGCCTCTACGGCTTTGGGATCCAGGGTAAAAGTATCAGGGAGCACATCGACCAGGACGGGCTTCAGCTTCAAAAGGGCAATTACTTCGGCTGTAGCAACATACGTAAAGCTGGCCGTAATCACTTCGTCGCCGGGCTGGTATCCAAGTGCCATCATGGCCACCTGCAATGCATCCGTACCGTTGGCACAGGGAATCACATGCTTCACCTGCAGGTACTTTTCAAGTTCAGCCTGGAAAGCTTTGACTTCAGGCCCGTTAATATAAGCCGAAGAGCTGATCACATCCAGAACAGCCCGGTCAATTTCAGGCTGAATGCTCCGGTACTGGCCGAGCAAATCAACCATCTGAATTTTTTCCATAATTTCTTTAAAAAGAATGCGAATATAGGTATTCTTGGCGATTTGGAGCCCTGATAGCAGTCGGGGTGAAGATTTGAAGATGAGCTGATTAGCGGATGAGTCGATTAGCAGATGAGCAGATGGGTTCAAAAGGGTGAAAAGGTGATTAGGTGACTAGGTGATTAGGTGACTAGGTGATTAAGTGACTAAGTGACTAAGTGACCAGGTGAATAGGTTTCATATAATTACCACCCTCTGTCCTCTATTCGTAGATTCGTAAAAATTCGTATTCGTAGATGCTTTTGGTACATTCGCTGGCTGAAAATGCCTATGATAAGATATTTCACGTGCCTGGCAGCAGTCTTTATGCTCACCTTGTTTCCTTCAAAAGCTCAGATGAGCGTGAAGGATTCGGCCATTGCCTTTTCCATGGTTGCCGTCACCGGAAGCTACCAGGTGCCGGGCGGTGATATGGCCGATCGCTTTGGAAATAACTTTACCGTAGGGGTGTCTTTTCAGCGGAAATTAAAAAGCAACTGGCTGTGGGGAGCCGACTTCAACCTGCTCTTTGGCGGCGAGGTGAAGGAAAATACAATCCTGTCAGGCCTGATGACCAGCCAGGGATATATCATTGGCGGCGACGGCAATTATGCCGATGTGCTTTTACATGAGCGCGGATATTCGGTTTTCCTGAAAGCGGGCAGGATATTTCCTGTGTTTGGTCCCAATAAAAATTGCGGCTTATCGGTTGTGCTGGGTGGAGGATTCCTTCAGCATAAAATCAGAATTGAAGATAAAGGAAATAAAGTGCCCCAGCTGAACGATGAATACAAGAAGGGGTACGACCGGCTTACAAACGGCTTTTGCATGTCGCAGTTCGTTGGCTATACAAATTTCTCAAACAGCAGGCGCATTAATTTTTATGCCGGGCTGGAATTCATGGAAGGCTTTACGCAAAACCGGAGGACGGTCGATATAGATACCGGGCTTCAAGATGATACGAAAAGGATGGATTTTTTCCTCGGGTTGAAAGTCGGATGGATCATCCCGCTGTATAAAAAGCTGCCCAAAGAATATTATTACGACTGACCAAGCACAGATGACCTTTCTGTACAGGCTTTTCCTGGCTTTCTACCGTGCCGGCATCCACCTCAGTTCCATTTTTGGAAATGACAAAGCTACGTTATGGTTGAAAGGCCGAAGGGACATAAATAAAAAACTAAATGCCCTTCCACCTGGAGAATTGAGGGCCTGGTTTCATTGCGCTTCTTTAGGAGAATTTGAACAGGGCAGGCCAGTACTTGAAGCGTACCGGAAAAAGTATCCGGGTATTAAACTGGTGTTGACTTTTTTTTCGCCATCCGGATATGAAGTGCGGAAGAACTATGCAGGTGCCGATTACATATTTTATTTGCCGCTGGACGGATCTTCTTCTTCACGCCGTTTTATCCATGCCGTAAATCCGCAGGCAGCATTTTTTGTGAAGTACGATTTCTGGTATTACTATCTCCATTACCTCAGGCAGCGAGCGGTTCCGGTGTATATTATTTCCGCCGCTTTCCGGCCCGGCCAGGCATTCTTTAAATGGTACGGCGGTTTCTTCCGGAAAATGCTGAGGTGTGTGACGCGGTTTTATTTGCAGGATGAAAATTCCGGCAAATTGCTGTCGAATATCGGCTTGACGAATCACGTGTTAAGCGGCGATACCCGTTTTGACAGGGTGAAGCAAGTCGCATCGGGTACTGACGGTCAACCGTTGCTGGCGGAGTTTGCCTCGCAGGCAGAGGTTTTGGTAGCCGGTAGCACCTGGCCGGAAGACGAGAAACTCATTGCCGCGCTATTGCCTGCCATGGAAAACCTGAAACTGATCATCGCACCGCATGAAGTGAGTGAAGACCGTATACGGGAAGTGGTACGTAGTTTTCCGGGAGCTTTGTTATTTTCACAGGCCAATACGGCATCTGTTAAGCAGGCCAGGGTCATCATCCTCGACAGCATCGGTAAATTATCTGCGGCCTACCGGTATGGCAGGTTTGCATTCATCGGCGGAGGATTCGGAAAAGGGATTCACAACATCCTGGAAGCAGCTGTTTACGGACAGCCGGTTTTTTTCGGTCCGCATTTCCAAAAGTTCAGGGAAGCGGTTGACCTGCTCAGGCTGCAAGGTGCGGTAACGGTCAGTTCATCGGGCCAGTTGATTGACCGGATTGGCGATTACAAGGATGCCAGCAAGTATGCCATGGCGGCTGAAGCTTCGGCAAGTTATGTTTCCGGCAGGGCCGGAGCCACGGAAAAAATACTGGCAACGTTGGAGTAGGAAGCTTGCCCCGAAGCGTTTACTTAAAATTAAAATGTACTTTTTGAACCAGGTCGGGGTGCAGGCTTTGTGCTACCGGGCAGGTAATGGCGGCTTGTTCCAGGATCTGTTTTTCTTTGTCGGAATAATGTACGTCGGGCATGTCGAAGTCAACATGTATTTCAGAAACACGCCGGGGATTGGCAGCCATCACCTTTGAAATTTTAATCCGGGTGCCATCGATGTTCATCCCGTGTGTTCTCGCGGCAATGCCCATGATCGTTAACATGCATACGCCCAGGGAGGTGGACATCAGGTCAGTGGGTGAGAAAGCCTCACCCTTGCCCTGGTTGTCCGGCGGGGCATCGGTGATGATAATTTGACCCGATCGCAGGTGTTTAGCTTCGTTTCGCAATTCGCCGAGGTATAAAATTTCCGCAATTTCCATGGTTCAAAATTAATCATTCCAGTCATTCATAAAATCCTTATTTTTGTATGATGTGTAAAGTGTTGCGGCTCCTTTTCATGGGTTACCTTTTGTTCCCCCTACACGGTAGTGCCCAGGATACCGATGCGGTGGTCACCGACCATAATATCCTGTACCGCAAGGAAGCCAGCGGTGGTGTGTTTATCCATTCCAACGGTCTGGGTGCTTCCTTCAAATCCGGACGCCAGGTCACGACGGGTAAAAAGAGAATTATCTCTATCGATTTTGTTTCGCTCAAGCATCCCAAAGAATATAAAGTCACCAATCCCAATCTCATCGAAAATTCCAAACCGTTTGTGTTCGGAAAACTCAATTATGTTTATGTGTTAAGAGGAGGGTGGGGCTACCAGAACATACTCTTCGCGAAAGCTGAAAAGGGCGGCGTGGAAGTCCGGTACAATTATTACGGCGGCCTCAGCCTGGGATTTGCGAAACCCATGTACCTCGACGTCATCATCGACAGCGCTTCCAGCGACCGGTTTATAGTTTACGATACCAAGCGTTACGATCCGACTTCTCCGGAGCAACAGGAAGTCACGGACTTTGTCGGGCGCGGACCGTTCTTTGACGGTTTTAGCGAAATAAAAGTATATCCCGGGGCACATGTGAAGACCTCGCTAAGCTTTGAATATTCAGGCTGGCAGCGGAAAATAGCCGCCCTGGAAGCCGGTATTACGGTGGATTACTTTCCGAATGCCATTCCCATCATGGCTTTCAACAAAAACCAGAATTTTTATTTTAACTTCTTCATCTCGCTGATGTGGGGAGCGAAGTATAATTAACTTACTTCCTGCACGAGCAACGCATTCATGGAACAGAAGACTGAACCCAACCTGGCTGAAAATACCAGGCCGCGAAAGCCGGATTGGCTGAAAGTAAAACTCCCGAACGGAAAGGAGTATACGAACGTACGGGAAATCGTTTCAGCGCATAAACTCCATACCATTTGCCAGAGCGGCAACTGCCCGAATATGGGAGAATGCTGGGGCGCAGGGACGGCAACCTTTATGATCCTGGGAAATATCTGTACACGCTCCTGCGGTTTTTGTTCCGTGGCAACAGGAAAACCTGAAGCGGTAGATCCCCTTGAGCCTTTGCGCGTGGCGAAGTCCGTCAAGCTGATGGGTGTAAAGCATTGTGTGGTGACCTGCGTTGACCGCGACGACCTGGAAGATGGCGGAGCGGAAATCTGGGTGCAGACCATCCGCAAGATCCGCGAGCTAAATCCCGGCACGACCATGGAAACATTGATCGGAGATTTTAAAGGGGAGAAGCGCAACATCCAAAAAGTGCTGGATGAAAAACCGGAAGTGCTGTCACATAACCTGGAAACAGTGAGACGCCTCACACGGCAAGTCAGGGTACAGGCCCGATACGACAGAAGCTTATCCGTACTGAAGCTGGCAAATGAAACCGGGCTGCGGGTGAAATCCGGATTGATGCTGGGCCTGGGTGAAACCCGTGACGAAATCCTGCAGTCCATGGAAGATCTTCTGGCTGCCGGTGTGCATATCCTTACCCTGGGTCAGTACTTACAGCCCACACGCCAGCACCTGGAAGTGGCCGATTACATTCGCCCTGAAACTTTCACGGAGTACAAAAAACTGGGTTTGGAAATGGGCTTTCGTTATGTAGAAAGTGGCCCGCTCGTCCGGTCCAGCTACCACGCCGAAAAGCATCTTTTTTAAGTCATTTCTGTGTAAAATTCCTGGCATCAGGTTATTGGCGTCAGGTCATAAAGTGGCATTTACGATGAGAATAGGCCATTCGTAATCCTGATAGCTATCGGGACGTATGGGTAGTCGCAGATGTTCACCAATCTTTTTTGATTCAATTCACTTTATGGTGTAACTTTCTGCAAGTAATTTTTCACCATGTCTTTGAAGCAGGCTTCCCTTATTTTTCTTTTCTACCTGGTTTCACTCACTGCCCGCAGTACGCATATCGTGGGCGGGGAGTTGAACTATGCTTACCTGGGTGGTGACAGTTACGCCGTCACACTTACGGTAATCCGTGATTGCTACAACAGCCTGACGCCCTTTGATCAAAACGCATCCATCGGCGTGTTCGCCAGCAATAACGCCTATTTATTCCAGGTGCTGGTGCCGCCAACGGACTCCTCCATACTTCCCAATACAGCCAGTTCGCCATGCCTGATTGCGCCGAATAACATTTGCTATACAATTGCGCAATACAATACGGTCATCAATTTGCCCGCACGGGCCGGGGGGTACCAGCTGGCTTACCAGCGATGCTGCAGGAACCATACAATTGCCAACGTTGCGAACGTGGCACAAGTCGGTGCAACCTATTATGCAACGGTACCGGACCGGTCCATAGCGGCGGTAAACAGCAATCCTGTTTTTACGCAGCTTCCGTCCACATTTATCTGCCGCAACGAACCCTTCGTTTTTCAGAATAGCGCTACCGATGCCGACGGTGATTCGCTGGTGTACCAGATGTGCATGCCATTGAACGGCGGATCCCAGGGATCGCCTGTGCCCCAGCCACCCGCTCAGCCTCCCTATGACAGCATCATCTGGCAACCTCCCTACAACCTGTCAAACATCATGGGAGGGGTTCCGATGGCAATCAATTCAGTGACCGGCACGCTTTCTGCCACGCCTTCTTTCCTGGGTCAGTTTGTGTACGGCGTCAGCGTAAAGGAATATCGGAACGGTGTTTACCTGGGAGAAACCCGAAGGGATTTCCAGGTCAACGTGGTGAACTGTCCGAAAATTGTTACATCGGTTATCCAGGCGCCGGTTTATCAATGCGGAAACCTGGCCGTAAATTTCCTGAACAACAGCGTCGGTGCCAATGCGTATCAATGGGATTTTGGCGTCGCTGCACTGGGTAACGATACTTCTGTTCAAGCCAGTCCGCAATTCCAGTTTCCGGATACCGGTCTGTACAACGTATCACTGGTAGCAATTTCTTCCTTTAATTCATCCTGCCGTGATACTTCGCACCGGCAGGTACAGTTGTATCCTGCACTGAATGCCGATTTCGGACATACGATAACAGCCTGCAACGACACCGTTGGGTTTACGGATCAATCGTCCTTAATTACCGGCCCGATCATTAACTGGGACTGGGATTTCGGAGATGGCGTGCATGCACACAGCGCAACGCCCACACATACCTATGCCCGTGGCGGGCTTTATAACGTCCATTTAGATGCCTTGTCCCAGCAAGGATGTACCGACGGCGTAGACAAAACGATTTTTGTTCCCCTGATTCCTGAAGCAGACTTCCAGGCATTTACAGACAGTTGCCATCCGGAAGTGACTTTGGTGAACCACTCCGCTCTTGGAGCGGCCTTTCAATGGAGCTTCGGTGACGGCACCATCGCGTCGACTCCATCAGCCATCCATATTTATAAGGAAGAAGGCGAATATGTGATTACCCTCATTACCGGCAGCGAAAGCAATTGCTACGACACCATTACCAAGACCATTCGTTACGAACAGTATGAGAAATTGGCGCATTATATTCCAAACTCATTTACACCGAATGGAGACGGCAGAAACGATGTCTTTGATATCAGCGGCGCTTCCGCTTGTGAAGAAGTGGAAATGCTGATTTTTGACCGGTGGGGAAGATTGGTGTATGAAACAAATAACCTGTCATCCTTTTGGGATGGCACCAGCGATGGTGAAAATGTACAGCAAGGGGTGTACGTATATTTTCTTAAAGGGAAAGATTACACAAGGAAAGGAACAATTACCCTAATCCGCTGAAGAGTGGAGGGCAGAAGATAGTAGATAGAATATAGTAGATAGAAGATCGTAGATAGAAGTTTAACTTTTGACTTCTGACTTTTGACTTCTGACTTTTGACTTTTGACTTAACTTTTACCGTACCCCGTATTTTTCGAACTTATAAGAAAATCCTACGCCGAAAGTTTCCTTAAACTGGGTTCCCGGTCCTCCGTTCTTGCCTTCGCCTTTGGGGAGGAACACGTCGTTGTCGTATAGCAATTGGGTGGTGAGGAGTACACTCAGGTATTTATTCACTTTCATGGCAAGGATCACTTCCCAGTTCACATCAACATTCTGGGGTTTATTCGTATAGCTTGAAAACAATTCAAGTTTCGTACTGAACAGGACATTCAGCATAATCTCATGCTTGTATTTGGCCAGCATGTATGCGCCGGCTTCATTCCGGACTTTTTCACCGGGCTCCACGCCAAAGAGCGAAATGCCTGCTTCTTCGTACCGCCGGATCAGGGTTTCATCGGTGACTACCGTGGTCTTCATGGTGATGGGTGACAGGAAAATAGAAAGATCGTCGTTGGGTTTCCAGTCTATACCCAGGGAATTGATAAAATAGCCCGGAGTCATGAAGTTTGAGATCCGGATTTTCGTCGTGTCGTTTGGATAATCAAAGCCTTCGGTAAACTGCGTCTTGAAACCGAAAAGGTAGGTGGCATAGAAATGATTTCCGAGGTCGTTTCCAAGTTTCGTATTCAGATCGATCTTGTCGTCGGACTTTCTCCAGTCATCATCACCGACTTTCGCGGCACCGAAGGCCAGGTCCAGGCTGTTGTCCCAGGCCCACTTTCCTTTTTTCATGTTGGCATAGAGCGAAACAAGCGCATTGCCTCCCATGGAATTGTCGCCGCCTGCCGCCCAGTTGGATAAAGAAACCTGGTTGAAACTCAAGGCTGTGATTCCGCCTTTTCGCCAGACCGTATCCCGCTGAACAGCGGCTGTCGTATCGTTTTGCGCCAGTCCAGGGAAGGCAGCCAGCAGAAACAAAAGGAGGAAAGAAACTTTTTTCATAGGGTATATATTTTTGAACGGATAAATTTAAATTTATTTTTTTGAAACGTCCGGGGTCAGACTACTTTTTTAACAAGGCCCGTTTTCAGGTAGAGCAAATAAGCTTCCACCGGTTTCTTTTGCATCTCGCGAAGGAGTACGCAATATTTTTCAAGCTGGCTGCCATGTGATTCGCTTTCATCGCCTGTTGT
>Ga0315910_10003339_pt1 | contig 13698 bp, 12 predicted proteins | sample EdamamesoilMG_FD_204470 | JGI IMG/M metagenome (GOLD analysis project Ga0315910, IMG submission 204470) | Garden soil microbial communities collected in Santa Monica, California, United States - Edamame soil | ecosystem: Environmental > Terrestrial > Soil > Garden | place: USA: California...
TGTCAATAGAATCTGAAAATTCATGCTGTGCATTCTCCAGCAGTTCGTTCAGGGTAACATCGTCACGGCTATCCAACAGGGCAAGCACATAAGAGGCCATTTTGGAATAATGGCTCTTCAACATGGTAATGCCTTTCTTTCCGTCAGGCCTCCATGTGGTTATATTCCCTTCTCTTTCAGAAACCTCGCTCATAGTATAACCTCATTTCAGTACAAATGAACGCAAGAATGAGACTTAAGGTATCATTGAAAGCCAACTAAACTAAAAAAAACGTTCTCGGAATCTTTATAATCGACAAAACAATACAATGAATAGACCAATCAGACAATTTGATTAACTACTCCGTTGTGTAAAATAAGCATCAGGGATTTGACACCGAATCTGCCGCCATGGTGATATGCTTACCTGACTCCACCATCTTTTTATTCTTGCGGATATTATTCTTTACCGATTTGGGCATATACTTTTTACTACCGGGCTTGGGGCAGTCCCACTCTTCGGCTGATACATTGGTAACATACCTATCACTTTTGTCTTTACTCTGGCGAGTCGGCTCTGTATCCTGCGTGGCCTTAGCCGTTAAGGACGAGGGCGATGATCTGAACTGCTTACGCACCGGGTCGTACTTTACCTTGGGGCAAGGTATTCTTCCAACCTGACACGAGGTTAAAACCAGAAGTATGATGATGAATCCACGCATAAATCTTCCTCGTTAGCTTTTCTAAAGATAACGTAAGTTCCCTACTTCTTACTATAGTAATCGGCAGGTTTATAACAATTCCACAACCAACTGCCATGCCTTTGTTACCTTCATGTTAAAATTCCAGGTTATGAAACTACTCCCACTCTTTGTACTACTTGCCCTTCTAACAACGGCCGCTACCTCCGACAGGCCAAAACCGGCTAAATGGATCAGCCTTTTTAACGGCAAAGATTTGAATGACTGGACGGTGAAAATACGCGACCATGCCGTAAACGATAATTTTGCCAATACATTCCGGGTTATGGATGGCAAGCTGCAGGTGAGTTATGATGGGTATGAAAAATTCAACGAACAGTTTGGCCACCTCTTCTATAAGAAAAAGTTCTCGTACTACCTTTTATCGCTGGAGTATCGGTTTATCGGTAATCAAATCCATGACGGTCCGGGCTGGGCTTACCGAAACAGTGGCGCAATGATTCATGGACAATCGGCAGAATCCATGGGCTTGCATCAGGACTTTCCTATCTCCATAGAGGTGCAGTTATTAGGAGGAAATGGAAAAGACGAACGACACACCGCCAACTTGTGTACGCCAGGAACAAATGTGGTTATAAATGGAGACCTCTTTACCAATCATTGTGTTGACTCAAAATCAAAAACCTTTCATGGCGATCAGTGGGTGCATGTGGATGTGTTGGTACTGGGCGATTCGATTATAAAACACATGGTAGAAGGCGATACTGTTTTGGTGTATGAGAAACCGCAGATAGGCGATGGCGTTGTATCCGGGTATGACCCGAAAGAAAAACAAGATGGTAAACTTTTGAAAGAAGGGACGATCTCGCTTCAAAGCGAAAGCCACCCGATAGAATTCCGCAAAGTTGACTTGTTTGACCTGGCTCCTTACGCCACCAACCCGCAAAAGCTCAACACAATTATGGCAACGCTTTCAAAAAGAAAGATCAGTGCAAAGTAATTCACACTGATCTTCCCTCCTGATATTGTAACTTACTTCAGGCGGAAATTCAAACTTCCACCCAGGTTAAATTGCCAGATGGTAGATCCGGTAGTAACGCCAGCGCCAGAGCCACCACTTCCAAAATAAAATCCACCTCCAGCCCACTGTACGGGCGAAAGCAATTGGCCATGCAGGCGAATACTTATTTTCTCGGATGTTTGAATGCGTACCCCCAGGCGACCTCCGAGTGTAAAGCGCGCCACGTCCTCTGATTCAAGTCCATCGCTGGGACTAAAAATTCCGACCCCCATATTAAACGTACCAAAGCCGCTCACCTTTTCGCTAAAGGGCTGGTAACGGGTAGCACCTGCCAGAATATAATTAATACCAACAGTACCGTTGTAACGCTTGTAATCGACACCTTGACCACCATCAAAATAACCGTCATAGTACCCATCAGTATCCATGCGCTGATAAATTAATTCTACAGCAAAGTCTTCGCGAAGGCCAAACTCCAAGCCGGCTCCCCATTGAAAGCCATCCTGAATTTTGCCATGTCCGTACTCCGTGTCAAACTGATCGGCAAACGTGTAACTCTCAAAAGTAAGTAAGGTAATGGTGGGTTGTGCCCATGCAGTAACTGTCACGGCAAGGGAAAATAGAAGTGAGGGAATGATCTTTTTCATAACTGATTCTTGTTTATCAATATTAATCAAATTTTAACACAACACTTCCAGCACCAAATGTTTTTTGCCATAATTCACGGTGAATTGTTATTCGGTATTTGATAAATCATTCAAAAAACATTTACATTAGGTTATCAAAATTAAACTCCATTTTATTATGAAAAGACTATTCATCCCTCTCCTTCTCTGTATGCTTATCCCGGCCTTAAGTTTTGCCCAGTCCAACAAAGAGGATGTCGACATGATCCAATCGCTCTATGGAAAAGAGAAAAAAACAATAGTAGCTGAATTCATCAAATTGGAAGGCGCCCAAAAAGACGCGTTCTGGAAATTGTATGATGAATACGAAACCAAACGCAAGGAACTTGGCCAAAAGCGAATTGCGCTGCTTGAAAAATATGCTAACAGCTACGCCACCCTTGACGATGCCACAACAAAAGAAATCATTAGCGGAATGATTTCGTTGGGCGCTCAGACCGACAAACTCATAGCCACGTACTATAAGAAAATGAGTAAAGCTTCGGGCGAGAAACCTGCGGCTCAGTTCTATCAATTAGAAGCCTACTTACTCAGCGTGATACGCGCCAGTATAATGGAAGGAATTCCGTTTGTTGGCGAGTTAAAATAATCCTTGCTTGTAATCCTTGAAGAAAGCCATCCGATTAGTGATGGCTTTCTTTATTTTTGGCACTGCCATGTTACGCTTCGTTATCACAACGCTGTTTCTCTTTCCGGTGTGTATCGCAGTTGCACAAACCGATACCACCCAGATTGATATTGTTGACGTGTTCCTCAAAAGAAAAGATAAAGAAACGGTTCATCAGAAACGATCAGCCAAAAAGGTACATTTCTCCTTGCTTCCTGCGGCCGTCAATGTACCGGGTGGTGGTAAAGCTGTACTTACCGCAGCCAATGCGGCTTTCTATATGGGCGATCCTGAGGTTACCAACCTGTCGAATGTTTACCTGATCCCCTACACCAACCTCAGCAACCGGTATGGGCTGTTTCTACGACCTAACCTCTGGCTGGCAAAAAATTCATTCAACATCGTAGGTGATTATCGGATCGCGCACTTCCCGCAGTATTCGTGGGGTCTTGGCGGTGACTCCCCCCAATGGGATCAATCGCTAATTGATGCCAACTTCTTCCGGTTTTATCAATCAGCATTCCGGAAAATCGTAAAAGCCTGGTATGCCGGCCCCGGCTATGCCCTTGATCATTACTACCAAATAAAAGAATCAGATTACGAAGGGAAAGGTCATCTTGAGCGCTATGACAGTACCGCTAATGCTTCCTCAACATCTTCCGGCATCACGTTCAATCTTGTTTACGATGCCCGTGTAAACGCAATCAATCCACCACGGGGCGCATACTTGCTCGTGGCATGGCGCTGGAATTCAAAATCGTTAGGAAGCACCTTCAACAGCAATACACTCTTTGTAGACCTTCGAAAATATTTCAAACTTCATCCGGTCCGCTACAACGTGCTTGCCTTGCGATCATTCTACTGGACAGTTGTTAATGGTAAAGTGCCCTACCTCGATTTGCCATCCAGCAACTGGGCTCCCTCCGGAGGTATTTCCAATCGCGGCTTTCAGTCTGGCCGCTACCGCTCCAATGCACTGCTGTATGCAGAAACAGAACAGCGTTTTCAGCTAACTGAAAACGGATTGCTTGGTGTTGTTGCTTTTCTGAATATATCATCGGCTTCTGAGTTTGATACCCAGCAATTCAAACACTGGCATGCCGGTGCAGGGTTCGGAATGCGCCTAAAGATGAACAAGTATTCAAATTCGAATATCGCGATCGATCTGGGCTTCAGCCAGAATTACTGGGGCGTTTGGCTGAACATTGGCGAAATGTTTTAATCAAAACAAAAAAGTACGATCACATAAAAATATTCTTGCTGCTGTGTAATTTAGATTCACAAATGGTGAAATCGATACTATGAAAAAAGTAATCCTCCTTGTTATCTTGTTCTCAACCGTTACACTTCACGCACAAGTGTACTCCAATAAAGAAGTTGGGAAGAAGAATATTGATTTTATTGATAGTTTAAAACAGTCAGAATACCCTTACTCCCTCCCTATCTGGGGAGCCAAAGCAACCAAGGCAGGTTTCAGTTTGCCGTATTCTGCCGGGCTAAGTGCGCAATACATCTGGCAAAAATCTGATTTAATTATTAACAACCTACAGGTAGGATTTAATAACGGTCCCTTGTACGATCTCGATGAAATTGTACGCTTTAAAAACTCGACTTCCGAAGCAACGGGTATAAATGTTAGGCCCGACATCTGGCTGTTTCCATTCCTTAACATTTATGGCATTATCGCAAAATCACAACCTTCCACTGCCATTAATGCCGACATCTATGTGCCCGATGTTGATGGAAACTGGTCGCAGGTAATGGAACTTAACACCCAAGCCAACTTTAGCGCAACCTCCATGGGCTTTGGGCTTACCCCCACAGTTGGGGTAGCCGGTGGATGGATGGCACTGGATTTGAACTTTACCTGGAACGACATTGCCGAACTCGATAAACCTGCCTTTGCCTTTATTTTTGGACCGCGGTTCGGAAAATCATTCAAACTGAAAAAGCCCGACAGCAACATTTCCCTTTGGGTTGGTGGCTTCCGACTGAAGCTGAACAGCGGCACAACAGGATCTATGAACTTTAACGATCTGTTTGACACCAGCGGCCTTCAAGCCAAAGTGGATAATGGTATTCAGGCTGTTACGGATAAACAAGAGGCCGTTGATACCTGGTGGAATGACCTTACACCGATTGAACAAAAGAACCCGGTAAATATTGCTAAATACCAAACGGCTACCCGGGCACTGGAAAGAGCTGGTGGATTTTTGAATTCTATGGATGAGGCACTCAATGACGATGAGAACGCGTCTGTTCAGTACTCACTCGATAAGCGCCCGAAAGATATGTGGAACTTTGTAGTGGGAACCCAATATCAATACAACAAACACTGGATGGTACGTTTTGAAACCGGTATGCTGGGCTCACGTCAGCAGGTAATTGCAGGACTTCAGTACCGCTTCGGACTTTAGGCAGGTACCTACTTCGATTTCTCTTTCTCGCGTTCTTTCGCTTTGGCAACTCCAATGGGAATGCCAACCGCCAGGTACAATGATGTATTGTACTCCGCTGGTTTTGAATCATCGGGGGTGATGTCAACAAGGCCGTAGTAGTAACGCATCGATAGGTTCATGCCATTGCCACCCACAAACCGATACCCTACACCACCCATCAAACCAAAATCCAACCGATGAAACTGGCTTCGCGTATCAACTTTGTACTCCAGGTCATCACCGTTTATTTCATTGGTAAAAACATCATACGCTTTAGCGCGTAAGGCAGGAACAATTCCTCCCTCGACCGAGAAATTATTCTTGAAACGATACTTCATCATAACCGGCACATGAAAATAATTTATCCTTCGTGCTACTTCTCCTCCAGCGAAGGCTGTATCCAGTGCGGCATCCTTGAGCAAATAAACCGGTACATCGCCCGCGCCTACGGTAGACTTAACCAGCACGCCTGTATGTACCATCCAGTGTGGGTCTTTTAGTTTGATGTCGAAATAAAAACCAAGGTTGAATGTATGCATCGACTTACTGTCCTCGAGCCCACGTATGTTTGAAAAATTTATTCCTCCATCTAACCCAAATTCGATCTTTCCTGAATTCAACTTATCGCCAAGCAACAGCGAGATCAGGACCTGCCCATCAGCCATAGTGGCCATCAACACGAATGACACTACAAAGAAGGCCTTTCGGTAAACGGAATTACATCTATTGGTGGCCCCAACCATCCTGACACAGACTTCCATTATCAACAATAATTATAGTTAGTAGCTACCAAAATCGGTATAAGGCTGCAGGCATCAAAACTGATTTCGGGTTTTAATTTTTACTTCGTGCGACACCCTTCTACAATTGACTGCTTAAAAAGGTTATCGCTCTTTAGAATAGTAAAGAACTGACCCAGGTAATTACGCATGTCGTTATGTTCATACCGGCTGAATGCCGATTGATGCTGATCAATAACGGCCAGCACTGCACTTTCCTTGGCCAAGAACTCCCTCCTTATATCCTCCATTGCCGACTTCGATTTACAAAAGCCACGGTATACTCGCTCCCGAGGATTGCCCGTGCCCAGGGTGGGTGGACTTTGCTGTGCATAGTCAGCATTTACAAAACCAGACATATCAAAATCGTACGACAAGGGAACATACTTTCCCTGAACGAAAAGCGTATTGCTATTGTGTTGCATTACAGCCGACCAATCGGCATTGCCAATCATGTACTGAAAAAAATCATTGCGAATGGATTGCTTTTCATCGAATGATGCGGGCGGAATTCCTTTGGTATCGACTACTTTCCCTTGAGCCCTTCTGGCTACCATTGAATTATCTTCCACAAAAAAAGTAAGCAGCGTAAACGGCTTAGGATTCTTCCTGGAAACTTCAGTCAAGTCCATGGTAGCCAGTCTGGTTAGAAAATGATAAGGAGACAAAACCTGATAAAACTGATAACACAGATACTCTTTCCGAATAAGCAGATTCTTATCTTTTGAGGTTCGGCATGGCATCACCAGTTTAAGTGATTTATTACCTTCAAATAAAGTTGCCGCAACATCCTTCTTTTTAAACTTCACCTTTAGTGGAGGAAAGTAACAGTTTCGAAGCCGGAAGTTCCCTCGCACACGCGCCCGCACCGGAACCGTAATCCACGAAGACGAGTCTACGCGGTAATCAAACTTTCCCGTAATCAAAGTAGAGTCGTTTGAGTTCTTTTTGATAGATTTGATTGAGCCTGTAACGCGAAGTCTCAGCGGTTCGTGTGAACTAAACAATGGAACATCCTGAGCGGAGGCGCGCAGCAAAAGCAATACAAGCACGACAAGGAGAATATAAAGTCTTTTCATTGTAATGAACGTTATACACTACTTCAATCTACGAACTTTTTTGGCGTTGGCGATCTCGCAGGCTGCAGCTTTTATCACCTGGAAGTACCAGATCAAATTCGATTTTAGTTTAATGCTGTTCAGCTTGTGTGTTGTATTTCCGCTTCACTACTCGATACAAGCCGCCTTTAAGCGAAGAGATCGTGCGCTGGAGTACTTTAGTTTATTTAAAGCCGGAAGCCTGGCCCTGGTTTACTCCTTCCACGTTGCTGAAGACCTTGACGAAAAGAAGAAGCAAGAAGCAAACACCCTGTTGAAAAATTTATTCCAGCAACTGGTTTCATTGCTAGAGACCCGAACCAATAACTACCCGTCATTCAAGCAAAATCTGGACGCGTTGTTTGTATTCATCGAGAACAATCGCGAGGAAATTTCCAAGCGTAATGTTTTACGGATGATCCGCTACGCGAAAGACGTTGCCGAAAGTTCAGTGTACCTGGTAAGCCTGGTGAACCATCGTACCATGGCTGGTATGCGATTTTACGGGTTATTCTTCATTCTCCTTTTTCCCATTCTGCAGGCGCCAATCTTATTTCACCGGTTAGAAAACCTGGTCTCCGTTTTTAGCTTTCATGCCCTGCTGGCAATTTGTAGCTTAATTCTTATAACACTGAGTAACTTTCAACTGATGATTGAATATCCTTTTGATAAACATGGGATCGATAATATTCAACTTCATGATTTTTCACCCAACATAAATTCGTAATCCAACAACTCTGTATGAAATTCAAAAAGACTCTCACTCTCATCTTAGTATGTTGTGTAACCGTTACAGCATGGGCACAATGGCCAAAAGAAATCACCACAAAAAACGGTGCTGTTATTACGGTTTACCAACCGCAACCCGAATCGCTCAAAGGTGACAAACTGGAAGGGCGCGCAGCATTTTCTGCACAGGAAAACTCCAAAAGCGATTTGACCTTTGGCGTGTTCTGGTTCACCTCTACGATGGCTACCGACCGTGATGCGCGCACCGTTTCACTGGAAAGTATCAAGGTTAATGGGGTTAAGCTTCCTGGCATTGATGACACCACAAAAATCAACAAACTGAAAAAATTACTGGAAACCGAAATCCCCAAATGGCAACTGCAAGGTTCATTGGATGACCTGATCGCTACCATTGAACAAGAGCAGGAAGTGGTAAGTGATCAATTAAAAAACGATCCGCCCACCATCATCTATAAAACAGAAGCCACAACGCTTGTTCTAATCGATGGCGAACCGCGACTACAGGATGACAAAGACCTGAAGATGAAGCGTGTCATTAATTCTGCTTTCCTGATTGTTGAAAATCCAGACGACAAAAAATACTACCTCTATGGCGGGCAATTTTGGTATACTTCTTCCGACTTGAAAGAAGGTTATAAACCCATCAGCACCTTGCCCAAGTCAATTGCAGCGCTCGATCAGCAATTAAAGAAAGAGCAAACCGAAAAAACAGTGAAGCAAGAGTCAGGTCCTGGTGCGCTTCTCATCAGCACAACACCTGCGGAAATTATTCAGTCGAAGGGAGAAGCCGCCTTCTCGAACATTGCCGGCACATCGCTCCTTTTCGTATCAAACTCCGAAGACGACATCTTTAAGAATATTAATGATCAACAATTCTATGTACTCCTTTCAGGCCGATGGTATGCTGCAGCAAAATTGGAAGGTCCCTGGAGCTACGTTGCCGCAGACAAGCTACCCGCAGACTTTGCTAAAATTCCGGAAGGTTCTGATAAGGATAATGTACTATCGAGTGTAGCCGGAACAGGCGCGAGTGAAGATGCCATTCGTGATGCCCAGGTTCCGCAGACTGCTAAAGTGGATCGCAAAACAGCAACGTGTACCGTAACGTACGATGGCGAACCTAAATTTGAAAAGATAGACGGCACATCATTGGAACTGGCCATGAACACCAGCAGCACAGTAATTAAAGCTGGCACAAAATACTACTGTGTCGATAAAGGTGTTTGGTTTGCTGCCACATCAGCCAAGGGCCCCTGGAAAGTAAGCGATGAACGTCCGAAAGATGTTGATAAAATTCCACCGGAGTCATCGGCTTACAATGTTAAATATGTTTACGTATATGAGTCCACCCCTGAGGTAGTCTACGTAGGATACACACCCGGCTACATGGGCTGTTATGTGTACGGACCTACCGTTGTTTACGGAACTGGCTTTTACTATTCACCATGGTTTGGCCCGTACTATTATCCTCGTCCGGTAACGTATGGCTTTAGTATGCATTACAATCCCTGGACGGGCTGGAGTATGGGCTTTCATTACAGTGCCGGATTTTTCTCGTTCAGTATGTACGGTGGTGGCGGCTATTGGGGGCCACCCATGCATCGCCCGCCTTACTACCCTCCTTATCATGGGGGTATTTACGGTGGGCGTGGACCGACCTATATTAATGGCGATGTGAATATCAACGTTGACCGCTCCAACAATATTTACAACAAGCGCAATGGCGTATCCACCAATGATGTTAAGCGCGATCAAGGCAATCGTACTCCGGGAAACAGAAATCCATCGGTATCCACAAACGATCGGAGAACTCCTCAAAACCGTCCGCAAACAAGTCAGCAACCTACTCGCAATGCAGCCGAGCGCAAGCACGCAGATATTTACTCCGACAAGCAAGGCAACGTCTATCAACGAAACGACAACGGAAGCTGGAACCAACGTGATGGCAACCAGTGGAAACAGACACAGCAATCGCAGCAGATGAATCGCGATCATCAAAACCGGCAGCGCAGCGCACAACAAAATTCAAACTTCAACAATATGAATCGCGGAGGAAATATGGGTGGCAGTTATCGTGGTGGTGGCGGAGGTGGTGCCCGCATGGGCGGTGGCCGAAGACGATAATGGATTTGAAGACATGATCTGTAAATAAATGAGGCAGCTTTGAGGCTGCCTTCATTTATTTACCCAAACCAATTACCAATAGAATTCCTTCTATTGCGTAAACCCAAAATGTTTACAAACAAAGCTTGCAAAATCTATAGCACCCGTTTAGTGCAATATTTTCCGGTATTGATAAAATCTTACCTTATTCTTTCCACAGCCCGATAACAGCATACCTGATTTACCAACAAAATTTGCATTCTTTGCAAACCTAGAATATATCACGTTATGAGATACCTCGCAGCCCTTCTCTTTATAGTATTGGCAATATCCGGTACGGCACAGCATCAATACTTTGAAAAAGATCACACCCACAATATTTCCGTACTGGGTAACGCTAAAGATTCCCTCTATCAACAAATCCTGACAGGATACACAACCTACTTACTACAAAATCCAACGGAAGTAAAAGCGCATGTAGAGAAATGCCGGTTCATACAAGAAGCCTACTACGATGAATACGAGGATTACAATCCCAATGCAGAAGCCGCTGAAACTTGCGCCCAGGAACTTATTGAAAAATTCCCCAACGACCCCGAAGTATTGCTCTACGCCAACGAGTTTATTTATGGTGATTCGTCTATTGCTTACCTGGATCAACTCATCGAGAAAATTGAACAGGATACTGAAACGTGGCATCGCCTCAGTTGGCAGGTGTACGAATTACAGGCACGCAACTACCAATTCAATGACGACAATGATGATGAGGTAATCCATTATGCAAGGCTTGCAACAGAACAAAATGACACACTGGATATCAGTGTACTGATGGCCACAGCGTATAAAAACCTGAATCAAAAAGAAAATGCCATTGATATTCTGCTATATCATTTAGACTCCACAAACGATGCCTGGGTGCTCAACCAGAAAGGAAAACTCTTACTTGAATTGGGGGCTCCGGAAAAAGCGCTCGATGCATTCCGCATGGCCTCACGCGACAGCAGTGGTTATGAAGATCTTGGTTCACTGGCACAGGCAATGATCGATAATGGATTGATTGAGGAAGCGCGCGATTTTCTTCTGAGAGACTATAAGCAAACAACGTGGAATCAGGTTAAACCGCTTCATCGGTTGTTGGAGTATGACTTGCAGTATTCTACACCCGATTCTGCAGCGCTTACCTACGACCGTTTTGTTGACGATAACTTCTGGAACGATGCGTTTGGAATTTACCGGGTAAGGCTTTTCTTCAAACATCCACTACATGCCCTGTCGCTGGCAGACCTGGGCCGGCTAGCGCTGTTTATACTTGCCCTGCTATTGATCCTGATTATCCCCTACCTCTGGATACTACCGATTCATTATTTTGGATGGTGGCAAAAATCCAGGGGGAAGATTTTTCCTCCCTCCTCGTTTCATTGGAGTTTAAAACACTTTTGGATTGCCTGTTCGCTTTGGTTCCTATGCGAGTGGATCGCAACTCTACTAATCAATTATCCTGGAATGTTGTCGTGGATGAATGACAGCCTTGCACCGGATGATATTGAAGCGGTTAGCAAACCTACAGCCGATTTTCTTTTGTTGTTCTCATTCGGTTCGCTGCTCTATACACTTGCCTTACTAAAACGCGAAGACGTAAAACAATTTTTTACTTCCCTTAAAAACAATGGCCGGCAGATTCTGGCCGGAGTTGGGCTGGCACTGATGCTTCGCTTTGCCCTGGGCATTTATCTTCAACTGCTGAAAGTATTTAATATCACTATCGATACAACGGCTACCTCATCGGTTGTCGACAGCATCGTTGCGGTTAATCAATTCTACAATCCATACCTGGGATTTATTATTGTTGTGTTGATTGTTCCGTTTTATGAGGAAGTCCTTTTTCGTGGAATTTTTCTTTCGGCATGCGAACGTAACATGAAATTCATACTGGCCAACATTCTTCAGGCATCCGTCTTCGCACTACTGCATGATAGTCTTCAGCTCTTTCCGTTTTACTTCGCCTTCGGTATGGTAACCGGCTATTATCGTCAGAAAACACAAGGGCTGTTAACCGGCACCTCCCTGCACGTCACCAATAACCTTATTGCCTTCATCGCGATTTCTTTATTGCGCAGACCTGTGTAATTATTCACATTAGCTTGACATCGTGGTTACAGGAAGTTCACAGCAAAGCTGTATTCTTGTAGACTCTTCGAATTCTGGTTGTTAATTGTAGGGACCTCCGTTCAGGGTCCCTCTTTTTTTGAAGACGGAACCGAATAAATCCATCAACAGTGCCGGACAATACGCCTCCCCACTGGTCACTGTATTAGTCTTTTCCATCAAGCATTTTCATCATATTCTATTTTTCACTTTTCAATTCCAAAAATACTGTTTCGAGTTTTTCAGCTTTGACACTTACTACACTCTTTCCCCGATTCAATTTCACTTTAATAATTGCCCGACCATTGTACAGTTGTACGTAGCGTGCTCCATGTACTGTTCCCTGATTATCTATCAGTTCCCCGTCACCTGTCAATCCGAACCGGACAAAATCACGCGCATCCAAACACAGCACATTGTTTTCGTCCAGCGCTTTTACTTCGATGGTGGCAATATCGTGCTCTTCGCTTACTTTTTTCAACAGTAAACGCGCAGGCACCTTCCATGGATCCGTTTGATATTGAAATGAAATCTCATCCTCAATAATCTCTCCATTCTTAGACTTCGCTATTACCTGAATATGATTTTCCCCTTCTTTAAAAATCAACTCCCAACGCAATCCTGCCGCTGGAAAATCCTGAGAATTTCGCTTTTTACTTCCGTATGATTTTCCGTTGAGGAACAACTCTACCTGATCACAATTTGAATACACCTTCACCGTTTTTGTTTCGTCTTTCGATCCCCAACGCACCGGCCAGTTATGTCCATAAATATGTGCCATCGGTTCTTTCGTCCACCACGATTGAAAAACATAATAAGATTCCTTTTTGGTAAAGTCCCGTTCCACCACACCTTTCTGATTCATGTATGGCACTGGATTCTCCGGACGAACAGGTGTCGAAAAATCTTTAAATGGCCAATAGGCAGTTCCCGATAGCCATGGCATAGTTTCCTGTTCTTTCAAATGCCAATCGATCAAATCGCAAATGTATGACTCACTCCAATCGCCATCCTTTGAAACCCGAGCAGCACCTCCTACAAGAGCTGCATCACCTGCACGTTCATCAGCACCTTTTCCACCTTCCACTTTTTTTACTACTTCATTTGGAGTTTCATTGTGACGTCCTGCGTGGCTGTCACCCCCCCACTCCACGTGCAAGAAATGATTGACACGACTGTTTTCACTTTCAGAAACTGCTTTGTAATCGGTGTACATTCCTCTGTACCATCCTGCCCAAATGGAAGGTGAATAAACATCCACGATGTCTTTACAGAAATCACATCTCCGTATTGCTGTCTTGCGGGAAGGATCAAGATGGTGCGAACGATCATTCAACTCTTTCATGAAGGCTCGGATCTTCTCCTTATCGAATTCCGCAAAATCTCCAGGCC
>Ga0315910_10003340_pt1 | contig 13682 bp, 16 predicted proteins | sample EdamamesoilMG_FD_204470 | JGI IMG/M metagenome (GOLD analysis project Ga0315910, IMG submission 204470) | Garden soil microbial communities collected in Santa Monica, California, United States - Edamame soil | ecosystem: Environmental > Terrestrial > Soil > Garden | place: USA: California...
TGATCACGCGCGGCGTCACCTAGCCGTACCGCATGTTCACGAGCCGCGCCGAGTACCGCCTCAGTTTGCGCGAGGACAATGCCGACCTGCGGCTGACGGAAACCGGACGCGAGCTCGGCCTCGTCGACGACGCGCGTTGGGACGCCTTTGCGCGCAAGCGCGATGCAGTGGTCGCCGAAGCCCAAAGGCTGCGGTCCACCTGGATCAATCCCCGCCTGCTCGAAGAAGAACAGATGCATCGCCTGTTCGGCCAGGCGCTCGAGCGCGAGTATGTGCTGGGCGATCTGCTCAAGCGGCCCGGCGTGGCTTATCGCGATCTGATGACGTTGCCCGGCGCCGGCACGGCCATCGACGATGCGCAAGCGGCGGAGCAGGTGGAGATCCAGATCAAGTACCAGGGTTACGTCGATCGCCAGCAGGAGGAAGTCGCGAGGCACGCGCAATTCGAAAACTGGAAGCTGCCCGCCGGATTCGATTACGCCTCGGTGCGCGGACTCTCGCGTGAAGTGCAGCAGAAACTCGGCAAGCACCGGCCCGAGACCATCGGCCAGGCCGAACGGATTTCCGGCATCACACCGGCCGCGATCTCGTTGCTGCTGGTCCACCTGAAGCGCGGCTCTGCGGCCGCTTCGCGCGGAAGCGACGGTGCCGCACTGGCCGCCGGGCAGGGCGGTTGATCCGGGAACTTCGCGCCCAGCTGGAATCGGGCGCCGCGGAGCTGGGGCTGGACCTCGGGCCACAAGGCGTGGACGCGCTGGTGGCGTTTCTTGCGCTGCTCGACAAGTGGAACCGTGTCTATAACCTCACGGCGATCCGCGAACAGGAAAAGTGGGTCACGCACCATCTGCTCGACAGCCTCGCCATCATTGCGCATCTGCCGGAGGGTCGCTTGCTGGACGTGGGAAGCGGGGGCGGGTTTCCCGGCATTCCGATCGCAATTGCACAACCGGAACGAAAGGTGACGTTGCTGGATTCGAATCAGAAAAAGGGTGCATTCCTGCGGCAGGCCGTCGCGGAACTGGGGCTCGCGAACGCGCAGGTCGCCACGGAGCGCGCCGAGGATCATCGCCCCGCGCCGGCGTATGACGTCGTCGTCTCGCGCGCCTTCTCCGACCTCGCGGACTTCGCCAGCCTGGCCGGGCCGGCGGCCGCCCCCGGCGGCGTGCTGGTTGCCATGAAGGGCGTGCACCCGCACGAGGAGATCGCGCGCCTGCCCTCCGGCTGGACGCTGGGGAAGGTGCAGGAACTGCGGATCCCGGGCCTCGACGCGACACGCCACCTGGTATTCCTGCATTCGCGCGCACTCAGCGCAGGGGGCGCCCGATGAGCCGCGTCCTCGTTGTCACCAACCAGAAAGGCGGCGTGGGCAAGACCACGACCACCATCAACCTGGCAGCCAGCCTTGCCACCGCGGGGCGCCGCGTGCTGCTGGTGGATCTGGATCCGCAGGGCAATGCCACGATGGGCAGCGGCATCGACAAGCGCACGGTCAAGGCGTCGATTTACCAGGTGCTGCTCGGTTCCGCCTCCATCGCGGCTGCGCGCGTTCGCAGCGAGAGCGGCGGTTACGACCTGATTCCCGCGAATCGCGAACTCGCCGGCGCCGAAGTGGAAATGGTGGACCTGCCGGAGCGCGAGATGCGGCTGAAGACGGCATTGCGGGAGATCGTCGACGAGTACGACTATGTGCTCATCGATTGCCCGCCGGCCCTGAACCTGCTGACGGTGAACGGCTTGTGCGCCGCCGATGCCGTGATGATTCCGATGCAATGCGAGTACTACGCGCTCGAAGGCCTCAGCGACCTGGTGCAGACCATCAAGATGGTGCGCGCCAACCTCAATCCCGGGCTCGAGATCGAGGGCCTGCTGCGCACCATGTACGACCCCCGCAACATGCTCGCCCAGCAGGTCTCCGACCAGCTGCAGCAGCATTTCGGCGACAAGGTGTATCGCACCGTGATCCCGCGCAATGTCCGGCTGGCGGAGGCCCCGAGCCACGGCATTCCGGCGCTGACGTTCGACCGGCAGTCGAAGGGGGCGCTCGCCTACCTGGCGCTGGCCGGCGAGATGCTCGGCAAGAACCTCTAGGAAACCCGACCATGGCAAAACTCAAAGGGCTGGGGCGGGGACTCGACGCCCTGCTGTCAGGCAATGAAACGCGGGCCAGCGACACGCTGAACGAACTCGGCGTGGGAATGCTGCGCCCGGGCCGTTTCCAGCCGCGCACGCGCATGGACCCGCAATCCATCGCCGAGCTGGCCGATTCCATCCGTTCCCAGGGCCTGATCCAGCCGATCCTGGTGCGCGCGGTGGACGGCGGCAAGTACGAGATCATCGCCGGCGAACGGCGCTGGCGGGCGGCACAACTTGCCGGCTTGACGCAGGTTCCGGTCGTGGTGCGCGACGTTCCCGACCAGGCGGCGCTCGCCATGGCGCTGATCGAAAACATCCAGCGCGAGGACCTCAACCCGCTGGAGGAAGCGAATGGCATCCAGCGCCTGGTGGAGGAGTTCGACATGACCCACGACACCGCCGCGCAAGCCGTGGGCCGCTCGCGCAGCGCGGTGACCAACCTGCTGCGCCTGTTGAACCTCACCAAGGCGGTGCAAGACCTGCTGATGGAGGGCAAGCTGGAGATGGGCCATGCGCGCGCCCTGCTCGCGGTGAGTCCGGCCCGCCAGGCGGAGGTCGCGCACCAGATCGTCACCCAGGGCCTGTCGGTGCGCGAAACGGAACAACTCGTCGGGCGGACGGAGATCGGCAGCCGCAAAGGCCCGCGCAAGAAGAGCAAGGACCGCGACCTGCAGGCGCTGGAGGAAGAATTGTCCGAACTGCTCGGCACCGCAATCGCCATCAATACTTCGCGGGCCGGGAAGGGCAAGCTGGTCATCAGCTATGGCAGCCTCGACCAGCTCGACGACATCCTGGCCCGGCTTCGCGGTCAGGATTGACCGCGCCCCACTTGCCGGGTGCCCTTGCCGCGCCATGAAACGTTGCCGGATATTTCGATCTTTGTCCGTGGCCGTCGTTGACCGTCCCGGACGCTCCCGGTTAAAATCCGGCGGTTTCGCGAGGGCGGCATGTTGATGGTTTCCTTGCGGTCGGCGTGGGCCGGCAGGCCGGTACGCAAGGTCCTGCTCTGGCAGGCCGTCCTGACCGCGACGGCCGCATCGCTCGCCGCTTACCTGGTGGGATTGCACGGCGCGCTCTCGGCGGTGCTGGGAGGCGCGATCAGCATGGTTGCGGGCTTGTTGTTCGCGGCCGTTGCCACCGTCCGGCGCGGCATCAACGCGGGCGACGTGCTGCTCACCGCCTTCAAGGCGGAAGCCGCGAAGCTCGTGTTTATCGTGGTTGCATTGTGGTTGGTGTTGGCGGCTTACAAGAATGCAGTGGCCGTCGTATTAATCGGAACGTTCATCGCGACGACCCTGGTCTCAAGCATGGCCTTGTTCATCCGCGACCGACGAGACTGACGCAAGAGTCGAGACAAAATCCAGAGTCCGCAGCACATGGCCGCCGAACAGCTCACCCCCACCGAATACATCAACCACCACCTGACGTTCATGGCGAAGCCATTGGGCGACGGCGGCTTCTGGACGCTGCACGTCGACTCGCTGGTGGTTTCCGTCCTCCTCGGCATCCTCGGCGTCGGATTGTTCTGGCTGGTCGCGCGCGGCGCCACCGCCGGCGTACCCGGCAAGCGCCAGGCTTTCGTCGAGCTCTGCTTCGAGTTCATCGACGAGCAGGTCAAGGGCATCTTCCACGGCGACCGCCACAAGTTCGTCGCGCCGGCTGCGTTCACGGTGTTCTTCTGGGTGCTGCTGATGAACGCCATGGACTTCCTGCCGGTGGACATCGTCGCCAAGGGCACCCATCACATCTCCGAGCACGGCTTCCGCATCGTGCCCACGGCCGACGTCAACACCACGTTCGCCCTGGCGCTGTCGGTCTGGCTGATGATGATGTACTACACGGTCAAGGTTAAGGGCGTCGGCGGCTGGATCCACGAACTGTTCTGCGCGCCCTTCGGCTCGAACCCGCTGCTGTGGCCGTTCAATTTCCTGTTCAACCTCGTCGAGTACATTTCCAAGCCGCTGTCGCATTCGCTGCGGCTTTACGGAAACATGTATGCCGGCGAAATCATCTTCCTGCTGCTCTGGTTGTGGGCGGCAACGGGCCTGGTCGGCACGGTGTTCGGCACCGTCCTCGGGCTGGGCTGGGCGATCTTCCACATCCTGATCGTCGTGCTGCAGGCCTACATTTTCATGATGCTCACCATCGTCTACATCTCGATGGCGCACGAAAGCCACTAACCACCTTCAACGTCTTACCTAAGAAAGGAAACAGAAATGGAGAACGCACAACTGCTGGCCATGATCCAGGCCTACACCGCGGTCGGCATCGGCCTCATGATCGGGCTGGGCGCCGCCGGCGCATGTATCGGCGTGGGCATCATGTGCAGCCGCTTCCTGGAAGGCGCCGCGCGCCAGCCGGAAATGATCCCGACCCTGCAGGCAAAGGTGTTCCTGCTGCTCGGCCTGATCGACGCGTCCTTCATCATCGGCGTTGGCCTGGCGATGCTGTTCGCGTTCGGCAACCCGCTGCTCGCCGTAGTCTCCCAGTAATCGTGCCCGGGCTTTTCCCGAGACAGGGGAGAGGAACATGAATCTCAACTTTACGATGGTCGCGCAAGGCGCCGCGTTCTTCCTGTTCATCTGGTTCACGATGAAGTTCGTCTGGCCGCCCCTGCTGCGGGCGATCGAGGCGCGCCAGAAACAGATCGCGGAAGGCCTCGCCGCCGCGGAACGCGGCAAGCAGGACCTCGCCCAGGCCGAAAAGCGCGCGGCCGACGAATTGCAGCGCGCCCGTGCCCAGGCCGGGGAAATCATTGCGCAGGCCGAGAAGCGCGGCGCGGCAGTGGTCGAGGAAGCGAAGGCCGCGGCCAAGACCGAGGCGGAGCGCGTGGTGGCTTCGGCAAAAGCCGAAATCGAGCAGGAGGTTTTCCGCGCCAAGGAATCGCTGCGCGCGCAGGTCGCCGTGCTCGCGGTCGTCGGCGCCGAGAAGATCCTCAAGCGCGAAGTCGATGCCAAGGCGCATGCGCAGCTGCTGTCCGGGCTCCAGGCGGAATTCAAATAAGACATGGCCGAACTCGCAACCATCGCCAGGCCATACGCGGAAGCCATTTTCCGGCTGGCCAAGCAGGGCAACTCGCTGCCGGCCTGGTCGAACGACCTGGCGCTGATCGCCTCGGTTTACGAAGACCCGCAGATGCAGGCTGCAATGGCCAATCCGAAGGTTTCCACGACCGAGATCGAACGCCTGCTCCTGGCGATTTGCGGCGATCGCATCAGCGGCGCCGCCCGCAACACGATCCAGCTGCTGGTGCATAACCGCCGCCTGTCCGTGGTTGCCGAGATCCGCGACCAGTTCGAACACCTCAAGCTGCAGGACGAAGGCATGGTGGACGCGAAAATCAGCTCCGCCTTCCCGATGGACGACTCGCAGCGCAACCAGGTCGTCAATCTGCTATCCACGCGATTCAAGCGCAAGATCAACGCCACCGTGACCATCGATCCCGACCTCATCGGCGGCATCAAGGTCGAGGTGGGCGACAAGGTTTGGGATGCCTCGGTACGCGGCAGGCTGCAGACCATGGCCGCGACCCTTACGAAATAGGAGCTCTGAACCATGCAGTTGAACCCTTCCGAAATCAGCGAGCTGATCAAGAGCAAGATCCAGAACCTCGCCACCTCCTCCGAAGTCCGCACCCAGGGCACGGTGGTCTCGGTGACCGACGGCATCTGCCGCATCCACGGCCTCGCGGACGTGATGCAGGGCGAAATGCTCGAGTTCCCCGGTAACACCTTCGGCCTCGCGCTGAACCTCGAGCGCGACTCGGTCGGCGCGGTCGTGCTGGGCGACTACACGCACATTTCCGAAGGCGACCCGGTCAAGAGCACCGGCCGCATCCTGGAAGTCCCGGTCGGCCCCGAATTGCTCGGCCGCGTGGTGAATGCGCTGGGCCAGCCCATCGACGGCAAGGGTCCGGTCACCGCCAAGGAATCGGACGTGATCGAAAAGGTCGCGCCCGGCGTGATCTGGCGCAAGTCGGTGTCGCAACCGGTGCAGACCGGCCTCAAGGCCATCGACGCCATGGTGCCGGTGGGACGCGGACAGCGCGAACTGATCATCGGCGACCGCCAGACCGGCAAGACGGCGGTGGCGGTCGACACCATCATCAACCAGAAGGGCAAGGACGTCTTCTGCGTCTACGTTGCGGTCGGCCAGAAGGCATCGACCATCGCCAACGTGCTGCGCAAGCTGGAAGAACACGGCGCGATGGCCTACACCATCATCGTGGCCGCCACGGCATCCGAGTCGGCGGCGATGCAATACATCGCACCGTATTCCGGCTGCACCATGGGCGAGTACTTCCGCGATCGCGGCCAGGATGCGCTGATCATTTATGACGATCTGACCAAGCAGGCGTGGGCGTATCGCCAGGTTTCACTGCTGCTGCGCCGCCCGCCCGGCCGCGAAGCCTATCCCGGCGACGTGTTCTACCTGCACTCGCGCCTGCTGGAGCGCGCCGCGCGCGTCAGCGAAGCCTGGGTCGAGCGCTTCACCAAGGGCAAGGTCAAAGGCAAGACCGGGTCGCTGACGGCGCTGCCGATCATCGAGACGCAGGCCGGCGACGTGTCCGCATTCGTGCCGACGAACGTGATCTCCATCACCGACGGCCAGATCTTCCTGGAAACCGACCTGTTCAACGCCGGCATCCGTCCCGCCATCAACGCGGGCGTATCGGTGTCGCGCGTGGGCGGCGCCGCCCAGACCAAGATCATGAAGCGCAAGGACACGGGCGGCGGTGCGCGCCTGTCCCTCGCGCAGTATCGCGAACTGGCGGCGTTTGCCCAGTTTGCTTCCGACCTGGATGAAGCGACCCGCCGGCAGCTCGAGCGCGGCCGCATGGTCACCGAACTGATGAAGCAGCCGCAGTACCAGCCCCTGCAAGTGTGGGAAATGGCGCTGGTGCTGTACGCCGTCAACAACGGCTATTACGACGACATCGAGGTCAAGAAGGCGCTCGCAGCCGAAAAATCGATGCGCGACTTCCTCAAGACCAAGTACGCGGCGCTGGCCGGACGCATGGACAAGGAATTGACCGGCGACGACGAAAAGGCGCTGACCGAAGCGATCAAGGACTGGAAGAAAAACGGCACCTATTGATGCGGCAGTGAGGAACGAACCGATTCCTTTCCGCGGCGGATATTGAGCGATGGCAGGCACAAAAGAAATACGCACCAAGATCAAGAGTGTCCAGAACACTCGCAAGATCACCAAGGCGATGGAAATGGTCGCCGCGTCGAAAATGCGCAAGGCGCAGGACCGCATGCGCGCGGCCCGTCCGTACAGCGAGCGCATCCGCAACGTGGCGGCGCATATTTCGCACGCCAATCCGGAATACCGGCACCCGTTCCTGGTCGAGCGCGACACGGTCAAGCGCGTCGGCATCATCATCGTCACCACCGACAAGGGCCTGTGCGGCGGCCTCAACACCAACGTGCTGCGCATGGTGCTGAACCAGTACAAGCAATGGCAGACCGAGGGCGAGGAGATCGACGTCTGCTGCATCGGCAACAAGGGACTCGGCTTCATGCAGCGCCTGGGCGCGAACATCGTTTCCGAGGCGACGGCGCTGGGCGACCGGCCCCGCCTGGAGAACCTGATCGGCGCGGTCAAGATCATGCTGGACGGCTACACGCAGGACCGCTTCGACCGCGTGCTGATTTTCTACACGCGCTTCGTCAACACCATGAAGCAGGAACCGGTGATGGAACAGCTGCTGCCGTTGTCGGGCGAGAAGCTGGGCACTCCGGAGGGCTCCTGGGACTACATCTACGAACCCGAGGCGAAAGTCGTCCTCGACCAGGTGCTGACCCGCTACATCGAGGCGGTGGTGTACCAGGGTGTTTCGGAAAACATGGCTTCCGAGCAATCGGCGCGGATGGTGGCAATGAAGTCCGCCTCCGACAACGCCGCGAAACTCATCGACGAGCTCACGCTGGTCTACAACAAGAGCCGCCAGGCCTCCATCACCAAGGAGCTGTCGGAGATTGTCGGCGGCGCCGCGGCTGTCTAATCAATTCGAATACGTATTCAGGAAAACATCATGACCCAAGGAACAATCGTCCAGTGCATCGGTGCGGTAACCGACATCCAGTTCCCGCGCGAGGCGATGCCCAAAGTCTACGACGCATTGCTGCTGGAGGAATCGGGCGAGGCATCGTTCGCGGAAAAGGGCCTCACGTTCGAAGTCGAGCAGCAGCTCGGCGACGGCGTCGTGCGCTGCATCGCGCTGGGATCCTCGGACGGCTTGCGCCGCGGCATGAAGGTGAGCAACACCGGAGCGCCGATCTCGGTCCCCGTCGGCCACGGCACCCTCGGCCGCATCATGGACGTCCTTGGCCGGCCGATCGACGAAGCCGGTCCGATCAAGACCGATGAGAAGCGGTCCATCCACCAGCCGGCCCCGGCATTCGCGGACCTGTCGCCTTCGGTGGACCTGCTCGAAACCGGCATCAAGGTGATCGACCTGATCTGCCCGTTCGCAAAGGGCGGCAAGATCGGCCTGTTCGGCGGCGCCGGCGTGGGCAAGACCGTGAACATGCTGGAACTGATCAACAACATCGCCAAGCAGCACTCCGGCCTGTCGGTGTTCGCGGGCGTCGGCGAACGCACCCGTGAAGGCAACGACTTCTATCACGAAATGTCGGAAGCCGGCGTCATCAAGCTCGACAACCTCGGCGAATCGAAGGTGGCGATGGTGTTCGGACAGATGAACGAGCCGCCCGGCAACCGCCTGCGCGTGGCCCTGTCCGGCCTGACCATGGCCGAGAAATTCCGCGACGAAGGCCGCGACATCCTGTTCTTCGTCGACAACATCTACCGTTTCACGCTCGCGGGCACCGAAGTGTCCGCGCTGCTGGGCCGGATGCCTTCCGCGGTGGGCTACCAGCCGACCCTGGCGGAGGAAATGGGCAAGCTGCAGGAACGCATCACCTCGACCAAGACCGGCTCCATCACGTCGATCCAGGCCGTGTACGTGCCCGCGGATGACTTGACCGACCCGTCGCCCGCGACCACCTTCGGCCACCTTGACGCCACAGTGGTGCTGTCGCGCGATATCGCGTCGCTGGGCATCTATCCCGCGGTGGATCCGCTCGACTCGACCTCCCGCCAGGTCGATCCGAACGTCATCGGCGAAGACCATTACGGCACGACGCGCGCCGTGCAGGCGACCCTGCAACGCTACAAGGAACTGCGCGACATCATCGCGATCCTGGGCATGGACGAGCTTTCGCCGGAAGACAAGCTGGCCGTTTCCCGCGCGCGCAAGATCCAGCGCTTCCTGTCGCAGCCCTTCCACGTCGCCGAAGTGTTCACCGGATCGCCCGGCAAGTTCGTGCCGCTGAAGGAAACCATCAAGGGCTTCAAGATGATCGTCAACGGCGAATGCGATGCGCTGCCGGAACAGGCTTTCTACATGGTGGGCGGGATCGAGGAAGTGTTCGAGAAGGCGAAGACGCTGAAGTAAGCAAAGGGCACCATGGCCAACACCATTCACGTAGACGTCGTCAGCGCCGAGGAGCAGATTTTCTCCGGCGAGGCGGAATTTGTCGTGCTGCCGGGCGAAGCCGGCGAGCTCGGCATCTATCCGCGCCACACGCCCCTGATCACCCGCATCAAGCCTGGCGCCGTGCGCATCAAGCCGGCCGGCGGCGGCGAAGAGAACCTCATCTTCGTGGCGGGCGGCATCCTCGAAGTGCAGCCGTCGATGGTCACGGTACTGGCCGACACGGCCATCCGCGGCAAGGACCTGGACGAGGCCAAGGCGCTGGAATCCCAGAAGCGGGCGGAAGAGGCCTTGCGCACAGCCACCGACAAGCAGGAAATCGCGACACTGCAAGCCGAGTTCGCCATGGTGGCGGCCCAACTCGCGGCGATCCGCAAGCTGCGCGGAAAATAAACACCTCGAACGCGAGCGAAAGAGCGGCCTGGGGCCGCTCTTTTTTTGTCCGCCGGCCGTTCGTTGACAACCCAGGGCCCGCTCAATACTCTCGCAGTTGCCCCGCGGGCAATTTCCGCCCGTTCCCGAATCGAGCTCCCTCCCGAGGTCCGCGATGCTGCAGCGATCCGCACTCCTGTTCGTATCCCTCCTGTTGCTCGCGTTGCCCGCTGCCGCAAAGGATTCCGTCCGGATCGCATTCATCGGCCCGCTGACAGGAGGCGTATCGGCGAACGGGATCGGCGGCCGGAATTCCGCCGACCTCGCGGTGCGGGTGCGCAACGCGGAGTCCGCCACGAAGTACGAATACGAGCTGGTCGTGCTCGATGACGAATGCAAGCCGAACATCGGCGTGCAGGTTGCCACCAAGGCGGCGGCGGATCGCAAGGTCATCGCCGGCGTGACGCACTACTGCTCCGCAGTGGCGATGGGCACCGTGGACGTCTATCACAAGTTCGGCCTGCCGGTGATCGTCTGGGGTGCGGTGCTGCCCGACGTGACCTCGGCCCACGACTACGATGAAGTCCACCGGGTGAACGGCACGATGATCAACCAGAACGAAGTCGCCGCGAAGTTCATGGCGGGCCTCAAGTACAAGAGGTGGGTCGTGATCCACGACACCACGGACTACGGCAAGGGCCACAACAAGTATTTCTCCGAGGACATCGCGCAACAGGGCGGAACCATCGTCGGCACCTTCGGCGTCACCGCCGACCAGCAGGACTTCAACGCGGAACTGACCAAGATCAAGGAACTCAAGCCCGAGGTCGTCTATTTCGGCGGCCTGACGCCCATCGGGGTGCGCATCCGCTCGCAGATGGAGAAGCTCGGCATCAAGGCCGTGTTCCAGGGCACCTCGGGCATCGTCTCCGACGCGTTCATCGAAGGCCTCGGCCCGCTGGCCGAAGGCACCCTGGCCTTCCGCGAGGGCGCGCCCGCCGAGAAGCTCCCAGGCGGCCAGGCCTTCCTGGAGCAATACCGGAAGCAGAACTACGCCGATCCTCCGGAAGCCTACGGCGCCTTTGCCTACGCGGCGGCGAACCTGATCATCGATGCCATCGAGAAAGTCGGCCCGGACCGCAAGAAGGTGATGCGCGAACTCAATGCCACCCGCGACCACCAGTCCATCGTCGGACCCGTGACCTTCGACGACCACGGCCAGAACACGGTACCCCTGATCACGAAATTCGTGGTCCAGGACGGCAAGTGGCTCGTCTGGGAAGACAGCGAGTACGCAAAGGGCAAGCGCAAGCTGCCCAGATCCTGACCGCGCGGCGATGGATTTCGGACTGGCGGGCCAGTACGTCCTCAACGGCCTGATGCTCGGCGTGATCTACGCCATGGTGGCTGTCGGTTTCACGCTGTTCTTCGGCGTGCTCGACGTCATCAAGTTCTCCCACGGCGACGTGGTCATGGTGGGCGCGTTTGTCGCGCTCGCCACTTTTCTGGGCCTGCAGGACCTCGGCGTCGGCTCCAGCATTGCATTGATCCTGGCCGTCTGCGTGACCGCGCTTGCGGCGACCGCCGTGCTGGGCGCGCTGATTGCCCGCTTCCTGGTGCTGCCCCTGCGCGGCAGCCCGCCGCTGAACACCCTGCTCATCACGCTCATGCTCGGCCTCGCCTTGCGGGAAGCGGTGCGGCTGTTTTATCCCAACGGCTCGAACCCGAAGCCGTTCCCGGCGCTGCTGCCCACCGATGCCTGGAGCCTGGGTAATTTCACCCTGCGCGCGGACAGCCTGATCCTGCTTGCCATGGGCATCACCGCCATCGTCGGGGTGCACATGCTGATCAACCGCACCCGCATGGGCCTCGCCATCCGGGCGGTGGCGCAGGATCCGGAAACCGCCCGCGTGATGGGCGTGAACTTCGAGCGCGTCGTGATGTTTACCTTCGCCCTCGGTTCAGCGCTCGCCGCGCTTGCCGGCGTGACCAACGGCCTCTACTACAACGAGATCAATTTCGGCATGGGCCTGCTGCTGGGCGTCATCGGGTTCTCGGCCGCGGTGGTAGGCGGGCTCGGCAACATCTACGGCGCCATCCTCGGCGGCTTCCTGTTCGCGGCGTTGCAGACGATCGGGGCGATCTGGTTCGCCGTTCCCGCCTACAAGGACGTGTTCGCATTTGCCGCCGTCATCCTCCTGATGGCCTGGAAACCGACCGGCCTGATCGCGGAAAAGTCCGCGGAGCGGGTCTAGCCATGAGCGGGCGCGCCAAGACCTCGATTGCGGTGGCTTTGGGAATCCTTGGCATCACTGCCTTCACCCTCCTGTTCCTCGAGCTCGAGGCGCAATGGGCCATCGCGGTGCTGGCCGTGGCGACGGTCGTCGCGCTCACTGCCTTCCGCCTCACCGGAGCCGCGGCGAGGCTGGGGGCCGCCGGCGCGGCGCATCCCCGGGGAGCGCTCGGGATTGCACTCGGAATGGTGCTCGTCGTGGCGGCGGCATTGCACGAATCCCATTTTGCGCTGCTGATGCTCGCGACCGTCGCCTTGTATGCCACGGCCTGCCTGGGCCTGACGCTCCAGTTCGGCCATGCGGGCATCGTCAATTTCGCCGGGGCGGCATTCTTCGGGATCGGCTGCTACACCACCGCCGTGCTTGCCGCGCACACGCCGATCCCGCACCTGCTGGTGATCGTGCTGGCGGGCATGGCTGCCGCGCTGGTCGGATCGATCCTGATCCTGCCCATCCTTCGCACCCGCGGCCACTACGCGGCGCTGATCACCATCGCGTTCGGCATCCTGTTCAAGACATTCCTGGAAGTGAACGACACGCTGGGCGGTCCGCAGGGACTCAAGGTGCCGGCGATGAACCTGTTCGGCTGGTCCTTCAACGAACCGATCCGCATCGGCGCCGATTTCGAAGGATCGTTCTACCTCAACTACGTCTTCCTGGCGGTGGCGCTCGCGGCTGTCGCGTACGTGATGGTGGTGCGCCTGGAGAAATCCTGGATGGGTCTTGCCTTCGACGCGGTCCGGCTGGACGAAACGGCGGCCGCGGCGTTCGGCATCGACGTGGCCCGCTGGAAAATCCTGGCTTTTACCCTGGGGAACCTGCTCGCGGGCATGGCGGGCGGCGTATACGCGATGATGACCGGCTTCATCGCGCCCACCAACTTCACCTTCGGCGACTCCCTGATCATGGTGTCGATCGTGATCCTGGGCGGGCTGGGCAACGCGCTCGGCGTGATTCCCGCCGCGCTGCTGTTGCTTGTGCTCCCGGAAAAGCTGCAGATGATCCAGGAGTATCGCTTCCTGATTTACGCCCTGCTGGTGATCGCCGTCCTGCTGTTCCGTCCGCAGGGCCTGCTGCCGCGGCGCATGCGGACCTATTTCGTCCGCAACGCCAGCACATGAACACGCCGGTGCTTGCGGCAAGCGGCCTCACGGTCCGCTTCGGTGGACTCACCGCCCTGAACGGGCTGGACCTCCGCCTCGACGCCGGCGAGATCCTGGGGCTGATCGGCCCCAACGGATCGGGCAAGACGACCTTCTTCAATGTCATCACGGGACTCTACAAGCCGGCGGCGGGAACCGTGCGGGTGGACGGCCACGACATCACCGGCGCCACGCCCCAGAAAATGTGCGCAGCGGGTGTCGCGCGCACCTTCCAGC